>Ga0209417_1000153_pt1 | contig 187374 bp, 159 predicted proteins | sample RifGroF2_FD_184002 | JGI IMG/M metagenome (GOLD analysis project Ga0209417, IMG submission 184002) | Groundwater microbial communities from Rifle, Colorado, USA - Groundwater F2 (SPAdes) (version 2) | ecosystem: Environmental > Aquatic > Deep subsurface > Groundwater | place: Rifle, Colorado... | reverse complement strand
ATTGCATTAAACCTGTTGAAAAAAGACGATGCAAAAGTTGGGATCAAAAGTCGAAGGAAAATGGCGGGATGGAGCAACGATTACCTTTTAAAACTAATTCGCAATTAATTTAGATGCGTTTGCCCTGCTTTCTTCATTTGCAAAAGCTGATTTTCTGTTTTTATTGCTATTTTAGCTACCCTTTAACCAACCAAACCTGCTTGTCATGATCAAAAATCTGCTTTTCTGTTTTCTGATTGCAGTGACTTATTCATCCTGTGATTCAACTCCCAAACTAGATTCAAAGGTTCAACCTGCTTTTATCACAATTGATGGCCAAAACCTGATTGCTCCCGATGGGAATAAGTTTTTTATTCAGGGAATCAATCTGGGTAACTGGCTCAATCCGGAAGGATATATGTTCGGGTTTAGTCGGACCAGTTCTGCCCGGTTAATCGATCAGGCTTTCTGTGAAATGGTTGGTCCCGATTTTACCAATCAGTTCTGGAAACAGTTCAAAGACAATTACATCACACGGGAAGATATCAGGTACATTCGCAAGACCGGAATGAATACCATCCGGATACCGTTTCACTACAAATTATTTACTGATGAGGATTATATGGGATTATCATCCAATCAGGATGGATTTCAGCGGATCGACAGTCTGGTGGCCTGGTGCCGCGAATCGGAGATTTACCTGATTCTGGATATGCACGACGCTCCGGGCGGGCAAACCGGCGACAACATCGACGACAGTTATGGCTATCCATGGCTGATGACCAGCGAAGAAAGCCAGCAAAAATTTGTTGAAATCTGGAAGAAGACTGCCGAACACTACCAAAACGAACCGGTTATTTTAGGATACGATTTACTGAACGAACCGATTGCAACTTATTTTGTAGATGAAGATCGTGCCAAACTGAATGCTGCCCTCGAACCCGTTTATAAAAAAGCCGTTGCCGCCATTCGCGAGGTGGATAAAAATCACATCGTTTTGCTGGGCGGAGCACAGTGGAACAGCAATTTCAAGGTTTTCAAGGACCCGAAATTTGACGATAAACTGATGTACACCTGTCACCGTTACTGGTGCGATACACTTCAGAATAACATTCAGGATTTTGTGCATTTCCGCGACTCAGTCAACCTTCCGATGTTTATGGGCGAAACGGGCGAGAATACGGATCAGTGGATTGGTGCCTGGACCCGCCTGATGAATCGTAACAACATTGGCTGGACGTACTGGCCGTATAAAAAGATGAATAGTCCGAGAGGTGTTACTTCCATTACACAACCCGAAAACTGGGACAAAATCATTGAGTTCACCCAGGCATCAAGAAATGGCTTCGATGAAATCCGCAAAGCCCGACCTGATCAGGAAATGGTGAAAAAGGCCATGCTCCAGTTGGTTGAAAATTGCAAATACAGCAATTGCAAGGTAAACATTGAATATGTAAAGGCAATGGGAATGAAGCCCTGAAGAAAATTCCTCCAAAACAAGTAGATTTGCATCGGTAAATGCAACTTTTTCTCCTGAATTTGGGTTTTCAATTAAAACTATTTTCATGACAAATGCCATCATAAATCGTTCGTTTCCCGATAAAAAAGCGCTGATTACTGCTCAGGGTGATATTTCGTATAGCCAGTTGCTCAGGCATGTGCAGCAGTATGCCCAACTTTTCGAAAATAAAGGTTATTCAAAAGTATCCATTTATGCCGAGAACTCCCCGGCTTGGATTTTTGCTTTTTATGCGGCTCTACAGAACAATTGCATTCCTATTCCGATTGACTTTCTGGCTTCGGCTGAAGATGTGGCCTATATCATCGACGATTGTCAGCCCGATTTGCTTTTTACCAGTTCAGGCATGGCTGAAGCGCTGGTTAAAGTCGATCAAAAAACCACTCACAAACCCCAAATCATTGTTTGGGACGGGATTGTTCCGAATGAATCGATTCCTGTGAGCCAGTGGATTGGACCCGATGACAACGAAACTACGGCAGTAATTATTTATACTTCAGGAACAACTGGTAGTCCGAAAGGGGTGATGCTGTCGTACACCAACATTCACGAAAATATGGCTGCCGTTATCGATTGTAAAATTTTTATTCCTGAGCGGCAGGTCATGATTTTTTTGCCTTTGCATCACGTTTTTCCATTGGTCGGATCGATGATGGTACCCTTGTTTGCCGGAAGTACCATTGCCATGGCGCCATCCATGCAATCGACCGACCTGATGAAAACCTTCACTGAAAACGAGGTCGGAGTATTCTTGGGCGTTCCGCGTCTTTATGAACTTATGTACCGCGGCATTAAGGCAAAAATTGATAAAAGTGCGGTTGGAAGGGCACTACTTTGGCTGGTTCTGAAAACCAAAAACCGCAAACTCGGAAAAAAAATATTCGGTAAGGTACACCAGGGATTTGGCGGGCACCTTCAATATATGATTGCAGGCGGCGCTGCCCTCAATAAAGAAGTTGGTCATTTTTTCTACGGATTAGGTTTCGATATTCTGGAAGGTTTTGGTATGACCGAAGCTGCCCCAATGATTACATTTCCGCGGCCGGGACGGGTAAAAATCGGATCAACCGGAGAAGCGTTGCCGGGACTTCAGGTTGAAATTCGTGAAGGTGAGATTGTTGCCAAAGGACCGAGCATTATGAAAGGTTATTACAACCGGCCTGAAGAAACCGCCGATGTGATCATCGATGGCTGGTTACATACCGGCGATTTGGGTTACCTGGACAAGGACGGATTTCTTTACATTACCGGAAGGAAAAAGGAAATTATTGTGTTGCCCAACGGGAAAAACATCAACCCTGTTGAGCTGGAGATGAAGCTGGAAGGATTTTCGAAATCAATAAAGGAAGCCGGAGTTTTTATGCATCACGAAATGCTTCATGCGGTTATCCTTCCCGATTTTAGTTTTCTATCTGAAAACGGAGTGGAAAATATCGACGACTATTTTCGCAATAAAGTGATTTCTCCGTTCAATGCCGAGTTGAGCTCGTACAAACGAATTATGCAGTTTACGCTTGTATCTGCTGAATTGCCACGCACGCGTTTGTCGAAACTTCAGCGGTTTAAGCTGGTAGATTTGCTTGAAAAGAAGAATGATCATAAAGTCGCTTTGGATGAGCCGGAAACCACTGAATATCACGCAATAAAATCATTTATTGAAAGTCAGGTCGATATGGATGTTTTGCCCGATCACCACCTGGTATTTGATATTTCGATGGACTCGCTGAGCAAATTAAGTTTGATTGATTTTATTGAAAAAAGCTTTGGGATCAAATTTGATGAGGAACAATTACTGAAATTTCCATCCATCCGGAAAATTGCGGAACATATCCAGCACAATAAGTTATTCCATCGAACTGATACAGAGTCAACCTGGGCAGGCGATTTGAAAGAAGAAACGGAAGTAATTTTACCTAAAACCTCCTTTTTGCTTGGCCCTATCGTCAGTGCAGTGCGCGGCTTTTTTAGATTATTTTTCAAGTTCGAAGGAAAGGGAATGGAAAATATTCCTGAAGGTCCCTGCTTTTTTGCCCCCAATCACGAAAGCAAGCTCGATGCGTTTTTAGTGCTTTCGTACCTCGACAAACCGACCTTGAAAAACACCTTTTCCTATGCCAAAAAAGATCATGTAAAAAGTTGGATTCGCCGGTATCTGGCTAGTCGCAGTAATGTAATTGTGATGGATTTATCGAAAGATTTGAAACATTCCATTCAGAAAATGGCAGAAGTGGTGAAGCAAGGCAAGAAAATTCTGATTTTTCCGGAGGGAACTCGCACACTTTCCGGAGAGCTTGGGAAGTTTAAAAAAACATACGCCATTTTAAGTACCGAATTGAATATCCCGATTGTTCCGGTTGCAATTACCGGAGCCTATGCTGCTATGTCATCGGGGGCCAGAAAGATTAAAAAAGGTGAGAAAATAACCATCGAATTCTTACCGGCCATTTACCCCGGTGAAATGAAACCGGAGGAATTGAACGAATTGGTAAAACAGAGCATTTTGCAGGCCAGAAATCAAGCCTAATGCCTGAAACACAAGTTAATTAATAAACCTCATTGAATTTTGCCTTTACAATTTCTTTCACTTCCTGCATATCGATTTTACGCCCAAGCTCCTTTTCGATTGATGTAACACCATAGGTTAGAAATCCGCACGGATTGATATAACTGAAATAACGCATATCGGTATTCACATTCAGCGCAAATCCGTGCATGGATACATAACGGCTAATCCGCACGCCAATTGCACTTATTTTCCTCGCTTTTGCCGGAATGGTAGAATCGAGCCAAACTCCTGTAGCACCGTCTTTCAGAGCTCCTTCAAGTCCGTATTCTGCAATAGTCTTTATTATGGATTGTTCCATTTTATAAATATAGTCCTTTACCCCCAATCGGTAGTTTTCCAGATCAATTATCGGATAACCAACCAACTGACCGGGACCATGATAGGTTATGTCACCTCCGCGGTTGATCTTATAATAAACGGCATTAATCTTTTTAAGGAAATCGCCGTTGATTAAAAGGTTGTGTTCGTCACCGCTTTTGCCTAAGGTATAAACATGCGGATGTTCAACCAGCAAAAACCGGTTGATGTCGCTGCTTCTTTTGCCAGCCAGTTTGTCGGCAACTATTTCAGCATGGATCGTTTCCTGGTAATCCCAGCATTCTTTATAATCTTTCAGACCAAGGTCTTCGTAGTTAAAATTTGCCATGTTTATTTAGATTTTACCAAAACGACCCTCCATGATTCCGACGACCGATAAATCCTCGTCCAAATCAGGCCAATTTAACCCTGTTCCTCCGCAAATAATCTCAATATTTTCAACTTGATCCGAAGGAGCATTTCTTAGCTTCTCGTTTAGGTAAATAGGAAATCTGATTTCCCGATTTTCAGAAAGCAAAATACAAATCTTCTCATTTTCATACCATGCTTTCTTCGCTGTAAACATTAGTTCAGCTACCATGTATTTCATGCCACTTATTTTTTTTTCTCAAATTTAGCGAATAATGCGAATCAAGAGTTGAAGATAAAAGAGTTTTAATGCCGAAGGCATGCTAGGATTATAGCAAAATTGAATGAAGAAGAGTTAAAATGCCGAAGGCATGACAGATTTATTTCAACACTTCATGGTTTATGAGCGCTTTCTTCATCATTTTCTATAATCATAACAACCCTTCGGGTTTTTAGAATCCAACCTTTGATTCGCATGAATATTGTTTTCATTTCCCTATTCTGCTCCCGCATGCACCTCTGCCCGGTACGATGATCTCACCAATGGGCTGCTCTCCACAAAAGTAAATCCTTTTTCCAATCCAATTGAGCGGTATTTCTCAAATTGTTCAGGAGAAATATATTCCGCAACCTGCATATGGCTAAGCGATGGTGCCAGATATTGCCCGATGGTCATTACTTTGCAGCCAGCGACTATCAAATCGTCCATCACCTGAAATATTTCTTCTTCAGTTTCGCCCAATCCCAGCATGATGCCTGATTTGGAAATTATACCTGATGTGGCAATGCTGCGAATGACTTCCAGACTGGTTCGGTATTTAGCTTTGGATCGTATTGTTGGGGTCAATCGTTCAACGGTTTCCAGGTTGTGTGAAATAACATCCGGAGCTTCGTCAATGATTTGTTGAATGAATGCCAATTTTCCCTGAAAGTCAGGGATCAGCACTTCAATTTTTGTTTCTGGATTGATCTCTTTCACGATTCTGATTGTTTTTGCGCAGATTCCGGCACCCAGATCGGGCAAATCATCGCGATCAACCGAAGTAATTACCGCATGTTTAAGCTGCATAATCCGCACCGACTCGGCAATTCGTACAGGTTCTTCCTGATCGGGAGGTAGTGGTTTTCCTGTGGTGACACCGCAGAATTTACAATTTCGGGTGCATATTTCTCCCAAGATCATAAAAGTTGCTGTTCCACGGTTCCAGCATTCGCCAATATTCGGACAGTTTCCACTGGAGCAAATGGTATGCAGCTGATGCTGATTCACCAGATTCTTAACTCTGGAGTAGCTTTTGCCCTTAGGCATCTGCATTTTCATCCACCGTGGCAGCCTTTCACATTCCTTTAATTCTGTACTCATTCCATCTAAAATTTCAACAAAATTAGATTTTATATCCGAAGATAACGGTTCAATCAAGGCAAATCAGATCACAATTCTTTAATAGGACTGTAGGAAACGTTTTGGTTTATTATTTTTGTGAGTCAAACTTAAATTCTGTTGATGAAGACTTTGATCCGGATCATATTTATACTGGCTCCTGTTTTTGCTTTCGGACAGGCACAAGATCTTCAAAACAGGTCTGTTCTCGCCAGTCAGTACTACCAGAACAGGGAATTTGGCAAAGCTGCCGAATTGTATGAAAAGCTTTATTCAGAAACCAAAGCTGAAGGATATTTCAATATTTATTTTGATTGTTTACTGGCCATTCCTGATTTTGTCAGAGCTGAAAAGGAACTCCGGAAAGGGTTACGGGGAAATTCATCTGATGCATACTGGTATGTGCAATGGGGTTTTTTGAAAAAGGCACAGGGACAACCAGGTGAAAGCATCCAATTATATGAAAAGGCGCTATCTGCAATTTCAGGCAATCCGGGCGAGTATTCGAATCTGGCGAATCAGTTTGTTAGCCGGCGCGAGTTCGAATTTGCCGAAAAAGTATACCTCCAAGGTCGTGCCAACTCACCTGAAATCCAATACAACTATGAGCTTGCCCGCATTTATTATTACATGCGCAATTACGACCAAATGATGCATGAATACCTGGAATGGTTAAAACTGAAGGATAGCAATCTTGAAATCGTAAAAAGCAATCTAAGTTCGGTGTTATCGATTGATAATGATCAGGAAATCAGTAATCAGCTTAAAACGTATATGCTGAAACGCATTCAGTCCGAACCCGAACAAATAACCTATAACCGGCTGCTGATATGGCTGTTTGTTCAGGATAAAAACTTTACGGCAGCCACCCGGCAATCCATCGCACTGGATAAGCGAACCGGAACAGAAGACGGCAATATATTTGGACTCGCCAATGTTTCGGCAACCAACAAAAAATACGATGAAGCTACAAAAGCCTATGATTATCTGATTGGTAAAGGGAAAAAAGCGGAGTATTACAATTTGGCCTATCTTCAGCGAATGCTCATGCTTTACGATCGTTTTGCTGAGGAAGATAATCACGAACCTGTTCGTGCAAACGAGCTTAAAAACCAGTTTACACAAACCTTCAGTATTCTGGGAATTTCTAATCAAACATCAGTACTTCACACAAGCTATGCTCATCTACTGGCTTTTTACCTCAACCAACCCGCCGAAGCTATTAAATCTTTAACTGATGGACTTTCCTTGCCGGGTATGAATATCCAGCAAATTTCGGCATTAAAGGCGGAACTTGCGGATATATATGTTTTTTCGGGCGATTTATGGGAGGCCGTAATTACTTATTCTCAGGTTATTGAAAGCAGTAAAAGTACTTTGCTGGCCGACGATGTAAAGTTTAAAAAATCGAAACTGGGTTATTACATGGGCAATTTTCAGTGGGCCAAAGCTCAACTCGATGCGTTGCGGGCGAGCACTTCGAAATTGATTGCCAATGATGCCATGGATCTTGCCCTTTTTATCAGTGAAAATCTGGAAACTGACAGCACCGCTGTGCCTCTGCAGATTTTTGCACGCGCCGATCTTCAATTATTCCGGAATAATTTTCAGGAGGCGCTGGCAGCCCTCGATTCGGTAAGCTCATTGTATCCTTTTAATTCACTGACCGATGATGTCAATTTCCGGAAGGCTGGTATTTTTCAGAAACAGGGAAAGTATCCTGAAGCTGCGTTGATGCTCGAATCGATTGTGAAGGATCATAGCTGGGAAATACTGGCCGACGATGCGTTATATCAATTGGCCACGCTTTACCAGAACAAGATGAACCGAAAAGCTGAAGCGATGGAGCTCTATAAAAAAATGCTGACCGATTACCCGGGAAGTGTGTACGTGGTTGATGCCCGGACAGAATACCGAAAGATGCAGGATTCTACAAAACCATGAAGCAGGCATCCAAAGCTTACATTTATGCACTTTGTTCTGTCGTTTTATGGTCGACGGTAGCCACTGCTTTTAAGCTTGGACTTCAGAATCTTTCTCCACTTTACCTGATATTGACCGCAACTGCTGTTTCGTTAATTACCTTTTTTGTAGTCATTGCTATTCAGGGAAAAATCAGGGAATTGTTTAAAGTTAACTTGTCCGGATTGGGCAAGTCAGCATTGCTCGGTGCATTAAATCCTTTTGGCTATTACCTCATCCTTTTTCAGGCCTACAGTATGCTGCCTGCCCAGGTCGCTCAACCTTTGAATATGGTTTGGCCAATTACCCTGGCTTTGTTATCAGCGCCACTACTCAAACAAAAAATAACTTTCAGGAATATTATCGCGATTCTCATCAGCTTTATTGGCGTAATTTTTATTTCCTCACAGGGAAGCTTTTCGGGTCTACAAAAAACAAACCCCACGGGAGCCTTGCTGGCTATTGGCAGTAGCATTATATGGGCGCTTTTCTGGATATTGAGTGTATTGGATAAGCGAGACGAGATTTTCAAACTGTTCTGGAATTTTGCTTTCGGACTGGTTTATTTACTGATAGCTGCTTTTCTTTTTACTGACTTTCATTTTCCTGAACTGAAAAGCCTGCCAGCAGCCATTTATATCGGCTTGTTTGAGTTGGGAATTACCTACATTCTATGGATGAAAGCTATGCACCTGAGTGAAAACAATGCCAAAACCGGCAATCTCATTTTCCTTTCGCCATTCTTGTCGCTGGTATTTATCCATTTTATTCTGGGCGAAAAGATTTTTTACACCACATTTATCGGACTGGCATTCATTATTTCAGGAATCTGGGTTCAGCAGAAAAAGTAAAAGCCCCTCCCTAACCCTCCCCGAAAGGGAGGGAATTTTTATTCATCGCCGAAATTTGGGTTATATCTTTAAAATAGATAAAATCCCTGAATCACCTTCAATTACAAATATTATTTTCAAATCATAAATCGCTTACCTTTGGGTTTCGAATTGAAACGATATGGACAAAAAGCCAATTAAAATACTTGGCATCGATCCGGGAACCAATATAATGGGTTACGGAATGATCGAGATAGTGGACAATAAACCACGAATACTTCAGATAGGGGTAATTAAAACGACCGGATTCACTGATCATTACCAAAAACTGAGGCATATTTTCGATCGCTCCAATGCTTTGCTCAATGAGTTACAACCCGATGAACTTGCCATAGAATCGCAGTTTTACGGCAAAGACATTCAGGCTATGCTGAAACTGGGTCGCGCCCAGGGTGTTGTATTGGGATTGGCCTTAAGTAAAAATATCCCGGTTTTTGAATATGCCCCGCTGAAAGTGAAACAATCGATAACCGGAATGGGGCGCGCTGCCAAAGAACAGGTTGCATTCTTCCTGAAAAACATGTTCACCCTGAATGAGCTGCCCAAAGAACTTGATGCTACCGATGCCATTGCCGTTGCGGTTTGTCATTACCTTCAAATGAGAAACCCGGTTACCAAATCAGGAATTAAAAGTTGGAGTGATTTTGTCAAAAAGAATCCGGAGAAAGTGAAGAAATAGTGTTCAGTATTCAGTCTCAGTTGGCAGTATTCGATATGTCAGGGTGTTGTCCTTTTCTGAATACTGAGACTGAATACTGAGACTGAATACTGGTTACTGGCATTCTTTAGCAATTGCAGCGGTTATTTCAGCCATCTCTTCTTTGGTAAACGAGAGCTTTTTTGAGAAGTTGAGCAAATCAGCCTCCGATTGCATGGGTACCAAATGAATATGGGCATGTGGTACTTCAAGTCCCAAAACCATTACCCCAACTTTTTTGCATGGAATGGCTTGTTGGATTCCCAAGGCTACTTTTTTGGCAAATAACTGCAATCCGGCATAGGTTTCATCGTCGAGATCAAACAAATAATCAACTTCCTTTTTCGGGATAACCAAAGTATGACCCTTTGCTACCGGGAAAATATCCAGAAAAGCAAAAAAACGATCATCCTCAGCCACTTTCCAGGCAGGGATTTCACCGTTTACAATTTTGGTAAAAATGCTGGCCATTACTTGCTGGTTTTAAATAGCAATATCAATAATCTCGAATTGTATTTTGCCTGAAGGAACCTGAATTTCAACCACATCACCAAGCTTTTTGCCCAATAATCCCTTCGCAATAGGAGTCTGAATTGAGATTTTTCCCAACTTCAGGTCAGCCTCATGTTCCGAAACAATGGTATACTGCATCGTTGAATCGTTGGTTTTATTGCGGATGGTGACTTTATTCAAAATCTGGACAGAAGATGTGTCAATTTTGGTCTCATCAATAATTCGGGCAGAGGCAATTTTTTCACCTAAAAGGGAAATTTTGGCTTCAAGCATTCCTTGTGCATCTTTTGCCGCGTCATATTCGGCATTCTCCGAAATATCACCTTTTTCAATCGCTTCGCCAATCATCTTCGAAATTGCCGGACGCTCGATTTTGGTCATCCGGTCATAATCCTCTTTCATTTTCCGAAGGCCTTCTTCTGTAATATAAGTAACCTTTCCCATGGTATTCTCCTTTTTAAAAAACTATATTAAAACAAAAAAGAATTCCGGCATTGCGGAACTCTTTTGTGATACAAACTTATACAAATTTTTTATTCTTTACGAATCGGTATGTTTTATAAAATAAACAGTCAATACTTTCGCTGCATAATTTCAGAATATACAAATGCTTTTCTTAACGAAAAATCTTCCAGATAGCCCGGAGAATCCGAGTCATCGGACTCAATTTCAGGTTCTTTAACCTCAGATTTTGATGTTATCCTTTGAAAGGGTTTTGTCTTTTGTTCGGGTAAGGTGCTTTTAAAGCCAAAATGATAAAGCCCCGACTGGGCTACAGGCCTTGGAGCAACCACTGGTACCGTTTTTTGAACAGGTTTTTCACGAACCGGAGTTTTTATTATTTCAGGTGAATCCTCAGGAAAATTTTCACCCAACAACTGATCAAGAAAGAAGTTTTTGGTTCGCTGAGCCTTTTCAGCCAATGGATTAGCTTTTTCAGTTATTTTTTTCTTTTTATTAATTGCACCGAAAATAGAAAGTACAATGGCAATGAGCAGAAATATATAATCTTCCATTTTGAATGTTTTTTTAAGCTAAATAAAATAATTTGTGTCTTACTTTGTTTTATGAAGGATTAAAGATATAAAAAATGGGTCATTTTTCATTGAAAGGATACAAATCGGTTTTACTTGGTTTTTTATTGGTTTTCGGAATATTTGGTTGTAAGGACGATTACACCTCAATAGTTCCCTATGCGCCTGTTAACATGAGTATTAATCCGACCAACTTCATCGAATTAAACATTCCGGCCGGATCGGTTTACTTTAAAGATGCCGGATATGGCGGAATTATCATTTTAAATAACTGGGGCGATAGCACTACTCCATTCCTGGCCTTTGATGCAACCTGTACACACGAAGTTTCTTCACTTATCCGGGTGACGGTTATTGAAAACGGCACTGGAATAGCAACTTGTCCGGAATGCGGATCCCAGTTTCTGATATTTGGAGGTAATGGAACTCCGATTAAGGGACCTGCCGTTGAACCGCTTAAACAATACCGGACGAGTTATTCCACAGGCCGGATCACGGTAAGAAATTAATCCTGAATAGTCAGTTCAAACACCTTTCTGGTTTTTAATTCAAACAAAAATATCTTCTGAAATTTAGAATAGAAAATCCAGTTTTCGAGCTTATTGCTCAGGTTAAACGAAACCGGACTTTCATCCAGATCAGCCGTTATGAGAAGCCAAATCTGATTCAGTTTTTTTGCTGATAAATGCTTATTTTTTCATTCTTGGCATTGATGGTGAATTCAATGTTTTCGCGGTTAAATTCCGGAGCCTGATAACCCTTTATCTGACGCGGGAAGTGCGTTTTTTCTTTCCTGACGGTTGATCCGTGCAACTTGGTCAGTTCGATGCCAATCACTGTTTTTGGATTCAGTTTTAGGACGAAATCAGGCGATTCAGATTTTTGCAACTTTCCTTTCGGAAACCCGGCATACTCATTCCTGAATTGCTCCATGATCAAAAGCTCTTCGAGTGTCTGGGAAAATTGGTTGAAACTCATAACCTCATATTTTCAGGAAACAAAGAAAGCATTTGATTTCAGGAAAAAGAAAAAAGGAACTGGTAAAGTCCCTTTTTTCAATATGCAGTTTTCCCAAATTTCCTTTTTTCTGGTTTTTAGTACCTGTAATGTTCAGGTTTATATGGCCCTTCTGCAGAAACCCCTAAATATTCTGCCTGTTCAGGCGACAAAACGGTGAGTTTGACTCCGAGTTGTTCCAAGTGTAAGCGGGCAACTTCTTCGTCCAGATATTTAGGCAACCGATAAACATCAACGGCATATTCGTTTTTCCAAAGTTCTAACTGGGCCAGGGTTTGATTGGTAAAAGAGTTCGACATAACGAACGATGGATGCCCCGTGGCACAACCCAGATTTACCAAACGGCCTTCGGCAAGCAGAAAAATGGAATGACCATCAGGATAAGTGTATTTGTCAACCTGGGGTTTGATGTTAGTTTTGCGTATTCCTGGCCAGTTTTCTAGGCGAACCACCTGTATTTCGTTGTCGAAATGTCCGATGTTGCATACAATGGCCTGATCTTTCATTGCGGCAAGGTGTTCTGCAGTAATAATATCCTTGTTCCCGGTAGTGGTTACAAAAATGTTCCCTTCCGAAATCACATCTTCCATCGTTTTTACTTCGAATCCTTCCATGGCAGCCTGCAGGGCACAAATCGGATCGATTTCTGTTACAATAACACGGGCGCCGTAGCTGCGCATGGAATGTGAACAGCCTTTGCCTACATCACCGTAACCTGCAACCACAACAACTTTTCCGGCAATCATCACATCGGTTGCACGTTTGATTCCATCTGCCAACGATTCGCGGCAACCGTAAAGATTATCGAACTTCGACTTGGTAACCGAATCGTTCACGTTAAATGCAGGGAAAAGAAGCTTTCCATCATTCATCATCTGGTACAAACGATGCACCCCGGTGGTTGTTTCTTCCGAAACACCTTTAATGTATGGTACCTGGCGACTCCAGCGGTGAGGGTCGAAAGCAAGTACTTCTTTTAAAGCATTATTCAATTCGCGTTCATCTTCAGCATCAACCGGAATGTCCAGGATGGATGGATTTTTCTCTGCTTCAAAACCGCGGTGAATCATTACAGTAGCATCACCTCCATCGTCAACCAGTAAAGTTGGTCCAAGGCCATTGCCAAAGTCGAGGGCACGTTCGGTACACCACCAGTATTCGGCTAGCGATTCGCCTTTCCAGGCAAACACCGGGATTCCGGCTGCAGCTATTGCCGCGGCAGCATGATCCTGTGTACTGAAAATATTGCAGCTTGCCCAACGAACCTCGGCGCCAAGTTCAGCAAGCGTTTCAATCAGCACTGCTGTTTGAATAGTCATATGTAGTGACCCCATAACACGGGCGCCTTCAAGTGGTTTGGCGGCCGCATATTTTTTCCTGACAGCCATTAATCCTGGCATTTCTTTTTCTGCTATCTCAATTTCTTTTCGCCCGTATTCGGCCAACGTTATATCGGCTACTTTATAAGCCAATTGTTCCAAAGTTTTTGTAGTCATTTCTATTGTTTAAATTTTGGTGCAAATATAATCAAATCAGCTCATTTTCATTGGAAGTGCCTATTTTCCAAAAACCGACCATGGAAGGACCTCGGCTAGAGTCCTCTTTTGTATTTCGGATCCCGTGTAAACCAATGTTTTGGTTAAATTTTCCAACTTTGAGATAAATTCAAAATACTTCAATCCATTAAATAAGTCGGACATTACAGTTTCTGTCGATTTGAACTCAGTCAGATTCAAGGTTAACCCATCCTGAATAACCATATCCACTTCATGACCGGCAGAATCGCGCCAAAACCAGATATCGTGCAATTCGTTTTTGTGGTGCATCCTTTTTACATATTCAGCAACCATCATATTTTCGAACAGATTACCCTTAACAGGATGTTTTAGAATTTGTTCAGCTTGACTAATTTTTAACAAATAACAAAGCAACCCAGTGTCGTAGAAATATAGTTTTGGGGTTTTTACAATTCTTTTACTAAAATTTTCATGGAAAGGTTGAAGGGTAAAAACGATATAACTATTTTCCAGGGCTGAAAGCCATGATTTTGCGGTTGGCTGCGATATTCCACATTCATTGGCCAGAGCATTCATATTCAACAATTGTCCGGCACGGGTAGCACACAAACCCAAAAAATTCTGAAACAGGCGAATATCTCTTATTGAAACCAATTCACTCACATCTCGTTGGATGTATGTTTGTACATAATTCGAATAAAAGATCTTCGATGGAATATCCCTGTCGTAAATTGCAGGATAGAATCCCCGAACCAGAGTTTCAAGATAAGAGGGTTTCAATAAACCCGCAGACTGCAATTCCTGCAAATCAAACGGGAAAAGCCTAAAAAGAGCTACCCTACCAGCCAAACTCTGGGTAATATTGTGCATCAGATGAAAATTCTGTGATCCGGAAAGAATAAACTGCCCCATCAGTCCACTCTCATCTACAAGTGTTTGGATGTAGGAAAAAAGGGATGGGACTCGTTGAACTTCATCTAGAATAACTGATGAAGAATATTTATTTAAAAAAGCTTTGGGATCAGTCTCAGCAAAGTTTCTATTGTCAGGATTTTCTAAACTCACATATTGAAAATCAGGGAACATAGTTTTTAATACGGTGGTTTTACCCGATTGACGAGGCCCGGTTAAAGCGACAACCGGATACTTATTTAAAATATTCCTAATCGCAATTTCGATCTCTCTACTAACATTCATATTGCATTATATTTCAGCAACAAATATATTCTTTATTTTGAAATTATACAACATCAATTTTGAAATTGCATGACATAAACTTTGAAATTGCATATCTTGAATTTTGAAATTACAGAATCTAAATTGAAAAAGAATTAAAGAAAGTTAAGGCGTTGGTTCTGTCTTTTCGCAGTTGTTCTCTTAAATCGTCAATCGAAGGAAATTTTTGTTCTTCCCTAAGTTTTTTGAAGAACATCAGCTCAATTGGGAGATCATAAATGTCTGCTTCAAAATCAAAAATATGTACTTCGATGCTCCTGTGATCGGCATTGTTATTGACTGTTGGACGGTTTCCAATATTAAGCATTCCCAGGGACCACTGATTCTGAACTTTTACTTTTACGGCATAAACCCCAAAGCCGGGAATAATTTTGTCAGGGTCTGAAGCTTCAACATTGGCTGTCGGAAATTGAATTTTTCGCCCGAGCTGTTGTCCTTGAACAACAGTACCGTGTAAGGTAAAAGGGTAGCCCAAAAAAGCATTTGCAGTTTCAATATCGCCCTTTTGAAGGGCTTCACGAATTTTAGTCGAACTGACACCGGATTCGTTCATCAATAACACATCCAGTTTTTCAATCTGAAAATCCAGTCGGTCAGCACAATTTTTCAGGAATTCAAAATCGCCCTGCCGGTTTTTCCCGAATTTATGATCGTATCCAACAACCAGGTACTTGGTATGAATCTGTCCGACGAGAATCTCTTCAACAAATTGTTGGTAACTCAATTGAGCAAATTCAGGAGTAAACGGATAAATAATCAGGTGATCAATACCAGATTGTTCGAAGAGTTCAATTTTTTCATCGAGTGTAGTTAAAATTCGAAGGCTTGATTCATTCGGAGCCACCACTTTCCGCGGATGTGGATCGAAGGTGAAAATCACTGATTCTCCATTCATCCCGCTGGCAATATCATGTAGTCGGGTTATGATTTTTCGGTGCCCTAAATGAACCCCATCAAAGGTGCCGATGGTCAGAACCGGATTTTTTGCCTGAAAACTAATCAAATCTCTGTGTATCTTCACTCGACATGAATTTTAATTGAGCTGCAAAATTAATCTTTTTCGCCATGCCGGTGAAGTAAAATAAAGGTGATATTTCAAAATCTGACCGGCCTGGGTATTAATGAAGACGAAATTATTATTTTTATGCCCTTTATTGTCCAATAAAAATTATAAGGTGAAAAAAATAACTGTCCTGGTAATTGCGCTTGCAGCCTTAATGGTTGCCTGTAATAAACCTAATGGGTTTGTAATCAGTGGGAAAATAACCAATGCTAAAGAAAAGTATCTTTATCTCGATGAATTAAAGGTGTCATCAAGTATTCCGGTTGATTCAGTAAAATTGAATAAAGATGGTTCATTCAAATTTAAAGGCAAAATTAGTTATCCGAATTTCTATCTTCTGCGGATCAATGAAAAGAATTTCGTTACGCTTTTAGTTGATACCACTGAGAAAATTACCGTTTACGGCGATGCTTCCAATTTTGCCCGCGATTATGTTGTTGAAGGTTCACCCGGTTCATTGCTGGTTCAGGAGTTAAACAACAAACTTACAGTAACCAAACACCGGATAGATTCAATTCGAAATCGGATAGATGCTTTCCGCTCGGTAGACGATCCCATTCAAAAAACCAAATGGAATTCTGAATTGGCTGAAATCAAGAGAAAACAGATTAGTTATTCAACCGAATTTGTGCAGAAACATCCTTTTTCAATGTCTTCGGTACTGGCATTGTATCAAAAATTTGACGACTCAAACTATGTCATCCAGGATCTTCAATCGCTCAAAGTTGGAGCATCTGCCCTTAATTCTATTTTCCCCAAATCAGAACATGTAAAGGCTCTTTATGCAAATACCCAGCGACTGATGGTTCAGGAAAAAAACAACAAACTTCAATCGTTTATTGCCGAAAACGGTGAAAATTCACCTGATATTTCGCTTCCGAACCCCAATGGGCGCGTCGTTTCACTTTCATCGCTTAAGGCGAAAGTGATTTTGATTCAATTCTGGTCAGCCTTAGATACTGATTCCAGGTATCAAAATCAGGCACTGGTTGAACTCTACAATAAGTATAAGTCCAGGGGGCTTGAAATTTATCAGGTCAGTATTGATACCGATCGGAATGCCTGGTTAAGCGCCATTGAACAGGATGGTCTGAGCTGGATAAATGTGGGCGACATGAAAGGAAGTGTATCGGCGCAGCATAATTTCAACATTCAGACGATACCTTCCAATTACATTCTCGATGATGAACGGCGCATTGTTGCCCGGGATTTAAAGGGACCTGCGCTCGATCGGGCCGTCGGGAAACTTACCCGGTAAGCAACGCAATAGCTGCTTGAACAGGATAAACAGGACTTTTGTCACTCTCATTTTTACCCTTATATTTGCGTTCTAGTTTTCGAATCAATTCTTCGGTGTTTTGAAAAATCAAGACAAAAAAGCATATTTTATTTCCGATATTCATTTGGGAGCCCCGGCTTTAAAGAACAATAAAGAACGGGAACTTGCATTCGTCAGTTGGCTCAATGAAATTAAGGAAGATGCCTCACATCTTTTTCTGATGGGCGACATATTTGATTTCTGGTTCGAATATAAAACTGTTGTTCCCCGTGGATTCACGCGAACTTTAGGGAAAATTGCCGAAATCTCAGATTCTGGTGTTGAGGTCCACTTTTTTACCGGAAACCATGATGTCTGGGTTTTCGATTATCTGCCGAATGAACTGGGTATGATCTTACACCGTAACGAATTTAGGACAGAATTATCAGGTAAGAAATTCTTTCTGGCGCATGGAGATGGCCTGGATGCAACCGATAAAGGATATTTACTTCTGAAAAAGTTATTCACCAGTAAAACCCTGCAATGGATGTTTGCCCGGATTCATCCCAATTTTGCGCTTTCCTTCGGACATGGTTGGTCTAAAAAATCACGCATTTCAAAAGGAGTAATTGGTCACGAATTTAAAGGAACTACAAACGAAGGAATGTTTATTTTTGCCGAGTCAATCCTTCGGCACGAAAAGATCGATTATTTTATATTTGGTCACCGGCATGTCTTGATTGACAGCCCGATCGGTGAAAACAGCCGTTACATCAATCTGGGTGACTGGATACGGCATTTCTCTTATGGAGTTTTTGACGGAAATGAGTTTAAATTGAAACAATATAATTATCAAGGCCCGCGGGGCCACTGAAAATGGAATTATGACAAAACGGGTTTATACGAAAATTGTAGGAACAGGAAGCTATATTCCTACACGTACAATCGGAAATGAATATTTCAAGGATTATACTTTTTATGATCATTGTTCACATGCGCCTTTTGAAAAAAGTAATGAGGAGATTATTCAGAAATTTCAGGAAATAACCAACATTAGCGAACGACGCTGGATTAGCGATGAACTTCATAATTCGGATATGGCTTTTCTGGCTGTTAAAGATGCTTGCGAATCAGCAGGTATTGATCCTGAAACGTTCGATTTTATTATTATTGCCCACAATTTCGGCGATGTTGATCCGGTTTCCACCCGTGTTGATATTCTCCCAAGTTTGGCGAACAAGGTTAAAGCCAAACTGGAAATTAAAAATCCTGCTTGTTTCTGCCACGATCTCATCTCTGGCTGTCCGGGCTGGACGCAGGGAATGATAACGGCCAATGCCTACATCCGCAGTGGAATGGCTAAAAGGGGAGTGGTAGTGGGTTCGGATGTTTTATCCCGGATTTCTGATCCGCACGACCGCGACACCATGATTTATGCCGATGGGGCAGGGGCAACCATAGTTGAAGCCGTTGAAAGCGAAGAACCGACCGGAATTCTTTCTCATTCAAGCCGGTCCGATTCTGTGCATTACTGGAACCTGCTAACCAACGGAAAATCGTTCAATCCTGAATTTACAGGAAACGACCAGTTTATTAAAATGCACGGCCATAAACTGTATGTGTATGCCCTCTCGTTTGTTCCTGAAGTGGTGAAAGATAGCATCGAAAAAGCCGGACTGCAACTGAGCGACATCAAAAAAGTACTTATCCATCAGGCCAACGAAAAGATGGACGAGGCCATCCTGAAAAATGTGTTTAAATTGTATCATGAAAAGCATATCCCCGCAGGAATAATGCCCATGACCATTGAGAAACTTGGAAACTCATCAACTGCAACAGTCCCGACTTTGCTTGATATGGTTTTGAAAGGCCGGATGGAAGGACAGTCCATCAACCCCGGAGATCATATCCTTTTGTGTTCGGTAGGCGCCGGAATGAATATCAATTCGATTGTTTATAAGGCATAAAAAGCTTTATAAATAAATGCTGATAAGGAGTAAGGTGTATTCGTTACTCCTTATCATTTTTTATGACTTTCTCCTACAGGCATTCAACTAAACTCGCACAGAAAGCATAAGCATCGTCAAAAAGGAAAATTCTATCTTGAACCTCTTAAAAACACGACTATATGACATTGAGTTATGCAAAAGCTAACAAGCTAATTACTCCTATCATACTTGTTAACAAGGATTATTTAAAATTTTTTAAAAATATACTAAAGCTACTAAAAGTCTCTTTAGTATAATCCCAATGTCCTTTTGCCGCTGCATATCCTAAAGTATTTGCATATGGCTCTTTTCCTGACAAGTAACAAAGAACTTTAGCTTTTGCTGCTTTATTTGGAATGGTATTAATACATTCAAAATACTTCTCTACACAGGCAAAATTATTCTCATCTCTAATAGATTCAAGACACAAATCTTCTATCATGCCGGAATTGCCATTACCAGGGAAAATATAGATTCCTACTTTTGGGTTAGATTCTGTAAATGTTTGATCCATGACAGGAGGAACTATTCCTGCATTAGTTAAAGAACCTGAAACACTTATAAATGCTGAATTTGGCGGATTCTCATCAGCGTCTCTAATAAAAGCACAAATCTCTATAGCGGCAAATCCAGGGGTATTTCGTAGCGCCAATATTTGTGACTTAAAATTTGATTTGCCTTCAAATTGAATAATTTGAACATCAGTTATTCCAAGATATTTTAACAAAGATTCTATGAATAATTTGTCATCTTTTCCTTCAACTCCAATTACTTTCTTGGCGACTATACTCTCCATCATCTTACCTCCCAATTATTGTCAACAGCCGCCTTCAGTACTTCTGAATCATATTTAAAAGTTGAAAACGTATCATTGGGAGCCTTTTCAATTCTAAAAAGTCTGGAAAGATCCTTTTCTTGTGCAAGTATATTGAATGTGTCACTAAAGGTCTTTACACATTCCATTGAATGCGTTGTTGCAAAGACCTGAACGTTATACAACATAGATGCATCCTTTATTAATCCCCAAAGAAGTGCTAGAGTACTTGCATGAAATCCGTTCTCTATTTCGTCAATTATTACGATTCCATTTTCATGGTTAGCAATTGTAACGAGAATTAATAGCAGCTTGTTTATACCATCACCCATTAGCTGGATGGGTATAAGTCTATCTATCCCAATGTCAAAATAGATCATGTTCTTTGATCCCAAGGAAAGATCAACAATTCGAGGGTCAATAATTGTAAGTGTCTGAATGATTTTTTTTTGTTCTTTTTTTTGGATAATCTTATCCAGCCTAGAGTGAAGTTCCTGACCATTATTAGCTCTCTGATTTAAGAATACCCCAACAATTTTTTCTGCATAATCCTTAGCTTGTTGTATCTTAATTTCTCCAGGTTTGATTTCAATAGAAGATTTTAAAAAATGATCTTTTGATTGAAGAATTGTTTTCACGGAAAAATCAAAATTAACCCCTGATATTTCCTTATTAATAGATGTAGACGAGGTCGAACTGAGTTCAATTGATTTGTTAATATTAATGTCTGTTTCCGCCTTTTTTATAATAGGATTGATAATTAAATGCCGATATTGACTTGGGCCTGTGAATTGGGTTTTAATGTCAATACTGTTTTCTGGATTCAAATTGAAAAAAATGAAATTGAAATCATCATTTTTATCATGCATCAATCCTCTAAAAGAATCAATACTAATGGCCAGTTGTGGGTTAGAAACTCCAACTGATAAGAAAATAGCTTCTAAAATGCTAGTCTTTCCACAATTATTCTTTCCTACGAGGAGATTGACATTTTTAAAATCAGATAAACTTATGTCTTTTATCCCTCTAAAGTTTCTTATATCAATCGAGTATAAGCTCATTTTGATTTAGTTTAATTATTAAAATTTAAAATTATTAAAAATTTCCAAGTATCCCATTCAAGGGATAATTAATCTTAAGCTATAGTAATTTACTTATTATTAGCGCATTATAGATCTTTTAACTCTTTGTCTAAGCAATGGACTTCATAAATAGAAAGGGATTTTATTCCCAATTTCAATGTTAGATTCCTTTATAAACAAAAGGAGTCTACCACCTCACAGCTTCTTTTCCCCACTCCTCCAAATACCTATTAGTAGTTGAAAACTGCTTGTTTCCGAAGAAACCCCGGCTTGCCGAAAGTGGCGACGGGTGCACCGATTTTAGCACCAGATGTTTGCGGGCATCAATAAACTCGCCTTTGCTGATGGCATAATTTCCCCAAAGTATGAAAACTACATGTTCCAATCGGTCGGCCACCAGGTGGATAACCGCGTCGGTAAATTGTTCCCAGCCTTTTTTTTGGTGAGAGCCTGCCTGATGGGCGCGAACTGTTAAAGTGGCATTAAGCAGCAGTACTCCTTGTTTGGCCCATCGTTCCAGGTTCCCGCTGGTCGGAATTGGCGCGCCTGTATCAGCCTGAATCTCTTTGAATATATTCTTTAAACTCGGCGGAAATTCGACTCCGTCATTCACCGAAAAACACAGGCCATGCGCCTGTCCCGGGCCATGATACGGGTCTTGTCCCAAAATCACCACTTTCACCCGATCGAATGGACATTGTTCGAACGCATTAAAAATGAGTTTTGCTGGTGGATAAATGGTTTGGCTGGCATATTCTGAACGAACAAATTCGGTTAACTGCTTAAAATACGGTTTTTCAAATTCTGCCTGAAGCTGTGTTTTCCAGCTTTCTTCTATCCGGACATTCATGATTTTTCATTTTTCGATTGAGTAAGCAAAATAGCCAAAATTTTCTTAATCATTCAGCAATTTGAAGATTTGAAAAATTGAGGATTTGAAAATCCGCAAATTTCTTCAACAATTTAGCCATTCAACCATTTAACTGTTTAACCATTTAACCATTCTGCCACAAAGCCACTAAAACACAATCCGCCAACTGGCGGACACAAAGTCTTGATTCTTATCTTTGTGTTCCTTCGGGTCTTTGAGCCATAGTGGCCAATATTTTTGTATTTTTAGTCAAAATTATAATCATGGATATTCTTTTTCTTTTGGCTGGCCTTGCCCTCGGATTTATTCTTTCCTTTCTCTTAATGAAAGGCAAATTACAAAAGCAACGTTCTGATTTCGAACTTGAAAAACGTTCCGGAGAACAAATCCTTATTCAGCAGAAGTTTGAACTGGATAAAGAGAAGTCGCTGTTCGAAGACCGGAATCAGGCTTTACTGAAAGAAAAAGAAGAATTAATTCAGCAAATTCAAGCGCTTCGTGCCGAAAATTCCATCCAGAACCAGCAACTGGCGAGGGCCGAAGGCGATTTCCTGAACCTTCAGGAAAAACTGGATACCCAAAAGAAAGAAATGGAAACCATCCAGCAAAAATTCACTTCCGAATTCGAAAGCATTGCCGCCAAAATACTGAAACAAAATACGGCTGAATTTTCGGCTTCCAACCAGAAAAGCATCACTGAATTACTTTCACCGTTAAAGGAAAAGATTCAGGTCTTCGAGAAAAAAGTGGAAGATACTTACGAAAAAGGATTAAAGGATCAGACCGATCTGAAAGCTGAACTCAAAAAACTTCACGACCTGAACCTGAAAATAAGCGATGAAGCCAATAACCTTACCCGGGCGCTGAAAGGCGATGTGAAAAAACAGGGAAACTGGGGCGAAGTGATCCTGGAACGAATCCTGGAACGCTCGGGATTGACTGAAGGGCGCGAATACCAAAAGCAGGAAAGCGTCCTTTCCGAAAACGGTCAGCGGTTTCAGCCCGATGTGGTCATTCATTTACCCGATCAGAAACACATTGTGGTTGACTCCAAAGTTTCGCTGGTTGCCTATGAACGACTGGTCAATTCCGACAATGAAAGGGATCGGATGAACCATGTCAGGGAGCATTTGCAAAGTGTCAGAGGTCACATTAAAATCCTGAGTGAAAAACATTACCAAAATTCTCAGGGGTTCAATAGTCCCGATTTTGTACTGCTGTTCATTCCAATCGAATCGTCTTTCAGCATTGCTGTTCAGGAAGATCAGGATTTGTTTTCGTTTGCCTGGGACAATAAGGTCGTCATTGTCAGTCCGTCAACTTTGCTGGCAACCTTACGTACCATAGCGTCCATCTGGCAGCAGGAAAACCAAAACCGGAATGCTCTGGAAATTGCCCGGCAAAGTGGAGCATTGTACGATAAATTTGTCGGGTTTATTGAAGATATGGAGTCGATCGGTAAGAGCATCGACAGCACCCGGAAAAACTACGAGATGGCCACTAATAAATTGTACACGGGTAGCGGAAACCTGGTCAAACGTGCCGAAAACATTAAGAAACTGGGGGCAAAAACCACCAAAGAACTGCCTCAGGAAAAACTCCTGGAATAACCTGACAAGCTTTCCCAGACAGATTTATGTCTTTCACCCCGAATTGTAACTAATGTTACAAATAGACTCGTAACTTAGCCATACTTTTATGTTGCAGAATGAAATTCATTCTAATAAAATCTGCAACAAAATTACTGATGAAACTAATAGTTCACTTACTTCCTCCAAAAGCATGGAGACTCCCGGTACTGCTGGTGGTCGGGATCTTTATCGGACTGTTTTTCTTCCTGTTTTATGTGAGTAAAGCTTATTCGTATCTGTCAGATAATCCTGAAACCTGCGTCAATTGCCACATCATGGGGCCACAGTATGCAACCTGGAACCATAGTTCTCACCGGAAATACACCAATTGCAACGATTGCCACGTACCACACAATAATGTTTTAAATAAGTATTTTTTTAAGGCTAAGGACGGAATGCGCCATGCTTCGATGTTTGCCCTAAGGATGGAACCTCAGGTGATTTTTATTCACGAGGCCGGAAGGGATGTGGTTCATCAGAATTGTATTCGCTGCCACTCAAAACTGTTGGACGATCCCAGACTGAGCGCCTCAATAAAAGATTTGCATGCCCAACGAACCGACCGGGTTTGCTGGGAGTGTCACCGCGAAGTTCCACATGGCCGGGTGAACAGCCTGAGCAGTACACCCAACGCAAGGATTCCGCTGCCTGAAAGTCCGGTTCCGGATTGGTTGAAAGAAGCTATTGCCGAATAAATTGAAACAATAATAAAATCATATCTCATGAAACCTGTATCACAACTTATTGAAAATAGGCCATGGATGGCCTGGCTCATCTTTTTGGTCACTATCGTTGTCGTTTTTCTGGTTGGTTTGCTGGCCTCATCGGTTATTGAGCGTCGTGCCGAAGCTGTTTTCGTGAATGTTCCGAAAACGGAAATCTCGCAATTTGAACCCCGAAATGCTGTTTGGGGCGAAAACTACCCCCGCGAATTTCAATCCTATTACCAGACGGCCGATACCACATTTGCCAGTAAATACAATGGAAGCCGCCCCATCGACATGCTGAAGGTTGATCCGCGACTGGTGGTTTTGTGGGCAGGATATGCCTTTTCGAAAGATTATAGCCAGGGACGCGGACATTTTTATGCCATTGAAGACATTCGGAATACTTTGCGCACCGGAGCTCCAACCAACGATACCGACGGTCCTCAGTCTTCAACCTGCTGGACCTGCAAAAGTCCCGATGTTCCACGTCTGATGCAGGAAAAAGGAGTGACCGAATTCTACAAAGGCAAATGGTCGGGATTAGGTTCTGAAGTAGTGAATCCAATAGGTTGTGCCGATTGCCACGATTCAAAAACCATGAACCTGCACATATCACGTCCGGGATTAATTGAAGCTTTTGCACGTCAGGGTAAGGATGTCACAAAAGCATCGCACCAGGAAATGCGTACGCTGGTTTGTGCCCAATGCCATGTTGAATATTATTTCGACAAACACAAGGTTGAAGGCGCCGCTTACCTCACTTTCCCGTGGGATAAAGGGATGAGCGCCGAAAATATCGAAAAATACTACGACGAAATTGAATTCTCGGATTGGACTCACGGATTGAGCAAAGCCCCCATGCTAAAGGCCCAGCATCCGGAATATGAAACCTACTCCCTGGGAATCCATGCTGAACGGGGCGTTTCGTGTGCCGACTGCCACATGCCTTACAAAAGTGAAGGTGGACAGAAGTTTACCGATCATCATATTCAGTCGCCTTTGAATAATGTAGCCAACTCATGCCAGGTTTGTCACCGCGAGGAAACAGCCAACCTAATTCAAAACGTTTATGATCGTCAGGATAAAATTATTGAAAACCGCGACAAACTGGAAGAATTACTGGTTCATGCCCATGTGGAAGCTAAAAAAGCCTGGGATTTGGGTGCTACCGAAGCCGAGATGAAAGAAATTCTTCAAGGAATCCGTCACGCACAATGGCGTTGGGATTTCGCAGCAGCCAGTCATGGCGCTTCATTCCATGCGCCGGTTGAAACAGGCCGGATTATTTCAACGGGAATAGCCATTGTTGGCGAAACACGTGTTAAACTGGCTCGTTTGCTGGCTAGCAAAGGATTCAATCAGGAAATTCCTTATCCTGATATTGCCACCAAAGATAAAGCTCAGGAGTATATTGGACTGGACATGAAAAAACTTCGGGAAGAGAAACATACCTTCAGACAAAACCTGTTACCCAAATGGATTGAAGCAGCTGAAAAGCGTGAAGCCGGATACGACAAAAAAGTAAAAGAGTAAAAAGGAAAGAAACTGGAGGTAAAAACCACCAAGGAGCTGCCACATGAAAAACTCACCGGGTAGCAACTCTTCGTTTATGAATGAGGAACACAAAGTCAACAAACTCTCATTGAATTGGAATTAAAATGTGATTAAAAAAAGTCTTGCTAATGAACAAGATAGGTAAGGCTTTGTTGAATCCAGAAATGTTGATTCTAACACCTAATCTATTTCTACTATGAAACGAACACTATCCATCTCAATTATATGCCTATTGTTGGGCAGTCAGGTTAAAGCGCAGTTTAGTCTTTCCGGAGAGTTAAGGCCACGAACTGAATACAGTCACGGTTATGGAACCCTGGCAGCCGAAAATCAAAAACCATCGGTATTTACCTCCCAGCGAACCCGTTTAAACTTCGATTACAAAATGGATTTGCTGAAATTTGGTATCGTGCTACAGGATGTCCGTGTTTGGGGAAATCAGGCACAGCAGGTTGCCAATGAAGATTTTGCGACTTCAATTCATCAGGCCTGGGCCGAAATGAATTTAGGAAAAGACCTTAGCCTGAAAGTTGGACGTCAGGAGCTGGCTTACGACGATCAACGGATTTTAGGAAGTGTAGGATGGGCGCAGCAAGGTCGTTCGCACGATGTTGCCGTATTTAAATATGCCAAAAAACTGAATATTCATTTCGGGATTGCGCACCACGAAAATACCAACCGAAAAAACAATTTCTATGATGGCCCCGATGCCTATAAAGATTTACAATTCCTTTGGCTTAACCGGAAAACGGAAAAGTTTAACCTGAGTTTTTTGTTCCTGAACAACGGAAAGCCTATAATGGAGGGAACCGAACAGAAATCGAAATACAGTCAGACATTTGGAACTCATGTTGAAGTACCAGTTGATAAAGTAGCATTCTCAGGCAATTTTTATTACCAGACTGGCGAAGATGGGGCAAACAAATCATTAAATGCCTATAATCTGATGGCCGAAGCGACTTATCAAATCTCGGACAAAACTCAATTAAACCTGGGTTATGAAATTCTTTCAGGATCGGATTACAACCAAACAATGAAGAACAATTCATTTGCTCCATTATACGGCACCAATCACAAATACAATGGTTTCATGGATTATTTTTATGTGGGAAACCACCTGAATAATGTTGGCCTCTCGAATGGCTATGTCAAATTCACCACATCCAAAAATAAAACAGCTTTTAGTGCCGATTTGCATTTTTTTGCCAGTTCAGCAAAAATTTCAGAAACCGCCGATAATTATTTAGGTACTGAATTGGATTTAACTTTGACACAAACGCTCAATCCTGTAACAAAAATTTTGTTTGGTTATTCTCAGATGTTCGGAAGTGAAAGCCTTGAAATTCTGAAAGGTGGCTCTAAGGATGCTTTCAACAACTGGGCTTATGTGATGATTTCGGTGACCCCGAAGTTTATCCCATAAACTCGGATTATGCTATCCTCTTGATGAGCCTATGTACCAGGGAAATCGCTTTTAAACTTTTGAATAGCCACCACCTTCAGGTGGTGGTAAAGAATATCAAAACAACTTGGCTTTAGCCGAAATCTGAAACAACAAATATTCGGCTAAAGCCTCCATCTTCCCTATTTCACAACCTCCACATAAATGTGGAGGCTATTCAAAACAGACCTATCAGCATCGGCAGGCTTAACTTGCCGTGTACCAACAACATTTTCCAATTCTGTAAAGTTAAAAGCGATTTCCCTGGCCTAAATAAGGGGCAATTATCTTCCTTAATTTTTCACCATTAATAGGTTTGGAAATGAAATCATCACATCCGGCAGATTTTGCCATAGCTTTATCTTCGGCGGTGGAATATGCTGTTTGAGCGATCACGGGTAAATCGGGACGAATCTCTTTTATTTGTTTTGTTGCTTCATATCCATTCATTCCCGGCATTTTTATATCCATCAAAACCAGATCAATTTGCTCATTATTTTTACATATTGCTATCGACTCTTGTCCATCTCTGGCACGCAATAGCTTAATATTCATACCAAGGGAAGCGAGCAATGTTTCAAGGTACAGACTATTCATTTGCTCATCTTCAACTATTAATACAGTATAAAACTCATTTTTCCGAGGTTGCTGTTCTTCTTTTTCGGCTGAGTCTTTGATTACAACTTCTGAATTAGCCGGAACATATGGAATTGTAACGTAAAAAGCTGAACCTTTTCCTTTTTCAGATTTTAATGTAATTTCTCCGCCAAGTAATTCGGCATATTCTTTAGCTATTGATAACCCTAATCCCAATCCGCCATAAACTACTGTTTTGTCTTTTTCCTCTTGCGAAAACCGTTCAAATATGATATCCTGTTTTTCAGCATTAATGCCTATGCCAGTATCCTTAACATATAGCTCAATTGTGTTATCTCTTATTTGATAACCAAGTTCAACAAATCCCGTACTTGTAAATTTCAGAGCATTTTCCAATAAATTTTCCAGTATTTTGTTCAGTTTTGAAGTATCCGTATATATAAAACTTTGACTGTCTAAAAGATCTCGTTTTAAATAGAGCGGAACTTTTTTTTCTTTGGCTTTCAAATCGAAAATTGAAAACAGGTTTAATAATAAATCGTTTAAGCTCGCCCGTACTTTAGTAATTTTTACCTGCTTTGTCGCAAGTTGCGAAATCTCTATGATATCATCAATAATTCTTAACAATTGAGTGCTGCTGTTAACGATAAACTTTAAGTACAGCTTTTGGTTTTCTGGTGAAATGTCAGGATCGTCAAGCATCTCTGAAAATCCCATAATTCCATTCATCGGAGTCCGGATTTCATGAGACATGTTGTGAAGGAATTCAGTCTTTAGGCGGTTGCTTTCTTCTGCTTTCTCTTTGGCTCTCAGTAGCTCTTCCTCGGTTTGTTTTCGTTCAGTTATATCTTCTTTAACTGCAAGGAAATGTGTAATAGCGCCATTTGTATCGAAAATTGGCGAAATGGAAGCAAGTTCCCAAAATAATTCTCCGTTTTTTTTCTTGTTAAGAAATTCACCGTACCATTCTTTCCCGGAGATGAGATTCTGCCACATCTCTTTATAGTAATCAGAGGACATTTCTCCGGATTTAAGGAATCGTGGATTTTGTCCAAAGACTTCTTCCGGAGAATACCCGGTTAATTCAGCGAATTTCGTATTGACGTAATCTATTTTCCCTTCGGTATTGGTAATAATAATAGATGACGGGCTTTGTTCTACAGCGCGTGAAAGTATCCGTAATTTTTCTTCTGCCCGTTTACGTTCTGTAATATCTCTTGTAACAGTAAGTAACCCCGTTGGGTTAAGGTTGGCATCTCTTAAAAATGATACTGAAATCTCGACCCAAATGGTGGAACCATCTTTACAATACTCCTCAAGTTCAAGCGTTACAGATCGATACGGATCGGCATTTTTGTCTGCCTCCAATGCCATATGTTCAGCAAATGTTTTGTGCACTTTTTGCAAAGATGCCGAAGTAAAAACCGAATCAAGTGATTGCTTAATCGCCTCATCGGCTGAAAATCCGCGCAACTTTAGTACCGACGGACTGATATACGTATAAGCAAGATTTAAATCCAATACAGATATAGTATCAGCCGTATTTTCAGCAATAATACGGTATCGTTCTTCGCTTTCCCGAAGCGCTTTTTCTGCTATTTCCCGTTTTGCACGGGTATGTAATGCGGTTAAACCAAAAGCCAAATCATCTGCCAGCTCTTTTAGCATTTCAGCTTCCTTCTCACAAATTGCACTTATTTCACCTGAGTATATGGCAATCACCCCAAGAGTTTGGTCTTCACAAATCAGTGGCAAAGCAATGAAGGATTTATAACCACGCTGGAGGGCTCTCTCCTTCCAGATAGTAAAGCATGATTCTGATTCAATATTATGCACGATGTATGGTTGTCCGGAGCGAATTGCAATACCACTTGGTCCACGGCCGCGGTCATCATCGGCCCAGGTTAAGTTAAGAGACTCTATATATCCGGATTCAAAGCCTGCATGGGCCATTGGGCGAACGGTCTTTGCTTCGTTGTGTTCTGCAAACCCAACCCACGCCATGCGATAACCTCCAACTTCTACAGCGATCCGACAGATTTCGTTCAGCAGGATTGATTCATTTGTAATGTGTATCAGCGCCTGATTCGTATCGGAGAGCATACGCAGCGTACGGTTCGCGTGGGCAATCACCAGTTCAGCATGCTTACGGTCAGTGATGTCGCGACCTATTGCCAATGCTCCGATAATTCTGGAATCATTGTTGCGTTCGGCAACAAAACGAACATTATGAACACGCAATTCGCCTTTAAGGTCAGGAACTTCAACTTCTATTTCACCGGGTTGGCCTGTTTGTATCACTTGTTGCAGCTTTGACTGATAGTCCACGGTACTTGGGAAACTATTACTTTCCATGGGTGTGCGGCCTATAAAAGAAACGACATCGGAACCTACAGTCAAACTTAGGTTGCGATTAATATAAACTGCGCGGCACTCCGTATCGTAACGGATGATATTGTCCGGGGAACTTTCGGCTAACGAGCGGAACTTTTGTTCGCTCTCGATAAGTTGAAGTTCTGCCCGTTTTCGTTCTGCCCTGCTTTTTGCTTCCCGTAATTCCCTTTCAATTGCCGGCAACAATCGCTGTAGATTATTCTTCATGATATAATCATTAGCGCCGGCTTTCATTGCTTGCACTGCAACATCTTCTCCTATTGTACCCGAAATAATAATAAACGGAATATCAATACCTGATCCTTTTAAGATCGTTAATGCTTCTAATCCATTGAAGTGAGGCATCATATAATCAGAAAGGATGATGTCCCATGTTTTTTCCAAAAGCATGGCTTTCATTTCTTCGGAAGTCTGGGTGCGCTCATAATCAATGTCGTATCCACCTTTTTTAATTTGATGCAGTACCAAAAGGGCGTCATCTTCTGAATCTTCAACTACCAATATCCGTAGTGCTTCTTTCATCAGTTAATAATTTGTTTTTTAATTGTCTGATACCTGTCCCGATATATCGGGAGAACTCACATGTTGTTGAGAATTATTTCCATCGGTGATTTTGTTGCCGACAACATGTTCGTTTCATGGTTAAAGTTCTTATTTTTTAGTTGGCAGAACTTCATTGAGCAATAACCAGTATAATCCAAGATTGCTGACCGCTTCTGCGAACTGATTGAAATCGACTGGTTTACGAACATAACTGTTTACACCTAAACTATATCCCTTTAGTATATCCTGTTCTTCTTTTGACGAGGTAAGGATAACTACCGGAAGGAATTTTGTAAGTTCGTTTGCCCGTATCCTACGCAGGACTTCGAGCCCATCAACTTTTGGAAGCTTGATATCGAGCAAAATAATAGTTGGCATTAACGAGAGGTCGCGCCCTGAATATTTCCCTGTACCAAACAGATAATCCAAAGCCTCGGCGCCATCGTAAGCCACGACGATTTCATTTTTAATGTTGTTCTTTTTTAACGCGTGAAGCGTCAAGTCAACATCGTCAGGATTATCTTCTACCAATAAAATAGATTTGCTTGCCATGATAATTTAGTTTAGGATATTTTAAAATAGAAACGAATCAGTGATTAAAGATACAAAAAGAGTCTAATAGTTTACGGCATCTGATGTGTTTTGAATACACCTGGTTTTCTTGCTTACGTACTTTTTTGCTTTATGTACTAATTTATAATGAGAAATGGAATGTAGTTCCTTTCCCTTCCTGACTTTCTACCCAAATTTTACCACCGTGTTTTTCTATAAATTCTTTGCAAAGCAGTAACCCAAGTCCAGAACTGGGTTCGCCTTCAGTACCTTTCCGGTTGGTTTTAACGTCGATCCTGAATAAATTATTTACCATTTCATTAGTCATTCCGATACCCGTGTCCTTGACGGATATTTCAACGCTTTTGTCATCGGTGGTTTTAGCCGTAACACTTATTCTTCCTCCCCTAAGTGTATATTTCACAGCATTTGAAACGAGGTTCCGGACTACTGTCTGGAGCATATTATTGTCAGCAAAGACCTTTAAATTTTCCGGAATGTTGGTTGTCAAATCAATCCCCTTGTTTTTGGCGGGTCCGATCTATAACTCAATACTTTCGCCTACCATTTGATTTAATTTCACCACCTCCGGTTCGAATGGCATTGATCCTTGTTGCATTCGCGACCATTGCAGAAGGTTTTCGAGAAGCCGGTATAGGTTAGTGGCTGAATTTCTCATATCTACCGAAAACTCCTGTATTTGATCCAAGGTTAAACTTGGCAAATCTTCTGCCATTAGTTGCGTCATTCCCAAAAAACTATTGAAAGGGCTACGCAGGTCGTGGGAGACAATGGAAAAGAACTTGTCCTTTTCAGCATTTAGTTTCAAAAGTTGTTGGTTTTTAAGCCGAATTTCTTCTTCAGCCAGTTTACGTTCAGTAATATCGCGATCTATTCCCAATACCATCTCATGCCCCTGAAAAGTTTCAATTGAAGTCGATACATCAATCGGGAAAATATGGCCGTCCCGATGACGGTGGAAGGTTTCCAGATGTATTACAGGAGAATGTCTTAAATTTTCCAGATACTCAGCCCGTTCTTCAGGAGTTCCGGAAGTAGTGTTAACAATATCGATCGATTTACCGATAAGTTCCTCACGTGTGTAACCATTCATCTTGCAGGCTGATTCATTACAATCTACGATTGGCCAATCGACATTGACATCAAATGGATCGATCAGCACAATGGCTTCGGGCGACAGTTCGAACAGACGGCGGAATCGTTCTTCACTTTCCCGAAGTTCCTCTTCTGCCTGCTTGTGTTGGGTAATGTCGCGACCAATACCTGCCAAACCAATAATTTTACCACTCTGATCTCTTAATGGAAATTTCGAAGTAAGAAACCATCTTTTCTGACCGAACTCATTTAAGGTATATTCTTCTTTGTTGATCAATGGCTGACCGGTTTCTATTACAGACTTGTCATCGGCATAGAATTCTTCAGCCATTTCTTTAGGGAAAAACGCAAAGTCGTCCTTGCCTAATACTTCCGACTCCAGTTTGACTCCCATATTTTGCACATCGGCTATATTAACGAGTGTTATATGACAAGCTGTGTCTTTGGTATACATTAAATCGGGAACATTATCAATTAATAGCCGAAGCAGTGTCCGTTCATGTTGGAGAGTTTCCTCCGCCTGCTTGCGCTCGGTGATATCGGTCAACATGTTTAATGTGGCTGGCTGACCTTCCCATTCAATCTTTATCCCATTCATTTCAATCCATCTTATACTCCCATCCTTCTTCACAAATCTGTAATGATATCTGGGGACATCCATATCCCCATTAAGTCGTTTCAGGTGGTTGCTTATTATTAATTTCCTATCCCCGGGATGCACATAATCAATAAAAGGAAGTGTCAATAGTTCCTCGTGTGTAAAGCCGGTGATCTCTTGCATCATTGGATTAACGAATTTAAGAAACCCATTTTGAGCCACCAGAATGCCTTCGTTGGCAGTTTCAATTAAAAGACGGTATCGCTGCTCGCTATTGTGCAGGGCTTCCTCCGCACGCCTGCGTTCGGTAATATCTCTTAGCACTCCTACAACAGCAATCAATTCGCCTTTATCAGTTATTACCGGTGCAAGCGAAAGTTGAACCGGAAAATCATTTCCATCTTTCCGTTTATTGAGAACTTCACCAGACCAAACTTCGTTCCTAGCCATAGCGGAATACAGTGATTGACCCACTTCAGGCAAATTGTTCCTTGAAGTAATAACTGAAATTGGCTGACCAATTATTTCTTCCTTTTCGAAACCATAAACGATGCAGAAGGAATCGTTGACAAAAATAATTTTGTAATCCTTATCAGTGATGGCAATACAATCGGCTGAATTCTTTATCGCAAGTGCAAGTATATTTAGTTTTTCTTCTGATTTCTTACGTTCTGTGATGTGGCGGGAAATGCCCATTATACCCTTAATTTCACCATTTTCACTGATCAGCTTAACTACATACTCGAAATACAGATAATCGCCTTGTTTAGTGAGAACGCGCGATTCAAAGACCGAAGGTACCACTCCCTGCATGGCCTGTTGGAATATATCAAGTAAAAGCGGTAAGTCATCCGGATGAATCAAACCGGCAAAGGGTTTCCCAATCCATTCTTCCGGCAGCCACGACAAAAGAGTTTCAAAGGCAGGGCTTAGGGAAGTAAATGTACCGTCAATTGCAATCGTGAAGATGATATCGGGGGCGCTCTCCACCAAAAGACGATATTGTTCTTTCGCCTTGAATATTGCTTCCTCTGTTTGCTTGCGTTCGGTAATATCAGTGGAAATACCACCAACAGCATATATTTTACCCTCCAAATCAAAAAGAGGAAATTTTTGCGTTAGATATGTGTGCACCCCATCTGATTCTTCGATCTCTTCTTCGTAAATGGCTTCCTGTTCCGTATCAATGACCTGTAAATCATTATTCCTGTGCTGGACAGCAAATTCTGTGGGCATAACGAGTTGGCGGGTATTCCCAAGAAGTTTTTCAGCGGAAAAATTTAATACTTCAGCAAGTTTCTTATTTGCAAGAATAAACTTTCCATCCAGATCTAAAATGTAAATTAATGACGGACTGTTATCTATAATATTCTGAATGATATTTTTGCTTTCGCGTAGAGCTTCTTCCGCGCGTTTGCGTTCGGTAATATCGCGGAACGACCATACACGTCCAATGATTTTATCATCCAGAATAAGCGGGGCAGAATATCTTTCAAAAATACGACCGTCTTTAAAAAAGAGCGTATCCGAATCCTCGTCGGTAGAATTATAAAGCTGCTGTACCTTATCCAGAAATTGTTTAGGGCTGATCAACTGCTCCAGCACAAAAGTTAACAGCGTGGCATCATCGCCCGAATTAAGAACAGCCGGAGGAATTTTCCAGAGCTCAGCAAACCGGTTGTTGGTTTTAATCACTTTTCCGTTGCCGTCGATGGCCAAAATGCCGTCGGCTGTCGATTCAATAATGACCTGCAATTTAATTTCACTTTGCCGAAACGATTCTTCTGCAAGTATTCGTTCGTGGTTCAATACAGTTAAAGCAATTTGGTCAGCGAGTTGACTGGCAAACGAGATTTCATCGAGTTCCCAGTTGTGTTTTTTTTCAACATGTTCGAAACAGAGAACGCCAATATTCCGATTGCCTTCCCGAATAACTGCATCAAGCATTGATGTTATCCGCAATGGTTTTAAGTATCCCTCCACATAACCTGCTGTCCGTGGATCGGTCAACGGGTCATTCGCGTCAATATATTTTGCAGTTTTCAGGGCTTCAAACTCATTCGTATATTCATTCTTCAGCAAGACAGCTCCGGTGGAATGGCGATCAGGGAAATGTTCATAAAGATCCACACATCGCAGTTCTGTTTCATCATTATTAAACAACCACAGGCTAACGCGTTCCACATCAACTGCTTTTGCTGCATGTTCGTTGAGTTGATGAGCAAGTCCCTGAACATCGCCCGCGGCAAGTTGGGGGGAAACGGCTACCGAAGTTACCACTTCTTGTTGCCGGTGGTTGCGCTCCAGGGCAGACTTCAAAGCTTCTTCCGCCTGCTTACGTTCGGTGATGTCCCTGAAAAGACCTACGGCGCAAGCCCTGCCATCCATAGTAATGACGCTTGTGGTGATGTCAGCGTGCATGATGCTGCCGTCTTTCCTCAGACACGGAATGTCAGGAGCAAGTATTTTTTCTCCACGTGCCTGGGATTCGAATTCGGCAATGATGTGTTGCAGATCCTTTTGGGGATGAATGTCTGCCAGTCCCAATGTTCTTAATTCCTCCTCGTCGTATCCGAGCATTCGACACAGGGCCGGATTTGCATACTTAAACATCTTTGTTTCAACATCGGCAATCAGAATGCCATCGGCGCTTTTCTCAAAAAGCAAGTGGTATCGTGCTTCACTATCGCGCAGCGCTGCCTCCACTCGCTTCCGTTCGGTTATGTCTCTTACTACATCCATCATGTAAACCGGATCGCCGTTTGCATTTTTAATTAGTGTTGCTGAATATTCACCGATAAACTCTGAACCATCTTTTTTTACAGACCGAACTTCACAATTGGTAATAACACCTGTAGTCATAAACTCTTTAAAATAAAGGTCCATTTTTGGTTTATCTTCAGGATGAATCAGCCCAAACCCGTTCAGGCCTATAAATTCGGAAGGCTGGTTGTACCCAAATAGCTTAACTACCTGGTTGTTTGCAAAAACTATTTTACCGGTTAAATCTAATAATGATATGCCATCAAGTGATGTTTCAAACAGAGCGCGGTATTTTTCTTCGCTTTCTATTAGCGCATCCTCAGCTTGCTTACGCTTGGTTATATCTACCACCGTCCCGTCATAATACAATGTATTTCCGTTCGTATCGCGAATAGCCCGGGCGCTTTCACGTACAAAGACAGGCGTGCGGTCCTGACGAATCCATGTTGACTCAAAGTTTTCTACCTCTCCGGTTTGCTCTATCTTTTCTAAAAATGCTTTTCGTTGGTGCGGTGTTTCGAAACCGTCTTGTTCAACATTCACTTTTGCAAGTTCGTCAAACGATGGATAGCCAAGCATTTTGACCAAAGCTTTATTTGCCAGGACTATGGTTCCATCAGGAGTGGTTCGGTAAAGGCCGATATTGGCATTCTCGTAGAGCAATCGATAACGTTCTTCACTGCTTTCGAGTCGCTTTTCCTCTGCCTGCTTACGTTTGGAAATATCGGTTGCAGAAATAAAACATTGTTTTCCGTTTCCGGTCACAATGCCAGTAAGCTGAATATACACAGGCGAGTTACCATCTGGTGACAGGGTAACTTCGCACAATTCTTTGGCTTTACCGTTAAAAACTTTCTCCAGAAAGAGATTGAAGATTGGTTTGGTATCGTCGGAAACAAAAAAACCAAACATGCTGTTTTTCAACCGGGAGCGTTCTTTACCAAGCATTTGCGCACCATTATGGTTTAGTTCAATAATTTCACCTGGTTTGGAAAGAGTAAAATAACCAGTTGGTGCAAAATCGTATAATTCAGCATATTTTTCGGATGCAACTTCTGCTTGCTCTTTAGCCAGGTCGAGTTCCTCAAATTGTAATTCCAGCTCAATTTGATGAACCTTAAGCTCATGAATGAGTTTCTGTGTATCGACTTCAGAATGTTGAGGCCCGGTTTCTAATTGTCGCTCTTTCAATAACCCTTCTGCCTTTTGGCGCAGGGTTCCAGCATCTGATTGGTTCCCTTTTTTCGTGGTAGTATAATTGGTTGAGTGTATTTTCCTGTTGCGTACCTAAAGGCACGCTGATGTATGTGACTTTATTGGTTTTCTATAAACATTTGGTGCCTAAAGGCACGTTTTTGATCATGCAATGAATCACATTTTTCTATAAACATTTAGTGCCTAAAGGCACGTTTTGATCGTGCAATGAATCACATTTTTCTATAAACATTTGGAGCCTAAAGGCACGTATTTGATCGTGCAATAAATCAATGAATTAAAAACAAATGCGATGTTCCCATCCCGTTAGGGATGAAATGTTTATAGAAAACGTTGTAACCCGCGAACCAATTGTCCCTTTAGGGACAAAATGCTAATATTCAACCGGTTTAAAAATATACCGTTCATCAAATGGAACCTGAAATTTCTCCAAAAAATCCCGGTATTCTTCGATGAATGTTTTTGTTTTATGATGTTTTGCCTGATTCGCAATGTATTTTACAACTGCATCTATTTGAGAAATTGAATATAAAAACCCTCCAAATCCGGCTTGCCATTCGAATTTACCATTTACAAATCCTTTTTCATGTAACCATTTTGACGAATCGCCTTTTACATCTTGCATTAGATCGGACAATGATTGATTGGGTTTCATTCCAATAAACAAATGCAAATGATCGGGCATTCCATTTATTGCAATCAGCTTATGTCCGTTGTTTTGGACAATACCAGTTATGTATTTATATAATTCCTCCTGCCATTCGGGTTTAATCAATGAAAGTTTATTTTGAACGGTAAATACCGTTTGAATATAAATTTGTGTATAGGTGTTTGCCATAATTGTGGTTTTAATTGTTCCAAAAATGTTGCGTACCTAAAGGCACGCTGATGTATGTGACTTTATTGGTTTTCTATAAACATTTAGTGCCTAAAGGCACGTATTTGATCATGCAATGAATCACATTTTTCTATAAACATTTAGTGCCTAAAGGCACGTTTTGATCGTGCAATGAATCATGTTTTTTCTATAAGCATTTGGTGCCTAAAGGCACGTATTTGATCGTGCAATAAATCAATGAATTAAAAACAAATGCGATGTTCCCATCCCGTTAGGGATGAAATGTTTATAGAAAATGTTGTAACCCGCGAACCAATTGTCCCTTTAGGGACAAAATACTAATATTCAATTGGCAACCGGCAATGTAAATTTGAACTCACTTCCTTTTCCCTCTTCACTTTCTACCCAGATTTTGCCGCCAAGCATTTCTACGTAAGCTTTCGCAATGGCTAATCCCAATCCTGCCCCTTCATAATTCCGGTTAAGCATATCGCTACCTTGCCTGAACCGTTCAAAAATCAGTTTCAACTGATTCTGCGGGATACCAATTCCTGTATCCCGCACGTAAAATTCCACTAAGGACGTTGCATGCAACGTCTCTACCATGTGGCACCCAAATTCGATAGAACCATTGCGGGTAAATTTGATAGCATTTTTTATAAGGTTTGTAAGGATGGCATAAACTTTATCCCGGTCAGTTTTAACAATTGATTTGTTTTCAGGTAAATCATTCATAAAAAAAATCTGTATCCCTTTTTGCGCAGTCTCTGGTTTGAATAAGGCACAAATGTGTTCCAGCTTCTCGTTTAGATCCATTTCTGAAATAGAAATTTCCATTTGCCCGGATTCTATTTTCGAAATGCAAATGATGTCGTTAATGATATTGAGCATACGGTTGCTGCTTTTCTCTATGATGCTGATATACTCATGCCGCTCTTTCCCTGTTAACTTTGGTTCTTTCAGCAACTCTGAAAATCCCAGGATACCGTTCATGGGAGTGCGGATTTCGTGACTCATATTGGCCAGGAAGGCTGATTTCAGGCGGTCGCTTTCCTCGGCATGTTCCTTGGCTTTGATTAATTCCTGTACAGCCAGCACTCGTTCAGTGATGTCGGCGATGCTCGATAAAATATAGGTCTTGCTTTTAATCCGTATAAGTTTGGCCGAAAATAAGCCAGTTGTAATTTCCCCATTTTTATTTTTAAAGTTGTACTCTTGTCCCGTTACACTTCTTCCTGCAAGAAGTTCGCTTACCGTATTCCGGCGGTCTTCTTCATCAGCCCACAAACCCAATTTGGTTGATGTATTATTTATGGTCTCTTTGCGGGTATATCCTGTCATGGTATAGAAGGCATCGTTAACGTCAATAATTAGTCCGTCATCGGCCCGGACTATGGTAATGGCATAGGGAGAGGTTTTAAATGCCACAGAAAATTTTTCCTCACTTTCCAGCAAAGCTTCTTCCGCCTGTTTGTGTTCAGTAATATCTTCATGCATGAAAACAAATCTGTCAGAAATGTCGTTTGAGTTTATTAAAGGGAAAAGAATCGCACGTATCCATAATGGTTTATCAGGCAGCCCGGGAAAAGTATCATGCACGTTATAATAAATGTCTGGAAAATGAACCACTTCGCCCTTTTTGGCAGCAAGAACATATTCACCAAATCCTTTATTATGAAGATCTGCAAAAATTGAAAAGCCTGGAGGAGGATCAGCGCCAAAGAGCAAGGTGTGCGCCGGGTTCACTTTAAGCGTGAACCCGTCCTTATCCATGATTTGAATCGATATCGGATTCTTTTCAATAAGGTCTTTAAGTACATCCTCTGCCTGCTTGCGTTCGGTAATGTCTTTAATGACCCCATCGTACGAATCGAGCGTACCATTTGACTCGAAATGGAGAATGGTGGTATTTTTGATCCAGCGGATTTTACCATCCTTACGGATGATACGGTGTTCAAAAGGTGGTAAATCTTTTTCTTCCAGAATTTTGGAAAATTTTCCAGCAACCCATTCTCTTTCTTCAGGAACAACCATATTGATCCAGAGATGAGTATCTTCCGAAAATTCGCTCCTGGTATACCCGGTTATTGCGGAACAAGCTTCGTTATGAACCGTTTCGATGACTTTCCCGTTTTTTACATTAACCGTGTAAAGATAATCGGTCAAACCTTCGGTAATTCTTTTATATCGCTCTTCGCTCTGTATTAATTTTTCTTCGGCAAGTTTAGATTCGGTAATGTTGCGTACAATGGTTAAAATCTCGTCGGCGCCACTTAAAGCCATTCGAGCCTCGTAGTAGCATATACCGGCAGGCATGGGCAAGGCATATTCGAACACCTGTAATTCGCCTGTTTCCAGCATGGTTCTGAGATAGCCGGAGATAAGGCTAACAACATAAGGTGGCAAAATTTCGTGCATTTTGCGCCCGATAATCATCTCAGGAGGCACATAAAGGTCGCTGGTCGATTGTGCCTGGAAATCCAAAAAGACGCCGTCATGGTTGATTCGAAACATCAGGTCGGGTATGGCATTCAGAATAGCGAGATTCCTCGAGTTACTTGTTTCCAGTTCTTCTTCAGCCTTCTTGCGCTCAGTTACATCGATCATGGATAACAGGCATTGTTCCCTGTTTTTGGTGCCAATACCGGTAAGATGAACATTCCTGAGTGTATCATCATTCGTTGACAGGGAGATTTCGCACGATTCTTTGGCATTTCCGTTAAAAACTTTCTCCAGAAAAAGATTGAAGATGGGTTTATTGTTGTCGGAAACAAAAAAACCGAACATACTGTTTTTCAACTTCGAGCGTTCTTTGCCAAGCAGATTTGCCCCGCTAAGGTTTAATTCCAGAATTTTACCTTCTGCTGAAAGTGAAAAATAACCCGACGGCGCAAAATCGTATAGTTCAGCATATTTTTTGGAAGCTACTTCGGCCTGCTCTTTGGCCAGTCGGAGTTCTTCATTCTGCAATTCCAGCTCTATTTGATGTACCTCAAGCTCATGAATGAGTCTTAGGGTATCGGCGTCAGAACGATTTGAACTGGTTGTAGTCAGGTTCATTTTCAACAACTTTTCTGCTTTGTGGCGCAGGGCTGCGGCATCTGATTTGTTCACTTTTTTCATAGTCTTCAAATCGTTTATTTCCAACTATTACATCCCGTCAGGAATTAATGTTTATCGAAACTGAACCAAAATGTGAATTCATTGTCACTAAAGGAACAATATGCTGTCATTCTATTTACATTTTAATATTGCTTAACTAAAGGTACGCCGTTAGTTTCAATTTTATTCATTTTCAATCAGAAATCTCATGTCCAAACATACGTTTTATAATTGTAAATGAATTAATTGGCAACCGGCAAAGTAAATTTAAACTCACTTCCTTTCCCCTCATCGCTTTCTACTCCTATTTTTCCACCATGCTTTTTTATAAATTCGTGACAGAGAAATAAGCCAAGCCCTGAACTGGGTTCTCCTTCAGTACCTTTCCGGTTTGTTGGAACATCTAGCCTGAACAAATTTCCGACCATCGATAGGTTCATTCCGATACCAGTATCCTTAACTGATATCTCAACACTATTGTCATTGAGTATTTTAGCCGCAACACTTATTTTGCCTCCTTTGGGTGTAAATTTCTCAGCATTCGAAACCATGTTTCTGATTACTGTTTGAAGCATATGACTATCTGCAAAAACCTCTAAATTACCCGGAATATCGGAGGTTATTTCAATTCCCTTGTTTTTGGCTGGTTCCTTTATCGTTTCAATGCATTCTTCAACCACTTGAAACAATTGCAATAACTTAGGGTTAAAAGGAATTGATCCTTGCTGAATTCTTGACCATTGTAACAGGTTTTCGAGCAACCGGTAAAGATTGGCGGCTGATTTGCTCATGCTCACTGTAATTTCCTGAACTTGCTCCATGGTCAGGCTGGGCAACTCTTCTGCCATGATTTGAGTTAACCCAAGGAAACTATTAAATGGACTTTTCAGGTCGTGGGCAATGATAGAGAAAAACTTATCTTTTTCGGCATTGAGCTTTTGAAGTTCTTCGTTCTTATGCCTGATTTCCAATTCCATCAGTTTAGTTTCGGTAATATCGTAATTGGTGCCAATAAGGCCAACAGCATTGCCCGATGAATCCCTCTGAACATCGGCAAGGGCCCGGATCGAATGTATTGTACCATCGGGCCAGACAACCCGAAACTCGGCATTAAAGTCTTTACTTCCGCTAAGCGCCATTTTTAGTTCTTCTTCACTTCCAGGCAAGTCATCAGGCAATACCCCTGCACGCCAGGTTTCATAAGTTCCCGTAAACTGATCGGGCATGATTCCATAAAGTTTAAACATCTGGTCGTCCCAAATCAGGTTATTATTGACGACATCTAATTCCCAAATTCCAATACCACCTGCACGACAGGCAAGCGATAAGCGTTCGGTAATCCTTTGTTGCTCTTCTTCTACCTGTTTTCGTTCTGTAATATCTCTGGCAATGCCATAAAAACCAACGAGTGTACCAGTTTCATCCTTAATTGAAGCACTGTTTGACGTGTGCCAATGCCACGCCCCATCAATGTGCTGTACCCGATATTCAAAACCCTCTTGTCGTTGTCCAGTCTCAATTACTTTTTGTAACATTTGCATACACCTCATGGTATCTTCAGGATGGACGAATTGTTGAAAGGATTTGCCAACTACCAGATTAATTGGGTGCCCCAAAAGTGACGTCCATGCAGGTGAGACAAAAGTAAAAACTCCATCTAAATTGACAGTAAAAATAATATCGTGGGTGTTCTCAACCAATAAACGATACTTTTCTTCACTCTTTAGACGGGATTCTTCTGCCAATTTACGCTCAGTTATATCTATTGCTGTAATAAAGCATTGTTCTCCGTTTTTTGCAACAATGCCGGTAAGGTGAACAACTATTGGAGACTTGCCATTCATTGACAGGGCAACTTCGCACGATTCTTTGGCTCTTCCGGTAAATATTTTTTCGAGAAAGTGGTTAAAAATTGGCTTGGTTTCGTCGGAAACAAAAAAGCCAAACATGCTGTTCTTCAAATTAGAGCGTTCTTTGCCAAGTATTTGAGCACCGCAAAGGTTTAACTCAATAATTTCACCGTCCGGGGAAAGGGTAAAATATCCAGATGGTGCAGAATCATACAATTCAGTATATCTTTCGGAAGCAACTTCTGCTTGCTCTTTTGCCAATGTGAGTTCTTCGTTTTGTAATTCAAGCTCAATTTGGTGCACCCCAAGTTCATGAATGAGCTTCTGCATTTCGGCTTCAGGAAATTGCAGCCCAGTTTTTAACAATTTCATTCTCAACAACTCTTCTGCTTTTTGGCGCAGGTTTGCGGCATTTGATTTGTTATCTTTTTCCATCGTGTTCAAATCGTTTATTTCCAACTATCCATCCCGTAAGAGATTTAATGTTTATCGAAACCGAACCAAAATGTGAATCCAATGTCCCTAAAGGAACAATATGCTGTCATTCAATTTATATTTTAATATTGCTTAGCTAAAGGTATACTGTTAGTTTCAATATTGATTGATTTTCAATCAGAAATCTTATGCCCAAACACACGTTTTGTAATTGTAAATGAATTAATTGGCAATCGGCAAAGTAAATTTAAACTCACTGCCTTTTCCTTCTTCGCTTTCAACCCTAATTTTTCCGCCAAGTTTTTCTATAAATTCTTTGCAAAGTAGTAACCCAAGTCCGGAACTGGGTTCACCTTCGGTGCCTTTCCGGTTTGTTTTTACATCGAGCCTGAATAAATTATTTACCATTTCGCTGGTCATTCCAATGCCAGTGTCTTTAATTGATATTTCAACGCTTTTGTTTTCTGTGACTTTTGCCGAAACGCACACATTTCCTCCTTTGGGGGTAAATTTCACCGCATTTGAAACCATATTTCTAATTATTGTTTGGAGCATATTGCTATCGGCAAAAACCATTAAATCATCCTGGATGTCGCTGGTTATTTCAATTCCCTTATTTTTGGCTGATGCCATTACTATTGCAAAACATTCTTCGACCACTTGAAGTAATTGCAATAATTCCGGGTTATACGGCATTGATCCGCGTTGCATTTTTGACCACTGAAGCAGGTTTTCGAGAAGGCGGGAAAGAGTGGTGGCAGAGCTCTTCAATGTTACCGAGAATTCCTGGATCTCGTCTATGGTTAAAGATTCCAGTTCTTCTGCCAATATTTTGGTAAGTCCCAAAAAACCGACGAAAGGATCTCGCAGGTTATGAGCAATGATGGAGAAGAATTTGTCTTTTTCAGCATTGAGTTTTAACAGTTGCTCGTTTTTAAGTTTTATTTCTGCCTCAGCACGCTTGTCTTCGGTGATATCTCTTAGAACTCCAACGATAGCAATCAATTCTCCGTTATCAGTTATTACTGGTGCCAGTGAAAGATGTACCGGAAAATCATTTCCATCTTTTCTTATATTTAGAACTTCACCTGTCCACACTTCATTCTTCTCCATGGCTGAATACAGAGCCTGGCCTACTTCAGGCAAATTATTTCTGGAAGTTATTACTGATATCGGTTGACCAACTATTTCTTCTTTTTCGAAACCATAAACTTTGCTAAAGGAATCGTTGATAAAAATGATTTTGTAATCCTTATTGGTAATAGCAATACAATCTGCAGAATTTTTAATAGCATGTGCAAGCATATTTATTTCTGCTTCAGCCCGTTTATGTTCGGTGATGTTGCGAAACGACCAGACCCGCCCAATGATTTTATCATCCAGAATAAGTGGAGCAGAATATCTTTCGAAAATACGACCATCCTTAAAATGGAGGGTATCAGTATCTTCATCTTTCGAATTATAAAGCTGCTGTACCTTATTTAGAAATTGCATCGGGTCAATTAACTGCTCCAGCACAAAATTTAACAGCGTGGCATCAACACCCGAGTTAAGAACAGCTGGAGGGATTTTCCAAAGTTCAGCAAACCGGGTATTGGTTCTGATCACTTTGCCGTCGCGGTCAATAGCCAAAATACCGTCTGCTGTAGATTCAAGAATGACCTGTAATTTAATTTCACTTTGCCGGAGTAATTCTTCTACAAGTTTACGTTCGTGGTTAAGTACCGTTAAAGCGATTTGGTCGGCTAGTTGACTGGCAAATGCGATTTCATCAGGTTCCCAGTTGTGCTTTTTTTCCACATGTTCGAAACAGAGGACGCCAATATTCCGGCTGCCTTCCCGAATAACAGCATCAAGCATTGATGTAATGTGCAATGGTTTTAAGTATCCCTCAACATATCCGGCAGTCCGTGGATCGGTCAACGGGTCATTCGCGTCAATATATTTTGCGGTTTGCAGGGCCTCAAACTCATTCTTGTATTCGTTCTTTAGCAAGACAGCCCCAGCCGAATGACGATCGGCGGAATGCTCATAAAGATCAACACACACCAACCCATTACCCTCATCCTTGAATAACCACACACTAACGCGTTCCACATCAACGGCTTTTGCTGCCTGTTCGGTGATTTGATAAGCAAGTCCCTGAACATCTCCTTCAGCAAATTGGGGTGAAACGGCTATATTAGTAATCACTGCCTGTTGTTGGTAACTGCGCTCCAATGCTGATTTCAGCGTGTCCTCGGACTGCTTTTGCTCTGTTATATCATTTAAATAGGCCAAAGATGCAGGTTGCCCATTCCAATTGAACTTAACCGCGCTTAATTCTACCCATCGTATTGTTTCATCTTTTTTTACGATTCTCACCTGATATCTTTGTTCCGCATTTTCTCCCAATATACGTTTCCGATAATTTGTTAATACCTTGTCCTTGTCTGCAGGGGAAAAAAGATTGAGAAAATTCATATGTAACAGTTCATCGGCGCTGTACCCTGTAATATTCAACATCATAGAATTGAAATAACAGAGTTTTTCTTCCTGGGCTATAGCAATACCTTCCTTCGATGTTTCGAATAATAGCCTGTGTTGTTCCTCACTTACACGTAGAGTTTCTGCTTTTATCAGTTTTTGTTCAAGAAACTTTTGTTCTGCCCTATTTTTTGATTCACGTAATTCACGTTCAATTGCCGGGAGCAAACGGTACATATTATTTTTCATAACATAATCACGCGCTCCCGCTTTCATAGCTTCCACTGCAATTTTGTCTACAATAACCCCTGAAATAATAATAAACGGAATATCAAGGTCCGATTCTTTTAAGACCACTAAAGCATCTAATCCATTGAAGTGTGGCATCCGGTAGTCGGAAAGGACAATATCCCATGGTTTTTCGCTTAAGGCGGCTCTCATGGTTTCGGCAGTCTCTACACGTTCATATTCAATATCGTAGCCTCCATTTTTTATTTGATGCACCACCAACAGGACATCATCTTCAGAATCTTCAATAATCAATATCCGTAACAACTTTTTCATGTGATTTTATTTTAAGTTGGAACCTGCTAAATATGTTTAGGTATTGTGAAATAGAATGTTGACCCTTTCCCTTCTTCGCTTTCGATCCAGATTTTACCGCCATGTTTTTCAACAAACTCTTTACAGAGTAATAAACCAAGTCCTGAACTGGGTTCTCCATCAGTACCTTTCCGGTTTGTTTTCACATCAAGACGGAACAGGTTATTTACCATTTCGCTAGTCATTCCGATACCCGTGTCCTTGACGGATATTTCAACGCTTTTGTTTTTGGTGGCTTTGGCCGAAACACTTATTTTTCCACCTTTTGGTGTAAATTTCATGGCATTCGAAACAAGGTTTCGGATGATTGTTTGAAGTATATTACTATCAGCAAAAACCTTTAAATCATCAGATATGTCGTAAGCAATTTCAATTCCCTTATTTTTGGCTGTTTCCGTAGCCATAGCAAAACATTCATCTACCACCAAACGCAATTGCAATAACTCAGGATTGAAAGGAATTGATCCTTGTTGCATTTTTGACCACTGTAAAAGGTTCTCGAGCAAACGGTAGAGGTTGGTGGCCGATTTTCGCATATCAACCGAAAATTCCTGGATTTGTGAAATTGACAAACTTCGCAATTCTTCCGCCATTATTTCTGTCAATCCTAAAAAGCCGCTGAATGGGCCTCGCAGGTCGTGGGCAATGATTGAAAAAAACTTGTCTTTTGCTGCATTTGCTTCCTTTAAATCATCCGCTTGTGAAAGAATTACCTCTTGTTTTTCGATCAACTGGTCGTTCATATTTTTTAGATATTCGCTGGTTGCCCTTAACTCTTCATCCTGCATTTCGATTTGGTCGTTACGCTCTACCAACATCTGATTCATTTGGCTTAATTCCTCGGTCTGCTGAGTAAGTTTGGAGTTCTTTTCCTCAACCTCACGGGTTCTTAGTTTTACAATACCTTCCAGGTATCTTTTTTGTTTTTTTAATGCGTTAACCCGATAGAAGTAATAGCCAATTGAGAAAGCTATGATTAATATGGGAACCAATATCTTAAACCACCAGGTAAGCCACCAGGGAGGCAAAATGGTTATTTTAACTGAAGTTCCGGTTTCGTTCCAGACACCGTCGTTATTCGAAGCTTTTACTCTAAATGTATATTTTCCGGGATTGAGGTTGGTATAAGTGGCCAGGCGACGGCTGGCATCGGTATAATTCCAGTCTTTATCAAAACCTTCCATTTTATAGGCATACCTATTTTTTTCGGGAGCTGCATAACCCAATGCAGCAAACTCAAAGGAGAGCATATCCTGGCTGTATTGTAATGTCAGGGCATCAGTTTCATTGATGGTCTTTTGCAGAACGGAACCGTTGCCTGCCAGCACCGACTTGCCAAATAAACGAAAATCAGTAAATACCACTGGCGGCACATAGGGATTGTCTTTAATATTTTCAGGAAAGAAAGCGTAAAATCCTTTAATGGCACCGAAGAACATCTCCCCGTTCCGACCCTGTTCATAACAAACCTCGCTGAAATCATTGTCAAGCAAGCCATTGGAAGCATCGTAGTTTCTGAATGTTTCTGTCTGCGGATTGAATCGCGACAATCCTTTCTTGGTGCTGAGCCACAGACAGCCGTTATTGTCTTCCAGAATGCCTTCAATAGTGCTGCTGGGCAAGCCCTTACTTTCGGTATAGCGGGTAAACGTTTCGTTTTCACGGTTAAACCGGTACAGTCCGTCGGAGGCTCCCAGCCACATGGTTCCTGCCCGGTCTTCGTGAATGGCGTAGATGCAGCCGCCGGAAAGTTTATGAGGGTCACGCGCGTCTGGTGTGTAGTTGTGAAAAGATTCTGTTTTATAGTCGAAACGGCTCAACACCCCTCCCCATGTTCCTAACCACAACACACCGGAACGATCCTGAAAGATGTTGCAGACATCTTTATTCCCAAGGCTGGTTGGGTCATCCGGATTATTCCGGTAGTTGGTAAACTTTTCGGTTGTACGGTCAAAACGGCTGAGGCCACCACTTTGCCCCACCCACAAGTAACCGCTTCGATCTTCACAAATAGAGAGAACATGGTTTGAAATCAGGCTATTGGGGTTATCAGGGTCAGGCCTGTAATGTTTAAACTTCCCGCTACGTTCATCGAACCGGTCGAGGCCACCTTCCCAGCCACCCAGCCAGAGATAGCCTTTTGAGTCTTTGCATATGCTATTAACGTCACTGCCTTTGCTGGGTGTATTTTCGTTTTTTGGGTTATGAATGTAATGTGTTATTTGACCTGTGCTTCGATCAAATCTGTCCAGCACGCGGGGCCAGAAGCCCAACCACAAAATGCCGTTGGGTTCTTCGTGGATCGCACAGACCTTACCGGATGACAGACTGTTGGTAGTGCCTGGATCATGCCGGTAATAGCTGAATTGTTCTTGCTGAAAATTGAGGATATTGAGTCCATCATTTCCGGTTCCAAGCCACAACAAGCCAGCCATATCCTTATAAATTGAAATGATGCTGTTATCGTTCAGGCTATGCGGGTTGGTCTCATCGTGTTGAAAGAGGTGTGTGAAACGTTCTGTTTGCTTGTCAAAGTGATAAAGACCCTTGCTCGATGGCACCCATATTCCATTTATTCCGTCATCCAGAAGGTTGCTACTGGCCAGGCCGATCGCATCGTCATCAAGTGGGTATTTCGTGAGGCGATCGGCCTGAGGATCATATTTAACGAGTGCACTCGGAGTAAAAGCCAGTATCCACAGAATGCCAGCCTTGTCTTCAAAAATATAATCTGCCGACAGGCGATCGATTGTATTTGCGGGCCGGGTAATCTGACCGGTTTGCGGGTTCAGATGGAAAAGGCCGCGATTGCCAACAAACCAGATATCCCCGTGTTTATCTTCTGTAATGGAAGTAATCCGCCCCACAAACTGGCCATCGGTTTCATTGCGGTAGCAAGTGAAGGTTTGGGTTGCCGGATCGAATTTATTCAGGCCGTTGGTGGTGCCAAACCAGAGATAACCATGACTGTCCCGGGCTAATGTCTCAACATAATTGCTGCTGATACTGTTGAGGTTATTGGGGTCGTGCAGGTAGCGGGTAAAGTGCCCGGTTGTGGGGTCAAATTTATTGACCCCGCCGCTGTTGCAGGCAACCCACAAATAGCCCTTATTGTCTTCAATCAGATCAAAAATAAAGTTGTCGCCTAAGCTCAACGGATCGTCAGGGTTATGCTTGTAAACAACGACAGTATTACCATCATAACGATTGAGACCGTCACGTGTAGCAAACCACATGAAGCCCTGGCGATCCTGTAAAATGTTATAAATATAACTCTGAGACAGGCCGTCATCAGTGGTAAGGTGCAGAAAAGCCATGTTGCTTTTCTGCGCGAATGAAAAAAACTGTAAGAAAAAATACAGAACAGTAAAAGTTAATTTCTTGTAATTCATTTTCATATCCTTTATAGGTATAATTTCTATGGTATTGTGAAATAAAACGTTGCCCCTTTTTCAACTTCTCCTTCCGCCCACACTTTGCCCCCATGCCGGTGAATAACACGCTGGACTGTTGCCAGCCCGATCCCGGTTCCGGGAAATTCGTTTGTAGTGTGAAGGCGTTGAAATGCTCTGAATAGTTTTTGAGCATATTCCATATTAAAGCCGGCACCATTATCGCGAATGAAAAAAACATGTATCTCATTTTGTAATTGCGTTCCAAACTCTATACAGGTTGAAGGATGTTTCGATGTAAACTTCATGGCATTTCCAATGAGGTTTTCCAAAACAATTCGTAAAAGATTACTGTCCCCCTTTACATTTACGCCTTTCTGGATAATGAATTTGATTTCGCGTTCAGGCTGAGCTTCCTGAAGTTCGTCTGCAAGCTCTTGTGCCATTTCGCTAAGGTTCACCTGCTGAATATTCATTTCAGCACGGTTAACACGCGAAAGGTTAAGCATATCATCAATAAGCTGCGCCATATGTTGTGCTGACGACCGAATGCGATACAAATAGTTTTTCCCTTGTTCATCGACCTTATCCTGAAATTCATCAAGGAGAATCTGACTAAAGCCATCGATACTACGCAATGGTGTGCGGAGGTCGTGCGAAACAGAGTATGAAAAGGCTTCGAGTTCATTGTTTGCAACCTGTAATTGACGGGTACGTTCTGCGACCTCACTTTCCAGTTTCAGATTGTGTTTTTTAATGTTTTTTACCCGGATGAGAAATCCGGAATAGCCCAGCGAAAGTACCAGCAAAATCACTAAGCTCCGGAACCACCAGGTTTGCCACCAGGGAGGAAGAATAATAATTTTTACAGATGTCCCTTTTTCATTCCAGATGCCATCATTGTTTGATGCTTTTACCCTGAACGTATATTCGCCCGGATCAAGATTTGTATAGGTTGCCTCTCTTTTATTCCCTACATAATTCCAGTCTTTCTCAAAACCTTCCATCTTATAAGCATACTGGGTTTTTTCACTGAAGATATAATTCAAGGCAACATACCTGAATGTAAACACAGATTGGCCATGTTTTAAGACGATCTCCTGTGTTTGTGAAATCTGTTTTTTCAGGGGTGAATTTTTTGCCCCTATAGGTACCGGTTTATTAAATAATAAAAAGTCGGTAAGATGGACAGGTGGCAGAAAAGGGTTGTCCTTTATGCTATCAGGTTGAAATACATTGAATCCGCTAATTCCCCCAAAATACATATCTCCGTTTTTGCTTTTAAAAAAGGCCCATTTATTGAAAACCTTGTCTTGCAACCCATCCTGTGTTGAATAATTTCTAAACGTAATTTCTAATTTTTCTTTTTTTGAATCGATTGTTGCCTTAGAAATACCGTTATTCGTGCTTATCCAAAGGTGATGTTGATTGTCTTCCAATATCCCTACAATGGTATTATCGGGCAAACCCTGGTCAGTTGTAAAACGGGTGAAGGTATTGGTTTCCCTGTTTAAAAGATCTAACCCGGAAGAACCGACCCATAAACGTTTTTCACTATCTTCAAACACTACATTAGGTCCATTGCTGCTAATGCTTGTGCTGTCGTTTTCCTGATGGGTAAAACGTTTAATTTCTCCGGATTTCCGGTTTAACCTAATCAATCCCTTGCCTAAGGTGGCAAACCAAACATCGCCCTGCGAATCGGATAAAATATCAATAATCGCACTGTTTGCTTTTAACTCTCCGGCTATATCTTTAAGTGAAAACATGAGTTTAAACTGTTCTGTTTTAGGGTCGAACAGATATGCACCGGTTTCGAAATTTCCGACCCAAATTTCTCCAGCGGTATTCCGGTATATTCTGAAAACGGAATTGCTATTTGGGTCAGTTTTGTCAACAACAGGATACTTCTTTTTTAGAATGAGTTTGTTGCCGTTTATTTGAAAATAATTTAGCCCGCCCTGCCACATCCCAACCCATAAACCTCCTTTGTTGTCAGTTTCAACAGCAAGCACTTTGTCGTTTGTTAAAGTTTGAGGATCATGAATATCGCTCAGGTGCCTGTCAAATTTATTTTCTTTTGGATTAAACCAGGTAATTCCTCTACCATCGTTAGCAATCCAAATGTTCCCGTTCAAATCTTCAGCAAAACTGGTAACTGCTTTAAACGAGTACCCGGTTTGTTTATCTTGTTTATAGTGTGTAAATTTTTCATAGCGTTTATCAAAAATGCTTACACCTCCTGCCCAGCATCCAATCCATATTGTCCCTTCCTGCCCGATAAAGATATCTTTAACAGAATTACCTAATATTGACCCTTCCGTTTCTGTTGATGTATAATGGACGAATATTTTAGTAACCGGATCGAATACGTTTAACCCATTATCAGTGCCAATTAAAATTTTACCGTCGCTGGTTTGTGCCAATGTTGGAATGTAATTACTGCTTAGTGAATTTTCATTTCCAGGTTCTTTTTGATAAATGGTTACCGTTTTTGTATGCTGGTTTATCACAGACAAGCCAGTTGAATACCCGCCAATCCAAATATTCTCTTGTTTATCAATTAAAAAGCTGTACACAGCATTCTCTTTCAGTTTAAATATGGGGTGCTGTTCATTATAGCGGTCAGTTTCATTCGTTGCCGGGTTATATTTTATTATTCCACCGTTTACAGGGTCTTCAGATATAAACCAAAGTATCCCGTTTCTATCCTGGCGTATTTCATTAAAATTGACTAAAATGTCCTTCCCATAAGTTTCAGTAAAACAGGGATGGAAGATATTTTTTTCAGTATCGAACCAATATACACCGTTGCTGGAGCATACCCACAGTTTACCGGTATTATCTTCTAGTATGGTAGTAACTATGTTCTCAAGTTTCCCATTCTGTTCATCAGTATAGATGATTCTTTCAAAATTATCGGTTTCGCGGTTATACCTGCACAAACCGTCGGATGCAGCGGTACCTATCCAGAGATTGTTTTTTTCATCTTCGTAAATACAAATAATACAGCTATTGGGTAACGAAGCCGAATCTTTCTGATCGTACTTGTAAACTGTAAATGCCACACCATCGTACTTGTTTAAACCATCTGCGGTACCAAACCACATATATCCTTCATGGTCCTGATATACACACACAACATCTCCATGCGATAAACCCATTTCAGGAGTAAGATTTTTAAACGACATCTTTCCGGCTTGACCAAATGAGCTAAAAAAAACAATTAATAATGCAAAAAATAAAATTGCTGTTTTCATTAAAAAGTAATTTGTTTTCAGGTTGCCCGAAGCCCACCAGTCCGGCAAGCAGGAAACTCGCATGTCACTATTTTGTTTTATGCCGATTTTCAATTCATTCAAGTTTCCCGCAAAATCGGGATAAGTTGTGATCCTGAAATAATATGCTCTATTCATTGGTTTATTTTTTAACAAACTGTGAAATAAAACGTTGACCCTTTTTCAACTTCTCCTTCTGCCCACACCTTGCCGCCATGCCGGTGAATAACACGCTGGACTGTTGCCAGCCCGATCCCGGTTCCGGGAAATTCGGTAGTGGCGTGAAGGCGTTGAAACGCACCAAATAGTTTTTGAGCATAATTCATGTCGAACCCTGCACCATCGTCGCTGATAAAATAGACCTTCATTTCATTTTGCTGCTGCACGCCGAACTCTATTCGTGCATTGGCATGTTTTGAAGTATACTTCCACGCATTTTCAATGAGGTTTTCCATAACAATTCGCAAAAGATTACTGTCTCCCTGCACATAAATTCCTTCTTGAATAATGAATTTAACTTCACGTTCAGGCTGATTTTCACGAAGTTCGCTGGCAATTTCTTGTGCTATTTTGCTAAGGTTCACCTGCCCAATGTTCATCTTCTCACGACCTATATGGGAGAGATTCAGCATATCATCAATGAGGTGAGCCAAACGTTGTGAAGCTGATCGCACACGATGCAGATAGTTCTTTCCCTGATCGTCTAACCGATCCTGATATTCCTCAAGCAATATCTGACTAAATCCGTCGATACCTCGCAATGGTGTACGGAGGTCGTGCGAGACAGAATACGCAAATGCTTCGAGTTCTGTATTTGCTATCTGTAACTGACGGGTACGTTCTGCTACCTCGCTTTCCAGCTTCAGGTTGTGTTTCTTAATATTTCTCACCCGGGAAAGAAATAAGGAATAAGCCAGTAACAGCACCAGAACAGTCCCTAGGCTCCGAAACCACCACGTGCCCCACCAAGGTGGCATAATGGTGATTTGGATTGACTTGCCTTTTTCATTCCATACACCGTCTTCGTTGGTTCCCTGCACCCTGAATATATAATCGTCAGCATGGAGATTGGTATAGACTGCCAATCGCTCTTTGCTGCTAACATTGTGCCAGACGGTGTCAAAACCTTCCAGCCAATAGCGATACTGGTTCTTTGCAGATGCCACATAACTCAACGCCGAAAACTCAAAAGAAAGGCTATTTTGGTTGTAGGACAATGACAATTCATCGGTCGCATTGATGGTTTTTTGCAGCACAGAATTGCCACCCACTGGCACCGACACATTAAACAACCGGAAATCGGTGAGCACAACCGGTGGCACAAAAAGATTGTCCTCCACCTTGCCGGGATCAAAAACGTTAAAGCCGTTGATTCCTCCAAAATACATCTCTCCGGTGCGATGGCTTTTATAAAACGCCGTGAAAATATTGAACTCGTTGCTTTGTAGTCCGTCCGAGCTGTCATAATTACGGAAGGTTTTCGTTTTGATGTTGAAACAGGAGAGTCCATTGTTGGTGCTGATCCACAAGTTTCCCTGCTCATCTTCCAGAATTCCCTCGATGGTATTATTGGGCAGCCCCTCCTTATCCGTGTAAACCGTGCAGATAGCACTTTCCCGGTCAAAGGAGCATAAGCCCCCGGCCGTACCTACCCAGAACTGTCCGCTCCGGTCTTCAAAGAGGACCCGTACAGCATTGTCGGGCAAACTCAATGGATTCTGCGGGTCATTCTGAAATCGTGTGAACTTTTCTGTAGCGGGGTCAAACCGATTCAAACCATCTTCAGTACCCACCCATAAAGTTTTTGCCCGATCTTCAAAAATATCTGTGATCTCATCCCCGCCCAGACTGGCCGGATTGTCTGGATCGTACCGGTAACGCTTAAATGTTTCGGTTGCACGATCAAAGCGGTTCAGCCCGTTATTCCAGCCGCCCACCCACAGGATGCCGTTAGAATCGAGGCAAATCGACCGGATGATATTATCGCTCAGGCTATTGGGGTTTTTGGAGTCATGCATATAGGCTTTGAATTTTCCAGTCTTTGGATCAAACCGGTTCAACCCGCCGGAATAAGTGCCAAACCAAAGCGTGCCTTCAGGGTCTTCCTGGGTGGCAGTCACCGAACCGTTAGAGATACTGGCAGGTTTGTTTGGGTCGTTACGATAGACCTGCCAGGTGTCCGTCCGGCGATCCCAACGGTTGAGGGTGCGGTCGTTGCCAATCCATACTATGCCGGTATGGTCCTCAAAAATAGAGAGGATAAAATTGTCGGTTACGCTTTTGGCATCTGCCTCGTGTTTGTAATGGGCAAACTTGGGCTGACGGGTAGAAAACATATTCAATCCACCGCCAAAAGTGCCCACCCAAAATGTTCCGGAGGGATCCTGATGGAAAGAACTGATAAAATTATTTTGCAAGCTGTGCGGATTGTTGGGGTCATTTTTATACTGCACGACCTGCCGTTTCTGCCGATCAAATTTCAGGATCCCGGCGCCTTCGGTGCCTATCCACAGGTTGCCTGCAAAATCTTCGAGGAACTGCATCACCGAATTTAAACTGGCCGCATCGGATTGGTGAGGGACAATCGCGTAGCGTACAAAACGACCGGTTTGTCGGTCAAGTGTCCCAAAACCTTTACTGGTTGCCAACCAGAATGTTCCGGTACGATCTTCGTACATTGCCCTAACATCGCCCCCTGGTACTGAGTTTGGGTCCTTGGCATTGGGTAAATGCCTGATAATTTGTCCAGTGACCGGATCAAGCTGGTTCAGTCCGGCATCCCTTGTTCCAATCCACATCATCCCATTCGAATCCTGATAGATGCCCGCAAGCGAATTACTGCTCAGACTGTTGGAATCCTGCGGGTCGTGGCTGTAGTGCCTAAAAGTTTCGGAGGCCGGATCAAGCCGGTTCAGCCCACTGCCAAGGGTGCTAATCCATAGTATACCCTCCTGATCCTCGAACAGGCCGAATATGGGGATATTATTGCCACTCAGGCTGTTAATATTGGTTGGATCGTGCCGGTAATGGGTGAATGTTTCCGTTGCCGGGTCAAATCGGTCGACTCCATTGCTGGTGGTTGTCAGCCATAAAACACCGCCATTTCCCTGAAGTATGCTCAAGAGAGAATTGCTGCTCAGGCTATTGGGATTATTTCGTTCGGAGCGATAGTTACGGAACGTATATCCATCGAAACGGGCGAGTCCGTCGGTAGTGGCAAACCACAAAAAGCCACTGTCGTCCTGCGTGATATCAAAAACATACCCCGACGATAAGCCGTCTTCACCAGTGAACGTGGTGAGCCGGAGATCCTTGCCGACAACTACCGGCAAGGTTACTGAGACTGAAACAACCTGGGACTGGGCAGACAGCATTGGCGTCGAGCCTAGGATTGCCAGTATAATCAGGACTGGTACGATGACTGTTATTAAAAAAGCATGAGTTTTCATGTGTTTTTAATTTGTTATTTAATTGCCAGATACCCGCTGGCAGACAGGGAACTCTACATCCCAATTACTTGGGATCATGCTTCTGTGTATGAGATTTTCTCTCATTGATCTTGTCATTGCGCAATTGTGAAATAAAACGTTGACCCCTTTTCTACTTCTCCTTCGGCCCACACTTTACCGCCATGCCGGTGAATAATTCGCTGCACGGTTGCCAACCCAATACCTGTTCCCTGAAATTCGGTTGTAGTATGCAGACGCTGAAATGCTCCAAATAATTTTTGCGCATGATTCATGTCGAACCCGGCGCCATCATCGCGAACGAAATAAACCAACATGTCATTTTGTTCCTGTACACCAAACTCAATGCGTGCTGTTGTATGCTTTGAAGTAAACTTCCACGCATTCCCAATAAGGTTTTCCAAAATAATCCGTAAAAGGTTACTATCTCCCTTCACTTTAATTCCTTGTTTTATAATGAATTCGACTTCACGTTCAGGCTGATTTTCATGAAGCTCATTAGCAATGCTGATAGCGATTTCGCTAAGGTCCACCTGCTTCATATTGATTTCTGCACGGCTAACCCGTGATAGGTTCAACATATCATCGATGAGCTGAGCCATACGCTGTGTTGCCGACCGCACCCGATGTAAATATTTTTTCCCCTGTTCATCCAGGCTTTCCTGATACTCATCCAGGATTATCTGGCTGAAACCATCGATGCCACGCAATGGCGCACGCAGGTCGTGTGAAACCGAATACGCAAATGCCTCCAGCTCCTTGTTTGCCATTTCTAATTGTGAGGTGCGCTCAGCAACCCGTTTTTCGAGTTCCTGATTTAGTTTTCTAATTTCTTCCTCAGCTTGTTTGCGCCCGGTGATATCCTGACTAATAATTTGCACACCAATTACGTTTTGTTTTGAATCACATATTCGGGCAAAAATATTTAAGAACCAGCCCTCACCTGAAGGCAGGTACAGATGATCCTCATATTCAACCGTAGATTCTTCAACCAATGAACGTCTTATCCGATCCATATAGAAATCGGCCTCCTGTCTGGGGAATAGCTCGTAGATAGATTTCCCTTTGAAATCCTCGGGTTTCCCTTGCATATTTGTGGCCGCAAGTCGATTGTAAGAAATGACCTCGCCATCGGGTTTGTAATAACCAATACCAATACCTGCATTTTCGTGCAACATTCTGTATTTTTCTTCACTTTCCCTAAGTGCATTTTCTGCCTGCTTTCGTTCATTGATGTCCATGATGTTTCCAATTATGCGCACCACTTTGCCGTTTTCATAAACAGGTTGGGCGGTCGTGCGAATCCAAAGAGGCTTACCTTTGAATGTTGTGAATGAAAATTCAAGGTCGTAGGCCTCACCCTTTTCAGCAGCGGCACGAAAAGCTTCATTTATTATAGGCCGGTCTTCCGGTCTGTAACATTCCAGGCTCTCGTGTAAATGGTCAATTTCTGAATCAGTTGAAAGCTCATGGATTCGATAAACTTCCTCTGTCCAGAATGACTTGCCCGTCTCAATATTGAATTCCCATCCGCCAACTTTACTAAGTCGTTGGGTTATATTTAGTAAGGCTTCGCTTTTTAGCAGTGCTTCTTCAACATATTTGCGATCGGTAATGTCAACAAGCGAAACAAGAACCTTTGAAAGTGACTCCCCGTAACCTGGACAAACCGAAAAATATACAGTCACACTCCGAATTTCACCAGTCAGGGTCTTGATGGTAGCGTCTATCATCATCTCTGTTCCTCCGTTCCAGAGGCAAATGAGTTCTTGTCTGAACGTATCGAAAGACTCCGGTGTAAATGTGTTGACCAGACCAGCAAACAGTTCATCCTTATTGGTAGCCTTGTGCAGCGAGAGGGCTGCTTGGTTCACATCAACAATCTTTACCAGGTCGGCACATTTTCGTATGGTTTCAGGATGTTGGGTGAAATAGGCTTCGATATTGGTAATTCCATTTCTTTTCAGGTCGTCAAAAAGTATTTTCACTCCTGAAAAATCTTCTTCCCATATCGATACCGGCGAATTCTCGAAAACCAAGTGGTACCTTTGTTCACTTTCCTGTAAATCACGATATGTTAGTAAACTTGTCAGGGCATCCCCAAGACGTCTGCTTATCTCCAAAAATAGTTTCTTTTCCTGCGCCGTCCATACCCGATTGTACGAGCATTGGTGCAGGCCGCATTCCCAGGGTTTACCGACCATGGGATGAAGAGCAATGGCGAGTTGCGACTTAATTCCCCAGGTTTTCCAGACGATATCATCGGGATCCAAACCTTTTCCGATATTAATTTCGTTTGGGTCCGGATTGCTCAGAAGTTCGTGGAATAAGTTCTTGATTTGCGGAGACATCGGAACTGCCACTCCACGCGAAAAAGCTCCAGGATACAAGGGGGTAGTACGTTCCATGGAAATTTTAAATTCCAGCATGGCGGGATCACAGGGAACCGCCAGAAAAGCCCGATCGCATCCGAAGATGGATAGCATGGCATCGAGTACATCACTCATCATTTGCTCAAGATTTTCCGCGCCCTGCATTGCCCGGTTAATCCTATCAATGCTTTCAAAATAGTGAAGGTTATCCAGCCGTTCCTTTTCAACCTGCTTTCGATCGGTGATTTCGCGGCCAATAGCCATCGCACCAATAATTTCACCAGTGGCATTGCGTTCGGCCAGAAAATGGACTTCAAACACATTGTTAATACCCGTTAGCTCGAAGACATTGATTTCCATTTCATCCGGTTCGCCGGTTGCAATCACCCGCTGCAACTTTGCCTGGTAATTTTTGATCTCTACCGGACCTGCAAATTCGTGGTCCATAGGAATTGTACCAATAAGCGATGAGACGGAATATCGTTCTTGTTCCTGTTGATGGTTAATATATATGGCCCTGCAATCTACATCGTACCGGATAATGTGGTCGGGGATATTCTCCGCCAGTGTGCGAAATTCCTCTTCGCGTTTGCGTATTATTTCCTCCGCTTGCCTGACCTCAGTAATGTCGTGCACCGTTCCGACTGAGCGCAATGGATTACCTTCCTCACTGTAATAGGTTTCGCATTTTTCATTCACATATTTTATCCGTCCATCGGGCATTTGCAGGCGGTGAACGATGTTGTAAGGTATTTTATCTTGGAGCGAATTAGTATAGGCTTTGTTCACCAGGTCGCGGTCCTCGGGATGGATGGCGTTCAGGAAGGCTTCATATGAAGCGCCGAATTTTTCCGAGTCGATTTCAAAGATTCGGTAGATTTCGTTTGACCAGGTAAGATTGTTGTTGACGATATCCAGTTCCCAACTGCCAATATGGGCAATCTGCTGGGCATCATTTAACCGAGCTTCGCTTTTATTCAACGCTTCTTCCGACTGTTTTCGCCCGCTGATATCGTTGGCAATTCCCATAAAGCCGTTAATATTTCCTTGCTGACTGTACAGCGCTGTTACCGAAAGTAAAACAGGGAAACGCGAACCATCTTTCCGAATGTACGTCCACTCATATTCATTAGGCAGGTTAAGGCGGGCCTTCGCGACAAAAACTTCAAACCCAGACTCAACCGGAATGCCCAGTTCTGCAGAAAATAACCTTGCACGTTCGGCCACCTCATTGATATCGTGAAACGTAACCGGGGATAACTTGCCAACGAATTCTTCGGAAGTATAACCCAATGCACGTTCGGCGGCTCGGTTAAAGGTGGTAATTTTGCCTTCGCAGTCAGTTGTAATCACCATGTAGGCCGCATTATTGAGAATGGCGTCTTGTGAATCTACAATAAGGCTTAATTGTTTTTCAGCCCGGATGTGCTCTGCAAGTTTTCTGTTTGCTATTTTAAGCTTTTCATCAGCATGTTTGCATAAATTAACTTCTTCAGAGAGCCGCTCAAGATCAGCGGTAAGTTTCTCAAATTCCTCTTTCTGGATAAGTATTTTATCGTCCATAATACTGGGGGAATATTATAAATTTATTGAAAGTATAAATACTGGATTTATACCATCTGAACTTTTACCGAAATCTTAGATAGAGGTACGATTTTTTATACGGAAAGTCAAATTTTTTGTAGTCGATTTTACAGGTTTCGGGTGAAATTAGTGGACACAAACTAATATTACTAAATAATGCAAATCAAGAGTTGAAAAATAATAGGACGATTACAACCCTTCAGGGTTAAAAATCTAACCCTTGATTCGTATAAGTATGATATGTTTAATAATTTTCTCAACTGAAAGGGTCCCAGTTTAATTCGCTGATAACTGGCACAAAAATGAGAACTTTGCCTGATTTTATTCTTCAACAGCAAGGCGCACGGCATGAATACTCTAATCGCGAAGTTTACACCACAAAGAGATTAAAACGATTGCCTGAGATCAATCCTATTCAACTGCAAATACAAAGTGTTGTGTTCTGAAAAAAAGCATATTTCCGGAGATAGCAGGAGTAGCCATGCAAACATCTTTTAATGCATTTTTTGCTAACAGTTTAAATTCCGGTCCGGCCTGAATCACATAAATGTTTCCATCTTCAGAACTAAAAAAGAGTTTTCCGTTGGCTGCAATGCCCGACGCTGAGAATGCTTCTTTAAGGCTATCTTTATATTTCTCTTCTCCGGTTACTGCGTTAAAACAGGTGAGTTGGCCGTTTACCTGAAGGTTGTACAAATAGTTGTCGTAAACGAGCGGCGTTTGCATGTAGGCGCCTCCGCGTTTTACACTCCAGGCAATGGATTGGTTTTTGGTGCTGTCGGGCGCCAGGGTGATATCTCCTGTTGCGTTGGTCCGAACCGCCACTATCGGTGAGAATTTCCCGTGAGCGCTGTTCAGGTATATCAGGTCGTTGGCTACAATGGGAGTAGGTGTAGGAATATCGCCGCCATTGGCAAGTTTCCAGATTTCCTGTCCTGTTTCAAAATTGTAACCGCCTGCATGTTTGAACCCATTCACCACGATTTGGGTTTTCCCGTTTTTGGTGAAGATGGCCGGAGTTCCGTAGGTTTCCACCTCATCGCCCCGCGAAGTTTTCCAGATTTCGTTGCCAGTAGCCAGATCGAGCGATGTGATATACGGCGTTTTGGGTATGTCGCACAGAACGATAATCCGATTTTCATATATAATCGGGGAGCTTGAATATCCCCATTCAATTCCGGGTACAGCAAAAAAGCCCGGATTGATCAGTCCCATATCCTTCTTCCATACCAGGTTTCCTTTAAAATCGTAGCAATACAACCCTTCCGAACCAAAGTGAACGACAAGGTATTTTCCATCGGTGGCAGCAGTACAATTGGCCTGCGAAGCCTTAGTATGACGTTTTGATTTAGGAATTCCTTTATGGGCCAGCCTTTCCCAAAGAATTTTTCCGGAGGTTTTATCCAGACAATACACTTTGAATTCATGAACTGCGCTGTCGTTAGCTTCACCAATATCACCATACAAACCCACCTTGAGCGATTCGCCGGCAGATGTATTCACAGCTGTAGTCACAAACAGAAAATTATCCCAGATAACCGGTGATGAATGCCCCAGTCCCGGAATGGCAGTTTTCCACTTGATATTTTCACCGGTTTCGGCATTCCAGGTGATTGGCGGTTTTGCATTTTCGATGAATCCCAGCGCCCACGGACCTCTGAAAGATGGCCATTGCTGATCGTAGGGAGTTTGTGAATATCCGTTCAGGAAAAAAAGGCAGAGAAACAGAATAACGAAGTTGATTGAAATCTTCATGGCGTTGATTGTGGTTTTCGGAATTTGTGTAAAAACGAAGGTAAATTTGGGAAATAATTACGAACCTCCTAAATCAAAACCTGAAAAACGCCAGTTTATTTTTTGCTGTGTTCATTCTCGCTCCGGAGAATAATTTCAATTCGTTTGTCGGGAATGAGCCAGATTAAAGCCACCAAAACATACAATACTCCTGAAATCCACTGACTGATAAAATTTGAACCAATGGCCAGCGAATAAATGATCGGCGACATTTTTCCCTTGATATCATTCCCGATGGCGCGTGCAAGCAGCGAATGTTCACCTTGCGCACGTATGATTGTGGTTTGCAAAATAAAATAGGCTATAGCGGCCATCAGCAGTACAATTCCGTATACGGCCATCGGGATGGGGGCGAAATGATTTTCACCAATCCAACCAGTGGTAAATGGCACCAATGAAATCCAGAATAGTAAATGCAGGTTAGCCCACAAAATATTCCCGGTAACGTGTTTCACCGTGTGCATCATATGGTGGTGATTGTTCCAGTAAATGCCAATATAAATGAAACTTAAAATATAGCTGATAACCACTGGAATCAATGGTTTCAATGCCTCAAAATTGTTGCCGTGCGGCACTTTTATCTCCAAAACCATGATGGTGATGATGATGGCCAGTACACCATCGCTGAATGCTTCCAATCGGGTGCGGTTCATAATATTCTGTTTGATTGTTGGATAGGTAACGTTTGGAGGAAGAAAAAGTTGGAAGTAGATTGTTTTGAACTTAATTTAAAATCCAGTTGTGTGAACCCACCATTTCATAATCAGGAATTAATTTGCTGGAAAAGAAAGCTTGTTAAATACTCTGTGAATCAGGCGACAAGTTATTCTTCATTAGAACCATCCAGATCAGAATCTCTTTTATTTACATGTTTCAAATCCTCATTTAATAATTTGGTCAATTCTTTTTTATCCTTCCAATTTTTCCAGACAAGAAATATGACCAAAATAATTATACATAAGGCAACAATGAATAGGATGTTCCAATTTGCTTGCATTTTTTTTTTGTTTAAGTTAATTGATATGATCCAGTTTCAACGAACAAATTCGAATACCCGAATATTGCTTCTGGCGTCAGTTATATAAATAATTTTCCAGATTATTATACCGATTTTATGAAAATAGGTTGTAAGTAGAGCTAAAAATTTCTTTGCTTATTTTCGTTTCAATTCACCAATCAATTGATCATTATGCGCAACGAAAACTGATGTGAAAATTATCTCTGAATAGCTCAGGCCCTGAAACCCGTCAGGCCAGTCGAATGGGCAGGAATCCTTTGACGTATTTTTAGTCAAACGCTCTGGCTGACTGAATTCAGACAGTTTGATGTTGAGATGAAATTAGTCCTGTTGGTTCCTCATATCTTTTTTGTAGTTCTTCATTATTTTCCCAAACTCTTTTTCTCTTTTCCGCTTCTCGGCTATCGTGGCTTCAAAATGGGCCTTCTCTCTTTCCATTTTCCTGTAGTTTTCATATGAAGCGGAGTCGATCTCTCCATTTTCAACGGCCTCCAAAACAGCACACCCGATTTCATTGGTATGGGTACAATCCTTGAATTTGCAATCTTTGGAAAGTTGAAAAATCAGGTCAAAAGTGATTTCCAAACCGCTTCCGGCATCGGCAATACCAACTTCCCGCATGCCCGGGTTGTCGATTAAAATTCCGCCATTTTCCAGAACAACCAGCTCCCGGTTGGTGGTTACATGCCGACCTTTGTGTGTGCTCTGGCTTATCGCATCGGTTCGCATTAGTGTTTTTCCTGAAAGGTTATTCACCAGCGAAGATTTTCCGACACCCGAAGAACCAAGCATGCAATAGGTTTTTCCTTTTTCAATTAGCGCATTTACAGCTCCATATCCGTCGCGGGTTTCGTTGCTGATAGCCAAAACCGGAACGTGACTGATTCGTGCTTTTATACTTTCGATGATGGTGTTCAGTTGTGCCTCATCGATTAAGTCGGTCTTGCTCAACACAATCACCGGTTTTACTCCTGAAGTATTGCAAATCGTCAGGTATCGTTGCAGCCGGTTGATGTTAAAATCGCGGTCGGCAGCCTGCAACAGGAAAGCAAAATCAATATTTGTTGCAATAATCTGCACCTCGCCAAACTGGCCAATGGCCTGCCTTTTAATGGTGCTGTAGCGCGGAAGTACCTGATGAATAATAGCCAGATCACCATCATAAACGATCAGGGAAACCCAATCACCCACCGCAGGAAAATCCTCACGGCTTTTTGCCGTAAAGCGCATGTTTCCGGTTATTTCTGCTTCCAGTTCACCTTTTTCAGTCCACACCATGTACCGTTCCTTGTGTTCGGTAATTACACGGCCAACCTCAAAACTCAGGAGATTGTTCTCAATCCTGAATTTTTCAAGGGTTTCGGTATATCCAAAGTCTGCTAATTTCATCGCTAATCAATGTTGAAGTTTACATTCTACCGAATAAATATAGCGATTTTACAAATTGGCAGATTACCAATCGTGCAGGAAATAAACTATTTTGTAGCTCAATCTCTGGTTATTTGTGGTTCAAAATACAGGATTAATGAACTTTAAAAAGAAGTGTGGTGAGCTTAAATTTGATTTTGACTTGAGCAAATGAATGTAGGTGTAATCCTTTGCTGATATGCTATTTCACTACATCAATAAATTCCCCAATAACCATGAAATTATCATCGTTTATAATTTTTATTGGTTCAAAAATGTTGTTTAATGGTTTGAGAATAATCCTTTCATGCATCCACTCTCCGGTATCTTTATCGTAGACCTTTTCACTGGTATATTTTTTTATTGAATAACTACCCTCATTTTCAGCATCGTAATGGTCGCTGTGCTGAACCAGAACTATTTTATTATTTCGTGAACCGATAACATTTGCTCTAAATATACATAAATCGCCATCCATTATTCTTGGTTCCATTGAACTTCCTATAGCTTGAATTACAAACATACTGCGATTTAGCCTTCCCACACCTTCAACTTTTATCCACCCTTTTTCATCAACGGTCTGATATTCCCCGAAAGCTCCACAGGCTGCCTTTAACGAGTAAAGTGGCAAATAATCTACAAATTTTACATCATCGTTTACCTCTGGTTCAATTCTTACTGATAGGGCTCTGGTCAATTTTAAAACTTTAGTTTCAGATACAGCTGGTATTTCTTTGGCTTTAACAATACGGTTTCCGAAATATTCCTCCAATTCTTTATCGCAAAAGTATATGTAACATCCTTTCATCCCTCTGGTCATTAGGGTACGATACGTATTTTTAATAATCCGGTCGGCAATTCGAAGACCTTCCTCTTTATTTTCTTTTATTAATGCTTTAATCCCTTTTATAGAATTATCATTACCAGAACGTTGTGATACATCAGTGATTATTCTTCCATTCTGAAATCTTAAATCATTACCCACAATAACTCCAACATAATCCATTTCCAGTCCTTGACAAGTGTGTATACACCCAATTTCATTTATTGAATCTTTTGCAATTATCCAGGTGCTCCCATCATTTTCTAAATTCCATTTCATTTCAAAATTGAATTCAGGAATTATCACATCATTTGCGAGAGTGTTTTTTTTACTGATCCAATCCCAGCAATATCCAGCTACTAATCTTGATTTGTTATTTTGGTTGTTCTTTTCAATTATACTTTTTCTTAACTCGTTAGGATCAGAAAATATTCTAAATTCAAAATCGTCCTGCGACAATAGAATATTTGCTGTTTCCCTTATTTGGAGAGAATTATCGAGCCAAGCTAAATACCCGTCAGACCCATTACAGCGAAATTGAGAATTAAGTTTCAGGTGTTTTATCGAAGCATCTTTGGTTTTTGCCCATAACTCAATTTGAGCTTTGTTTCCGATATCTTTAATATGAATTCTTTGATCATCATCAATGAAAAAAATGGAGAATTGTGATGCATCAATAATTTCCAGAACTTGGTTCGAACCCAGATTCTGATACAAACCACTTTTTAGATTTAGCCGATGTGCTTCATCTACTATTAAAGTATGAAAGATATTGGCATCAATATCGATAAAAGCACCAGTGCCTCCAAATAAGTTGTTAATTTCTGTTTTTTTTATTGATCCGGTTAGTTTTGCTGAATATACAGCCCTTGGAGCAGCATTTTTTGAAATATATTTAGCTACAAGCCCCAATTTTGTCAATTCAACAAGTAAGTTTATGGCGACAACGCTTTTCCCTGTACCAGGTCCACCTTCAACAATTAAAACTTGCTTTTTCCCAATGGTTGCGCGTTTTGCCATAGAAATAGCAGTTTCAAAAACTATTTTCTGATCGTCGATCATTATAAATTCCTGATTACCCTTTAGCATGGATGCTAAACTATCAGCTAATTGCTTGGATGGCCTAATTCTTCCGTTTTCTATTTTGTATAAAATGTCCCTATCATCTCCGTATTTTATAAATCTCTTGATGAATTCCCTTAGTTTAAGAGCATCAGGTTTTAAAAATACAGGAGCCTTCGTAATGTGCTCAATATAAAATGGATTGGTGATGACGTTGTCCGGAGCATAGTTATGAAGATATGCACAGGGAATTAAAGTAATATCTTCCTCCTGAACTGTTTGATTATATCCCTCAATCATTGCAGCATACGACCATGCCTGATAGGATGGATGTGCAGTTTCTGATTCTCCAAATTGGAATCTGGTTTTGACAATTGCATCTTTATCGGTCATTTGAGCCGAAGACCACTGTTTCAATTCTATAATGAGTACCTGTTCCTTTTTATCTTCGTTTATTCCAGTGATAATGAAATCAATACGTTTTGAGGTAAGTGGAATCTGAAATTCAATTGATACTCCGGCATTATCAGGAATTTCTCCATCGGAAAGAATTGTATTCATATACATCATAGAATTGCTCCACGATAAGACTTCATTTCTGGATGTATGTCTGCCTAAGTGTTCAAAATATGAATTGTGGATTATAGCATCAATATTATTTGATAATACATCCATCATGAAACCTTCCTTTGTTGATTGATATACAATCATAACTCGTTATATTTTTTAGCAGTTCCTCTGGCTTTTTCAACCGGATATTTCTCGCCGTTTTTTTTTATCTTGTCTAAGACGATTTGCTTTACATCCAGATCATATTTTTCAGCAAGCAAAAATGCAAAGGCAAAAACATCAGCTAATTCTTCTTTAATATTCTCAATGTTAGCATCTTCTGGTTTTTTCCACAAAAATATTTCAAGTAGTTCTCCAGCCTCAACATTTATTGCCAACGCTAAATCTTTTGGATTATGAAATTGTTCCCAATCACGTTCATTCCTAAACATTTTCAATTCATCAATGATTTGTTGAATATCATTCATACTACTTCGTTTTGTGCATTGATTTAGCTAGATTGTATTCACCATCATATGGCAATTGCAATTTTGAAAGCATTTCTGGGATAGCAATTGCAAAACTCACATAATAGTATGCCAAAATGTGGTAACCACTAAATGTCTTATCTGGGATCAGATTAATAGTATAATCTTTTTTATCGGGACGGTATCCTTGTGTTCCCTGCATAGCAATTTCAATGGCTATTTTTTTTATTTCTTCTTTTGGAATACCTTCAAAATATTGCATTGCATCGATCATAAACATCACTACAGCCATGTTTGTACCAAAACTCTTCTGTGTTTCCTGGAATTGTTTCATTTCCCTTTCTTTTATAGGGTCCCGTTCATTTATTCCAAGTGGATCATTCTGAAGAGATTCAAAAAATGAATCAACATTGCCACTTCTTCTATATTGGATTTCACCTACCAATTCAAAAAACTTATCAAGCTTTAAATCTTCTGCCCAATGAATAACTAATTCATACTCTTCAGCTGGCTTTTTATCATCCCGATATTCCAAATATTCATTGTAAAACTTTTCAGCTAGCTTCAATTCAGCCGGAGTCGATTTGAAATCTTTAATGAAATCCAAACCAAATAAATCTTTGAATTGAATGGCATTGACCAGATTATAGATTTTACTTTTTGAAAGAATATCCGGTGGCGAAAGTTCAACTATTTTCTTATCCGTAACTGCTTGCAAACCTTCCTGATTCATTGTAAAAAGCGATAAAAACTGGTATGGTCTCAATTCTGCAAATTCGTTGTATAGAAAGTTTTCAATAAACAAATCAATGGGTGTATTATAGATTTGTCTGTTCAGTCCATCAAACAAGCCGTTGCAATAGTTTGAAATTGATTCTTCTGAAATTCCCATTTTATGGAATTTCTTTACTGTTGATTCTAAGCCTTTAATAAATAGTGATTTGTGTGTATTGTTTGAAATAACCAGTTGGTTTAGATCCTCTTTTCTTGCCTCAATAGCAAAATCAAGATGAACTAATTCATGCATGATTAAATGCTCAACAGCTGGGTAATTTGGTTTATATCGGGCGATATGCTTAGGCCTGTTATAATTTTCTGCAAACTCAAATTTTGCTGCCGTTGGTATTTCTGAATCCTGAATAATATCTATTTCTGTACCACCTTCAAACTCAAGTTTAAGCCGGTATTCTCTATAGATTTTTTCCCCTTCGCTAGTCGAAATAATTTTTTTAGAAATTTCAAACGCTTGGCTAACAGAATTTTGATACAAAACATCTTTATTTGTACTGTATTTGATTGCTTGGATTGTACTGTAAAAAGCAGAATGTAAATCGCTTTCCATTTCAGCAATTAGCCCTAATGCATAATGAGTATTTGGGTATTGGTTATTAATTTTTATCGCTTCCAGAAAGTATTTCTTTGCCTCTTCAATTTTGCCTTGTTGCAATAGATTTGCCCCAATGTTATTAATTGCAATATTATCGTCTGGTTTTGCAACTAATGCCTGATCATAGTATTTCATAGCAATAGAAATATCATTTTTGAATTTTGCAAAAATGTTTCCCATCATTACAAGTGCCCATGAATTTTTGGGATCCCAGCGCAGAGCATCAATCAAATAATCAATTGCTTCGTCCTGATCGCCTTCATCAGAACGTATCTGTCCCATTATCCGGTGGTATTCCGAATTGGTTGGGTTTTTATCAATTAAGTTTTTGAGTATATGCTTGGCTTCGGAGTATTTCCCTTTTTCGCAAAGGGCAACCGTTTTGCGGTAATCGGCTTCCTGCAAGAGAATGGTTGGCGTGTCAATTTCAATAGTAACCCATTCACCTTCAATGGTAATTTGGGGTTTAAAAGGCCCGTAAGTGTAGTATTTTTTTAACTCACTGACTATCTGCACCTTACCCCCCCCCATTAGGTTTGGAAAGATCGTAAACAAAAAGTCATCTATTTTATGAATAATCTTCATTCAGAAATGGTTTTGAAATAATTTCAAAGATAGTTTTTATTTGAAAAGGTATTATAATAAGTTTGGTAGTGCGATTTTAATTACTTGGATGTTGTACCACAAGTCAAGCTTTTTCTCATCTAAATTTTCTTCTCTCCGTTTTGTATCTTCGCCAACAAATATACATTCAGCTATGAGCCACGAAAACAACCGGAAAACATGGGCACAGCCGTGGTCGTACCGCGAAGGAACGATTGTTACGGTAGTTGGCTTTGTGGGTGATAATTTGGTAGCGTTCCATAATCCATTCAATGGCTGACTTGCCGTTGACCAAATATTCGCAAGCTTGTGCCGGAACGTTCGAAACCGTGATTTTGCTGTTGTAGTTAATCGTATCGTTTTGGTCCTTTTTTCGGAGAACGCATTTTGGTTACATGGTAATCATCCGATGAACTCAGAGTCATCGGATGACTTGCCCAATATGTTAATATTTCAAATTACAATATTTTATCTCTAAGTTATTCTTCGTCATTTTTCTTCGCCAAATATCCTATTTTATTCTTTGGTTTTGAATTCTGTTTTTTGTCGATATGCAGTTCAGCCAGGGATTGATTGATCAATTCAATTTGCAAACGGGTATCTTCGTTAATATCGTTATAATCAATAAAAACTTCTTCGATATAGTCTTTTAGTTGTTTCATCTCTGTTTGAAGTTCAGCCAAACCAGTATTGGGATTTGCAACCAGCGATTGACGTATTGTAACAAAAATACGCATAATACCTCTGTTGATTTCGATTGCGGTTTTTGAATTCAACACGCTACTAAGCATTGATACGCCAAGCTCTGTGAAAGCAAAAGGGGGATATTTAATATTGTAACCTCTGGTTTTGTTCAAGGTCGCAAATTGCGTCCTTGAAAGTATTTCAATTTCATCCTTAGTCAGTTGAAACATAAAATCGTTTCCCTCAAATCGTTCCATATTACGACGCACAGCCTCTTTGAGCCTTTTTGTTTCTGTACCGTAGAGTTCTGCCAAATCAAAATCAAGCATCACTCGCTGTCCACGTATTTCGTATATTTTATTTTGAATTACTTGTAATTCCATCTGGATGGTTTATTTTTCAATCGGGCTTCTTTCTATGTGAACGAACAATAGTTAATGCAATTTCGCATTTTCTGTTACTTTTTGACGAATCTATGCAAATATAGAATGTTTTAGTATTCTTTTTTGGTTTTCATAAGAAAGGAATTTTTAGATTATCAGACTTTTTACGCACAGTCGTTCTGATTCTTCTTCGCCTAAATTTTTCTTCCCACCTTTTTGTATCTTCGCCCTAAATCCACATTTCGCAATGGGCAACGAAAACAACCGGAAAACTTGGAAGCAGCCGTGGTCGTACCGTGAAGGAACGATGGTTACGGTGGCGATCCTTTTGTTGGGTTTTGCCCTTCAGGCTACGGGTGATGGCATGGTACTTCGTGTTGCTGCTTTCCCGTGGAACCTTGTTGCCGGACTTGTTTTTATGGCGCTGCTTATTCTGGCTTTTGTCCTCTGGCAAAAATATCCGTTAATGAAGTGGTTAGGAAGTGTAAAAGCGGCTTTGCCTGCTATTCTCGGCTTCACCTTTCTGGTTTTGCTTATGGGTTTTGTGAAGCAGGATGTGGAACCAAAATCTGCATTGGTAAAGCTTTTGGGCTTAACGCATCTGGTTAAAACCTGGCCATTTATCCTGATCAACCTGTATTTGATGACTTTGCTGGGCATCGTCACTCTGAGAAGGTTGACTCCCTTCAGCCTAAAAAATGCAGGATTTTTCCTCAACCATTTTGGATTGTTTCTGGTGCTGTTTTCAACTGCTTTGGGAAGCAGTGACATGCAGCGGTTACGGATGAATTGCTACGAAGACCAGACCGAATGGCGAGCAGTGGATGCTTCAGGTAAAACGGTCGAACTGCCCATTGCTATCAAATTACTGAACTTCAACATCGACGAATTTCGCCCGAAAGTAACTATCATCGATAACCAGTCCGGACAAATCGTGCTCAACAAAGGCAAAAATCAATTCGAATTGCTGGATCAGAATGCACTCGATTTATTCGGATATCATGTCGAAGTGGAGCAGTTTCTGGAAACTTCAGGAAAAGTGGGCGATGCTTATTTCCCGGTGAACGAACCCGGTTCTGCACCATCAGCAAAGGTGAAAGTAACCAAAGAGGACACTGAAATTTCGGGTTGGATTTGCAGCGGAAGTTACGTCAATCAGCCCGAAGCGCTTAAACTGAACGATTCGCACTCGTTGGTAATGTTGCCAGCCGAACCCCGTAAGTTCAGTTCCGGGTTAAATATTCAGACCAAAAACGGGGAAAATGTAACCACCACGATCGAAGTCAACCGGCCATTCCAGATTGATGGCTGGACGATTTATCAACTGGGATACAATACTGAAATGGGTCGCTGGTCGAACCTAAGTGTTTTGGAACTGGTTCGCGACCCGTGGCTGCCTGTCGTTTATTTCGGCATTTTTCTGATGATGGCCGGCGCTGCGTTCCTGTTTATTACCGGCAAACCAAAAAATGGAGGAACTGAACATGTGGCTTGATTTTCCGATATATGCATCCGTTGCCATTCTTTGTTGGCTGGTGGCCTCTGGCTTATTTTTATCTTCAGGAAAAAAGTTGCCGAATCAGGTGGCGGCAGGACTTTCGTTTGCCGGGACTGCCTTTTTAATGGTTTTTATTACGATTCTTTGGCTGCATATTCAACGTCCACCCATGCGTACCTTGGGCGAAACACGGCTTTGGTACGCCATCTTCCTTTCAGGAATTGGGCTGGTTTCGTACCTCCGTTGGAAATACAAATGGCTGGTGAGTTACAGCCTTGGTTTGGCCATGGTATTTTTGATCATCAACCTGCAACATCCGGAAACCTACGATAAAACATTGATGCCCGCGTTGCAAAGTCCGTGGTTTATTCCGCATGTGATCGTGTATATTTTTGCCTATGCCATGTTAGGTGCTTCGTCGCTGGTGGCTTTGCGCAACCTGTTTTTTGCTCCCACCGAAAAAATCGTCAAAGGCCCTATACAAATGGCTGATAATCTGGTTTACCTTGGCTTTTCGTTCCTGACTTTCGGGTTACTTTTCGGAGCGCTTTGGGCGAAAGAAGCCTGGGGACATTATTGGACCTGGGATCCAAAAGAAACCTGGGCATTCATCACCTGGATGTTTTACCTCGTGTACATTCACTACCGTTTCCGCCATCCTTCTGAGCACAAACGAGCGATGACTATTTTAGCCGTTTCGTTTGCCATTTTACTGATCTGTTGGTTCGGGGTGAACTACCTGCCGAGTGCACAAAACAGCGTTCACGTATACACCGAATAATTTATTTGCACTCAGGGTCTGACTCAAAGTCAGGCTCTGAGTAAACCCCTTAAAAAGGGGTGCCCCAACATAAACATCCTGAAATCTTTCTTATTTTCAGCAAATACAAATCCAGCGAATTGTAACACTTGTTACATCCATTCCACCGAATTGATTCTACATTTGCAGCATTAGCAGACTATTCAGATGACCAGAAATAAAATCCTCAAGCTGTTTCGCAAGTTTCACAAATGGCCGGGAATCGTGATTACCCTGTTTGTGATTCTCTTTTCCATCTCCGGAATTTTTATGAATCACCGGGGATTAATTTCAGCAATCGACATCAACCGGTCGTGGCTGCCCGCTGATTACAGCTACGAAAACTGGAACAAGGGCGCAGTGAAATCTGTGTTTCAGTTGAGTACTGACTCTGCGCTTGTTTATGGAAATATTGGCATTTGGCTCACCACTGATCAATTTAAAACTTTTCAGGATTGGAATTCCGGATTTCCGAAAGGCATCGACAACCGAAAAATCAGCAAAATCCTGAAAACTCCAGAAGGGAAACTACTTGCCGGAACTTATTTTGGTTTGTACGAATATTCTGAAAATGTCCGCCAATGGAAGAAAATTCTGCTTCCGGGTTCCGAAGAACGTATCACTGACCTTATTCTGAAAGGAAGCGAGTTGCTGGTTCAAACCCGTTCGTTTCTCCTGAAATCGGCTGATGGAAAATCGTTTTACCCGGTTGTGATACCGGCTCCTGAAGGATACGATGGAAAGGCCAGCCTGTTTAAAACGCTGTGGTTGTTGCATAGTGGCGAATTATGGGGATCGGTTGGGAAACTGGTTGTCGATTTGTTTGGTCTGGCCATTCTGCTCATTTCGCTTACCGGATTGATGCACTTTATTTTTCCGGGATGGCTAAAACGACGAAAAGCAAAGCAAAAGGACAACTCGGCTTATGTGGCCGCCCGAAATTTCAACCTGAAATGGCATAACCGGTTAGGCTGGATTTTTATTCCCTTCCTGATTTTTGTAACTATTACTGGTATGTTTTTGCGTCCGCCTCTGCTGATTGCCATTGCCAATTCGGTGATATCGCCCATTCCGGGAACAGTGCTTAACTCGCCAAACCCATGGTACGACAAGCTTCGCCGCGTTTTGTATGACGATCAGCAACATATTTTCCTGTTTTCGACTTATGATGGAATTTTCTTTACTGACGAAAATTTTCAGGAGCCGATGCGCCGTCTGCCGGGTGAACCTCCGGTGAGTGTGATGGGCTGCAATGTGCTGGAGAAAAAAGGCGAAAGCACATACCTGGTCGGTTCATTCAACGGGCTATTCCTCTGGAATCCGTTGACAGGACAAGTTTTTGATTACCTCTCCGGAAGTCATTATGAGGCGCCACAGGTCATGGGACCGCCCGTTTCAAAAGATATGATTGACGGCTGGTTTACCGATCGGTCGGGCAATGAATTTTATTTCGATTACAATCACGGAGTTTTGCCAATCCGAAATATGAACCCATTCGGAGAAATGAGCGTTGAAGTCATTCAGAAAAGCCCGATTTCGTTGTGGAATCTTTCACTCGAAGTTCATACCGGCCGTATCTTCGAACCCATTCTGGGCATGTTCTACATTCTCTATGTTCCGTTGGCCGGAATCTGCATTTTGATTGTACTCATCAGTGGATTCTTTATTTGGTGGATAGGCTACAGGAAAAAGAACCCAGCTCAGAAATAAAACGAGTCAGGGCTTCACTTGAAGTGAAACTCTGACTTTTTCCAGAACATTTTCCTTGTAAAATCGCTCTATTTTTGCTCAGAAACGAATCATTTCTTTTTATGGCTTAAATACTTAGGCAACTTCATAAATAACACCATTGGGTTGTCCCATTTTTTTTCGATGCTTCAAGCACCTCGATACCAACGATATTGCCATCGTTATCGTAATCTAAAATGATTCCAGGTTTGCCTTCATCACTTTTGGCAACTTGCTTCTCCGAAAATTGAATGTAAACCACGTCGACTTCTTTAGTGTATCTTATTAGCATATTAGCTTTCCCTTTTTCCTTATTTCCTTTTCCTTGTCTTACCTGTTTTGATACTGCTTTTCGTAATAGCTTTGGTAGTCGCCGCTGGTTACGTTTTCCATCCATTCGGTGTTGGCAAGGTACCAGTCGATGGTTTTTTCTATACCTTCTTCAAACTGAAGGCTCGGTACCCAGTTCAGTTCTTTTTGTAATTTGGTCGAATCAATGGCATAACGCAAATCATGTCCGGCGCGGTCTTTCACATAGGTGATCAGCTTTTCTGAAGTACCCGAATCACGACCCAGTTTGCGGTCCATGATGCGGCACATTACTTTAATCAGATCAATATTGGTCCATTCGTTGTGTCCGCCAATGTTGTAGGTATCTCCGTTTTTCCCCTGGTGATATATGACATCAATTGCACGTGCATGATCTTCCACCCAAAGCCAGTCGCGCACGTTTTCGCCTTTCCCGTAAACAGGCAAAGCTTTATTAAACTTGATGTTGTTGATAAAAAGTGGAATCAGTTTTTCAGGAAATTGGAAAGAACCGTAGTTATTCGAACAATTGGAAACAACCGCCGGAATTCCGAATGTATCGTGGTAGGCACGTACAAAATGGTCGGAACTGGCTTTGGATGCTGAATACGGACTGTGTGGGTCGTAGCCGGTTTCTTCGGTAAACATGCCCTCAGCGCCCAAACTGCCATATACTTCGTCAGTGGAAATGTGATAAAAGCGTTTGCTCTCAGTATTGTCTTTCCAGATTTGGCGAACAGCATTCAGTAAATTGACGGTTCCGATCACATTGGTAAACACGAACTCGGTCGGGTTGCTGATCGACCGATCGACATGCGATTCGGCTGCCAGATGAATTACTCCATCAAATTGCCTTTCGACAAATAATTTCATTATAAAGTCTGCATCAACAATATCACCTTTTACAAACTCGTAATTGGATTTATTCTCAATATCAGTCAGGTTTGCCAGATTCCCTGCGTAAGTAAGTTTATCGAGGTTTACGATTTTATATTCAGGATACTTGTTAACAAAAAGTCGAATCACGTGTGAGCCAATAAATCCTGCACCTCCGGTAATCAGAATAGTCTTCATTTTGATGAGGGGTTTAAATTAGATTCAAAAATAGTTCTTTCAGTAACAATATAAAAATGCTTTGGTTGAGAAACGAGATAACAATAAGATTATAGTTAGTTTTGTGCTAAAGTTTCGTTTTACATGATACAAGCCAGAAAACAATTTCACATCAATGAAATACTAACTTCATTTCATTCATTTTATTTCAGAAATATCTCGGTTGGTTTAATTTATTTCCTGATTTTGAGTTCGTGCGAATTCAATCCCGGCGAAATAAAGGAAACCTATGTGGAAAAACCTTCGGAAGAAGTGCCAATGATAGGATTTGAATTAACGCCTGAAACAGACACATTAAGGCTTTTTGAACCAGTAACCATCAAATATAAATTCGATGCTTCGCCCAGAAAAGTACATTGGGTCGAGTTTTCATTCGACGGAGTTGTTTTACTTCATCGCGAATATGAGCTGGATAATTCGCTGGAAATGAACATAAACCCGCATCTTTACGGCGAAGGCTTACACACCCTGAAAATTATGGTTGTGACTTCATCCAATTCAGGAAGTATTGCAGATAAAGTACAGGCTGAGGGATATTCCTACCAGTTGGAATGGCCCGTACTGATTGATTTCACTCCACCCAAACCGCTGAAAATACTTTCAGTTACTCAACAGCCAGGAGGAGCCATTGTAAAATGGGAAAAATTCTCACATGCATCATTTAAAAATTATACACTCGATAAAATTCCCTTTTTTGAAAACATAAGTTCAAACATTGCAGTAATTACAGATCGTAATACCACCCAATTTTTCGATACCGATTATTTGGAAGGCGAAAATGTTTATTACCATATCTGGTGTAGCGGATTGTCTGGCGAAGGTTTTTACTTTTCTGTTCCACCAGGATCGATTACAGCTACCTGGACTTCTGGTTTTAATGCAACAGTTAATTGGGAACCAACCCAAAATCCGAAACGTTTAGACTATTACCGGATATTTCTGAAGGACCAAATTTCACCACAGGATGAGAAACATGTTCGGTTTGAGGAAAAGAGAGAGATCATTTATAAGCTTGGTTTGGGAACCAATATTCAGATAAACCTTCAGAACGTTCCAAAAACTACCAATACAAATTTTAGTTACGGAGGATTGCAGGTTTCGTCGACAATCGCAGCAATTGGAAATCCAATTCCGGTTCATGAACTTGCAAAAAAAGTGTATGGAACCAATTATACTTTGATGAACAATGGGAATAAACTGATTCTGTACGATCATGCAAATAGGGTCAGATTGGATTCGTTGGATTTTGGCAATGCTAAACTTCGGGCTTACCGGATTTCCCCCGATGGGAAGACTTTATTTACATTGATCGGAGACGAATTTGAGGCCTGGGAAATTGAAGGTTTCCTTAAGCTAAAAAGCATTAGTTTATCGGAAATAAACAGCAAATTAGCCAGTTTGTATGATATTTCGGTTTCATCTGATTTTAAGATTCTGTTTACTGTTTCCGGTGAAAAAATAGTGGTTTATGATTTTAAGAATAATAAAGTTTTGATTGCTCCTGATCAAAGTGTTGGCTGGTCTAAGATTTCACCAGACGGGAAACGGGTAGTGGCGAGGTTCACACAAGTAAATACCTTCTACAGATGTTATGACATTGAATCAAACCAATTGACTTTGAAAGGTGAAACGGTTTTCCCCGGAGAAACATGGGGAAATTACTTTTTCTTTTCGAGGCAAGATCTAGATCAATTGATTATTTGCCATGACACTGAAGTTCAGATAAGAAAGTTGTCCGACTTTGCATTGATTAATACTTTAAGCTTATCATCCTTCGGCTATGCGGATTTCGATCCTGAAACCAATTTGTTGATTTGGGCTAAAGACATTTCATCTGAATGTAACCTGATGAAACTGCCTGGTGGAGAAATTACAAAAACTGTATTTCTTTCACGGGGCAATGTTATTTTGCACCGCGATTTTTTGATCGGCAAAAACGGTCGGCAATTAAATTTATCAAACCTGTAAACTCAATTTATGCAACGATTATTCCTTGTGCTTATATTCTTTTTATCAGGACTGCAAACATTGTTGGCCCAAGCGGATGAAAAACAGGATAATATTAAATTCGGGATTACTGGAGGAGTAGCTTTTTTCTCTGAGAGCAATTTGAAACAGATCAATACTGACGTGATAAAAAATTTACCATTTAATGTTCAGACGATCAACAACTTTCCGCCAACCATTTGTTATGGTGGATATATTTTAACCCGATTGGGTTCGCGAATATCGCTTGGTCCTTCCTATCAGTTTTACACCACAGGGTCGCGACTTGGGGCAAAAGATTACTCCGGAAGTTATTCATTTGACCAGATTATTTCAGCTCATTCTTTGGGTCTACTAACCGAACTATTGATGATAAAAAGTGAAAAATCGGTCGTTTATTTTGAAACCATTGCCGGTATTCACCTCGCAAATTGGAAAATGGAAGAGAAATACAACATCAGCGATCAGGAAGAAAATACTACAGAGAAATTGAAAGCTGTGAAACCATTTATCTATCCAGGATTAAAATGTTCGATTCCAATAACAAGCAGTTATGGAATCGCTGTCAAGGCTGGATATTCCTTTGATTTAACCGGGAAATTCAGGCCTGAAAGTAATCCGGAAGTAAAGTCGAACACGAAGGTATCTTTTTCAGGTCCAAGATTAACTGTCGCTTTTGAATACGGATTATAAACGGAAATATTTATTTTTTCCTGATCAATATTTCTATCATTTGTTTTTAAATTTTCAAATGTCCGTCTGTCCGGCCGGCAGGGAACTCGCCAATAAGCATTCTCATCTTAGAGTGACCATTCCTCTTGGCTGGTTACATTGATGTTGTTTTTCATTTATTGTCAAAGCTGGTAGTGCTGGTGCCATCCTGTTAGGTAAAATATTAAAAATGACATCATAGAACAATTGTATTGGGTAGCTGTTAATAGCAGACAAATTAGTCTTATAATATTTACCTTAATAAGTAGAATAACTAACTGATTAAGCCAACAGGTCTCGGTATTAATTAACAGTAAATCAAACCACATGAAAAAAATCTTGCATATTATTTCAAGTCCAAGAGGCAGTGAATCGTTTAGTATTAAACTTGGTAATGCTATTGTCGATAAAATCAAGTCGGTATATCCCGGCAGTACGGTAAAAGAGAATAACCTCGCAAAAAATCAATTCCCGCATCTGGATGAAGCTCAGATTACTTCGTTTTTCACTCCGGAGGAATTTAGATCCTGGGAAAATGTTGAAGCGGTTCGTAATTCGGATGAAGTAATAAATGAAATTCTGGAGGCAGATATTCTGGTTATTGGCGCTCCTTTTTACAACTTTAGCATTCATTCAACTCTAAAGGCCTGGATTGACCATATTGCAAGAGCTGGTGTTACTTTCCGTTTTACTGAAACAGGTTATGAAGGATTAGTTCATGGTAAAAAGGTCTATATTGCTATTGCATCAGGCGGAATATACTCTGAAGGAGCAATGCAGTCCTACGATTTTTCAGCTCCCTATTTAAAAGCTATTTTAGGGTTTCTTGGAATAACGGATGTGAATATAATCCGTGTTGAAGGTACTTCTATACCTGGAATGCAAGATATTACACTTGAGAAGGCTATCAGTAGGATAGTATTATAATCTGATTAAATATACAATTCTCACAAGAGTAGTCAATAAAACAAAAACACTTACACAAATCGATGTGTAAGTGTTTTTGTTTTATTGAGAATCTCGCTTGCCAGAAAATACTATGAAAATGTGTCAGCCATCAGGTTACTAAACCATTTCAGCATCTCCTCGTGATTATCAGAATTGTAACTACTTGATTCAGTTACTCCACTTCCAGTTGCCACCATTGTTTTAGTGGCCGGATCGTACCGGTAAATGGCGGTTAGCCACGAGGCAGTGGATTTGGTTATCGGGGTGTAACAAGATGAATTGGTCATGGGTGCCTGGTCGATTGAACCTCCTTTAAAAACCTGGATGATGGCTTCGGCACAAACTTTTGCCTCGGCATTTGCAATATGCCCGGCTTTTGGCTGTGTGGTTGAAGATGAATCGCCAATAATGTGAATTCCTCCCAATGATAAATTAGTTGATTCGTATGAAAGTACATTCACTGCTGCCCATTTTCCATTCAGGCCGTTTGCCAGTCCAATACCTGATTGAGTAATTAAATTACCTGCTTTATGGATAGGGATAGCATTTATTACTTTTCCTTTAAAAGTTCCGGCACTTGAGATTATTGTCATAGTATCTGCGTTAATGCTGGTTATCGGTGCATTAGGCACATAGGTAATAATTCCCCTATGAGTTTCATTAAATGCTTTTGTAAAATTTAGTGGCTCTGCCAGAATTTGCGAATTCGCGTCCAAAATAATTACTTTACCACCACCTTTGGTCCTTTTCAGATAATCTGCTACAACACAGGCACGTTCATAAGGGCCAGGAGGACAACGATATGGTGCCGGTGGTATGGTTACAATAAATGTATCACTTCTGGTCATGGCATTTATTTGGTTCTGCAACGATGTGGTTTGTGCTCCGGCTTTCCAGGCATGAACAATTTTTGCTTTATTAGTAGTTGTGCCCGATAATGGAAGAGGTTCAAAATCGATTCCCGGGGCAAGTACAAGCCGATCATATGACAGCGTTGAACCGGTTGAAAGTTTAACCGTTTTTCCAACGGGATCGATACTTGTAACCGAAGCATTCTGAACTTTTACCCCGTATTTGCTTTTTAAGGTTAAATAGTTAAACGAAAGCTGGCTCAATGTTCGTTCGCCTGTTAATACCATATTGCTAAAAATATTCGAAATGTACGTGGCATTGGGTTCAACCAATGTTACATCCATACCTGATCCACCCCAAAACCGGAGGTATTTGGACACAGTTGTACCTGCCATTCCTCCGCCAACCACAACCACTCTGCCAACAGCAGCAGCATTGGCCATTAATGGTGCCGCAAACGATGATTTCAGTAGGGAAAAACCTGCTGTTGTTGCTCCAATGCTTAATAAAAATTTTCTTCTTTCCATAATTTCGTTTTGTTATTGATTTGAAATGTAATTGGCAATTATTTTAATCTCTTCGGCTGTATATGCCCTGGCATGGGCATTCATGATGTTTTTCCGTGGGTCTTTAGCTTTCATTTCGTTTAATTCCGAAATAATTCCTGATGCATCTTCCCCTGCAAGATGTTCATAGCCATAGCCATTGGTACCATGACATTGAAAACAGTTGGAAGCTAAAACTCTTCCCGGCAAATCGATTGCCCCAGCTTTAAGCGATAGCTCAGTATTGGGTTTCGTTACTGGCTCATCCGTCTTGTTCTCGTTTGTAAGATCTTTACTACAAGAAAATATTGCTATCGATAGAAGCAATAAAGCGCTGAATAAGATTAATTTAAAGAATTTATTTTTCATAAATAAATGATTTTAAGTTTATTTAAATTTTACTTGCGAATAAGTTATCCAACATACAATTGTTGTAACTTTACAATGCCATACATGGTATTCCACGTCGAATACTCAAATTGATTAGATGAAAGCCGTTTCCTGATGGAGCTTCCTTAACAACTAAATTAAATAGGATGAATAAAGATTAGTACCAGAAATTTGGATTCGATTTTGGTTTTTAGGAAGGTTAAAGAATCTTTCAAGAACAACCATTTCTTTGGGAAAATGGTCAATCCGTAAAAACTCTCTTCGAGATCAATAACGGACAAAGTTAAAGAATAAACGATCAAAAAGTATTACACAATTTCATGAATAATTTACATTATTCACACATGAACAGGAGGATGATCACATCTTGCCTATACTTTAAAATGAGAGTTTAAATACGAATTATTGTAGGTTATACTAATTCTATCACTATTATCCGACTAATATGTAATTTTGAGATTTTGGATCTTTAATTGCATGATAATCAATTGTTACTATTCTATTTCATAAGTCACACCCTTTTAAAAAGCAAAACTGGTTTGCTGATTTGGCAAAGGAGATCCTCTTTGTTTCAAGTATTCTCGTTTTGTACTTCGAAGCAATTCAAATACATCAAGCAAACTGTTCAAATGCAAGCGGACCAACGAAGCGACCACAGAAAATGCCTTTTTTGTTTGTGCCATCTTTTGGATGGCAGTCATTAGCAGTTGTGCATTCAATGTACACCAAACCTGTGTGCGGATGGCATTTTCATTCTCCCCGTAATAGTAATGGAGCTGGAAGTTCTGCTTCATTTTCTTGAACAGCAGCTCGATGCCCCACCGCTTTTTGTATAAGAACGCTATTTCTTCGGCCGTACTATCATTGATGTCTCTCAAGAAATTATTTAGCAGCACATTCGAATAATAATTAACACTTGCACTTTCTGATTGGATTAAAATGAAAAGTCACTATTTTTTGGAATCGTAAAACAGTTTCGTAGTTTTGAGTCAAACTAAATCAATTGACTTATAACCATGAAAATGACCATCAGAATTTTGAGTTACTCTTTATTATTGCTCATGCTTGTTGTACGCGCAGAAAATTCTTTTGGGAACAAGCCAACTAAAAGTGATCAACCTGACAAAAAAACAGTTTCGTCAACTGGAACTGTAACTGACAAGGATGGAAATGTTTATAAAACAGTAACCATTGGTAATCAAATTTGGATGGCTGAAAACCTTAGAACCACAAAGTTCAGGAATGGCGACCCTATCCCAAACGTTTCTGCCAACAACAGTTGGTCTGCTCTGACCACAGGAGCATATTGCTGGTACAACAATGAGGCTGCAAATAAAGCTGGTTATGGCACTTTGTACAATTGGTATGCAATTAATGACTCCCGAAACATTGCGCCTATTGGATGGCATATTCCTTCTGATGAGGAATGGATTGCGTTAGCAAATTATCTTCAGGGGAAAAGCCAGGCTGGCGGAAAATTAAAAGGAACCGGTACAACACTTTGGTCGGATCCTAATTCAGGAGCTACCAACAGCAGTGGGTTTAATGCATTGCCCGGTGGATACCGTACAAAAGATGGAGTATATAAAAACCTGAGTTTTTGCGGTACATGGTGGGCAACCACAGAGTACACACAATCAGTAGCCTGGTATAGGTATGTAGATTATGGTACAAGCTCAATTTATAGCGTGAGTATATATAAGAAAAGCGGACTTTCGGTTCGGTGCGTTAAGGATTAATTGATTTCCCCTGATACTTCATCAAAATTTAAGCTTCAGTAAGCTGAACAGAACTCATTTTTATCTCTGCACTTTTTTGTTATTATTGTCAGATAATATGATCTGTTAAACACCTAAATCAATTTTGAACATGATGAACATTAAAAAAGTTGGATTAATCTTTTTTTCAGTCCTCATTTTGTGGGCAGGCACGGTGCGTGGAGACGAAGGGATGTGGATGCTGCCCCTAATTCAAAAGCTGAACATGAAACAAATGTCTGGAATGGGCTTTAAGCTTTCTGCCAAAGATATTTATGATATCAACAAGTCCAGTCTAAAAGATGCTATACTTGTATTTGGCGGTGGCTGTACGGCTGAGATCATATCGAAAGACGGGCTTATTCTGACTAACCATCATTGTGGTTACGGGACTATTCAAAAATTAAGTACTGTAGACCACAACTACCTGCAAGACGGTTTCTGGGCAAAGAACCATGATGAAGAACTTCCGGCTAAGGGTTTGACTGTGACTTTCCTCGATCATTTTGAAGATGTAACGGCCGAAGTCACCAACGCTTTGGCTTCGACGACTGACCAGAAAGCCAAGGAAGAAGCAATGAAAACCTTATCAGACCAACTGACAGCCAAAGCAATTGGCGACAATAAGTTTCTGCGTGCAAGAGTGGTTCCTTTCTACGGTGAAAATCAATATTATCTGGTTGTTTCAAAAACCTATACCGATATTCGTTTTGTTGGAGCGCCTCCATCATCGATCGGAAAATTCGGTTATGATACCGACAACTGGATGTGGCCCCGCCATACAGGCGATTTCAGTATGTTCCGGATTTATGCCGACAAAAACAACAACCCTGCTGAATATTCGAAAGACAACGTTCCTTATCAACCCAAAAGGTTCCTGACCATCTCGTTGAAAGGGATCCAGCAGAACGATCCAGCCATGATTCTGGGTTATCCGGGGAGAACCAACCGTTTTATGACCTCATTCGAAGTAAAGGAAACCAGCGAAATTAACAATGTAATTACTGCATATGTCCGAGGAGTTCGCCAAACCATCCTGATGGAAGACATGGTTGCTGATCCCAAAATCAGGCTGCAATATTCGAGCAAATTTGCCGGATCGTCCAATTCGTGGAAAAAAGCAATTGCCATGAACGAAGCATTTAAAAAGTTGAAGGTTTACGAAAGACGGCAAGCTGAAGAAAAGACCTTTACTGAGTGGATTGAAGCTGGCCCAGCGAGAAAAGGAAAATATGGACAGGCCCTTTCTGACGTACAATCGGCAATTGAACGACGGGCAAAACTGCAATATACCTTGCGGTATTATCAGGAAGCTCTGAGTTCGATTGAACTGACTTCAGCTGCAATGCGGTTTGCTCCAAAACCTGAAGGAGAATCCAGGGAAGGCAGAGGGGGCAGACCAAACTTTTCCTCTAGTCCATCCGATTTCTACAAAGACTACAATGTTGCTACCGACAAAAAAGTTGCTAAGGCCATGATTAAGCTTTTCAGAGAAAAAGTACCGCAATCAGACCTTCCTGAATTCTATAAAACCATCGACTCGCAGTTCCAGGGAAACATCGATGCCTATGTTGATGCCATGTTTATCAAATCGGTATTTGCTACTGAAGAAAAACTCAGGTCGGCTCAGGCTGGAGAGAAATCTGTATTGGAAAATGATCCTGCATTTATTGCCGGGAAAAACATTGTGGATGCCATGATGAAGTACAACAATGAGATTGAACAATACCGTACCTTGTATGCGAAAGGACAAAAGCAGTATATAGCCGGAATGCTTGAAATGAATAATGGGAAAGCCATGTACCCGGATGCCAATTTCACCATGCGCATGACCTATGGAAAGGTTCAGAATTACTCACCCAAAGATGGTGTTATCTACGACTATGTGACCACTTTGGATGGTGTTATGCAGAAAGAAGATCCGAAAAACTGGGAATTTGTCGTTCCTGAAAAACTGAAAGAATTATATGCCAGTAAAGATTTTGGGCAGTACGCCTTGAAGGACGGGAGAATGCCGGTTGCCTTCCTGACAACCAATGACATTACCGGTGGAAATTCAGGCAGTCCGGTTCTGAATGGAAAGGGTGAACTGATTGGAACAGCTTTCGATGGTAACTGGGAATCGATGAGCGGCGATATCATTTTTGAACCCTCACTCCAACGTTGTATCAATGTTGACATCCGGTACACCTTATTTATCATGGATAAATTTGGAGGCGCCGGATATTTACTCAACGAAATGAAGATTTCCAAATAGAGAAGAATTTTATTGCTTTATTTTAGTATTGGATAAAGAATTAAACTCATTATAAAAAATCTCTTGAGTTGTATTATATTTAGCCTCTTGAAAAATTATAAAGTTTATTCTAAATCAAAACAACCTAAAGACTATGAGTACGTTAAGTAATAGAAGAGAGTTTTTTAAGATTTCGGCAACAGGTGCTTTGGGCATGGCGCTTCTTGGTCCGATTGGCTGTAAACCAGACAGGAAAAGCCTTGGTGTTGGTATCCAGCTGTACACCCTTCGTGATGCCATGACAGCAGACGCCCCTGGCTCATTGAAGAAATTATCAGATCTAGGGTACAAAAACCTCGAACTTGCCAATTATTCTGATGGCAAGTTTTATGGATTTGCCCCTAAAGAGTTCAAGAAGATTGTTAATGATTTGGGCATGGATATCCTAAGCAGCCATACTCAGGTTGAGGCGGCAGGAATCACAGTTGATAATGCAAAGAAAATGGCAGATGACCATGCTGAACTTGGTGTAAAATATTGTGTTCAACCTTGGGTGAATGAGCCCGACCGCAACGTTGAATCATACAAAAAGATGGTTGGCGATTGGAATGAAGTTGGAAAGGTTATGAAAGGGGTAGGCATTCAGTTTGGTTACCACAACCATAATTTCGAATTCATAAATATTGATGGCATCGTTCCTTATTATGATATTTTTATGAAAGAAATGGATGCCGATCTTATCACCATGGAACTCGACCTTTTCTGGGCAACTAAAGCCGGCCAGGATCCTGTGGAGATGTTTAAAAAATACCCCGGAAGATTTCAGCTTTTCCATCTAAAAGACATGCACACCATGCAGGATCCATTCTTTGATGTGATTAAAGATGATGTATGTTCGGTTGGAGCAGGTGTAATTGATTTTAAATTAATTTTAGCATCAAAGGATGTTGCAGGTATGAAACATTGGTTTGTTGAAGATGATAATCAGGGTAATGGTAAAACGTTCGAAGAGCTAGAAATAAGCATCAATAACCTGACAACAAAAATTCTGGTCTAAACAATATTCGCCAATTTTTGAATATAAAAACCGCTTTCTGGAAGAAAGCGGTTTTTGTTTTTATATGCCTTTAGCAATGAGGTGATTCTGAAAATTTCCTTTTTCCTCATTTCTTTTTCCTGATTTTACTTCAACTTCTTCAAGAATAAACACTATTGAACATCAACTAATTATAAACACATGTACAAATAAGATACAGATATGCTAATCTATTCTAAGAATCTATATTCCAATCATTGGGTGTAAAGATACAGTTTTGGCCTGCATTGTTCGCTTATACAATTATATAATAAAATGTTAGTCCTGATGATTGGGGTAAGTTTTTGCAATTGTTTCGTTAGGTTGCGAAGATTGTTATCCTATCATCTCAAGTTGTATTTTCCAAATCAGGAAGCAAAATAATGCCAAATCAGGAAGTAGATCATTGCCAAATCGGGAAGTTTAAATTGAAATGTCTCAATTTCTTCTATATTTGCATAAAATTTAGTATCACCTAAATTATGAGTGAAAGACCTTATTTATTGCGCGTGTGTGATCAGGAATTACAAATAGCGTTGCAATCATCGGGAGCAGTTTTGATTGAGGGAGCCAAATGGTGCGGAAAAACACGTACTGCATCTATTGCGGCAAAGAGCATTTTGTATATGCAAGATCCAGATAATTCGGCATCTTACCAGGCAATGGCCGACGCAAAGCCTTCATTGTTACTCAAAGGCGAAGCACCAAGATTAATTGATGAGTGGCAAATGGCTCCGGTTTTGTGGGATGCAGTCAGATTTGAAGTAGATAAAAGAGGAGATGCCGGTCAGTTTATTTTGACAGGCTCTGCAGTACCTGCTGATAACATAACTGCACATACCGGAACCGGACGGTTTTCCCGAATGTTGATGCGTCCTATGAGTCTATTTGAATCGAATGAATCGAATGGCACAGTATCATTAGGTGATCTGTTTGATGGGAATCAAGCTGTCGAGTCGATGTCGGAATTGTCTATAGAAAAAATAGCTTTTGTTTTATGCAGAGGTGGATGGCCTGCCAGTATCTTGAAAAATGAAACTTCGGCCTTACGTATGTCAAGAGATTATGTAGAGGCTGTAATTAATCATGATGTATCACGCGTTGATGATGTGGAAAAAAATCCCGAAAGAGTTCGGTTATTGTTGCGATCTCTGGCAAGAAATGTGGCTACATTAGCCTCAATACAGACCATTAAAAATGATATAGAAGCAACAGATGTTTCAATTTCCGATAAAACAATTAGTTCTTACCTAAATGCGTTACGAAGAATTTTTGTGGTGGAAGATTTGCCTGCCTGGTTGCCGTCAATGCGTTCCAGGTCGGCAATACGCACTTCAGCAAAAAGACATTTTGTTGATCCCTCAATTGCGACGGCAGTGTTGCGAACAAATCCGGATGGGTTGTTGAACGACTTTAATACTTTTGGTTTCCTGTTTGAATCTTTATGCACACGAGATATTCGTATTTATACGCAAGCGATTGATGGTGATGTGTTTCATTATCGCGATAAAAGTGGATTAGAATCCGATTTGATTGTTCGGCTAAGAGATGGTCGTTGGGCAGCGATAGAAGTAAAGTTAGGAAACAAACAGATTGAAGAAGCTGCTCAAAATCTATTGGTACTAAAAGCAAAAATTGATGAAGATAAAATGGGACAAGCTTCATTCCTGATGGTCATAACCGGAGGTCAATATGCTTATCGTCGTAATGATGGTGTTTTGGTAGTTCCAATCGGATGCCTGAAGAATTAGGATGTGTAATTTTACAATCAGTAAGTTAAACCGAACTGCCAGAGTGGTATCGTGTTCAAATATCCCAGTTCAATGTCATCTTTTACGATAAATGCTTTATCTGTACCTTGGATTTGCTTCAATCCTTTATTTTTCCCACCTACTTCAAACGTGTAATCACCAATCAGAAAATCAGCGACTGGCGATACTATTACATCATACTTTACTCTAAGCTGATTCAGAAAAAATGTTTTTCTTATGTTTCCTGTGTTTGAGTTATCGTTTGCTAAACTGTAAATCAAATTAGTATTGTCAAGATAAATTTTATCCACCTTCCCCAACCCCCTTATTCCTCCGGTAGAATCCCGTAGTTGCGCGATCATTCCGGCTTCTTCAATAAACAGGCAATAATCAGTTATATTATTCCGACTGGCTGAAAGTGCAGTTGCTATACTTGTCATATTGGGCTTAAACGGCACACTTTTAGCAATAAAGGCCAGCAATTGCTTCAATTTTCGGCCAGTGGACACATTCATCCCAGCATACAACGGAATATCTGTCTCCAAAGTTTGGTTAACGATCTGTTGTAACCTCAGATCAAAGCCTTCCTCTAATGCAAAGGGATAATACCCTCTTTTCAGATAATCTTCAAAAAAAGGCAATGGATGTTTTACTCCAAGAAGTTCAGCTTTATGGCCTAGGATTTCTTCCAAAGAATGCGGCTTGACAGTTATTTGATGAAACATCTGCAAATACTCCCTGAAAGACAAACCTTGCATATGGTACATTACAGCCCTTCGACTTAGATATGAGGCTCCTTTTTGGATATCCAACACAGAAGAACCGGTAAATACCACATTCAGTTCTCGATGATAATCATATATCAGTTTTAGTTCCTTCGACCAGTCTTTGTATTTATGAATTTCATCTATAAACAGGTATTTTCCATCGCGCTTTACAAAATCACCAGCTAAATCAATCAGCCTGTTGTCAGCAAAATAAAAATCCTCAGCAGTTACATAAAGCGTCTCGGCAGGATTCAGATTCTTTTTAATATGCTGTAAAACAAGGGTAGTTTTCCCAACTCCACCTGGGCCAGTAAGTCCAATCATACGACTTTTCCAGTTCATTTCAGCATAAATATAGCGGAAGAAGCCGGTGTCTATCTCACTTAGAAGCTTCTGAAATTGTTCGAATAATTTGTCCATAGCATTTTATTTTCTGCAAAAAAAATCAATATGCACTAATTGAGTGCATATTTTATCAAAAATTGCACTATTGGAGTGCAAAGTATATTTTGCTCGATTCTGTTTATATCTATTAGTTGTTGAATGACACAGATTTCAATAAAAGAAGAAATGGCAAATTTCGGTTATGATGATGATGTGCTGTTGAAATGGGAAATAACTGGCACTGGGATGTGCCTGAGCAGTTATTCTCATTTCAATAGCATGATGAAATGATTAATACTTGCTGAATACAGAAAAAATAATCCGGAATCGGCATTATGGGGCAACAATTCGAAGATAAAAATATGCGAAAATGTTGTTGTGGTGGGTGGTGAAAAGTGTGTGTGTTGAGGTACGAAACACTCACACGTGGAGTGCTGAAGCTGGTGAGGTGAACGAAATGAAATCCTGAGCGGCGAAGCAAGGAACGAGCGTCAAAGCGAACGGTTGAATGAGTGAGACGAACCGGCTGCAAGCACAATGGCTGTTCGGGAATGATCATTTATTTTTACCTGTACCATTAAAGGGTGGCGGGGAAATTTTGAGGTCTTGGGTTTTCAGGGGCGAACACTTATCAGGGTATACCGATGATTGGGGCGGGGAAAGCAAGGGTTATGACTGAATGCAATGTAGCGAATTGGGGCGGGTGGAATGCAGCTTCCCGTTTTGGCTTTGAGTTCCGGGTTTTGGTTGGGAAAGCCAAAGGGGAGCGGAATGGAACTGAGGGTTGGCCTGAGCGCAATGGAATGAATGGAAGCACTCTTGCGTGGGTTGCCGAGGTTGGGGGCTGACAATGAACGGAATGGAACGGAAGGTGGCGGAACGAAATGGAACCCGGGAGTGTAATGGATAGAAGTGGAAGCTACCGGCGGCAGGCATTGGCCATAAAACAATTCATATAAATAAATTAAGGGAGCTTTATAATTCCCGACCAATATCTTTGGGCAAAATTGTAGGAGAGAGAACCCACAATAGATGGGGTTATAACAGGCATGATAATTTTTCGGCCCTGCTTTCACACGAAAACAGGGCCGAATTATAAGCTTTGAAATTCTTTTCAATTCAAACTGGCTTATCCAATTACAAAACTGCTTTGCTGGTAAAAAGCTTCCTTTTAAAATAAAAGGCCACGTTCACCAATACAATCATTACCGGCACTTCAACCAATGGGCCGATTACGGTTGCAAAGGCTGCCTGTGAATTGATTCCGAATACGGCAATAGCCACTGCAATAGCTAATTCAAAATCGTTGCTCCCGGCGGTAAAGGCCATGGTTGTCGATTTTTCGTAACCTTCACCCATCCATTTGGCAGCAAAGAACGTACTGAAAAACATGAACGCGAAGTAGATGGTATATGGTATTGCAACCCTAAGAACATCTAATGGCAATTCAATAATTTTTTCACCTTTCAGCGAGAACATTACAAAAATGGTGAATAGCAGTGCTATTGGTGTTAGCAAGGAAACTTTAGGGATAAATTTGGAAAAATACCATTCGCTTCCCATCCAATTGCGGAGTACCAGATTTGAAATCAACCCGGCAGCAAAAGGTATTCCCAGATAAATCAAAACTGTAATTGCAATTTCTGAAATTGAAACTTCAACAACGGCCCCTTTTAAACCAAACAGTGGTGGCAAAAGGGTAATAAACACATAAGCATAAACTGAATACAGAAACACCTGAAAAATAGCATTGAATGCAACCAATCCGGCAGCAAGCTCTGTGTCACCTTTGGCAAGGTCGTTCCAAACCAATACCATTGCAATACATCTGGCTAATCCTACCAGAATAACACCGACCATTAAACCCGGCTGATTATGCAGGAAAAGAATAGCCAAAAAGAACATAACCAGTGGGCCGACAATCCAGTTTTGGGTGAGTGACAAGCTAAGTAGCTTCAGGTTTTTAAAAACCAGGGGTAATTTCTCGTATTTCACTTTGGCCAGTGGCGGGTACATCATCAGTACCAAGCCAATAGCAATTGGAATATTGGTTGTACCTGAACTTAACGAATTCCAGAAACCTGAAATTTCAGGAAACCCAAAGCCAGTGACAACCCCGGCAAACATGACCAGAAATATCCATAAAGTAAGGTAACGGTCAAAAAATGAAAGTTGTTTTGCTGTGCTCATACTAGTTTTTGAGATTGTTATAATTATTGTTTGTGACCTGAAACTGTAATACTGAATATTCCCGTGTCCTCGTTTTTGAAATCTTCCATTTCGGATTTCGACAGATAGTTTTCAAGAACTTCGTCAGGAATGGATATTACCTTTAGTTTGTGGGTAGTGACGTTTTTAAACCCCGTACTGTTAATGATGTCGATATACTGATTCATCGATACAGCTCCGGCAACACACCCAACATACATTTCTGCATCTTTGCGCAGCGCTTCTGGCAGTTCACCTTTGATGACCACGTCGGAAACGCAGAAATGACCGCCTGGCTTCAATACCCGCATCATTTGGGCAAAAGCTTTGTCTTTATCGGGAACCAGATTTAAAACGCAGTTCGATACAATCACATCAAAGTTATTATCCGGCAATGGCATTTCTTCAATGTCACCCTGCACAAATTCAACATTGGTGAATCCAAGTTTTTGATTGTTTACGATTGCTTTTGCAACCATCGCTTCTGTAAAATCCAGACCCGTAACTTTGCCTGTTTCTCCAACAATAGCACGGGCAGCAAAACAATCGTTTCCGGCACCACTGCCTAAATCGAGTACATGATCACCTGTTTTTAGGTCGGCAAATTGGGTGGGAAGTCCACAACCCAAGCCTAAATCTGCATCAGGATTGTAGCCTTTAATATTCTTGTATTCATCGCCAATCATGCTAAACTCCAACTCTCCACAACAGCCGGAAGTTCCACAGCAGGATGATTGGGGTTGATTCAATAATAAGCTTTGATTGGCTATTGCTCCGTATTTTTCCTGAACGACCAGTTTTAAATCTTCGGCTTTCATAATATATTGATTTGAAAATTATACAATTTGGAAATTTGAAAATGAATTAATGAGACTTGGAAGTGCTGATTATTTTTGAAAGAATGTTGATAATTGACTGAAGCTTTTCTGATAAAAGTTCATTTTTCGGATATTTTTTTGACATCATACAAAGCAATAACCAGTATTCGGTTTCATCAGCTTCTTTTGCTGCAATTTTCATTTTATGAATGAAATCCGCTTTACTTTCAGCATTCTGAGCCTCTCTGATATTTGCACCAATTGATGTCCCTGATTTTAATAATTGCCTGGCAATTACATACTTTCTATGTTCTTCCAATAATTCTGAATAGTCAATAATATCAAGTGCAAACTCAAGTGTGAGTTTTACAATTACATTGTCTTTATCGCTTCTCATAATTTTCAAATTTTCAAATCAACTCATTTTCAAATTATCTTGGTAAAACTTCCAGAAACCGTCTTTAATCTCATCCCTTACCCGGATAAATTCGCTCCAGATAAATTCATCGGTTCCAACGGCATGTGATGGATCATCGAAGCCAATGTGCAAGCGGTTTTTTACTTTTCCGAAGAATGCCGGACAATTTTCGTTGGCGCCACCGCAAACGGTAATCACATAATCCCACTCCTGATCCAAATACAAATCAACCGAGTCGGAAGTGTGGTGGCTGATATCAATGCCGATCTCTTTCATGGCGGCAACCGCTTTCTGGTTCAGTTTTCCGGATGCTTCGGTTCCGGCGGAACAAACGGTGATGTTCGGATCGAACGATTGTAAAAAACCATGTGCCATTTGGCTGCGGCAACTATTGCCTGTGCATAAAATAAGTACTTTCATATTTCTTTTGATTTGATGATTTGAGAATTTGAAGATTTGAAAATGAATTTATTGGCAGGTAAATTCGTCAGGCAGTTCAATTTCATCCAGAAACGAGGTTAAAAGGTTTTTCATTTCATTTACTTTCTGTGCATCCAGACAGTATTTCATTTTTACCCCTTCAACATGTCCTTTTATCAGACCGGCATCTTTCAACTCTTTCAGGTGCTGATTAACTGTTGTGCGACTTAAAGGAAGTTCATCAGAAATATCACCTGAAATACAGGTTTTTGTTTCAGCCAGAAACTGAAGAATTTGCAGTCGTGCGGGGTGTGCCAGAGCTTTGAATAAACTAGCCCTTACTTGTAGTGTTTCTTCAAATAGATCTGTTTTTGCTATTACCATGATATATAAATTTGAATTACGACGTAAATATACGTTTAATTTTAAAGTGGCGTATTCTTACGTCATTAAATTTTGATTAAAATTTTCAGAAAAAAGAATTTATTCTGAAAGTGAATTCTATTTTTATTCACGAACGAACCCTTTCTCTTTTATTATCTTCGCTGTATGAACGCAAAACCGAAACCCATATTCGAAAAGCGCATTTTCTGGGATGTAAACTTTGAGCAGATTGACTACGATGCCAAAGCCAATTTCGTTATTGAGCGGGTTTTTGAACGGGGCGACATGGAAGATATTCGTCAGTGTCGCAGATATTACGGCGACAAAAAGTGACCGAAGCCTTGCTGCCGACGAAATATTTGTCACTACATACCATTCATTTTTCCACTGCGGTAATTGATCAACCCCTAAACGAATTCAGATGCTACATACTGAGACAGTTAAACCCGGAACTTTTTCCTTACTAAAGGAGCATTCCAAATGCAATCACCTATTTTGTTGATGCCGATGAAAGTGAAACTCCGGTGAGTTTTAAAAAGCAAACATGGGAGGGTGTAAAAAAGGGGATCAGTAAGGCTGTAAACGATTACCTTCGATAATCAAATAACACTATTTCAGAATACAGAATAACAGTAACCTGTAAAATTTGAAGTAAGGCGGAAAAAGTTACCGGATCATACGATTATAAAATCAAATTAAATAGGTATCCCAGTATAATAATGAACACGGTGATGGTTCCGAAGAAAATACCAATGAGTTTCCATTTCATCACTTTTTTAAGCAGAGTAGCCTCGGGTAATGATAATCCAACTACAGCCATCATAAACGCAATGGCAGTTCCCAGCGGAACACCTTTGGCAACAAATACCTGGATAACAGGAACAATGCCCGCAGCGTTGGCATACATCGGGACGGCAAGAATTACAGCAAGCGGAACAGCATACCATTTATCGGCAGAGAGATATTCGGTAAAGAAATTTTCAGGAACGTAACCGTGCATAGCCGCGCCAATGGCAATTCCAATGATTACGTATACCAACACTTTGCGCACAATTTCCCAACCCTCATGGATGATAATGGGCAAACGGTCGATAAACGGAGTCTTGTCAATTTCCCATTGTTCCGATTCCTGTTCCGAATTGGCCTGAATTTCCTTTACCCAGTCGGACAAATACCGGTCTAATTTGAATTTACCAAGAATAAAACCACCTACTGTTCCCAGTAAAATTCCGCTGATGGCATAAATAAGTGTGGCTTTTATACCAAATAATCCGAGGAACATGGCCACGGCAACCTCGTTTACCAAAGGTGAGGTAATTAGAAAAGCAAAAGTTACCCCGAGCGGAATTCCACCTTTCACAAAACCTATAAAAAGTGGGATTGACGAACAGGAGCAAAAAGGTGTAATCGCTCCAAATATTGATGCAAAAAAGTACTGAAACCCGTACATTTTTTTAGTGGTCAAATAAATGCGAAGCCTGTCAACCGGAAAGTAAGCATTTACCAAACCCATCAGCGAACTGATGAGAAAAAGCAAAATCAAAATTTTAATGGTATCGTAAATAAAAAAATTGATTGATGCTCCAAGGTGTGTTTCTGCCTTTAATCCGATCAAACCATAAGTTAGGTAATCGACCAATGGCTGAAGGAAATAATACAACACTATTAGTGCCGGGAGAATTACTGCTACTGAGGCAATGAGTTTTATTTTTTTTATTTTTTCCATGTTATATCATAAAATTGTTCGTAAAATAACGAACATTGAAATCAAATTTTTTTAAAAGAATACCCTGATAATATAATAGATACCTACCAAAATAAAGAGTATGGCAATGACCCGACGGAACCAGATTTCGAAGTTTTTCATTTTATTGTAAACACCGCCAATTGAGCCTACAGAAAAGGCTAGAACCCAGGCAAAGATGATCACCGGAATGCCCGTAGCTATTGCAAAAACTATTGGTAGATATAAACCTGAGGCACTTGCAACGGTCATTGGAACAAGCATTCCAAAATAAAGTACTCCACTGTAGGGACAGAAAGCCAGGGCGAAAATCATTCCCAGCAAAATAGCATCCCAATAGCCCCATTTCGTTTTGGTTTCCATTCTGGAAGTCAATCCGCTTACGCCGGGAAACTTAATTTTAATCACATCGAGCATAAACAAGCCGATGATAATCAGCAGTGGACCTAATATTTTTTCGCCATAAAGCTGAAAAAAGCCCGAAAACTTAAACTGATCGGCTCCGAAATAAATGATGAGGGCAATGGCAGTGTAGGAAATTGCACGTCCGAGAGTATAAAGTAATCCGTTAATAAATACGCGGTTGCGGTTTTCAATGTCCTTGCTTATAAAACCCACTGCAGTAATGTTGGTGGCCAGCGGGCAAGGACTGATGGCAGTCATTAAACCCAGCACCAATGCCGAAACCCACGGCATAGTGCTGTTTTCCAGTAAATTAGTTAAAAATTCCATCGGCAGTTCTTAAAGCGCGTCAACTTTTTCTTTGATAATTGACTTGAATTTTGCAGGATTGGTACGGGCATACATAAAACCTTCATTGGTAAGGTTAATTTTTTGGTCACCTTTAACGATCAGTAATGTTTGACCTGAAACCTTTAATTTTTCGGCAATCGGTTTGGTAGCATCATCTTCAAGATTTAAAGCTTTAAAAATAACCTGATCCCCATAAAGGTTTTCAAGGTCAGCTTTGGCTTCAGACTCTACTGTTTTACAGGTTACGCAACGAGCAGAATTGTGAAAATAATAGGCTTCAATCTGATTCCCTGAAACTGCTGTTTCCTTTTTTGCTGATTGAGCGTTGCAGATAAAGCTGCTCATCAACAACACGATCGAAATACTGAATAATTGAATCTTTTTCATACGTATATTGAATTTAATAATTTGAAAATTAGTTAATTTGAAAATTTGAAGATGTTAGAATTCGCATAATTTAATTTTCAAATTTTCAAATCGTCACATTTTCAAATTATTTTGGTTAAAACTTGCTTGATTTCGTCTGAGGAAGGAACACGTCCCTTAATTTCTACTTTTCCGTTTATCACGAGAGCGGGAGTAGTCATCACGCCGTATTTCATGATTTCCATAATGTCTTCTACTTTGTTGATAGTAGCATCAATGCCATTTTGTTCTACTACGTCGCGAGTCAGTTTCTCCAACGTTTTACATTTGGGGCAACCTGTGCCTAAAATTTTGATTTCCATAACTTTATTTTTTATTGACATTTTTGTATGGGTTCTTCAATATCCATTTTCAGAAACTTCCTGAATAAATCCTGTGCTTCCTTCCAGTTTTCTTTGTTCAGGCAATATTTAACACGAGGAGCTTCAATTTCTCCCTGAATCAATCCGGCATCTTTCAGTTCTTTCAGGTGTTGGGAAAGGGTTGATTTGACAATCGGAAGGTCTTCAGTTAAATCGCCACTGTAGCAACATGATTGTTTTGATAGTAACTCAAGCACATACATCCGGATGGGATGACCCATCGCCTTGGCATAACGGGCTGCCTTTTGCTGTTCTTCTGTAATTATTTCTTTTTGCATTGTTCGTTGTTCGTGAAATGACGAACAAAGTAAAGTTTATTATTTCGATCGTGCAATCATTTCATGAAAAATAAATGAATCAAATGAGAAATCCGAAATTAAGCTTGCATAATGAATAACATAAACCATCATTTTTTTCTCTATTTACTTTCTTCGTTCACGTTCAATCTTCTCTGTAGCCTCCCTAATTTTCCTTTCATAGCCCTCCACCTTTTCCCAAATCTCCATGATCTTTTTCTTATCCCTGTGCTAATATAAAATGTACTCAAGGCAGTTCAAGTTTTCAGTGTTTATGCCATAAGTTGATTTTATGTAGCGGATTGCCCTTAGTTAATATGTAATCGCATAAATCAACACGGTTGCAAAGCACACGTTTGCCCAGAACTTGTTGAAGTGAACTGACACACAACCAAAGTTTTCAAAAGAGCTGCAATTTTGCCCCCGCACCCTAGCGTTTTTATGTATATTTGAGTTCAAAAGAAAACCTTACTAACAATGGCCATTTTTCAAAAAACCGTTGAACAGAAATATCTGAAACAGCTTGACTCTGCGTTGATCAATGCGAAATATCAAGAGTTTAAAACCTACTTCGGGAATACCGACATTCAGGAAAATATCCGCAACAGCAAGGAAGAGCAATATCAGGGAGAATTCTTAATCGACTTGTTTGTTCAGATTCTTGGTTATGTCAAAAATCCAAATCCAGATTTTAACCTCACCACCGAGTACAAAAACGTCAAAGACAGCAAAAAAGCAGATGGAGCCATTATCATTAACGACAACGTAAAAGCGGTTATTGAGTTAAAGGGAACCAATACCACCGATTTAAGCAAGATTGAAACACAGGCTTTTGGCTACAAAAACAACCAGGCTGGTTGTGTGTATGTGGTGACTTCCAACTTCGAGAAGCTTCGTTTTTATATCGACAATGCCATTGAACACATCGAGTTCAACTTGTTTACACTGTCGAAAGCCGATTTTGAAATTCTCTATTTATGTCTTTCGTTCGAGTCAATTAAAAATGGTCTGCCGAAAAAGGTAAAAGAGGAATCGTTAAGTCAGGAAGATGTTATTACCAAAAAATTGTATCAGGATTATTCGCTCTTTAAACGCGAGTTGCACCAAAACCTTGTTTCCCTAAATCTGCAATACGATTCGCTTACCCTATTCAAGAAATCGCAAAAGTTGTTAGACCGGTTTCTGTTCCTGTTTTTTGCCGAAGATCGCCATTTACTGCCGCCAAATTCGGTGCGTTTAATCTTAAACGATTGGAGAGACTTGCAGGAACGGGATGTTGAAATACCACTTTACCAACGCTTTAAAAAATATTTCGAATACCTGAACACAGGTTACAAGGGAAAACGTTACAATGTATTTGCCTACAATGGAGGTTTATTTAAACCCGACGAGCTACTTGACACAATCCTCATCGACGATGAATTGCTATTCAAACACACCTATAAACTTTCGGAATACGATTTCGCCAGCGAAGTTGACGTGAATATTCTGGGCCATATTTTTGAAAACTCGTTGAACGAACTCGACGAGTTAACAAGGGAGCAAGCTCCCTTGTCGGAAGAAAAAAAATCTTTGTCGCGGCGCAAAAAAGATGGGGTTTTTTACACCCCGAAATACATTACCAAATACATTGTTGAGAACACCGTTGGAAAACTTTGCGCGGAAAAGAAAGCCAAACTTCAAATTATTGAAGAAGAGTACGCCACCGACAAAAAGCGACAACTGAAAACCAAACAAGGGTTGCTCGACAAGTTGAAAACCTATCAAAACTGGTTGTTGCAACTCACTATTTGCGATCCGGCTTGTGGTTCGGGTGCTTTCCTGAATCAGGCGCTCGACTTTTTAATTACTGAACATCGGTACATCGACGAGTTACAAGCCAAACTTCTAGGCGTTCCGATCATCTTTAGCGACATTGAAAAAAGCATTCTGGAAAACAATCTGTTTGGAGTCGATTTGAACGAAGAAAGTGTTGAGATCGCCAAACTATCGTTATGGTTGCGTACCGCTCAACCCAACCGCAAACTAAACGACCTGAACAACAACATCAAATGTGGCAATTCGTTAATCAGCGATCCTGCTGTTGCTGGCGACAAAGCATTTAACTGGCAAGAAGAATTTCCGCAGGTATTTGAAAAAAAGGACAAAAAAGGATGGCATATTACCTGTGCTACTCACAATTCACGGTATTCACAACGGATGTTTGATTATCATGTGGAAGTGGGAGATGCTGTTTGGTTAAGCGAAAAAGAGGAGATAATTGTAATCGAAACTATTGCGAAAATTACAAAAGAAGATAACCTGAACATCATCGCATGTAATGTTTGTGGCGATCATCTGCATTTGCTGCTGGTATGCGAAGAACAGGAAGTACCGAAAATAGTAGGTAAGCTGAAATCTATATCAGCCAGGGAATGCAACATCGCAATGGGCAGAACTATCCCTATAGGTACCGGAACACGAACAAGGGGGCATGCCCCCTTGGCAACAGAGATAGAGAACTCTCCCGATGCCGGCCCGGATGCTCCCCTGTCGAGAGGAACGGCACAGGCACACCTGTGGACACAGAAGTTCGGATGCAAAGTGATAACATCCGACGAACAGCTAGAAAACACGATAGCATACATTCGCAACAATAGGGTGAAGCATGGGCTACCCGAACTCGGAAACAAGGGAGCTTGCTCCCTTGTACCTTGCTCCCTTGTACCTTGCTCCCTTGTCAGCACCATGTGCTATTCTCCCGAACATGCTTTCCGACCGGAATATAAAGGTGGCTTTGATGTAGTGATTGGAAATCCGCCGTATGTTCAGCTCCAAAGCATGGGCGAAATGAGTGAAATACTTCAGAATTGCGGTTACGAAACATTCGATAAGGGAGCCGACTTGTATTGTATTTTTACCGAACGTGGTTATAAATTGCTAAAGAAAGGTGGCATTCAATCGTTCATTATGCCCAACAAATGGATGTTGGTTGCGTATGGTAAACCACTTCGGAAATTCCTGTCGAAAACTGGTTTGCGTCAGGTCTTGAACTTTGGAGACATCCAGTTTTTTCAGGAAGCAACAACCTATGTCTGCATTTTTGTTACTCAAAAAAGTGAACCAAACGATAACGTAAAAGTCTTATCGCTCAACCAGAAAACCTATTACGATGATTTTATGACAGAGGTAGAAGGCAATCTCTACGAGTATCCAACCTCAAAGTTTGGAGAAGCGGAATGGAGTATTCAATCCTACAACGATTCACGGAAGTTGGAGCAGATGAAGTTGAACGGTATTGAACTGAAGGATCTGCCCGTAAACATTAATAGAGGTGTTATAACAGGGCTCAACGAAGCCTTTTGGGTTGATGATGTTAAAAGAAAAGAATTAATTGAATCAGATCACTGTTGTGAAGAGCTTATTAAGCCCATGTTGCGTGGACGAGATATTCAAGACTATGGTTGCTCCTGGGGTCATTCATTGCTTATAATTGCAAAGTTTGGCAGCCATAAATATTTGGCAGAAAAATATCCTTCAATATATAAACACCTCATTACTTTCCAAGATCAATTGGAGAAAAGAGGGCAATGTCGTTATACAAGTAGTAAAAAAGTTAATGTTGACAAACCTTATCCTGGACAACACCATTGGTTAGAATTGGACAATAATCCAAGTGACGAATATTTGAGATTATTTGCCAAACCCAAGATTATCTATCCCAATATGACCTCGGTATTTCCGTTTATGTACGACGAAAGTGGCTTTTTCAGTAACGACAAAAGCTTTATCCTTACTGCTCAAGATGATTCTGTTTCGTTACTTTTCCTCACTGCGGTTTTCAATTCATCGTTGGCAAAACTTTGGATTTGGCACAACTGCCCCGAACTTCAGGGCGGTACACGCGAAATCCGTAAAGTTTATTTCGAGCATTTTCCGGTTCCACAAGCAAACGAAGAACAGACCACTTTGCTTGCCCAATATGCAACAGAACGCACCCAATTAACCACCGACCTACAAACCCTCTGCTCTAAATTTACCCGTAACATCCAGCGCGAATACAATTTGGAAAAGCTCTCGGCTAAACTTGAAAATTGGTTTCAACTGTCGTTTAATGAGTTTTTAAAAGAGATTGAAAAGAGCAAAGTAAAACTCACCCTATCACAAAAAGCCGAATGGGAAGATTATTTCATTCAGGAATCGAAAAAAGCATTGGACATCAAACACCAGATTGATACCACCGACAAAGAGATTGACCAAATGGTGTATCAGCTCTATGGCCTAACCGACGTGGAAATTACAATTGTAGAGAACAACTAAAAGCTGAAAGATATGATCACAGTTAAAAAATTCATGGCTGAATATCCAAACTCGTATAAGGCTTAGCGTGTCGTTTGGCGAATTGGAAACATTTCCTCTATTGCAGCACGATCAATTCTGACAAGACGAGTTCCTAAATTGATTGCAGGGATTCGTCTTTGACGAATTAGACGATAAAGTGTGCTTTTTGCGATTCCATAAAGAGTTATTGCTTCTGGTACGGAAATGTATAAGCGGTCAGCGGAAATTTATCTGCAACGATTTTTCGTTTTTCTTCTTGTTTTTGCTGAGTTTTCTTCTTGCGGTAAGCATCATCGCTACAATTTTTGGAGCAATAGACTGAGTCTACCGTTTTGGGGGCAAACGGCTTTTTACATACTACACATTGTATTTGAATCTTATCCATCGCCATCTTTATCGCTATTTAAGTACCTATAAGTATTCATAAGTGCTCATAAGTTCCACTTCATCGTAAATTAAGTTCCGGTACAGTTATGGTACAAATGCATGATTAAAATTGATAATAAAACATCAAACTCAATAATTTAAAAAAAAATAAAAACCGCAGTAAATCAGATGTTTACTGCGGTTTCCCTATTTTTGATTATCGTTTTTAAGCGTCTCTACTTGACTTCTTCAAAGTCAACATCAGTTACTTCACCATCTTGTTTGTTACTTCCGCCACTGGCATTGGCTTGCTGTCCGTCATTTGGATCAGCTTGCGCCCCACCTGCCTGAGCATTGTACATTTCCTGTGATGCAGCCTGGAATACGGCATTCAACTCTGCTGTTGCAGTGTCAATACCCGCGATATCCTGAGCAGCATGAGCAGCTTTCAGTTTGCCCAAAGCTTCTTCAATCGGAGCTTTTTTATCGGCGGGCAATTTGTCTCCAAATTCCTTCAGCTGTTTTTCAGTTGTGAAAATCAGACTGTCGGCCATGTTCAGTTTATCCACTTTTTCTCGTGCAGCCTTGTCCGATGCTTCGTTGGCAGCAGCTTCGTCGCGCATACGTTTAATTTCAGCATCGGTCAAACCCGATGAAGCTTCGATGCGGATCGATTGTGTTTTCCCGGTTCCTTTGTCTTTAGCTGTTACGTGTAAAATACCGTTGGCATCAATATCGAACATCACTTCAATTTGCGGAACACCGCGCATTGCCGGTGGTAATCCGTCGAGGTGGAATCGTCCGATTGTTTTGTTACCGTTTGCCATTGGGCGTTCGCCTTGCAAAACATGGATCTCAACCGATGGCTGATTATCGCTTGCAGTGGTAAATGTTTCTGTCTTTTTGGTTGGAATGGTCGTGTTTGATTCAATCAAACGGGTCATTACACCGCCCATGGTTTCGATACCCAACGAAAGTGGAGTAACGTCAAGTAAAAGAACATCTTTTACCTCACCGGTTAACACACCACCCTGAATTGCTGCTCCAATCGCTACAACTTCGTCAGGATTAACACCTTTTGAAGGAGCTTTTCCGAACAACTGCTGTACTTTTTCCTGAACGGCTGGAATTCGTGTTGAACCACCAACCAGGATAACTTCGTCAATATCGCTTGCCTGAATGCCTGCATTTTTCAGGGCTTTCCGGCAAGGTTCCATGGTTGCCTGAATTAGTTTGTCGCACAATTGTTCGAACTTGGCACGGGTCAGTGTTTTTACCAGGTGTTTCGGAATTCCGTTCACCGGCATAATGTATGGCAGATTGATTTCTGTCTGAGTTGAACTCGACAATTCGATTTTTGCTTTTTCCGCAGCTTCCTTTAAACGCTGAAGAGCCATTGGATCCTGACGGAGATCAATACCTTCGTCATTTTTAAATTCTGATGCTAACCAGTTGATGATTTCCTGATCAAAATCGTCACCACCAAGATGAGTGTCTCCATCAGTAGATTTTACTTCAAAAACGCCTTCTCCCAATTCAAGAATGGAAATATCGAAAGTACCTCCACCAAGGTCGAATACTGCGATTTTCATTTCGCGGTGCATCTTATCCAAACCGTAAGCTAATGCTGCTGCAGTTGGTTCATTGATGATACGACGAACATTCAACCCTGCAATTTCACCGGCTTCTTTAGTTGCCTGACGCTGCGAATCGTTAAAGTATGCTGGTACAGTAATAACCGCATCAGTAACTTCCTGCCCAAGATAATCTTCAGCAGTTTTCTTCATTTTCTGAAGTACCATAGCCGATATTTCCTGAGGAGAATATTTGCGGTCATCAATAACTACACGAGGAGTATTGTTATCACCCTGCACAACCGTATAAGCAACGCGTTTTATTTCTTTGGTTAGGTTGGCATAGCTTTCGCCCATCAAACGTTTAATTGAATAAATCGTTTTCGACGGATTGGTAATAGCCTGACGTTTTGCCGGATCACCAACTTTGCGTTCACCGTTCTCAACAAAACCAACAATTGATGGAGTTGTACGTTTGCCTTCGCTATTGGGGATAACAACAGGCTCGTTACCTTCCATAACTGATACGCACGAATTGGTGGTACCTAAGTCAATTCCAATAATTTTTCCCATTTTATGATATTTTAAACTTGTTTTTTTCTTAAAAAGTTAATTACGAGCAGTACTATTCAATCGCTGTGCCATAAAGCTGACGAACAAAAATCTGGCAAATTTGACACGCTAATCGTTTGGCACACGTTTATCATGTCATTATGCGTGACAAAAAGACAGCGGAAACAGTCGGAAGTTCGATGACGGAAATCCGAAGACAGAAATAGAAAGTAGCGTTTGCATCATAATTTTCAAATTTTCAAATTGCCGAATTATCAAATTTACTATCTTCAAACCATCTTAAACTTTAACCAATGAAACAAAAACCTACTCAGGCCGTTCCGCGCGAACGCCTTTTATCACTCGATGCTTTACGTGGTTTTGATATGTTCTGGATAACCGGAGGAAGTTATTTGGTCACTGTACTTGCCCAGTATTTAGGAGCGGGTTGGCTTAAGCCCGTTGTTGATCAGATGGAACATGTACCTTGGGCAGGATTTCACTTTTATGATCTGATCTTTCCGTTGTTCATGTTTATCAGTGGGGTAGCCATTCCGTTTGCATTGGTTTCAAAACTCGAAAAGAAAGTACCTCAGGCTGAACTTGCAAAAAAAGCGGTAACCCGGGGTCTCATTTTGGTTCTGTTGGGGTTCATTTATAACGGGGTATTCAGTAACGGATTCGAGAACCCAAGATTACCAAGTGTTTTGGGGCAGATTGGCCTCGGATACATGTTTGCAGCTTTAATTGTGATTTACACAAAATCGTTTAAACAACGGTTGTATTGGCTGGCCGGAATTCTGGCCGGAATTTCAATTATTCAACTGCTCATTCCTGTCCCGGGTATTGGAGCAGGAGTTCTGACACCTGAAGGTTGCATCAATGGGTACTTCGATCGTATGTTGTTGCCAGGCAGACTGCATGGGAAGGTTTTCGATCCTGAAGGCTTGCTGTGCATTGTGTCTGCCGTATCGGTGACTTTGATGGGTTCGTTTGCAGGTCATTTCCTTCGCGAAAAATCGACAGATGATCAGCATAAAATAAAAATGCTTTCATTGGTTGGAGTTTCCGGAATTGCATTGGCTTTGGCGCTAAGTACCTTTTATCCTATTATTAAAGCTTGTTGGACTGTCCCGTTTAATTTACTGACAAGCGGTATCGGCTTCCTGCTAATGATGTCTTTTTATTGGATTATCGATGTGAAGGGTTGGAAGAAATGGTCATTTTTCTTCCGCGTAATCGGCATGAACTCTATTTTTATTTACCTTTTTCACCGATTTGTTGATGTTAACAGTAAATTACTTTTCGGCTGGACTGTGCTGCTGGGAGATATTGAACCGGTTATTAGCACGGCAGGCAGTATTATGCTGGTTTGGTTCCTGCTCTACTACATGTATAAAAAGAATATATTTCTTCGGGTTTAACAACAAAGAAGCCGGTTCAATTGAGCCGGCTTCTTTGTTATTGGGAGTTTAGAAGATGGCGTAACGAAAGCCAAGGTTATAATTTAAATTTTTATGATCGCCGTTGTAATATGCTTCAAAACCATGATTCAGTCTTAAATTTCCATACAATTGGAGTTGAGGTGAAATATAATACCCGCCATTAATTCCTAAAGAAATTTCATTTCGCCAATATTTTGATTGATAACCAGTAGGTTGAGAAGTTGATAACTCTTCTCCAATATATTCAATCGATGCATGTATTCCGGTTCTTGTATTGGGGAAAAGACCATACTCAAGACTTACAGCAGACTTGAAAAGGTTTTTAGGTTCATCAGTTGCAATATTCATTTTTTTATCTACCAATGTCACTTCGGTTAAGTTAAATTTAAATATTCGTTCCCAAAATAGATTCAACTGCTTGTTACATTCAAGTGACATATTTGATTTTAAATATGTAGTATTAGAATTAACATTGCTGCTATTCAATGATTTATAATTGCTATTCCAATATTCAGGCGATATCCAAAATTTCAAAACCTTACCTGATTCACGAAGTGGAAATTCAACAAAACTCCAGTAATCATTTAGGGTAGTGAAATATGAAATACCAGAGTCCTTGATCAAACCTTGTTTGTGCAAAATAGAATCCAAGGATTGCAATTCTGCTATTTTGCGAAGACGGAAATCAAAAAACCGTTTGTTTTTTAGCTTGGAAGCATGTTTGGCAAATTCAAAGATGTCATCAACATTAAGATCACGAGCCAAAGATTGTTGCGTCCTCAGGGTTTCGAGGATGTAATAAGCCTGCCATAAATCGCTCACTTTTTCTTTTCTTCCAAAGCCAGCTCCTAAACCGATAGAAATATTGAAATGGCTATTGTTGTTTTTTAAATCGACCATTTCATCGATAGTTTTTTTTGTTCCTGAATAGGTTAAACCAACATTTGAAAAACCTTCCAGAAAGAATTTCCCTTCGGTCAGAAAATAATCTTTTGATCCACCTAAATGCCAGTCAAATTCGGGATTAAAATTCTTTTCTATTTGTCTGTAGTTATCATTCATTGAATAGTTGTATCTGCCTGAAATTGAAGAATACAGATAATCAATGCTCTTTCTGGTAACACTTTCAAATGAATAACTTAGTCCCAAATTTGATTGGAAATCAGAATCTGCCCATCCGCTTTTTTGAGTGGTGACGTTACCGTTGATTGAAGACTCATCCCAATAACTATTTCTGCTATATCCGTTCGACCTGAAATTCAACTCCAACTCATGCCGTTTGTAATCCGGGAACTTGTATTTCGAAAGATCAAAACTCTTATCCTGAGCATTACCCATCCATGTGGCCACAAGGATGCAAAACATGGTAAATGATTGTTTCATGGTTTTTTGTTTGAAGTGGATTTTCAGTTTTAGAACATAACGCAAGATAGGTATAAACAATATCACTGACTGTCATAATTATAAATATTTAACACTTTGCCTGCTATTTTTAACAGATCAAATACCTGAAATTAATTGCATGGAATAAACCGGATATTCCAAACTATAAATTCTTACTTTTGTAACCCATTTGAATACAAAAACTATGTCAGTCCACAAAGAAATCAGGCGGGTTACCACCCATGTTCTTTCGGAAATGAAACTGAAAGGCGAAAAAATTGCCATGCTCACCTCCTATGATTACAGCATGGCCAAGCTGGTTGATGAAGCCGGAATCGATATCATCCTGGTAGGCGACTCTGCCTCAAATGTTATGGCAGGCAACGAAACAACATTGCCCATCACGCTTGACCAGATGATTTACCATGGCAAATCGGTGGTGCGTGCCGTAACCCGTGCCTTGGTGGTAGTTGATATGCCATTTGGAAGTTACCAGGGAAATCCGCTGGAAGCCTTGAATTCGGCAATCAAAATCATGAAAGTGACTCATGCTGACGCCGTCAAAGTGGAAGGTGGCAAAGAAATTATCGAATCGGTTGAGCGCATTTTATCAGCCGGCATCCCGGTAATGGGTCATTTGGGACTGATGCCTCAATCGATCAACAAATACGGAACCTATGTCGTTCGAGCCAGGGAAGAAGTGGAAGCAAAGAAACTGATTGAAGATGCCAAACTACTTGAAGAAGCCGGCTGTTTTGCCATCGTTCTTGAAAAAATTCCGGCTGAGTTAGGTGCCAGAGTAGCTAAAGCTTTGAAAATACCTGTAATCGGCATTGGCGCCGGCGGTGGTGTCGATGGTCAGGTTCTGGTTATTCACGATATGTTGGGTATCACTCAGTCGTTTTCTCCACGCTTTTTAAGGAGATACCTGAATTTGGCTGAAGAAATTAAAGGAGCTGTAAACAATTACGTTCAGGATGTGAAATCGAATGATTTCCCGAATGAAAAAGAACAGTACTAAAAACAGTTCCAAGGTTCAGATTTCAAGTTATAAGTTCAGAATATGATTGAAAGTATTTATGGACAAGTAAAAGCAATAGTAATGGAATGGAAAGAATCAAATAATATCGAAAACAACAACTATAATTTACCTGGAGACTGGTTGAAAATTGAATATTTCGAAGCTTTGAATATTCTATTTCGAATAGAAAACTCATTAAGAGTTTTTGTGTATGTAATACTTAAAAATCAGTATAAAGATAAATGGAAAGAGCTATCTATAACTTCAGATGATGCCGAAACATCAACGATAGGCGCTATAGCAAAGAAGCGACTGATCCAAGATAAAAATTATGCCTATCTCGGTTATGTTCTTAATAGTCCTTTACTTCATCTTACAAGTGGCGAGTTGATTCGAATCATAACTTCTGATTCTTATTGGAAATATTTTAAACAATATTTTTTAGGTTCAAGAGATATTATTAGAAACAAGCTTGATGAAATTGGAAATGTCAGAAATTCATTAGCACATTTCAGACCCATAAAAAAAGGAGACGTTGATTTAGTAAAACAAAACTCAATACATACATTGTCTGAAATTGAAAAAACTCTTGAAGATTTTATTAATTGCCCTGATATTGTCCCCACTAATACCGATGAAGAATGGTATAAAGAACTAATTACCTTAGGAATAGAAGACTGTAAAATAAGCTTTAAGCAGAGTAAAAACGAAAATTGGATTAAACTAATATTATCATTTAATCCACCTAAAATATATATTGAAGAAAGTTGGTTTGGCTATAAAATAAAAACTGTAAATCTTAAAACTGATAAAGTTTTATTAAACTTTCCAGACTTTTCAAAGCATTTGATTTGTGCAACTGAAGTATTACCTCATTTATATACAACAAATCCAGAATCAAACAATACTATTAAGCATGTAAAATTCACTTTCAGTAAAGATTGTCTGACACAGAATTATACTAACATAAAATCTGAATTAGAAAATATTTTGCTCCAAATTTCAAAAGAAATAGCATTAATTAAAGTTGATAACTTAGCCAGAGGGAAATTAATTGAAGCAGCTAATTGTAGATTTGAAAAAGATGAGAATAGTGAGTATTACACGAGTAAAAAAGAGGTATTTTTAACAGAACTTGACGAAGAAAGCCCTGTGGAATTTTGGGGTAGATTGAATTATGCTTCAAGTAATTTTTTGACAAGTACAAACAAATATCCATGGATGCCAATAACAATTTCAGATGACAAAGAATTACCTTTTTAACAAAAACATTCATCCCATTTGGACGGAATGAATTTGCCTCAAAACGAAGGTGTTATAAAGATTAAATAACATATGCACAAAGGATAAACCCCTTGTAAACAACAAAAAATCATATTTTCATGGAAATCATATACGAAGACAATCATATAATCGCCATTAACAAGGCTTGCGGCGAGATCGTTCAAAGCGATAAAACTGGCGATGTTTGTTTAATCGACAAAGTTAAAGAGTACATCCGGGTAAAGTACAAAAAACCGGGTGAAGCCTGGCTTGGATCTCCTCACCGACTCGACCGCCCCACTTCAGGAGTGGTCCTTTTTGCCCGAACCAGCAAAGCCCTTACCCGTCTGAATGAAATGTTTCAGGACAAGGATGCTATGAAAAAAACGTATTGGGCGGTTGTTGATGCACTTCCTGAAGCGGAAGAAGGAACCCTGCATCACTGGATTGTGAAAAACGAAGAAAAAAACAAATCACATGCCCACAACAAAGAGCGAAAAGGATCGAAAGAGGCTGTTTTGCATTACAAGCATGTAGCTGCGCTCAACCATTTTCATATGCTCGAAATTGATCTGAAAACCGGACGTCACCACCAGATTCGTGCCCAGCTCAACCGCATTGGCCTGCATATTAAAGGTGACCTGAAATACGGAGCTGCACGGAGCAATGACAATGGAGGGATCCACCTTCACGCCCGCAAAATCGAATTCATCCATCCGGTTACCAAACTTCCTGTGAAAATTGTGGCTAAACCACCCAAAGATCCGATTTGGAACGATCTTGTACAGATTGATTATTTGAAAGATTAAAGTTGCCGATCCTCTTTGGGACTGCGTATCATTTTGTCTGTTGTCTATTCATTTCGGGGGCCGATCGGCTTTTTTTATCGGGTTTTATAACTAATTTCGCAAGGATACAGAAACCTATATCCAATTTTAATTCAGAATATTCGGGCCGAAAAAAATATTATTATGGATGATCAGAATTTGGTTGATCGCGGTTGTTGCAACGGACACGGGGGAACCTGCTCTAAACTACATGTATACGATTGGTTAGACGATGTGGTCAACATTGCAAATCCGACTGATTTGGTTGAAGTCCGGTTTAAAAATACCCGAAAGGATTATTTCCGGAATGTAAACAACCTCAAGCTCGATGTAGGCGACATTATTGCAGTAGAAGCAAATCCAGGGCACGATATTGGTATTGTAACCCTGACCGGCGATCTGGTCGTTGATCAGATGAAAAAGCACAAGGTCACCCTAATCAATGGAGAAGTTCGTAAAATATATCGAAAGGCCAAACAGGCCGATATAGAAAAGTGGAAGGAAGCCATCGCTCTCGAACATCAAACCATGATCCAATCCCGGCAAATTGCACTCGAGCTAAATCTGAACATGAAAATTGGTGACGTCGAATATCAGGGCGATCGAACCAAAGCGATATTTTATTATCTGGCCGACGACCGGGTTGATTTTCGCCAACTCATTAAAGTTCTGGCCGATACCTTCAGGATTCGTATTGAAATGAAACAGATCGGCGCGCGTCAGGAAGCAGGCCGGATTGGAGGAATTGGTCCTTGCGGACGCGAAATCTGCTGTGCTACCTGGATTAATAATTTTGTTTCTGTTACCACCAACTCAGCCCGCTATCAGGATATATCACTTAATCCGCAAAAACTGGCCGGGCAGTGCGGAAAACTCAAATGTTGCCTCAACTTCGAAGTGGACACTTACATCGATGCACAAAAAGATTTTCCTCCAACCAATGTTGCACTTGAAGCGGAGAATGGGACTTTTCAGTATCAGAAAGCTGATATTTTTGGCCGGATTTACTGGTATTCACAAATTGGTGATAAATCTGGCAGCTTTATTCCTGTTCCGGTTGACCGTGTTAAAGAAATAATCAGTTTCAATAAAAAGGGTAAAAAAGTGAGCCGTATTGCCCAGGAGTTTGAAACTAAGCCAATAGTTGAAAAATTGGGATTTGAGGCTGGCTCTGACCACGACGTAATCACCCGGTTTGATGATCCCAATAAAACAAGCAATAAAAAACGGGGCAGCAACAACCGCCGCCGTAAATTTAAACCAAAATCATGAAGCAGTTTTTCAGCCTTTTCATAAGCCTCATTCTGTTGACCGGTATTGTTTCGTGCGACCGGAAAAGGGTTTTTGAATCATATAAAGAGTTGGATAAGAAGGGATGGAATAAAGATTCGGTTGTTGTATTTCATGTGCAGCTGACCGATACCATTAAAAACCATAATTTATATGTAAACATCAGGAACAAAGGAACCTATGCCTACAGCAATCTATGGCTATTCCTGACGATTGGTTCTCCTGACGGAGTTTTAAAAACGGATACGGTTGAGTTTACCCTGGCCGAACCTTCGGGCAAATGGAAAGGCAGCGGAATTGGCGGCTTGCACGACAATCATATTCTTTACAGGAATAGCGTTTATTTTCCGCACAAAGGAAATTACATCTTCAGTATCAAACAGGGTATGCGCGACAATGTGCTGACTGGAATCAGGGATGTGGGGCTGAGAATTGAAAAAACCTATTAAAAAGAATAGTGAGCAAGAATAAACTGACCAAATTTGCCGAACTGAATACATACGAACATGTGGTTCAGATTTCCTATAAAAAATTATTATCCGAAGAATTTCAATATAAGGGCAAATGGAGCGAAGCATTTTTCGGGAACAACCACCCGATTATTCTGGAATTGGGATGCGGCAAGGGTGAATATACCGTAAAACTGGCCAGTCATTTTCCTGAATACAATTTTATCGGGCTTGATATTAAAGGAGCCCGAATGTGGGTCGGGGCAACTCAGGGTAAAGAAATGGGACTGAAGAATGTTGGCTTTTTACGCACCAACATCGAAAATATCCGGTTGTTTTTTGCCGAAGGTGAAGTGTCTGAAATCTGGCTCACCTTTCCTGATCCTCAAATGAGAAAGACAAGAAAACGGTTAACTGCAACCAATTTCATTGAAAATTACAGGCAGATTATGGTTCCGAATGGAATTATTCACCTGAAATCGGACAGTAATTTTATGTACCAATATACCGAAGCCATGGTTGCTGAAAACCGGTTCGAACTGATCCGGAAAACCGAAGATTTGTATCAGTCGGAATTACTTGATGATGTCCTTTCCATTCAAACTTTCTACGAAAAGCAATGGCTCGAAAGAGGATTGAGCATCAAATATCTGGCTTTCAGACTCAGCCATCAGGAACCGCTTAAAGAGCCGGAAGTTGAAATTGAGAAAGATCCTTATCGTAGCTTTGGGCGGAGTGCGAAAGAATAGAAAAAGCCCCTCTAAATCTCCCCGGAGGGGAGACTTAAAAGCCTCATTAAATTCATTGAAGCTAATGGTAAAAAGAAAAACTTTACAAACGAATTCCAAAAGCCCCCTACTTCGGAGGGGGTTGGGGGAGGCTTCTTTTTACGATAAAGTGTACGAGGTGGTCCGTTTGATTCCTGCAGGGAAAGTAACCAGCTACGGAGCCATCGCCACTTACCTGGGGACAGCGCAATCGTCGCGGATGGTAGGATGGGCAATGAACAATGCCCATGTTCAGGAAAGATATGTGCCTGCCCATCGGGTGGTAAACCGAAACGGACTTTTAACCGGCAAGCATCATTTTGGCTCTGGAACTATTATGCAGGAATTGCTCGAAGCAGAAGGAATTCAGGTTATCGACGATCAGATTGTTGATTTCGAAAAACATTTCTGGAATCCAATGACTGAACTTGAACTGGAGTAGATTGTTTTCAATGATGTGCTAAACTTGTGATTTAAAAAATTTTATAGGAAATTTTAGTTACGAGTTTCGGGTTGCGAGTTAAACCTGAAACTCGCAACTCGTAACATTGCAAATGACGGAAACGCTAAAATATAAAGATTAAATACATATAGAAATGACTGAAATCCCTCGCAAATTTATTGTCCCTAAAAATATTACCGATGCGCTCCGTACTGTCATTTTTCCGGGAAGCAATCAGGATGTTGTATCGCTGGATATGGCACAGGAAATCCGCGTTGCCGGTAAGAAAGTAACTTTTTCACTGGTTTTTCAGCGATCGGACGACCCGAATATGAAAGCAGTAATTGCCGCATGTGAAGAAGCCATCCTGACACAACTCGGACCGGACATTGAAATTAAAGGCAACATTACAGCCAAGGCTATTCATCAGATGGAACGACCTATATTACCTGGAGTAAAAAATCTGATCGCCATCGCTTCAGGAAAAGGGGGAGTTGGAAAATCAACGGTTGCCGTGAACCTTGCCATTGCCCTGGCCAAAACCGGAGCAAAGGTTGGCTTGATTGATGCTGACATTTTCGGACCTTCAATTCCAAAAATGTTTGGAGTCGAGAATACCAGACCTGCAGGTATTCGTGTCGACGGTAAAGAACGAATTCAACCCATCAGCAAATTTGGAGTTAATTTCTTATCCGTAGGTTTTTTTGTAGCTACCGAAGATGCCGTTGTTTGGCGCGGACCAATGGCTTCCAAAGCTCTCAGCCAGCTGATAACCGATGGCAACTGGGGAACGCTCGATTATATGCTTTTCGATCTGCCCCCCGGAACAAGCGACATTCATCTGACTTTAGTGCAAACGGTTCCGGTAACCGGGGCTATCATCGTCACAACTCCTCAGGATGTTGCTTTGGCCGATGTTATCCGTGGAGTAAACATGTTTAAAGGAAAAGGTGTTGACGTGCCGGTTCTCGGTTTGGTGGAAAACATGGCCTGGTTTACTCCTGAAGAACTTCCGGAGAATAAATACTATATTTTTGGTCAGGATGGCGGTGTAAAACTGGCCGAAAAACTGGAATTACCCTTGCTTGGGCAAGTCCCAATTGTTCAGGGAATCCGTGAAGGTGGCGATTCCGGAAATCCGGTGGCCTGCGATGAGCATTCAATAATTGGGGGAGTCTTTGCAGAAATTGCTGCCAATGTCATTCGGGAAGTTGAAAATCGAAATGAAAATCTGGATCCAACCAAAAGGGTAAAGGTTTCGAAAAAATAGGAACCCTTTGGCTCTATAATGGATAATGCGGGTTTTAGCTTTTATTCGCAAATAGATCCTCTTTATTATAGTGTAAATAATAAGGTAATAAGGTTGTGTTTTTTTTCTATTGCTACTTCGGTTAAATTATTTAAATAAGGTTTTAAAATTTATTCATTGGATAATTGTCTGTATATTAAGTGTATTAATCCTAGAAAAAACTTATTCTTGTTTTTTTACCTTAGTAGCACATTTATCGCCACAACAATTAAACCTTATTAATCAACAATGTATTTAAAAAGAATTTCTTATACAAAAAGTCATATTTATCCGAACTTTTTGATGAAAAATAAAGAACGGAAAGTCCGGTCAGATCAGGCCGGTCGTTCCGTTCTTTATTTTCTGAAATGACAAGCTGCATCAGAATAATTAGATTTAATTTTTAATTTTGTTCGCATTGTAAAACTAATGGGAAACCTGAAAATAAATTCAACTAAATGAAAAAGGTAGCAATTGGTATTGATATTGGCGGAACAAACACTGCCATTGGTGTAGTAGACGAGTTGGGAAATGTACTTGTGAAAGACAACATTCTGACCCGCACAGATGGTAATGTCGATTTATATGTTGACGATTTAACTCTGGCCATCAGGGAATTAATGAATTCGATTAAACTTACAAATGAGGATATTGAAGTTTTAGGAATTGGAATTGGTGCACCCAACGGCAACTATTACGCCGGAACAATTGAATACGCGGCAAACCTGGCCTTTAAAGGAATTGTACCACTGGTCAAACTTCTGAAGATAAAATTTCCTGAACTTCAGGCGATTTGTCTGACCAATGATGCCAATGCTGCTGCAATTGGCGAAATGATTTACGGTGGAGCCAAAGGAATGAAAAACTTTGTCATGTTCACGCTTGGAACCGGTGTTGGCAGTGGCATTGTGGTCAATGGTGACCTGGTTTATGGAAGTGACGGTTTTGCCGGAGAATGCGGACATACGACCCTTTTCCCCGATGGCAGGCTTTGTGGTTGCGGATTGCGTGGACATATGGAAGCATACTGCTCTGCTCCGGGAATGAAACGGACTGCATTCGAACTTTTGGCCAAATACAACGCGACCAACAGTTTACTGGCTGGTAAATCGTTTAACGAACTCGATTCAAAAGCGATTTTTGAAGCTGCCGAGAAAGGAGATAAAGTAGCCCTCGAAGTGTTTGAACTTACCGGAAAATGGTTGGGAATTAGTTTTGCCGATACAGCACACCATCTCAGCCCGGAAGCCATATTTTTGTTTGGAGGACCAACGGCTGCCGGTGACTATATTTTCAAACCAATCAAAGAAAGCATGGAGCAAAATTTGTTAACAACATTCAAAAATAAGATCAAAATCCTGCCTTCGCAATTAAAATCCGGCGATGCCCCAATTGTAGGTGCCAGCGCCTTGGTATACAAAGAACTTGCAAAATAACAAATTGCAATATTCTGACTGTCTGGCTTTAACACTTTATATCGACAAAAAACAATTAGGGAAGAACAACCAATTTTGGTGACCTTCCCTAATTTTGTTTTTATTAAAAATTGTTAATGGTTCAGGTAGTCTGGTTCAATTTTCATAGCTTCACCATCGAAACAATAAAACAGAAAGCTTGAAACTCATCCAAATACATATCTTCAGGAGCCTTTTTTTGTGCCTTTTGCTTCTCTTTTTCATTGGACAAATGAAAGCAGCAGCTACTCTTAAAAAGGTAAAATACAACTACATTTTAAACGTTCCTGAAGATTACGACAAATACCCTGACAAGAAATGGCCGGTTATTTTTTACCTGCATGGGCGCCATGCCAGTGGTAAAAACCTACAAAGTTTGAAACGTTACGGATTGCCTTATTACCTTTCGAAAGGTAAAAAAATGGATTTCATTGTCGTGTCGCCTCAATGTCCGTGGGGAAAAAACTGGTCAACTGAAGACTGGTTTAATCCGGTTTACGACGAAGTTGCAGCCAAACTGCGTGTTGACGATGCACGGGTTTACCTGATTGGGATGAGCATGGGCGGTTTCGGAACATGGGAACTCGCCAACCGGATGCCCGACCGTTTTGCAGCTATTTCGCCCATGTGTGGTGGAGCAAATGTGAAATGGGTTGATCAGCTAAGCAAAATTCCAGCCTGGGTTTTTCATGGAACAGCCGACCCTCAAATACCAATTAGCCGGTCAGAAGTGATGGTTAAGGCGCTGGAAAAGTTAAAGGCAGAAGTGATTTTTACCCGATTAATCAATCAGGGACATGATATCAGCAAACAATTCAATAATGATGAGTTATACAGCTGGTTACTCAAACATTCGCTTGAAAAATTACCTTTTTGGCAGGAAACTCTCCCATTTCTGAAAACAATCGCCGTCAAGCAAATTTCGGTTTCACCGCCACTACGGTCACACACCGGATTGGCATACTTACAATGAAAACTATCATTCAGTTCATATTAAAAGCGATAGGCTATATTTTAATAATTCCGATCTATTTTTATAAATATGCCATTTCGCCGCTCATTTCACCTTCATGCCGGCACGATCCAACCTGTTCACAATATGCCATCGATGCCATCAAAATTCACGGTCCGTTTAAGGGTTTTTGGCTGGGAACCAAACGGATATCCAGATGCCATCCCTGGGGAACACATGGATACGATCCGGTCCCTCCAAAAAAGAAGAAAAGTGATCAGTCACAGTAGCCATTTTACAGGATAGAAAAGGTAGGTTAAATTGTTGTGAGTTGGTGTTGAAGGGTTATCCGAATCTCCAAATTTTCAAATCTCCAAATTTTCAAATCCTATTTCCGGAAATCGAACTATCTTTGGATGAAAATGTTTAAAGCTCTTCAGAATCCATTTAACTAATTATGAAGAAGTCCCTCTTTCTGTTTTTTGTTATCCTTTTTGCCTGTCAGCCCAAACCAAAGGAAACATCCGGCATAGTTTCAGTCAGCATTTTGCCGCAAAAATATATCGTCGAACAAATTGCAGGTAATCTATTACAGGTCAACGTGCTTGTTCCTCCGGGAAGCAGTCCTCACAATTATGAAGTGCTTCCTTCTCAAATGAAAGATCTGGCCAAATCAAAAGTGTGGCTCCAAATCGGATTGCTCACTTTCGAAGATGTCTGGAAGGAAAAACTGGCTGAAATCAATAAAGACTTACTCCTGGTGAACTGTTCGGAGGGCATTTCGCCTTTGGCCGGAGACGATCATCATGAAGAAGGACATGAGCATGGGCATGAGGGCGCATTCGACCCGCACATCTGGCTGTCACCAGCTGAAGTAAAAATGGTTGCACAGAATATGCTAATAGCCTTAAAGAAAAGCTTTCCTCAGTTTACTTCTGAGTTTGAAAAAAACTATTCCCATTTTATCCTGAAAATTGATTCACTATCGGCACAAATTGAACAAAAGCTTGCCCCCCTGACAAACCGTAACATTCTGATTTTTCATCCTGCATTGGGATATTATGCCCGTCAGTTTAAACTCGAACAAATACCGCTTGAATTGGATGGTAAAGAACCTTCGCCCAAGCATATGAAAGATATCGTTGATTTGGCTCGTGAACAAAAAATCAAGGTTATCTTTATCCAGAAGGAGTTCGATTCTGAGAACGCGTTGCAGCTTTCTCGCGAAATTGGCGGCGAGGTAGTCATTATCGATCCGCTTGACTACAACTGGGAAAAACAGATGCTTGATATCACTGAAAAAATAGCCGCTCAAAAATGAAGAAACTGCTCGAAATAAAGAACCTTTCAGCCGGCTACGACAATAACATTGTTCTTGAAAACATTTCCATGGAAGTTTTTTCAGGCGACTTTATTGGTATTATCGGGCCAAACGGAGGAGGAAAAACCACTTTGATTAAAACCATTCTTGGACTGATCAAGCCAACTTCCGGAGAAATGACTCTTCACATCAGTAAAACAAACATCGGCTACCTTCCGCAGGTAAACCAGATCGACAAGCGGTTCCCGATAACGGTGATTGATGTGGTTCGCTCCGGAAAAGCCAATTCGGCCTTGTTCTCATCGTTCCACAAAAACACAGAGGAGAAGGAGAAAGCTGAATCCTTGCTGGCCGAGATGGGAATTTCAGCAATCCGTAATAAACCAATCGGCGAACTTTCAGGAGGACAAATGCAGCGTGTATTTTTGTGCCGTGCCCTGATGAATCAACCGGAATTGCTGGTACTGGACGAACCAAGTACTTACGTCGACAACAATTTTGAAGGAGAATTGTACCTGAAACTCAAAGAACTAAACGAACAAATGGCTATTCTTCTGATTTCGCATGATGTGGGGACCATCTCATTTTTTGTAAAAACCATTGCCTGTGTTAACCGAAACCTGCATCATCATCCAAGCAACATTATTACTGAAGAACAGCTGACATCGTACAATTGTCCGCTACAAATTATTACACACGGAAACATACCTCATACCGTACTGAAATTACACGACGAACACGATCACCATGGGCACAATCATTGAGCTTTTTACCTACGACTTTTTTGTGAATGCCTTTTTGGCTTCACTACTGGCAGCCATTTCGTGTGGGATTGTCGGTACTTACATCGTTTCACGCCGCATTGTTTTCATTAGTGGAGGAATCACTCATGCCTCTTTTGGTGGTATCGGAATGGGTTATTACCTGGGCATCAATCCACTAATTGGCGCAGGTATTTTCTCGATTTTATCCGGAATGGGCATACAGCTTTTCAGCAGCAAAGGTAAAGTGCGTGAAGATTCGTCAATTGCCATTTGGTGGTCGCTCGGGATGGCTATCGGGATTATTTTCGTTTACCTGACGCCCGGATATGCGCCCAACCTGATGAGTTACCTGTTCGGAAGTATCCTGACTGTTTCAACTGGCGAACTCTGGCTGATGCTGGCACTTTCGCTCATTATCATCCTGTTTTTCACCTTATTTTATCGCACTATTCTGTATATTTCATTTGATGAAGATTTCGCCAGAACCTCCAATCTGCCTGTTGGCCTGTTCAATTATTTGCTGATGATCCTGATTTCGATGACCATCGTACTGAACATCCGCGTAGTTGGGATTATACTGATTTTATCGCTGTTGACCATTCCGCAGGCTACTGCCAATGTGCTTACCCGTGAATTTGGCCGGATGATGGTTTATTCAGTTGGTTTTGCTTTTCTGGCATCGTTCATCGGACTACTGATTTCTTATTTTGCTGATATTCCTTCCGGAGCGACCATTATTTTCACCCAAGTGGTGCTTTTTGGGCTGGTGAAGCTGATTAAAACAATGCAATCTCGATTAACAAGATGAATTAAAAGATAATTAAGAATTGTCACAAACTAAAATTTCATATATTTGTTTGATTAGTAATTTTTACCATCCTATATTTGCAACCTCAAATAAGTGAGCAGTTTAAAAAATAAATCAGACCTCAATCTTCTTGCTGCAGAAATATTGATTGAAAACAGTCTTCATGCTCCAAGTGTGCATTGTTCTTATTATAGCTGCTTTCAATTGAGTAAATATGCACTAAAAGAATTTGCAGGGATTGATTATATACAGCAGGAAGAAGAATTGAATCGGCTAAAACAAGAACAATCGACTAAGTTTGGATCGCATGAATATGTGATCTTTAAATTAGGAAATGAAATAAACAGATGCTCAAAAGAAACTTATAGGATTTTTAGTACTAATTTTAAAATTCTAAAATCATTCAGAAAAAAATCGGATTATTTAGATGAAATGATCTCAGATGAACAAAGCAAAGAATCTCTACGTTTATCTACTGAGCTTGTTCAATTATTAAAATCAAACTGCCACTTATGAATAGCAAAGAATATATTAAAACTGGACTTCAAAGATTAGTAAATCTCTACCCTCAGCTGACTTTTATTTATCAATTTGATGAGATAGAAAGCATGCACATGGTTCAAGTTGAACCGCAGGATGAGTTTGAGTCAAACAAAGCATATCAGGTAGACGAAGCAGATTTGACCTTTGATTTTGATAATTCTTTTTTTCCTGAAAGTATTGTATTTATTAGTAAAGATTCCTTAATCAAGGTAGATTCTCCAGAATTTATTCTCCAGAATTTCACACCCTTTAGGATAGAAGATCTTTTGTTGAATTATAGTTATAACGGTATTAAGGACAAAGAATACCTGAGTGGTGAAAATAATTATGCATTAGCAGCTTAAAGCGATGGAAGAAGCAATAAAATCAGCCTTTAAATTTGAAAAATATACCATTTTACGGTCTGTAATTAACCGAAAGTCTGATGAAACACCAAAATCTCTCCAAATAGGTTTTGAACCAAAAGGAACTCATTTTAAGGAGGACAGCCGGTTTGAGCTTTCCTTGAAAGTACGTATTGAGGACGAGGGAAAGAATTTATTGATTGAAGTTGATACTATAGCGACTTATGTTTTAGAAGGAGAAGTCTCTGATAAAATTCTCCAAACATTTTTTTATATAAATGCTCCTGCAATCATATTTCCATACATTAGAGCATATATTGCTACATTAACTACCTTGTCAGGAATGGCTCCAATAAATCTTCCTACTTTGAACCTTACACAATTGGCTCCTAAACTTGAGAAAAATACACATTGGGTTTAAACCAATGGATGCTAAACCTGAAAATCCGATTTCTGTTATTACCTGCACCCATTGCGTAAAAACGTGGGATAAAAACCTGCTTGAAAGATCGTGCAGTAACTGTTTTGGATGCACTGGCTGTGAAGCATATATTTGTCCCGAATGTCGGTATGAAATTGTCATTGTTCCTCCGAAACCAATGAAACGGATTAACCCGGGAAAATGAAACTTTCGTAATTATCACGATGAATAACTAAAAAAATACTTTCAGGATATGCAGTTTTAAATGAACCTGGCTGTTTCAATTTCTGATCTGGATTCCATTTCAATTCAAAAGCCGAGATACGGCCATCTTCTTCCTCAATGTAATCAATTTCCTTCTGTTCTTTTGTTCGCCAGAACCAACTATTCACCCATTTGTCGTTATAAATAAGATACTTCTGCCTTTCTGAAATCATGAAATTTTCCCATAAAGCGCCGATATCCGTCCGTAACTCAGGCTGATTGAAATTGGCAATCAAAGCATTTCTAATCCCATTGTCGTAGAAGTAATATTTTTTGCTGAATTTCAATTCATTCCGAAGATTTCGACTAAACGAACCCAAATGAAAAATAACGAAACTCTTTTCGAGAAGATCAAGATATTTATTAACGGTCTTATTATCAAGACCGCAAAGTTGACCTAGCTCATTATCTGACACCTGCGATCCAATTTGAAAAGATAAAGCCTGAAGCAACTTCAATAATTTATCAGGTTTCTTAACTCCTTCCAACATCAAAATGTCTTTATACAAATAACTATCAGTAAGTTGTTTGAGTAATTCCTTCTCCTGCCCCTGATTCACCACAATTTCAGGATAATAACCATAAATTAAACGATGAGGCAACATCCTTTTTTCTTCAATTAATCCATGATGTTTCACCATTTCTGAAAAAGAAAGTGGAAGCATTTTATATTCCCATTTTCTTCCGGTTAAGGGTTCATTTATACTATTAGCTAAATTAAAAGCAGAGCTTCCGGTTGCTATAAGTTGAATATGCTGAAGTTCATCTGTTATCAGTTTCAATTTTAATCCGATATTTTCAATCCGCTGCGCCTCATCAATAACAACGATTTTCTTATCGGCAAATAGTGCATTTAAGCGGGAAGAGCTAATATCCCCGAATAATTTCTGAATATCTGATTCATCGCCGTTTAGCCAAATAAAATCCGACCGATTGCCAAACAATCCGCGAAGGATGGTCGTCTTCCCAACCTGCCTTGGACCCATCAATATAATTGCCTTCCCTGTAAACAGTTTTTGAAAGATAATTTCAAATAAATGCCGCTCTATCATATATTGATTTTTTGCTAAAATACAACTTTTTAGGATTATATTCCTTAAAAGTTTAAACATTTAAGGATTTCGTTCCTTAAAAGTTGATATTTTGTCATTTTTAAGATCCGATCTTCGAAGTCGCAATCTAATATTCTTCCTTTCAATCTGTCTTTTTTACAATTTGCAGTAGGGTTAACTCTTGTGCTGAGTTGTCTTTCATTGGAAATTGAAAAAAATTGCATTTAATTATTCGCATATTTAAAACTTTTCATCCATTTTTGTGCCCGAAAACCGAAAACCAACAGACTATGAACGTAAAGCCACACCTAATTCTTATTTTTTTTCTTCTCCTCTCCACAGGATTGTTTGCCATTGAAAATACCAAAGATACCCTTATCAATCAGAGTAGTAATCCGGTTCGGACATACACCACCACGCGTTTGACAACCGCCAAACCTGCCATCGACGGTGTTTTAAATGATCCTTGCTGGGAGACCGGAGAATGGAGCGGCGATTTTACTCAGTTGCTTCCAAAGGAAGGCGCCAAGCCAAGTCAGGATACAAAAATAAAGATCTTGTATGACGACAAAAACATCTATGTTGCTATACGCGCTTTCGATACCGAACCTTCAAAAATATCGCGAAAATTAGGACGCCGCGATGAATTATATGGCGATATAGCAGGTATCAATTTTGACAGCTATCACGACCATCGTACCGGATTTGAGTTTTCGGTAACTGCTGCAGGTCAGAAAATTGATTTGATTTTATTTAATCCGATGGCCTGGGACATGAATTGGAATGCCGTGTGGTACGTGAAAACCGGACTGGAAGATTCTGCCTGGGTTGCCGAATACGAAATCCCTCTCAGTCAGTTACGATACAGCAGTGACAAAGAACAGGTATGGGGCATGCATGTCTGGCGCTGGATCGACCGTTTGTCTGAAGAAAGTGACTGGGAAGTCCAATCCATGTCGGGGCCCGGAATGCTCTATGCGTTTGGGGAACTGAAGGGAATAAAGGATATTCCAAAATCGCGACGGATTGAAATTATGCCCTATGCCGTTGGAAAGTTAAAGACATTTGAGAAAGTTCCATCCAACCCCTTTGCCGATAAAGGCCGGTCATGGTTGGGAAATGTCGGGCTGGATGCCAAAATTGGATTGACCAGCAATTTTACTGCCGACCTGACCGTAAACCCCGATTTTGGACAGGTAGAATCTGATCCTTCGGTAATGAACCTCACCGCTTTTGAAACGCTTTATGAAGAAAAAAGGCCATTCTTCCTGGAAGGATTAAACATCTTCAAGTTTGAAATGGGAGATGCCAACCTTTTCTACACCCGGCGCATTGGACATACGCCCGAATACAAACCCGAACTTGGAGAGAACGAATACCTGAAATATCCCGACAATACCTCCATTTTAAGCGCCGTAAAAATTAGTGGAAAAACCTCAAAAGGATTGGCGGTTGGAGTATTGCAAAGTTTGACGGCAAACGAAAACGCCCGGTTATTTTCAGGAGGAAAAACAAAAGACATAAGGGTTGAACCGCTTACAAGCTTTACCGTTGGCCGTATACAACAAGATTATAAAGAAGGCAATAGCACATTGGGAGCCATTTTTACGTCTACAAACCGATTTATCAACGATCCTTATCTGGAAGGACTAAACCGTAACGCATTTACAGGAGGAATTGATTTCCTAACCCAATGGAAGAAAAAAGAGTACTTCCTTGATGCCAAATTTATTGGAAGTTCGATAAGCGGAAGTACCGATGCAATCAGCAACCTTCAACTTTCGTCGGCTCGTTACTATCAGCGTTCGGATGCCAGTCATATTGAATACGATCCAACACGAACCCAGCTTTCTGGTCAGGGAGGGAGCATTAAAATTGGAAAAGGAAGTGGATTGCTTCGTTTTTCGGAAGAAATCAACTGGAAATCGCCAGGTCTGGAATTAAATGATGTTGGTTTTATGCAGATGACCGACCGACTAGAACAGGAAACTGAGATATCTTATTTTGTCAATAAACCGGTATCCATCTTCCGAACCTATTCCGTAGGAATTCATCAGAGCAATAACTGGGATTATGCCATGAATTATGAGAATTCATCATTCTTTTTTACCTCAGCATTTGAATTTCTGAATCGCTGGGGAATTGCACCGTCGGTTCATTATGGAACTGATTGGCTGAATACCCGGATTCTCCGTGGTGGACAGGCTGTATTGATTCCAGCAATCTGGGAGGGAAATCTCATGGCTCATACCGATGTTTCAAAGAAATTTTTTGTGAACCTCTCAGCCGGTAAGGAAAGAGCTGGGGAAAATCATTTCAAAAGCACTTCGTATGAAGCAACGGCTACGGTTGTTCCGTATAATCCGTTAAGACTTTCTTTCAGCCTGAATTACACGAAAAATCAGGACAATTTGCAGTATGTTGACACGAAAGTCCTTGTTACCGGAACCAAATACCTGTTGGCCCATCTCGACCAGAAAACGCTTGGCGCCACTTTTAGGGTCGATTATTTCATTACTCCCGAAATTTCGCTTCAGTATTATGGAAGTCCGTTTGCATCCATTGGGAAATACTCCGAAATCAAAGAAATCACCAATGCACGGGCAAAAAATTACACCGACCGGTTTGACGTACTGCATCCAATGCTGTTGGGGAACAATTACGTGTTTGGATCTTATTCGATCAGCAATCCAGATTTTACTTTTAACCAATTCCGTTCAAACCTGGTATTTCGCTGGGAGTATAGACCGGGTTCACAACTCTTTTTTGTGTGGGGTAACGAACGGACAGGCTGGAAAAATGATGCCAATACAAAAGTCGGAAATGCAATTAGCCAGTTAAAAGATGTCGCTTCAAACAATATCTTTCTGATTAAATTAAGCTACTGGTTTTCGCTGTAAAAATTGAAAAGTAATTGGTCATTGGGAAAGAGGAAAAAAGGAAAAAGGAAAGTCATTATTCAGGACAATTGTCTTGGCCTGAAATATTTTAGAAGGTGAATGCTGTTTCGTCCGAAAAAATATTAGACTTTGTTCTGCTTCATTTCGCGGACGATTGACATCGACGATTTCCATTTTCTATAAATATTTTGCCCCGCTGGGGCTTTTAGACCCACAACAAACTGCAAGGGCATTAGTGCCAGAGGCACAAAATATTTGTAGAACAACGATTAACCGTAGTGCCCAGAGTGCCGTAGGTACGAAACAGATTTATTTCAAATTTGACCCTTCATTCGTAATTTTCATTTTTTAACTGTCTCAACTTTGACATCTCCCAAGTTATTCATTTATGGGCTCCATTTTTTTTATGCTGAAAGACTCTTAACTAACCAGAAAAGGTCATTGGTTACTGAAAATTTACTTACAAGCGACTTTTCGAATGACTTATAAAACTTTCCATTTTAACCACTGAGTTTCCTTTTTCCACTTTTCCTCTTTCCTCTTTCCTATTGACTAATGACTAATGACTCTTTTCTAGGTATATAAATATCGCTTGATGTTCCGTTTGGGCGTTTTCTCAAATTCTTTATCAACCAGGATGATTGAACTCAATTGAGAATATTTGGGAAGTTCTTTATTGACCAGTTTGCAGTTTTCTGCCATAATTTCTTTTAGCCGGGTTTCGTCAGGTTTTTCTGCTTCAATCAATTCCTGATCCGGGAATACGAACGCGACAAACTTACCGTCACGTTCAGTAATCACACATTCCAACACATAAGGATAGTTGCTGAGTTTAGCTTCCATTTCTTCCGGATAAATGTTTTGTCCTGAAGATCCAAGAAGCATGTTTTTGCAACGGCCACGAATGTATATGAAATTATCCTGATCAATAATTCCAAGGTCACCGGTATGCAGCCAACCTTCTTCGTCGATAGCATCAGTTGTGGCTTTTTCATTTTTGTAATAGCCAAGCATGTTGTTGGTTCCTTTTACAAGGATTTCGCCTACTTCAGCATAAGGATCTTTGGAGTCGATGCGGACTTCCATGCGGTCAACTAATCTGCCGGCTGAGGTGGGACGGAAGGTTGAGGCTGGTTCATACGAAATCAACGGTCCACATTCGGTCATTCCGTAACCAATGGTAAACGGAAATTTGATTTTGCGGAAGAACGCTTCAACCTCGTGGTTTAGCGGGGCGCCTCCAATCACAATCTCGTGGAAATTACCTCCAAAAGTTTCGACAAGGCCAGCGCGCACCTTTTTATACAACAACAATTGAATTCCGGGCACTTTCAGCAGAAATTTCAGGGCTGGTTTTTCAAGTTTAGGTAGAATACGTTTCCGGTAAATCTTTTCGATGACCAATGGGACCGACAAAATCAAATGAGGTTTAACTTCCTGAAAAGCTTTGACAATCAACTGGGGAGTGGGCGGTTTGGTCAGGAATGAAACATGACAACCCACCGAAACCGGAAATAAAAATTCGAACAACAAACCGAAAACGTGTGCCATGGGCAAAAAAGAAACGATGCGATCACCAGCTTTCAGTGGCATATGATCCTGGGCATATACGATGTTCGATAATAAGCTGCGGGCCGGAATCATCACTCCTTTAGAATATCCGGAAGTTCCACTGGTATAAGATAAAACACTGAGTTCTTCATCTTCAAATTCCCGGAGTTTGAAATTTTCGGGATTTGATATTCCGGCATGTTCCACGGTATAACAGATTTTCCAGCGCTCCAGTTCTTCCGGATTAGAAAATGCCAGGGCTGAAAAGTTTGTCAGACTGACAACCCCGGTTATTGCCGGGATTTTGGCAACTTCCAGTTTTTCGAATAATCCCTCAGCCGCAAAAAGAAAAATTGATCCGGAATGGTTTAAAATATGGTGGATATCGTCAGGATTAAAATCGGGTAAAACAGGTACGGAAACTGCTCCGTAACCCGAAACAGCTAAAAAAGCAATAGCCCAATTGGACGAATTTCTACCGAGAATGGCAATTTTATCACCTTTTTGGATTCCGGATTCACGAAAATAACAATGAATTTGCCTAATCATTTGAGCGGCTTCACCATAAGTGGTGGTCGATCCCTGAAAGTCGGAAAAGGCAGGTAACAACCAGTTTTGGCTGAAGGAATGAGCATAAAGCCCAATTAGTTTGTCTCGGTTCATATAGATTAGGTTACGGTTTTCGGGTCAGCAACTGGCAAAAACTTCCTCTCCTTTCCTTCCTTCTGCAGGCTGGGGAGAGGTCAAGGGTTAGGCTTATCCCTTCGAAATTCTCATAATGCGCTCAACGTTCTCATCAATCTGTTCCACTGAAGTCATCCCAATAGTCATGCAGTCAACGTTTTTGCTTCCAATAACATATTTCAGCGATTCCTCGCGTCTGCTCTCCTCAATCATTTTTCCTTCACCAAATATTTTCATTCCAATAATCCCTTTCCCGCTATCGTGGGCTTTTTTCAGAACTGCCATCACCTCTTCACTGGTTGCATCCATGATGAGTCCTTCCAGATTAATTCGGGCCAGAATCACTTCTACCCATGGATCTTCAACGGCCAGTTTCAAAGCTTCAAAATTGTGACAGGACACGCCAACTGTTTTAATGATCCCCTTTTGTCGGGCTTCTGAAAGCGCTTCAATATAGGGTTTTTTCTCTTCCTGCCATTTTGGGTTGGTCATGCAGTGCAAAAGCATGATATCAAAATAATCAGAACTGGTTTCTGTCCGGAAACGGTCAATCGTTTTCGTTGGTAAATCCTTATTCCAATTCTCCGGACGTGTCCAGATTTTGGTCAGCAAGGTTGCCTTTTCGCGGGGTACTTCTTTCAGGATTTCCTTCACGTTACGATGCGATCCGTACAAATCGGCGGCATCATAAAAACTGACTCCTCTTTCATGAGCATGACGGGCAATTTTCACCCAATTTTCCACTCCCATTCGGGTCATGTCCGATGACTGGTTTCCACCATGTGTTCCGGTACCGAGCGCCAAACGGGGAACTTTCAGACCTGTTTTACCAAGGCTTACCCGATCGATCAGCATATCTTTTGAACCGGCATAACTCACATTAGTGAAACCGGTAGACAGAGCAGCCGCTCCAATTAGGCCGGTCTGAATAAACTTTCTTCTTGAAATTTGTGACATAGCAATTTGAATTCAATGGATTAAAAATACTCTATGTTTTAGGATTGCTCCTGAACAGGATAGAATGATTTTTGGATTTATTTGACGGATGAAGATAAGAAATATTTTCACCACCTGATTATAGTCTGGTTAAATGTTTGAAATTCAGATTGGAAATATATGCAAGGGTCGAGTCAACGTACTCTTGACGCAATGACATGCCGAACTTCCTGCCCGCTCGCTTGGCAGGCGGGGTTTCGCCATCCCTTCATTGTTGAGACCCTGAAACAAGTTCAGGGTGACGAGTCTTCTACAGTATTATGTAGACACGAAACCAGTCGATTGTACATATTAAATATAACCTGTATTTGATTATTTATTAATTGAATCTACTTATCTTTATCAAAATACGTTGAAACAGCGATTACTAATTTCCAAAAAGTAAAATTTAACTGAATCATGAAACAACTGAATATTTATTTGTTTGTGTTCGTTTTGTCTTTTATTACCACACAGGCAATAGCACAACTGGGAAAAAACCGTAAATGGGAGCTTGCTTTTTCGTATGGATTAGCTACCCCAATCGGCAGTTTTAGCAAAGTTAACCCTGAAAAATCGCTTGCAAAAGATGATAGGGGCAATGAATTCATATCCTTCACCAAAGAAGGCCATGCTGCTGCAAAGAACGGGCGATTTCTTTCGGCTGATCTGACTTATCGTCTTAAGAAACACTGGCTCGTGTCGCTGATTGCAAATCAATCGAATAATGCGGTGGATACCGACCCGATAAAAAATTACATAACTGCTAAATTTAAACACGAATTTAGTTCTCTTACTAATAACGATTACCGGGTCAGTTCGTTGGCAGTTGGGTTTGGCTACCGGTATCAGGTAAAAAAGTTTGGTTTTCAGTTAATCCCGGTTCTGGGCCGCACCGAAATCTCAAAGCCAGCCTATAGTATTTCATTGTATTCCATTGATTTTTTAGTATTTGGCAAGCAAAATTCTTTTTTGCTAGGCGTGAATAGCAGAATTAGTTACCAGCTTAGCTCCCGGTTATATCTGGCCCTAAAAATGGGGTATAATTCAGCCAACTTTAAATATGTGTGGATCTATCATTCTCCCGGAATCGACCCATACAGAGGAACGGATGTGATTAATTACCGGTTGATCCAGACCGGAATTACTTTAGGAATTAAATTAATGTAATGATTATGAAACAGTTGGAAAATATAATGTTCGTTTTCATTTTGTCGCTTATTTGTGCACAGGCAATGGCACAAGAGGAAAAAACCCGTAAATGGGATATCTCCATTACTTTGGGTCAGGCTGCCCCAATTGGCAGTTATAGCAAGATAACCCCGGAAGAGTCCTTGGAGTCGAAATATACGGGGTTTCATTTTTACAAAGAGGGTCATGCTGCTGCAAAAGCAGGAGGTTTCCGGTCGATTGAAGTGAGCTATCTGCTAAATAAAAATTGGGTTGCATCCATAAATTGCCAATCGGTCGCGAAATTCAGTAAATACCGAGCCAATCAGAGAGTACCTAAATTCGGCAACTCACCTCGACTTTTACGCAGTTACGCATAACGACTATCTGGTGAACTCAGTCGCAATTGGGATGGGCTACCAGTTTCAGCTAAAAAAGCTTGGATTTCGGATAATCCCATTTCTGGGAGATGCATCAATATCGAGCCCTGAATATGGTTTTCTCACGGAAAAAGAGTATTATGAAGGACAGTATTATTTTGATGTGCCCATCAAGCAAAACGCTATTCTGCTTGGCTTTAGCAGCAGTATAAATTATGAGTTTGGCTCCATGTTTTACATTGGACTGAAAACCGGTTACCATTCGGCCAACTTCAAATATGCGGTACGAGAATCGGCTCCCGGACTCAAGGCAATACTTCATAACGATGTCATTAACTTCAGGCAAATAGAGACGGGTATTGTTTTGGGGATCAAACTTTAACAATTCTGGACTGAAGATAACCAGAAGGCTGCCTCTGTTCCCGAGACAGCCTTTTTTATGAAAGGTGATTTGTTAGAAAACTGTTGGTAACAAATTGGGTTGACAAATGGCAATTCAAGCTTCGGATAGGCTATTTTAACTATTTTTGGCCTTTCAAATTCACTCAAAACTTAAAGATTAGATTATGAAGAAATTAGTCCTTGCTTTTGTTGCAGGTTTATTTGCCTTCGGCGCCTTCAGCCAAAACATCCAGTTACATTACGACATGGGGAAAGATCGTGGTTACCTGACCAGTACGGTAGAAATGTTCAGGCCAGACAAAACCGGAAACACCTTCTTTTTTGTAGATTTCGACTACGGGGGAAATGATGTGAACAATGCCCCTTCCCTGTCATATTTTGAAATTGCGCGTTGCTTTAAGTTAGGAAAATCACCTTTTAGCTGGCAGGTTGAATACAATGGCGGGCTTTTCCAGAGTTACAACAAAACAACCAAGGCTTATGCCGGACAGCCAATTAGTAATGCCTGGTTAACCGGGATAGACTATTCGTGGAATGCTCCGGATTTTTCAAGAGGAATTTCTTTAAAGGCTTTGTATAAAAACATTGCCAATACTCCTGATAACAGTCCGAATAATTTCCAGTTGACCGCTGTGTGGTACCTCAATTTCGCCAAAGGTAAAATGAGGTTCAGCGGATTTGCTGACTTCTGGAAAGAAACACACACGGTTTCAAACGACGGCTTCCAAACTGATTTTCAATCAAAAAAATACATCTTCCTTGCTGAACCACAGATATGGTATAACTTCACACCTAAATTTGCTGCCGGTTCAGAAATTGAAATCAGCAACAATTTTGCCGGAAATCCAGGATTCATGGTCAATCCATGCGCTTCGTTGAAATACACTTTCTAACCAAAATCAAGATGGAATTTATAACCAAATTCTTCAAGCTACAGGAAAATAAAACCACTGTACGCACTGAGGTACTTGCCGGAATCACGACTTTTATGACCATGGCCTATATTCTGGCCGTAAATCCTGATATTCTGAGTGCTGCCGGAATGGATAAAGGGGCTGTATTTACAGCAACGGCTCTGGCTTCATTAATTGCAACATTGGTAATGGCTCTCTATGCCAAATTACCTTTTGCCCTTGCACCAGGTATGGGATTAAATGCTTTCTTCGCTTTTACTGTTGTTCTGGGAATGGGTCATTCCTGGCAGTTTGCCCTAACCGCGGTTTTCCTAGAAGGGTTGATCTTTATCGCTTTAACTGCTTTCAATATTCGTGAAATGATTGTCAATTCGATTCCCAATAATATGAAACATGCCATTTCTGTTGGTATCGGGTTGTTTATTGCCTTTATAGGATTAAAAAATGCCGGTATTATTGTGAGTAGCCCGGCTACTTTTGTTACTCTGGGCGATTTGACAAATGTTACTGATAATGCTGGTGCAATTGTAGCTCTTTTGGCTTTGATTCTTACCGGTGTTTTGCTGGCATTAAAAGTTAAAGGCGCTTTGTTAATTGGCATTTTGGTTGGAACAGTAATTGGATTACCATTTGGAGTTACCAAATTACCTTCCACTATGGAAGTAATGCCCCCATCACTTAGCCCGATTATGATGAAGTTCGAATGGACACAAATTATGACCCTTGATATGCTGGTTGTTGTGTTCACCTTCCTTTTTGTTGACATGTTTGATACGGTTGGAACTTTAATCGGGGTTTCTTCGAAAGCAAATATGTTGGACAAGAATGGAAATGTTCCACGCGTAAAACAAGCTTTGATGGCCGATGCTGTTGGTACTACTGTTGGTGCAATGCTCGGTACTTCAACTGTTACCACATATGTGGAGAGCGCTGCCGGTGTTTCTGAAGGTGGTCGTACTGGTTTAACTTCATTAACTGTTGCCATTTTGTTTTTCTTTGCTTTGTTCCTTTCGCCTATCTTTCTGATGATTCCAGGAGCTGCAACTGCACCTGCTTTGATTTTGGTTGGTGCAATGATGATGACTCCTATCAAAAACATTGATTTTGACGATTATACCGAGTCAATTCCAGTTTTCCTGACCATCGTGATGATGCCTTTAACTTACTCTATTTCTGAGGGTATTTTATTTGGTGTTCTTTCGTATGTTATCCTGAAAGTTTTGACTGGAAAATTCAAAGATATCTCAATTGTCACCGCAGTGTTGGCAATTTTATTCCTGCTCAAGTTTTTGATGTAGGTTAGAATATTAATTGCTTGGAAGGAGGCTGTTCTGTATAGTTCAGCCTCTTTTTTTTATCGCTGAAAACTAGCGGGAACGGGCAACTTGAAAGATAATTGTTGCCGCGTTACCGGATGTTCAAACTCGAGTTTATATGAAAGTAATTTGATGTGGTTCACGGTTTTGCCATCTTCGTTATATCGCCGGTCGCCAACAATGGGGCAGCCAATGGTTGAAAGATGGATGCGTATCTGGTTTTTTCGGCCTGTATCAAGTTTGATCTCGAGCAACGCCATCGAATGAAAGGTTTTTAATACCCGGTATTCGGTAATGGCTTCTTTCGAACCCTGAACTTCACGATCGTATGAAACCATTTTCATATTGGCTTCTTCACGCAGCCAGCTTCGGATTGTTCCTTCTTTCTTTTCAGGAATGGCGGTGGTTTGTGCCAGATAATACTTGTTAACCGACTTCCAGTTTTCCTGAAATAATTCTTTCACTTCTTCTGAACGGGCAAAAATGATCAGGCCTTCCACCGCTTTATCGAGTCGATGTACAGCGAAAAGTTGCTCACGGCTACCATACCGGTCGCGCAGATAATTACGAACATGTGAAAAAAGTGTTTGGCCTTCAACTGCTGTGTCTCCGCTCGAAACAATTCCGGGAGGTTTATGAACCACCAGCAACCACTGGTCTTCGTGAACAATCTTCAGTTGAAATCCATCCAGTTTTACTGCCCGCTCCTGCGATTTAGGTAAAAGTTCAACAATCTGTCCTTCAGTAATTGTGTCATCCGGGCGTTTCAGTGTTCTTTCGCCGCATTTTACCGCGTGGTTATCGATGAGCTTTTTCGCTTTCGAATTCGACATTCCGGCGTGGTAAGCAAGAATTAGCTGGAGAAGTGTACTATCCCTTTTTGCTTTTAGCTTCATTATTAATCTTGATAATTTCTTTTTTTTGAGATCAAATCCTTTCCGTCCGATAATAGATTATAACAATGTTTATCGAAATTGCGCGGACGTAAATTGGGGCTTTGCTTTTCCCTGGGGTGTCGTTCGTTCCTCACTTACCCCGGGCTATTGATATTATACCCTTTCAGGGTCAAGAATTGCCACAAATTGCAATTACAATCGTTCAAACTATTGCTTGCCTTAAATCTTCATACGTAAAAAGGTTCCGAGCGGAAGCTGAATTCCGGTTTGTGAAAGCAGATAGAATTCACCGAATTCTTTTTCGGACACAGTTAGATAGCTTTCTACTACGTTGTTTCCAATGAGCGAAGAAAATCCAAGAGAATAAAGGTTTAGTACCAGAAAACTTCCTTTCCCTGCCAGAAGCTGTGCACAAAGGCTCATCAGTTCATTGAAATTTTCTTCGAGAACCCACTTTTCTCCTGCCGGACCGCGACCATATGCCGGAGGATCGAGAATAATTCCCTGGTATTTTTTGCCGCGGGTAACTTCCCGTCTGACAAATTTAAGTGCATCTTCCACCAGCCAGCGAATGTCTTTTAGTCCTGAGAGTTCCATATTCTCGCGGGCCCAGGTTATTACGTTTTTTACGGCATCCACATGAGTTACATCGGCTCCGGCAGCTTTAGCAGCAAGCGATGCACCGCCTGTGTAGGCAAACAAATTCAGAACTTTACAGCCAGCTCCTGCTTTTTTTACATTTTCTGCAATGTATTTCCAGTTCTCGGCTTGTTCCGGAAAAACTCCGATATGCCCGAAAGTCGTTAGGTTCAGTTTAAAATTCAGGATTGCAGAACCTAATTCATAGGAAATGGTCCAGCTTTCGGGCATCTTTTTGAAGAAAGTCCAACCGCCGTTTTCCTCGTCGGCAAAACGGTAAGCTTTTTTCTGTTTCTCACGCTGGTAGCGGGCATTGGCCATTTTCAGCCAGTCTTCTTCCGGAAGCCGTTTGTTCCAGATGGCTTGCGGCTCGGGACGAATAAGGATATATTTTCCAAACCGCTCCATTTTTTCAAACCCGCCGCAGTCAATGAGTTCGTAATCTTTCCAACCTTCAGCTTTAAGAATGATCATTTGTATTAAAATAGGTTTCAGTCTCCAAAAGTAATTGATTTTAACCTAATTTTATCCGCATATTTTAATCATCCAATTATGCTCTTCAGAGATTCGATAACCAGCGCTCAAAATCCACGGATAAAGAATTTTATTCATCTTCAAAAAGCGAAGGAACGAAAGGAACAAAATGTTTTCGTGGTTGAAGGCTCGAAGGAATATGCACAGGCAATTCGGCACAAGTATCAGTTTGTCAGCACTTTTGTTTGTTTTGACCTGATTTCTGAAGTTTATTTTAAAGCTATTTCTTCCGGAGTGAACCACAATGCGGAAGTGTATCCGGTATCGAAAGAGGTTTTTGATAAGATTGCCTACCGGGAAGGAAGTGGCGGAATCATTGCATTAGCACGTCCCAAAAGTCATCGACTGGAGGATTTAAGCCTGAAAGCTAACCCGCTTTTACTTATTCTGGAAGCAGTTGAAAAACCCGGAAATCTGGGTGCCATTCTCCGGACTGCTGACGCTGCCGGTGTGGATGCCGTAATTGTTTGCGATCCGCAAACCGACATTTATAATCCGAATGTAGTTCGCTCCAGCATTGGCTGCCTGTTTAGCGTGCCTCTGGCTGTTTGTAATTCGGAAGGAGCGATTGCCTGGCTGAAATCGAATCAAATTGCTATTTACTGTACTTACCTGAAGGCTGCTTTGCCGTATACTGAAGTTGATTTCATGAACCCATCAGCCATTGTAATGGGTACCGAGTCTGAAGGAATTACCCCCAAATGGGTCGCAGCAGCTGACCGAAACATCATTATACCAATGCAGGGAAGCGCCGACTCCATGAACGTTTCAACAGCAACTGCGGTGGTCGTGTTTGAGGCTTGCAGGCAACGTAATTTTGGTAAAGTTTAAATACAACTTATGACTTTAAGCAACTACGAACGACTCATCCAACTGGCCGATGAAGTTTTTGCCGTGAAAAGCGACCCCAGTCAATTGGATGTCAATCTTGAGGTACTGGAGAAACTAACCAGACTCCATCCTGCCACAGTTTCTGCTTTTGATAATGGAAATGGACCGGTAGCCTGGGTGTTGCTCATTCCCACCACACTTGAATTAATGAACCGGTTTCTTGAAAATGATATTTCAGAAAAGGAGCTTTTCAACCTTACTCCACTGGATGCAACTTACGAGGTCATTTATCTTTGTTCGGCACTGGTACTGAAAGAATACCGCCGGAAAGGAATTACTAAAAACCTGGCATTAACAGCCATTGGTAAAATTCGCGAAACCCATCCATTAAAAGCCGCATTGGTATGGGCCTTTAGTCCGGAAGGAGATTTAGCCGCTGAAACCATTGCAAGATTGGCTGGGCTGCCGTTGTATAAGCGGGAGAAATAAAATTACCAGAGTTAAAAATTTCTTTTGAATTCTGAATAAAATACATTAATATCAGACAGTTATAGAAATGTCAGGTGATTGTCAGGCCAATGTCGGGATAAATACACCTGTATTTCGTGGATTGTTTTTAAGTTAATCGATAATCTTGCTCAAAATTTCAATGAATGATGAATCAACCAGATTTAGGTAAAAAGATTGCTGAACTTAGAAAAGCAAAAGGTTTTACTCAGGAAGAGCTTGTTGAAAAATGTAATTTAAGTGTGAGAACTCTTCAGCGGATTGAATCCGGAGAAGTTGCACCACGTAGCTACACTTTGAAACTCATCTTTACCGCACTGGAATACAACATTCATGAAACATCTGAAAACATGACCAACAGGTTTGGTGAATCTGGATTGAATGTCTTCAATTGGCCCGGGCAACTTTATAGATATGTACTTGATTTATTTAACTTTAAAACAAACACAATGAAAAAGATTACAATTTTAACCGTGACATTATCAGTCATATTCTTGGGAACTTTTGTTCTCGGTTTCGAGAGTAAAGCTCAAAAGGCGGAGAAAGCAATCAAAGCAATTGAAAAAGCTCAAGAAAATATAAATAAGTGGATGAATGACGGACAGGTTGATTCTGTTTTAACATTATTCAGAAATGATGCTTGTGTATTGCCTACGTTAACTGGGAAAGCAGGAATTCGTGAAATGTTACAAGGTGCGGTTGATGGTGGATATAAAGTAACTGAATTTCAGAACCTGTCCATTAGTGTTGGAGATTCAATTGCTGTGCAAAAGTACTATGATGTTTTCCAATACCAGGGAAATGAGTATAAGCAAAAAGGAATGACAGAATGGCGACTTACCAAAGGCAAGTGGCTGATTGTTAATGATACATCGACCAATTATTAGCAAGTGTAACCAACTGATCGGTTGAACTCAAGTCATCCGATCAGTTGATTTTACTGGAGTAGAATTTTTCTCCGATTTTGTATTACTTTTAAAACCTAAACCTAACCTGGCCACCATGAAAAAGATACTTTGTTTTGCCCTGCTAACTTTTACGCTCAGCTTTTTTTGTTTGGGACAGGAAACCCAAACTACTCCTGACTGCAATAAGGATGTTAAAGACTCGCGCGGAAAAATGAAACCCTGGACCAAGGGTGCTCACGAAACTGGAAAATACCGGAACGTATTTCTCGATGCCGGCTACAAACAGGTTGATATCGATGCCAAACTTGCCAAAACTTATCACGATGTTTTTGAGGGACCCGACCGTGTTTATTTCGAAGTAGGCGACTCGATGGCCTATGTTTCTGATCTGAAAAATCATGATTGTCGTACTGAAGGATTATCCTACGGCCTGATGGTGGCGGTACAGCTGGATAAAAAGGAAGTTTTCGACAAACTTTGGCGATGGACAAAAAAATACATGCAACACCAGGGTGGCGCCCGCGATGCCTATTTTGCATGGAGTGTCAACAATAAAACCTTCAAACGTAACTCTGAAGGTTCTGCCTCCGACGGCGAACTTTATTTTGTGAGCGGCCTGCTTTTTGCCTCCAACCGATGGGGCAACAATACAGGAATTAATTATTACGCCGAAGCCCGCCGGATTCTGGATGCCATGTGGAGCAAAAACGGAACCGAAGGTGTGACGAATGTGATCAACACCGAACACAAACAAATCACCTTTGTGCCCGATAAAGGTGGCTATACCTGGACTGATCCTTCGTATCACCTGCCAGCATTTTTTGAAGTTTGGGCCGAATATGCCAAAGATGGCCACGAACAGTTTTACCGCGATTGTGCCGATACTGCCCGCGTTTATCTGCATCGTGCATGCAACCGGCCCACTGCATTAAATTCCGATTATGCCGAATTCAGCGGTGCCCCACGAAATTTCTGGAAAATGCAACCAGCCTTTCGATACGATTCGTGGCGGGTTCCGATGAACATTGCCATGGATTATTCGTGGTATGCCAAAGATCAGAAATGGCAACAGGATTATGGCAGGCGGATTCAGAACTTCCTGTTCTGCCGTGGCATCGAAACATTTGAAGACCAGTTTATGCTCGACGGGACTTTACCCGAACAAAAAGAAATTCTTCAGGCAGGCGGTTATCAAAAACTGCGACATTCACTGGGATTGGTATCCACTTCAGCTGCTGCATCCCTGATGGGAACGCAGGCAAAAAGCTGGAAATTTGTTGATGCCGTTTGGAATGCCAAGCTCGAACCATACTCCGACGGCTATTTCGATCCTTATTACGATGGTTTGCTCTACCTTTTTAGTGTAATGCACCTGAGCGGAAATTACCGGATTATTACTCCGGGGATGAAATAATTGATCGAATGACTGGAGTTCATCCGATCAATTATTTCGCTGAAAAGCTCTCTTCGACACGCCTTCGGCTACTCAGGGAGCGGCGCATTAATGTTCATTTCCTTGCCACAGGGTTCCATTTCATTTCACCCTGTGCTTCTACAAATCGTCCCTTCGGGACTCTGTATTTACACATCAATCGTCGCAAACCGATAAGGGACAAAGTCCCTATATGTAAAAGCATAGTCCGAAATGAAATGGAGGACTATGATACCGAGACAATCCCCTTTGAAGAGGTTACGATGCCAATCATTGGGATGATTTTTGGAATACGTTTAATTGTTAGATTCATCAGAAGTATTATGACAATTTATTACCTTTGGAATAGACCTAAATAAATTAATTATGCCACAAAAGAAAAGTGAGATTGATAAAGAGCTTGAATCCGGCAGGTACCTTTTCAAATACTGCAAGTTTGATGTTAATGCACTTCAGGTAATCATTAATAAAACGCTTTATTTTAGTGCTCCAGACAAGCTTAATGATCCTTTAGATTCAAATTTTGAATTGGAAATAGAAAATTCTGAGAACTTTTCAGAGAAAACGAGAGACTATATCAAGCATTCCGGTTTCCCAATAAATGAAAAGGTGAAATCAATGTTAAGAGATTATAGTTTAATACAGAATAATGTTGACAAACAGAAGGAGCTCTTAATGGAGTATCTTTATGATCTGCAAAATAAATACCTCGGTATTTGTAGCTTTTCGAACAAAGCTATAGACCAAAATCTCATGTGGTCTCATTATACAAATGAAGCGAAAGGTTTATGCCTAGTGTTTGACAGAGAGCAATTGGCACAATCTTTAATGAATAACAAATTAAGAAATTATCGGATGTACAAAGGTACTGTTTCCTATGATGGTATAAAACCACTTGATGTGGAAATTAATACGGAAGGAGAACTCTATTCTACTTTTGATCATTTGTTTTCAAAAACAAAACACTGGAAAGGCGAAGAGGAATATCGAATTGTTCTGGAGAAGCATGAAACAGATGGTTTTAATCCTAATATATTTGATCCTTTGTTGAAATTTGATGATAATTGCCTAAAGGTCATCATTACTGGGCAAAGAATGCTAAAGGAACATCAAAAAATGTTGCTGCAATTAAAGGCCAATAATGTTTTTGAAGCGGAATTGAAAGAACACAAATTTGATCGATAGAAACTAAAAATCTACCAAAATCATTTCACCTCCACCTCTTTTCCCATCGCCGATCTTCCACTCTCGCCCAGCGCCTCAATAGCAAAATAATAAGTCGTTCCTTTGTCCATTCCGCGGAAATTGTAGCAGGTTTCGCCGTTTACGGTGATGCAGTTGTACCGTTTGCCGGGAGCCATGTAAAAGTTTGTATTACTAAAACAAGATATCTTGTATTGATAATACAAACTGCTGTAATTCTCTTTATTTCAGTACAAATCCGGCTTCGAGTGTATTCGCCGAACTGGTTCCAACAAATACTTTAAAGTCGCCGGGTTCGCTGACAAACTTCAAATCGCTATTGTAAAAACGCAGGTCTTTTTCGGTTAGTATGAACTCAACCGTGCGGGATTCGCCTTTTTTCAGGAATATCTTCTGAAAGCCTTTCAATTCCTTTACCGGACGGGTTACGCTGCCTACCATATCGCGGATGTACAATTGAACCACTTCTGCTCCGTCGTAGTTTCCGGAATTGGTGACTTCAACCGAAACTTTCAGTTGGCCATCGACGGTCAGGCTCGAATCAGATAATTTCAGGTTTTTATAATCAAAAGTAGTGTAACTCAAACCGTATCCGAATGGGAATAGCGGATCGTTAGAAACATCGAGGTAATTCGAGCGGAATTTCGAAAACCATTTGCCTTCCGGAAGTGGTCGGCCAGTGTTTTTGTGGTTATAATAAAGCGGTATTTGTCCAACATTCTGTGGAAAAGTTGCACTCAGTTTTCCGGATGGATTGACCTTGCCCAACAATACGTCGGCGATGGCATCTCCGGCTTCGGTACCTGCAAACCACACATTCAGTATAGCCGGAATATTGGCTTTTTCCCAGTTGATGGTCAACGGACGGCCTGTAAACAGAACCATCACCACAGGTTTTCCGGTTGCAAGCAGAGCTGCCAGTAATTCTTTTTGGTTCTCCGGAAGGCTGATGTCGGAACGGCTCGAAGCTTCTCCACTCATTTCAGCCGATTCGCCAACGGCTGCAATCACCACATCCGATTTGCGGGCTGCGGCCACCGCCTCGGCAATCATTTCTTTTTGTGAGCGGTTATCCCATTTAGTCGGTTTGCCAAAAATGCTGATGCGTGCATCGAGTTGTGGATCGCTAACCACGTTGGTTCCTTTGGCGTAAAGAATATTAGCTTCGGTGCCTAAAGCATTTTTTAATCCATCGAGCAACGAAACCGATTTTGCAAAATCACCAGCTACACTCCAGGTTCCTGGCATGTTCTCACGATTGTCGGCCAATGGGCCTACCAATGCAATTGTTTTTTTATCCTGAATGGGTAAAATCTGATTGTCATTTTTCAGCAAAACAAAAGTTAGGGCAGCAATTTCGCGGGCAGCCTGACGGTTTTCAGGAGTGAAAACTTCGGTTTTAGCGCGATTAACATCGCAGTAACGGTAAGGATCTTCAAACAATCCGAGTTTGTATTTGGCTTCCAGAATCCGTCGGCAAGCCTGATCAATTTCCTGCTGAGTTACTTTACCTTCATCAAGCGATTCCTTTAAAGTGCCCAATAATCCGTCGGCCACCATGTCCATGTCTACTCCGGCTTTAAGCGCCAGCGCCGAAACTTCTTTCAGGTTACCCATACCGTGATCGACCATTTCCAGGATGCCGGTATAATCGGTCACCACAAATCCGTTGAAACCCCATTGGTTATGCAACAAATCGGTCAAGAGCCATTTGTTTCCTGTGGCCGGAATGCCGTCGATTTCGTTAAACGAAGCCATGACACTTCCAGCACCGGCATCCAGGGCAGCTTTGTAGGGAGGCAGATATTCGTTGTACATGCGGATGCGGCTCATGTCGGTGGTGTTGTAGTCGCGGCCAGCTTCGGCCGCTCCGTAAAGTGCAAAGTGTTTAACGCAAGCCAAAATCGTATTGTTCCTGCTCAGGTCGTCGCCCTGATAACCTTTTACCATGGCTTTAGCTATTTCAGAACCCAGGTAAGTATCTTCTCCTGAACCTTCGGAAACACGGCCCCAGCGTGGATCGCGGGCAATGTCAACCATCGGCGAAAACGTCCAGCAAATGCCGTCGGCGCTGGCTTCCTGAGCTGCTATGCGGGCACTTTTTTCAATCAAAGCCATGTCCCAGCTGCACGACATACCCAACGGAATCGGAAAAACGGTCTGGTAACCGTGAATGACGTCCATCCCAAAAATCAATGGTATTTTCAGACGGCTTTGTTCTACCGCGATTTGCTGTACTGCATAAATTTTTTCGGCTGACTTGATGTTGAAGAGTCCGCCGACTTTACCTTCTTTGATTTTTTCAGCAATGTTATTATTGCTTCCTGCACCGGTAATAATGTCGCCTGATGCGGGCAGATTCAACTGTCCAAGTTTTTCCTCGAGGGTCATTTTACCCATCAGGTCGTCGATAAAAGCGTTCATCTGCTGATCTCCGCCGGAAGTCTGTTTCTGATTGCACGACATTAGTAACGAAGTGAACAGCGCCAGTAAAAGCAATAAGCTGGTTGATTTTTTCATATGGCCTCCCCCAACCCCTCCGATGGAGGGGAGTTTTAGTTGTTAGTTAAATTGCAAATTTGTTCAACAAAAGTCGAACTTAAAATATTAAATAAAAGAAAAAAACAGGAATTATCATTCGCAAATGAATATCTCTTTATCATCATTGCGAAATTTGACTTTTTCATGTTGGTTTAGGCAAGTTCCTTATTGAACGGTACATCTATTCATTTCCCCTTTGGGGAAACAGGAAATGGGCTTTTATCTAAATCCCAATTTCGTCAGTCCAGCCTGAACATCTTTGTCCTGCATAAATAGTTTCCAGAGCAATTGTGTGCGGTAGTTTTCTATCATCACTACGATTGGTCCCTGATCGATAGCTAGGTATCGTTGCGGAAACCAGTTTTCGGTTGCGCTGAACGCATCGTAGAAACCATATTGTCCCCATAGTTTATCGCCCATTTTATCGTAGAAGTATCGGGCTGCACGCATACTTTCTTCCGGAGTACAGGGGAACGAGGAAAGGGCAGCTGTTGGCGAAATCACACCTTTGTCGTTCGACGGCATATGTGCATCGTAGCCTTTCACCGAATAGCTGGCAGTCAATCCCCAGCAATCTGCACTGTAACCTTTAAATTTCTTCGGATTTTCGACGCAGTAATTGTAGTCGATCATCACATGGTTGCGGGTTTCGTCCCAATAGTTCGCATACTGATCTTTCAGGTTACGTGGATCGAGTCCCAGATAAGAATAATGCGACCAGAAAAGCGGCCCCCCGTATTCAGTCGCACCATTGTGTTTCAGGTTAAGGGTGTAACCATATTTGGTGGTTTTGCCATTAATGCCACCACTTCGCGCCCAGCATTTGTGGTATGCTTCAGGTGAAAGCGGGAAAGTTGGTGAACTGGCCCCCAAAACATAGGCAATCAAACATTCGTTGTAGCCTTCAATCGCGAAATTCATTTCCCAATTATAAGTTGGTGACCAGTGCCAGTACAAAGCTGATTTTCCGTTTTGGTACCAGCTCCATTCCACTTCGTTGCAGAGTTTGATAATTTTTTCGGCCAGAGCTTTTTCTGAAGGGACATCCTGTTTCAGGTAATTCTTCACACAGATCAGTCCCTGAACCAGATAGGCCGTTTCAACAATGTCGCCGCCATTGTCCTTGCCCCCGAAAGGTTTGACTTTGCCGGTTTCGCCAAACAGCCAGTGAGGCCAGGCGCCATGAAAACGATCTGCTTTTTCGAGGAATCCTGCGATTTTGGCCAAGCGCTCTACTCCGGCTTCGCGGGTAATAAATCCGCGTTCAATTCCGACCAGAATTGCCATCACACCAAATCCGGAACCTCCGGAAGTGACTACACTTTTATCGTTTTCAGGATAAACACCGTCGGTATGAATCCGTTCACAGGCCATTCCCGAAGTGGGCTCAGCGCCGTCCCAGAAATACTGAAAAGTTCGGTATTGGATAGTATCGAGTAATTGCTCATCGGAAAGTTGAGTAGGAGTTGCAATATCTTTTTTAGTTTTGATTTTGCCACTTCCGCAGGAACAGAAAATTGCTGCAATGAGAAAAATAAAAATTGAGCTTATTATTTGTTTGAGTTTCATGATATCAGCAATTAAGACCTAATTTTTTAAACCTTATTTACTAAGGGAACCTTAGTCGTTCTTAAGTATGTTGGCATACAGACCGTAAATGAATAACCGGGGTATGCAGAGAAAACAATCGTTTTGGCTAAAGCCAATATCGTACAACCGATTTTTTCAACGGCATAAGTGCCGTTGCTATTCATAAAAACCCAAAATTTAAGGTTCTCATCATAGCTAAACAAGCCAGATTATTAAAGTCTTCAAATTTTTATAACTGAATTGTTTGTTCTCAATAAAAATTCAAATACTAAAGAAACACTTGATAACCTTAAAAAAGGATGGTTGATTGAGACCAACCATCCTTTCACTTTTTGATAGAAATCAATTACTTATGCGAATCAAGGGTTGGATTTTTAAACCCGAAGGATTGTAATGATTGTAGAAAATGTTGGAGAAAGCTGCTTTAAACCACGAAGTGGTGACATAAATCTGTCATGCCTTCGGCATTTTAACTCTTTTTCATCCGATTTAGCTATAATCCTATCATGCCTTCGGCATTATCATCCTATTATTTTTCAACTCTTGATTCACATTACTTATTGAAGCACAATTTTAGTATTGCCCTCTGTTGTATTTACAATGTAAATGCCCTTTTTAAGGTTAACACTGAGCTTACTATCAAATGCCGCACCCTCAGCTACGTTTCTGCCAACCAAATCGAATACCCGAACATAACCAGAATAGTTTGGAATGTGTATTTCGCCATTGGTATAATAGGCGCTAAAGTTCTTGTTTTCAATCTGAATGTCGAGGCCGGTTGTCGTACTTGTGAATGTAAACTCGTCGAGATACAAAGTATGACTTACATTATCGGCAGTATTCTGCTCAAAGAAAACGCCTTTCACCACATCTTTTGCTACAAAGGTTGCATCAGCAGCCCATACATCAGCAAGGGGCACGCTCACTTCAGTCCAGGTATTGGCAACCAAATCAGTTGTCAGGTAATTAGCCAATGGCAACTTGCCCGATTTATTTGGATTACCGCTGTGTGACTCAAAAAAGAACTTTGGCAGTGCTGTTTTAGCCAATGCTTCAGGCGAATAAACCCAGAATTTGAGCTGTTTCATGGTCGTTAAGTCGAATGCTTTCCAACCCACTGAGGCAACCAAAGCCATCCAGCCTCCGTTATCAGTCGATTTCCATTGAAGTTTCAACGCATTGGTTCCGGCTTTTACCGGTGTAGTAACAACTGGCAATTTATCGCCATCTGTTCTTCCTGCTGCTTCCCAATGTTCTGTAACCACTGTACTTGGAGTTGTTTGATTCACCCAGCTTTGATCGTGGAAACGGTCGCTGGCACTGTTATCAAATAATGTAAGCGATGTTGGTGGTGGAGGTGGAACTACAGTCTCATCGAAGATCACGGTAATATCGTCGATATACGAGATTGCCGCAACATCAATCGGTTCATAGTAATCAGGAAACATTGCCAAAACTTTGATGTTTTTGATCCCATTTGCAGTGAGGTCGAATACCATGGTTTCCCATTCGTTGGTTTTCGAGGCCGGGGTCACCGCATTAAATTCTTTTGTAATGGCACCTTCACATTTAATGCGTAATTGTGAAGTGGCATTTTTTCGCAGGAATTTAATTTCAATCCTGTGGTAACCCGAAGGGACTTCATTTTTCAATACAGCCCAAAAACCAGCCCATGTTTTGTTCTCAGCTCCGGCATCGTAACGTTTCCATTCCCAAACTTTATTGCTCGTATTGATTCCCGTTTTAAAAGGATTATCCACTACAGCATAATCAAAATGGGCAGGCGGATTACCATGTACTTCAGTGGTAAAACTTACCTCTCCACTTTCAAAGTCATCCAACACAATGTTGGCATTATTGAATTTAAACTCGTCCAAATAAAGGATATGCTCTACATTATCGGCAGTGTTTTGTTCAAAGAAGATTCCTTTCACCACATTTTTTGCTGAAAATGTCGCATCGGCAGCCCAAAGGTCGGCAAGTGGAATAACTACTTCTGTCCATGTATCGGCCGCTAAATCGGCGGTCACGTAGCTTCCCAACAACAGCTTTCCTGTTTTGTTTGGAGTACCGCTATGCGATTCGAAAAAGAACTTTGGCAAGGCCGTTTTAGCCAAAGCCACAGGAGAGTTAATCCAGAATTTGAGTTCTTTCATCTTTGTCAAGTCAAATGATGTCCATCCAACGGCGGCCACCAATGCCATCCATGCACCACCTTCTGTGGATTTCCACTGAAGTTTCAGGGCATTGGCGCCAGCTTTTACCGGGGTAGTCACACATGGCAGTTTATCGCCGGGTTCAGCGGAAGCAGGGTCCCAATGTACGGCAACCACAGTGCTTGGAGCTGTTTGGTTTACCCAGCTTTGATCGTGAAAACGGTCGCTTGCACTATTGCTGAAAAGAGTGAGCGAACTAATGGATGGCACTACAATTTTTTCGTAAATAACTTTAATGTCATCGATATAAACTATTGCAGCAGGATCAATCGGTGTATAGTAATCAGGGAACAAGGCCAATACCTTGATGTTCTTGATTCCATTCGCGGTCAGGTCGAATACCATCGTTTCCCATTCGTTGGTTTTCGAAGCCGGGGTAACAGCGTTAAATTCTTTTGTAACAGTCCCTTCACATTTAATCCGAAGTTGTGAGGTTGCATTTTTACGCAAGTATTTTACCTCAATGCGGGTATACCCTTCAGGAACTTCATTTTTTAAAGAAGCCCAAAAACCAGCCCAATTCTGGTTGTCTCCAGTATTGTGGCGTTTCCATTCCCAAACTTTATTGCTAAGGTTGATACCAGCTTTAACCGGATTATCCACTACAGCAATATCAAAGCTTGCGTCCGGATTTACATGTACCTCGGTGGTAAAACCTACCGAGCCACTTTCAAAGTCGTCCAGAACGATATTTTCCTGTGCCAATAAACTGGTCAGGGATAACAGAACAATAAAAAAAGTAGAAATCAATGTTTTCATAGTCAAGTTTATTAAAGTGTGAATAAAAAATCTATCTCAATCTTGTTAAAAGTGTGTATAATTTCCCGTCTGGGGTAGTCATACTTATGGTGTGCGGTTTCCCGTTGATAATTTCTTTACTATCGAATTCAAAAACATTTTCGCCGGAAGTTCCGGATAGTGTTTTCTCGAGAACTACTTTATTTTGTGATTTACTGGTGACAACAAATTTTACATTTCCAGCGCTTTCCAGAAAGTACCCGAGCTCAAACTGTTTGCGGTCCGGATGGCGCATCATGTCAATTTCGCTGGTCAGCGTGTTAACAATGGCTAGATGAAATCCTTGCTTGTAGGATGGTTTATCTTTTATGCCTGCAAGCTTCAGCCCCTGTTTGACATGTTCATTTTTCATCATCAGGTTCCAAATAAGTCCCGACCGGTAATTTTCAATCATGACTACGATTGGACCCTGGTCAATGGCCAGATGTTTTTTTTCTGAAGTATTTGTGCTGAGGCAATAAGCATCTGCAAATCCGAATGATCCCTGGGCAAGTGGCATATTGGCCAGATTCAGAAGTACCTGGGTGCTGTAAAAAGGTGTGTAAGGATAGGAAGCCAGCGCTGCAGTTGGTGCAATTACCCCATCGTCGTTTAACGGTGAGCGGGCGGAGTAATTCCAGGGTGGTTTGCCTCCGTAACAGGCAGTCAATCCCCAATTTCTCTCGTCATATTTATTTGCCGCTGGCGCTTCTTCCAAACAATAGTGACGGTTGATCATCGTATGTGCAACGTTTTGCTTCCAGTAGTTGGCATATTTGTCCTCAATCATCTGAGGGTTTAAACCTAAAAAGGAATAGTGCGCAAAAAACATAGGGCCACCTTTATTTTCCCCTAAAGGGAGTTCATATCCGTAGAATGACCGGTTCGGGTGAAAAATACCCCCGTTGCTTTGCCAGCCCCGGGCATAAATATCTTCCGAAATATTGTGAGGATCCGGAGCTGCCAAAGCCAGAATATAGGCAATCCAACCCTCATTCCATCCTTTGATATCCATAGTTAAACGATTGCTTTGCGAATACCACAACCATTGCATGGCTGCGCCCGAACTGGCATAAAAACGCCAATCCATACTGTTCCAAAAGGCCTGAATGGAATCATGAATTTCTAATTCAGTTGCTGAATTGGAGGTGTAAAATTCAGATGCGGTCAGTAGTCCGGCAGCCAAAAAAGCACTCTCAATAACATCACCTGTCTGAACCTGATCACCAAAAGGATGTGCAGTACCATCGGGATTGTACCAATGCGACCACATCCCTTTGAAACGTTCGGCTTTCCCTAAAAACCGTATTATTTTCAGTGTGCGGTCGGCTGCCTGCTGGCGGGTAATCCAGCCCCGTTCGGAACCCACAATAATTGCCATTAGCCCAAATCCTGTTCCTCCAATGGTGACAACAGCTCCACGATCATTTCCTTCCAAAGCCAATCCGGTTTCCGGACTCGCTCCATCGTAAAAATAGTTGAAGGTTTTACGTTGCCATTCTTCCAGTACGGGTTGCACTTTTGAAGGCGCATATGTATCATCGATTTTTTCCACAACAATGGTAGGCTCCGGATCATCACCGCAGGCGAAAAGAATGACAACTATTAATATTAAGAAAGCTCTGATCATATCCTGAAATTGGGTTTCGATTTGTATTCGTTTTCATCCTGAATTATCAAATCTCAGACAGAGTCGATTTAATAATCTTTGTTTCAAATGATTCAACCCTTTCAGGGTTGTGTTCCACATATCACATTTTCCGTGGGTTAACACCCACGGTTATTCAAATTCAACCCTTCCAGGGTTCTCAGTATCCCGGATTTTGAGTCAATATACCTTCCGATTTATCAATTTCGGTTTGTGGTATAGGAAAAAGTTCGTGTTTTCCAACCGCAAAATTCGGGATGACTGTTTTCGCTTCATCCCAGCGAACCAGATCGTAAAATCGTTCCCACTCCATAGCGAGTTCTATTCGACGTTCCTGATGGATTTTTGCCCTAAGTTCGCCAATGTCGGTAGTGGTTATTTTAGGCAACAGGGCATTGTCCGCGCCACGGGCACGTGCCCGAATCATTTCCAGTTTGGCCAGCGCTTCATTCGCATTGCCTGATTCACTAGCAGCTTCGGCATGCATCAGCACTACATCAGCATAGCGAATAACCCGGATATTTACCCATGTCCCCTGAGCCTCTGCCGGACGACCATATAAGCCGCGTTCAGAAGCTTTTGTATAGGCTTTTTTATTAAAGAATTTATATCCGGCGGCATCAGCCCTTACCGCTTTGCCATCCAGAACATCACCATTTGCAATTACTGATGCAGCTTTACGCGGATCACCTGCTTCATAAGCATCCATCAATACCTGGCTGGGTGCATTGAATCCCCAACCTAAATTCGGAATACCACGAATACCCTGAATTTGAGCAAACTGACTGCCCAAGTAGATTTGTTCTATTGGCTTTTCATCGGCATAAACTTCAAATACCGATTCGTCGCCATATTCAGTGGCTTCAGTAAATATCTGGTCATATGGCGTATTTAAACTGTTATCTCCAGATGCGATAATGGCTGTAGTAAGGTCCAATGCAGCCGACCAGTTTTTTTGATACAAGTACACCTTTGCCAAAACAGCCCGAGCCGCATTTTGAGTTGCGCGCCCTTGGTTATTACTTGTCAATAGAGCTTTGCGCGATGGGAGGAATGGTATTGCAATTTTCAGATCGCGCTCAATTTTTTGCCAAATTTCTTCGCGTGTTGATCGGGCAGGTGTTTTTTCATTCTGACCCAAAACTTTATCAACAAACGAAACTCCTCCAAATGCCTGTGCTAAACGATAATACATCACCGAGCGAATAAACAAAGCTTCTGCCAGATAGGTGTTTTTCACGGCATCAGCATCCTCCAAAGCACTTATTAACGCCAAAGCTTCATTGGTAAGAAATATACTATTGTAACAGGCGCTGTAATAATCTGCTATTGGAGCATTGCTCGCTGTGAAGCTCAACGATTTGAACTGGGTAATATCGCCTCCATCGCTGGGAGTACTGCCTTTTTCCACATCGGGAGTCGTGTAATTATTCATTCCAAAGTTAGCCCAGCAAAATGGCCATCCCCGAAGGGTACCATAAGCTTGTGCTAATTTAGCTTCCACCAGTATTCCCTTATCCAGTGTATTGTCAGGAGTATAGTTTCCGTGATGCCAGCGTCCCTTTGGGTAGCGGTCCAAAAAATCCTCTGTGCAAGCTGTGCCAATAAGCACTATGGCGAAAAGTAATAGTATATTTTTCATCGTATCCTGAATTAAAAGTTAACTGCTAAACCTGCTGTATAAACCGAGGGAAGTGGGTAGGTGCCACCACTGTCAATACCACCATCGAGAATGCCTCCGCCAATTTCAGGCGTATAACCACTGTTGTTTTTGAAAGTGATTGGGTTTTGGGCATTCACAAAAATCCGGAACTTTTGGCAACCCAATAATTTCGCCAGATTTTCAGGAAGATTGTACCCAACCTGAATGGACCGGATACGGAAGTAAGCGCCACTTTCGAGTAAGTTGGTTGATGGTTCAAAATTGTTGCCACGAGCGGTATTCAATGCAGGCTCAATATTTGAAGTACCTTCTCCATGCCAGCGGTTAAGTGCAGATGTGTAAAAGTTAAATTGTGCGTAGGTCGGTAATTTCTTTGTGTTGATTATTTGATTCCCATACCCTCCATTGAAATCAATGGTCAGATCAAAATTTCTGTAGCTCCCGTTCAAGCTCAATCCGTATGTAAATGTGGGGATGCTGCTTCCGATAAATTTCCTGTCTTTGTTCGTAATTTTCTGATCTCCGTCCAGGTCTTTATACCGGATGTCGCCTGGTCTGGAAGTCCATGAAGCAGGATAGTAATTGTCAATTTCAGCCTGATTCTGGAAAATCCCATCCTGAACATATCCGTAAATTGCACCGACTGAATGACCTACTGATGTTCGGTGGTACTTTCCGGTAACAATATCAGAATCATCATTTCCCAGGGAGAGCACTTCATTTTTTAATGTTGCACCGTTTGTACTGATCCCATATCTGAAATCACCAACTTTATCTCGCCACGAAAGGATGTACTCTATTCCACTGTTTCGTATCGATCCGGCATTTGTAATTGCATAACCTGCTCCCACTGATATGGGGGGCGCTACATAAGCCAATAAATCGCTGGTAGTTTTAGTATAAAATCCAAGTTCGAGTGATAAACGATTCTTAAAAAACCGGCTTTCGAAACCGGCATCCAAACCTGTTACGACCTCCCAATGGATATTCTCATCAACTAAGTTGCTAACTGTTGGTATGTAATAGGTTTTCCCGTCAACAACCACTTGTTGCCCTTTAGGATTGATCGTAGGGAACCACAGGTAATTTCCAATTTTATCGTTGCCTAATTTCCCCCACGATGTTTTGATTTTTAAATAATCTATTTTACTGCTTAGGTTTTTCATAAATTCTTCTTCTGTTACGACCCAACCCAAACCGATGGAGGGGAAATATCCCCATCGCTTATTAGGAGAGAATTTGGAAGAACCATCGGCACGGAAAGTAGCCGAAACCAGATATTTATCGGCATAAGAATAGTTAAGCCTTGCTAAGTATGAGATAAACGACTCGGCTTCGTACCAATCTCCATTGGTTTTGTTTAAGTTGGATCCCATGCTTAACAGCCAAAAATCAGGAGGTACAATCCACATATCCGGACTAACCAAAGAGTCAGCGGCAGCGTTAAATCCTTTACTCTCCTGAACCCTGGCTGTATAGCCAACCATAGCGCCAATCCGGTGTAAATCTTTAGTTTTGTTATAATTAACAATCAAGTCCATCTGATACTTCGTGTATTCGCCGGTATTTCTGCTGAACGATGTTTTTTCGCTTTTATGCGAAGAGTTGGATGTCGAATTGTTTACATCGAAGCGCGGTATATAGTTGCTACCGTTGTTAATGCCAATGTCACCATAAGCGGTCGCGCGGAAGGTGAAATCTTTTAAAAATCCAACTTCAGCATAAACATTACCAACCGACCGGTAGCCATAACTTTCGCTGTTGCCTTTATTAATTTCCATTACAGCCACAGGATTAGGCACATCTTTCTGAATGCCGGGAGCAGGGGTGTAAAATGATCCAATGTTATTTGGGTCATGGTCTTCATCAGGTGAATATATGGGGTAAGTAGGCAACGCCTGTGCTGCATTGGATACATTGGCAGTTGCAGGATCAACATCCCATCGGCTTAAAGTGACATTACCCCCCATTTTGAAATGATCGGTAATGGTATAATCACCCGCCCAACGTCCGTTGAAACGTTGGTAAGAGTTGTAATTCACAATACCATCCTGTAAAAAATATCCGATTGAAAGTATGCTGCTCGATTTATCCGTTGATTGCGAAACACTGATACCGTGATTTGTTATTGCTGCCGGACGAAATATTTCAGATTGCCAGTCGGTTCCTCCACCGAGTAAATCGGGAACCCATTCAGTAGCAGAAGGATTCATGTTTTTGAGTTGCTCGTTGTAGAGCATGGTGAAATCGGAAGCGTTGGTTAGTTTTAGCCGATCCCGATCTGACAGTACCTGAACACCGGCATAACCATCATAACTTACTGAAAGTTTTCCCTTTTCGGCTCGTTTGGTAGTAACTATGATTACCCCATTCGCACCCTGAACCCCGAAAATTGCCAATGACGAAGGATCTTTCAGGACTTCAATGGATGAAATGTCGTTAGGATTTACAAAATCAATGTTATCAACAAACATTCCGTCAACCACAAAAAGTGGGTTTGTGCTTGCATTTACTGTTGCAATACCGCGTAGTCGAATGGTAGGGCTTCCTCCAGCTGCACCGCTATTAGTCATCACGAGGCCAGGGACTTTACCCTGCAAGGATTTTACCGGGCTGTAATCCGGAGATGTTTTCAGGTTATCACCATCAATCGAGACAATCGATCCGGTTAGGTCGCGTTTGCGGGCAACACCATACCCAATCGCCACAACTTCATCAAGATCAAAAGTCTGTTCTTTTAGCTTAACATTAATTGTTGTCTGGTTATTGACAGGTATTTCCTGACTCTGTAATCCAACGCAAGTGAATACAAGAATCGCCTGTGGGCTGGCAGAAATAGAAAATTGTCCATCGACATCTGTATTTGTGCCCCGTGAAGTGCCTTTTACTAAAACACTAACTCCGGGTACCGTTTCATTCTGCGTATCAGTAACTTTTCCCTTTATAGTTATCACATTTTGAGCAAAAAGGATTGATACTGACAATAGAAGATTCAGTAGGACAAATAGTTTTTTCATAGTCGCATTGTTTTAGTTATCAAAAATTCGTCAATCAAAGCTAAACCACCTGGCGGCGTAAAAGAAAAAAAACGGTACACCTCTGATTCATCATTGTTAAAAGATGTTGCATAACAACTACACTTATACCTCACCTGACATTATACAACAGGAGGTAAACATTTGTTTATGAATATTTTAAAATAATGTTCATGTAAATTATTAAAGTTGGCAGAAACTAAATCTGCTTCACTGAATGTAATGATTTTGATGCGGACAGTTACTTACTAAACAAAGCTTAACATACATGGCACAATATGCATTACACAATTTTTGAAAATAATTACATAATTCACACTTATCCGGATCCTGTCATGTTGGAAGGATCTAGCGGTAACTTGCGGATTCGATTTGTGGAAAGTGATCAGTGAACAAAAAAGAACAGCGGTTTTTCTTTTTTACTACCTTTAGTTTCGCATAATTGAAAATGACCAATGATCAAAACGAATTACCTGCAAATCCGAAATATATTTTTAATCCTTTGCCTGCTTCTGGGGAATCTCCATTTATTTGCCACGACTGGACTTTCTCCGAAAAACTATTCCAAACAGGAATATCAGGCTGCCAGCCAAAACTGGTCGGTTACGCAGGATTCAAAAGGATACCTGTATTTTGCCAATAACATTGGATTGCTCGAATTCGACGGAATCACCTGGACACTTTATCCTGCGCCTGAAGGCGCCGTTGTCAGGGCTGTTACGGTGGATAAAGCAAACCGTATTTTTACTGCCGGATACCGCGAACTGGGATACTGGGAACGCAATGAACTTGGAAGGCTCGAATATCATTCACTAAAAAAAGAGGTTGAAGAGAATTTTACTCCGAACGAAGAATTCTGGAATGTGATTACTTCCGGAGGCCGGGTCTACTTTCAGTCATTTTCGAAAATTTACATCTACGACTATCAGAAATTTGAAATCGTTCGTCCGGAGGGCTTTATCAATTCAATTTCCGATGGTGGTGACCTGATTTTCGTAAACGTCATGAACAAGGGTATATATGAAATTACCGGGACTGCAATTACACCGTTTCTGGTCAGTGATTTTTTCAGCAATAAGGAAATACGTTTTATTTTGTCACTTAATAACAAGCAAAAACTTATCGGAACTGCCAATGATGGCCTTTTGTTTTACGATGGACAAAAACTGACCGTCTGGAATCAGGAGCAAAATGATTATTTCCGGAAAAACATGATCAACCGTGGATGTATTTCTTCTGATGGAAAAATTATCATCGGGACCATTCTGGATGGCATATCAGTTTTTGACCGTACGGGAAATCTGCTTTACCGGTTTAATAAGGAAAACGGACTTCAGAACAATACTGTACTTGGAGTTCTGTCTGACACCAACCAAAATCTCTGGATTGCGCTGGATAAAGGCATTGACTTTATTTCCTTTTCGCCCGACCCTTCTTTTTCAATCATCGAACGGAAAGAACTCGGAGCTGTTTATACAGCAGCCGTTTACCAGGACAAATTGTACCTGGGAACCAATCAGGGATTGTATTTCAGACCCTTTATTTCTTCGAATGAACCTTTCAGGCTGGTTCCCGGAACTCAGGGACAGGTTTGGGATTGCAAGGTTATTGACAACCATCTGTTTGTGAACCACAACAAAGGGACTTTCGAAATCTATGGTGACAGGGTTCGACAGATCTCGGCTGTTTCAGGGGGTTTCTGCATCATCGAAAATCCTTTAAATACCAATTCGCTGATGCAAAGCACTTATTCAAACCTGATTTCATACAAAAAGGAAAACTCTGAATGGAAAATTGACCGGGTCGATTACCGGTTTAACGATTTAATTCGTTACCTCGAAATTGACCATTTGGGAAACTATTGGGCCAGTCATTTATACCGTGGAATTTTCAGGCTTAAATTCGACCAGCGCGACTCGATAATTTACAACCGATATTACGGAGATGACGTTTTCGGGAAAGACCATGATATCCATGTATTTAAAGTAGAAAACAGAATTATATTTACGACCGGGGAAAAACTATACACGTTTGATGACCTGAAGGATTCCATAACCGAATATTTTAGCCTGAACGAAAAACTGGGCAATTACAAAAAGGCCAAACGTATTGTTGCTGCTCCTGAAAATCATTATTGGTTGGTCACCAGCGAAGCCTGTGGACTGTTCAGAATTCAGAATTCGGAAGTTCAAAAAATCAAGGAATTCCCAACCGGGCTTTTTAACAACCAATTGATTACGGGTTATGAAAATATAGTGCCGGTTAGCGCCAGTAAAGCCATACTTTGTCTCGAAAACGGATACTCTATGCTGAATGCAGATACCCTCAGCCCGGCTTCACAGATTTCGGGAAAGAGCCCTGAACTTCGCCGCATTACAATTAACGGCCAAAACGATCAGTTTACAGATTTACCACTAACCGGGAAAGATATCACCCTGCGATTCAACCGGAACAACCTGCAACTGAGGTTCTCATTTCCTTTCTTCAGCAGCGACAATATCAACTATCAATCGTGGATTGAAGGTCTCGATCAAAGTTGGTCGGAACCAATTGATAAGCCAATTTTCAGTTTCAAACGTATTCCGGTAGGGCATTATCGGATTAAAGTACGTGCAATCAATACTTGGGGCGAATCGAGTCGGGAATACGCCATCAAACTCGACATTCTTCCGCCATGGTACAGATCTGTTCTGGCTTATGTTATTTATTTTCTGATGGTTATATCGGGACTTCTGATCTTTCGTATGAGAATTATTGAACGAACCCGCCAAAAAGAAAGCCGCGACCAGGAAGCCAATGAACGCGAACTGATTAAACTGCGAAACGAAAAGCTTCAGGCTGAACTTTCATTCAAAAGCTCTGAATTAGCCAGTTCTACCATGTCGATTATCAAGAAAAACGAATTCTTGATTGATGTGAAAGAAATACTCAGGGATCAGAAGGAACAACTTGGCACACGCTTTCCAGATAAATACTATGATACGCTGGTTCGAAAAATTGACGACAATATGAGCAGTCAGGACGACTGGAAGGTGTTTGAGGCCAATTTTGAACGGGCGCACGAGCAATTTATGAAAACCCTTCAGGACAAATACGATGACCTCACACCGAGCGACCTTCGCCTGTGCGCTTTTCTCCGGATGAACCTTTCGTCGAAAGAAATTGCACCATTGTTGGGAATATCCGTTCGTGGCGTCGAAAACCACCGGTATCGCCTCCGCAAAAAATTTAACCTGGATGCCGATAGCAATCTGACTGAGTTTATTCTCCGGTTGTAAGGTTTGGAAAACAATTATACACAGCAAAAAATGAGTATTACTGACGATTTTATACACGACTTTTCTTCGCTTTTTCCGAATCAGGTTAATTTGCAACCCTGGGAAATAACCAGCAACCTAAAGATCATCATTGAGGAACTTATTTTGCAACTGAATGATGACTATAACATCAAGGATGGCATTGCCATCCATAAAACTGCTCAGATAGAAAGTGGCGTAGCGCTGAAAAGACCCGTCATCGTTAATAAGAACTGTATTGTTGGGCCAAATGCTTATTTCAGGGAAGGCGTTTATCTCGACGAGTCGGTTAAGATCGGGCCAGGATGCGAAATTAAAAACAGCATTATTTGCTCCGGAACGGCCATTGCCCACTTTAATTACATTGGGAACAGTATTATTGGGCGCAATGTGAATTTTGAAGCGGGCTCAATCGCTGCAAACCATTACAATGAGCGGGTTTCGAAGCGGATTTTTGTTTTGTGCCGATCGGAAGTCATTGACACAGGCGTGGAAAAGTTCGGTTCACTGGTGGGCGACAATTCCAAAATTGGGGCGAATGCCGTATTATCGCCCGGAACCATACTTGAAAAGAATACCATTGTGAAAAGACTCGAACTGATCGAACAATACAAATAGACTGATGCTTGTAATAAAATGAAAAAAGAAATTTCCATCGCCAACATGAATGATTTACCTGAACTCATTGAATTGCTGAATGATTTATTTACTCAGGATATAGAGTTCGTGCCCGATTTGAAAAAACAAAAGCAAGGACTTGAAGCAATAATTAACAATCCTGAAATTGGCGAAATCCTGGTGCTAAAGGGTGACGGCAAGATTTTAGGGATGGTTAGCTTACTTTTCAGCATCAGTACGGCATTAGGTGGGAAAGTCGCGATTTTGGAGGATATGATTATTCATCAGGATTACCGAAAAAAAGGGCTTGGCAAGGAATTGCTCAATAAAGCCATCAACTTTTCAAAAGAACGGAATTGCTTAAGATTGACCCTGCTGACGGATTTTAATAACGATGTGGCGATAAATTTTTACGAGCACTTTGGATTTAAAAAATCTGAAATGATACCGATGAGACTGGTATTTGATTTGTAAAATCTCAATCATTGTGTCATCCTAAAAAAGCTGTCCAGAATACTGATGGGGTGACTCCGCTCGGTCAGTCCTTTTTCTCAAATTTATTTTCACAAAACCTATGGGTTTCAGCTCTAAAATCAAGCTCCCACTATTTTGGGATTTGCTCATATTTACTGTTTTTAACACAATCCACCGAACTTAAGGTCTCCAATGTTCGTTTAATTGAAAGTACAAATTAAAATGAATCAAAATGAACTCTTCAGAAAACAAAAATAAAGAAGCCAATCCCTGGATTGACATCAATAAAAATATAGAAAAATACCTGAAACCTAGCTTAGGGAGGAGTATCTGGCAAATAACCAACACTTTTATTCCTTATATTGGATTGTGGATTTTAATCGTTTACAGCCTTTCAGTTTCTTACTGGATCACAGCCCCATTAATTGTGCTGGCAGCCGGATTTTTAGTGCGACTTTTCATCATCTTCCACGATTGCGGGCACGGATCTTATTTTAAATCTGCAAAAGCCAACAAGATGGTGGGCATGTTCTTCGGAATTTTGTCATTTACACCTTGGGATAAATGGCATAACCAGCACCACAGGCATCATGGCTCGGTAGGAAATCTCGACAAACGCGGAGTGGGTGACGTGTGGACGATGACCAAAGAGGAGTATCAGGGAAGTAACAAATGGAACAGAATAAAATACAGAATATATCGTAATCCGCTTGTCATGTTTGGCATTGGCTCACCTTTTGTATTCCTGATTCAGAACCGTCTGACCAGAAAGGGAATGCCTGCAAATGAAAAGCTGAATGTATATTTTACTAATGTTATGCTTCTGATTCTTGTTATTGTGATGAGCCTTGCCATCGGCTTTGGCACATTCATGATTATTCAACTTTCGATCATTTATATCGCTTCGATTTCAGGACTGTGGTTGTTCTATTTGCAGCACCAATATGAAGATGTTTCGTGGTTCAGGACTAAAGACTGGAATTTTCGGACAGTTGCCATGGAAGGAAGTTCATTTGTTAAGTTTCCGAAGGTATTGCAATGGTTCTCCGGAAATATCGGGTTCCACCATATCCATCATTTGAATGCCCGTATTCCCAATTACTACCTCAATAAATGCTACCGCGAGAATAAGATTTTCAAGGAGGTAAAGCCAGTTACTTTTTTATTGGCTCTAAAGTCGTTAAGACTCAGACTCTGGGACGAACAAATCCAAAAGATGGTGTCGTTTGGCGGAAGACATTAACTTATAAACTACATAAGTAATAAGCACAATTTATTGTCGTATTTTTTGGACGAATTACCCCACATCCGCTAGCGGACGTGGGGTGAGTGAATTTAAAACACGACATTATTTCATTCTGATTACTTTGAGACATAGGTCACCTGGAAATTAATAAAAACCATTTGTTCTATATATTTCAAATTCTTACCAGTTCAACTCACAAAACCCGCTTCCAAGTGGTTTCAGAATGGTCAATACGCTAACCAAGGCATCGCGCATCACATTTACAAGCGTTAGTTTAAAAGGTTCGCCTAAAGTTTGTTTCAGTAAATAGACAAATCTCATTCTTATTCATTGCTACTCGTACTTTTAGGACAAGACAAAAAAACTGAATCAGAAAAAATAACTATCTTGGTACTTCCAAATACTAAATGAAATCGTTATGAAACAAACATTTGCAGGGATTTTAATTTTGTTTTGCTTTGCGATGTTCTGGCACTGCAAACCAAACAAAACCTTTAGTGAAAACGAAATATCACTGATCCCTCAGGTGAAGCAAAAGAGCCATGGAAAATCATCGTTCCGGTTTAAAGAAAGCACCAAATTAGTGGTCGAAAATGTTGATCAGAAGGTTATCGCTGTACAATTTGCGGAACTTTTAGATAAAGCTTCAGGATGGAAATCACAAGTACTGATAGGAGGCGACGAAGGTGGCAATCAGGTATATTTCAAAACAGAACTTCTGATGGACCCGGAAGCCTATCAGCTGAACGTTCAAAAAAACCGAATTGAAGTAAAAGCTGCCAAGCCCGCCGGTTTTTATTATGCCATGCAAACCCTCCGACAGTTGCTTCCGATAGAAATTGAAAGGCAACAGAAGCAGGAGCTTATAGAATGGAGGGTCCCGGTAATCAGCATTTCTGACAGCCCCGCCTATAAATGGCGTGGTTTTATGCTCGATGTCTCGCGGCACTTTTTCCCCAAGAAAGACGTACTTCGTATCATCGACCATCTGGCCATGCATAAAATCAACACGTTGCACCTTCATCTGGTTGACGATCAGGGCTGGCGAATCGAAATAAAAAAATATCCAAAACTAACCGAAGTGGGTGCATGGCGGGTTGACCGTGAAGACCAGCACTGGAATTCGCGTGCAAAACAGGGAGCCGGAGAAAAAGCCACTTATGGCGGATTCTATACTCAGGAAGACATTAAGGAAATGGTGGCGTACGCCCAAAAAAGATTCATCACCATCATTCCTGAAATTGAAATGCCAGCACATGTTACTTCGGCACTGGCAGCTTATCCTCAATTTTCGTGTAAAGGAGGACCATTTACTGTATTACCGGGAGGCGTGTGGCCCATCACCGATATTTACTGTGCCGGGAAAGATACGACCTTTCATTTTCTGGAAGATGTATTAAGTGAAGTTATTGAACTTTTTCCTTCCAAATACATCCACATTGGCGGCGATGAAGCCACTAAAACCGAATGGGAGAAGTGCCCCAACTGCAGAAAACGAATCATGACAGAGAAATTAAACAATGTAGGAGAATTACAAAGTTACTTCATTAAACGGATAGAGAAATTCATTAGTTCGAAAGGCAAAGTTTTACTTGGTTGGGACGAAATTCTGGAAGGCGGACTGCCCGCTGAAGCAACTGTTATGAGCTGGCGCGGAACGAAAGGCGGCATTGAAGCAGCCAATCTGGGTCATGACGTGGTTATGACTCCCAACACACATTGTTATTTCGATTATTACCAGGCATCAATGGATAAGGAACCTTTGGCTATTGGTGGATACCTTCCGCTCAGCAAAGTGTACCAATTCAATCTTATTCCCGAAGAACTTAGCACCGAAGCCGCCAAACATATTTTGGGAGGCCAGGCCAATTTGTGGACAGAATATGTTCCTGACCTGAAACATGCCGAATACATGATGTTTCCACGAATAGCAGCAATGGCCGAAGTCCTTTGGAGTCCGAAAGATTCGCGCAACTGGGAAGATTTTTCGCGCCGGATACAGCTTTTCATGAAACGTTATGACGAGATTGGATTAAATTATTCGAAAAGTGCTTATAATGTATTAACCAAGGCAGAGATTGATCCAGTCAAAAAACAACTGTCCGTAAGTTTGAGCAGCGAACTTGCAGGTGTTGATATTCATTTTACAACCAAAGGTTCAGAGCCAAACAATTATTCATCAATCTATGATCGACCCATCGTGCTCAAAAAAACAGCCGTCATTAAAGCAATTACCTTTTCCAATGATGGGTCACCCTCCGAAAATGTACTGAGGCGATCATTCAACATGAACCTGGCAACTGCTAAACCAGTAAAATATATCATTCCGTTTAGTCCATCATACAAAGGTTCAGGAGATTATACCCTCGCGAACGCTATTCGTGGAACGACCAACCATGAAGATGGCGAATGGCAGGCATGGAATGGTACCGATATGGAAATTGTAATCGACCTTCAGGAATCAGCCAAAATTAGCCGGATATCGGCAGGCTCTCTTCAAAATACAGGCGCATGGATATTTTTTCCACAGAAGGTTGAGTTTTTTATTTCAACTGACGGGAATAACTTTCAGAAAGTGGGAGAGGCGGTGAACGAAACTGATTCTATTTCAGGAGAAAAGCAACTGAAAGAATTTGGTGCAACTTTGAAGCCTGTTTCGGCCAATTTTATAAAAGTAATTGCCCGAAACTTCGGAAAAGCGCCCAAAGGACATGCCGGTGAAGGCAAGCCGGTCTGGTTATTTATCGATGAGATTGAGGTGGAATAACTACAAACTGGATTGTAAGTCGAGCTAAATTTGATCTCTATTCGTTTTCTTAATTGTGATTTCTTTTTATCAAATGTTGTCATGTGTAGTCATTAGATAGTCATTCTTTGTTTTTCCGTAAATGACTACGTATGACCACATAATGACAAATTCAATTTGGTATGAAATAAATCGGATTCCAAAATTAGTTTATCCTGAGCACCCTCCCAATTTTAAGGGTTGTTTGAGCAGTAATTTTATTTGCTGCACATATTTTTCTAACCGACGTATGGTATCTGCGAGCAATGGTTGAAAGATTGTCTCCTTTACGAATCACATGTTTGGTGGTTCCTCCGGCAGCCAGTTCAGCTCCGTCAGAGGGCAAAGGTTTCTTTTTGAAATTATGCAGATCGATTTCAGCGCGTTTATTGGCATAATAAACCTTATCGCTTCGTAGGCTACCAATTTCAAAATCGATGTACTTATTCGAGTCAAAAGGTTGTCCAAACAAACGGGTTTCGAAGTGTAGATGATTGCAGGTTGCGCGACCAGTGCGTCCTCCGAGGCCAATCAAATCTCCCGCTTTTAGGGTATCGTTTACCTTAACGCAAATCGCTTTAAGATGTCCGTAAATCGTTTCCAGCCCATTATTGTGCCTGACTAATACCAGGTTTCCATATCCACTGAATCGTTTGGCTAAACGCACTCTTCCGTCAAAAGCGCAACGCACGGTATCGCCCGAATTCAGTCTGATGTCGGTACCCGTATGCATTCTTCCATGACGCGGCCCATACTTGGATATAATCGCACCCTTTACAGGCAGAATAAATTTTGTACTGTTGTTTCCGACAAGACCAATGACTATGGTATCATTTTTATTCGGAAGAGTATTGACCGGATACTTGATCTGGGTTGTATTCCAGATATTTTTATAAAGTGATTCGTCAAGAGATTGTAATGAATCTTCAGAAATTTCTTCAATTGTGCCCAGCAATGAATCCATTTCACTGGACTGGATTTTAGGTTTGATGGTATCTGGGAGCGACTGCTGTGCAAAACCGAAAACGGAAAAGAACAGGCAAATAGTTAGTGTTAATGTAAGAGACTTCATTCTCAAAATTTGGGTTAATACTTAGCTCAAAAATTTGAACGGGCAGCGAAGGTAACTTTTTCATTATTAAATCTGGCATAATCTGCTAAAAGACATGGCTATTTTAACAAACTATAACACCTTTTTATACATTTGTGGCGATTAAAATTGAGGATTAAATAGCGATGAAAAACAATGGTTTCCGCAAGATTTTGAAGGTTTTAGGATTTGGAATTGCGGGTATTTTCACCATAATTGGACTGACACTGACAATAGCTTTTTTTGCCGTAAAATTTCATATGACCAACGACCCTGGAGTTGTTGACCTAAATGACCGGTATTTTCAGGAGATCAAAGAGAAATATGGACATGGGTCAACTCAGGAAGATACTCGTGTTGATTTTAATGAAGCCCGACTGCTACATAACCTGTCGGTATTGAGTAAATATTATCCTGCCAACGCTTACTATATTCAGAACGCCTATTACCAAAGTCACAATCTGAATGAGGCCCAGCGTATGATTGAGGCGGTTAATATCCATTTGCAGGAAAATGCCGGGTATCATGCCGAGGTAAATAGTTTTAAGGAAAACCAGGATCCTGAACTGTCGAAAATGAATTCAAAAAGCATTTTTGAATGGATGAACATTAAGGAATGGCAGGATTTCAAACTGGCTGTTGCCAAAGATAAAAACCTGATCGATTCGGCTGCCTGCCTGACTGGAGTAGAGCCACGCCTGATTGTAGCTTTATTGGTTGGAGAACAGATTCGGTTGTTTAATTCGAACCGCGAAGCATATAAAAAATGGATTGGCCCGCTGAAAATCCTCTCAGTTGAAACTACTTTCTCACTGGGTGTTACCGGAATTAAAGTGCCGACAGCCCAAAAGATTGAAAAAAACCTGAAAGACAGCACATCGGTATTTTATCTGGGTAAATCGTATGAACACCTGCTCGATTTCCAAAGCAAAAATACCGGACAAGAGCGGTTTAATCGCCTGACTTCCTATAAGAATCATTATTATTCGTACCTGTACGCAGCACTTAATATGAAGCAGATTAAGGTACAGTGGGAAAGATCAGGATTCCCGATTACTGATCGCCCTGAAATACTGGCAACGCTTTATAATATTGGCTATGAGGCGTCGATACCCAAAGAAAATCCGTTAGTGGGAGGCTCAGGCATCAATATCAAAGGCAAAAAGTATTCTTTTGGTTCAGTCGCCTATGAATTCTATTATTCAGGTGAATTATTCGAGTTGTTCCCTTTTAAAAATTCCAGATTTGATTTCACTGATGTTTAAATCAAGTCATACCCAACCGTTTTCAGGAAGAATATTATTCATGTCGATCTTATTTTTCCTGATTTCAATAAGCAGCCATGGTCAAAATCCCTGGATCAGTGAAATTCCGTGGACAAACCTGATGGATGGTCTCCAATACGCTGAATTGGATGCTCCTGAAAAATCGGTAGTCAACGATTCAAAACTGACCATCCTGAAAGTGGATGTACAAAAATTTGATTTCGAGTTTCTGACGGCCTCCGAACATGGACATCAAGCGAGAACAGCTCCTGATTGGGCACAGGAATTCGACCGGAACATCATCATCAATGCCGGGATGTATAAGTACAACAAAACGCAGTCGAACAAAGGCTACATGAAGAATTACAACCACCTGAACAACCCGGTTAGGAACAATTATTACAACGCCTTGCTGGCCATGCATCCGAAAGATCCCAAAAAACCACCTTTCGAAATCATTGATACCTACCAGAAAGATTGGGAAAAGATTAAAAACCAGTATCACTCGGTATGCCAGGGAATGCGCATGATTAACGACCAGGGAGAAGGAATGGCATTTACGAAGCGTCCCGATCAATCGTGCAGCATGATTTTAGCAGCCACTGACACCGGGCACAATCTGTACTTCATTTTTACAAGGTCGCCATATACCCACCTCAACATGATCAAATTTCTGCAGGGATTGCCTCTGAATATCCGCACAACGGTTTATCTGGAAGGTGGCCCCGAAACCAGTTTATATCTGAACACCGGTGATACAGTGATTGCCAAATACGGCAGCTATGTATCGAACACCTGCGACAACGACGACAACGATCATTTCCGCAAGATGCCGAATGTGATTGCTATCCGGAGGAAGAAGTAAGTCAGAAGCGTTTGTGTACAAGTGTTTTTCTGATACGATTCAGTGCATTTTAGTATTCCTGAACCAATACTTCAGTTGAAATATGCATATGTTTATTTATCTTTCGAATCATATCTAATGACAACTTTCTCTTCTTGCCCAAAATTTCGGTTACCCGACTTCTAAATCCAATCACATCAGCCAAATCCTTTGGTTTGTAGTTCATCTGCTCCATTCTAAACTTAATTGCTTCAATTGGGTCAGGTAAATCTATGGGGAAATGAATCTTTTCATAGTTATCAATCAATAATGACAACAAATCCAATTCATCTCCTTCTGCTGTTCCAGGTTCAGCGTCAAATATAACTTCAAGTCTTCTTAGTGCCAGATTATATTCCTCTTCGGTCTTTATTACTTTATGCTCCATGATTTATATTGTTACAGCGTTTATTTTATCATACTCTCCATGAGTGCCAATGAATCTAATCCAAATAATACCAAATTTGTAATTAATCTTTACAATCAACCGATATGAGTTACCCTTAATATTGAATACTACCCGATTATCTTGTAAAATGCTGGCAGAAGGATAATCAAGTTTTATTTCATTTGGTGACATCCAATTTGATTTTTCAGCCTCATCATACCAGGACTTTAATTGTTCTTCACAATCTTTATGGATGATCCAAAAATCGCGTAAAGTACTTTTTGCAATTATCCTCACAGCCTTTTTTTATTTGCAAAGGTAATAGATATTTCCCAATATGGGAAATATTAAATAAATTTTCTCTGTGACTGAAACTGAATGTGATTGCCCTGAGAAAGAAAAAGTAATAAGAGAAGCGGAAATGGAAAAGAGAAAATCCTAACGGAGATTATTACATTTTTTAGCCATCATTTACCAACTGCGACTGAAAACTGACCACTTCCTATTCCCTGATTATCTTAATTTCGCCTCCACGGCCAAGCTTAATAATGCTGGAAGGAACCGCTTTTTGGTTGTCGTCCTGGCGGTATGTAACCACGTAATCAACGGAATCGATGATTTCCTGAGCTATCTCGGCGAAGCAGGCCGGTGAAGGTTTTCCGCTGATGTTGGCCGAGGTAGACACGATTGGACGTTTAAAACGGCGGATTAAATCGCTGCTGAATTGTTCGGTGGTCAGGCGAATTCCGATACTTCCGTCTTCGGCAACCAGGTTTTTGGCCAGATTTTTAGCGCCATCATAAATAATGGTCAGTGGTTTATCGGTTAGTTCAATCAAATCGTAGGCTATTTCAGGAACTTCTTCAACGTAACGCTCAAGCAATGCTGCATTTTCCATTAAAACAAGCATGCTTTTAGAGTCAACACGGTTTTTGATGGCATAAATTCTCTTTACAGCCTCTTCGTTGCAGGCATCGCAACCCAATCCCCAAATCGTATCGGTTGGGTACAAAATCACCCCACCTTTTTGCAAAATCGCAAGTGCTGCCTTAACATCTTCAATCATTTAAAACCGAGTTATAAAGTTGTTTCAATTGTATAGCATAACTCTCACGGGTAAACCGCTGAGCGTTAATTTTCCCTTTGACAATTAGTGATTTCCGCAGAGCTTGATCTCCAAGTAATGTTTTAAGCGCCTTCCCAATTTCTTCAGGTTTCTCAGGGTTAATATAATAAGCGGCATCGCCACCGGCTTCGGGCAAGCTACTTATATTCGACGTAATAACGGGGCATCCTGAAGCCTGTGCTTCGGCAACAGGAAGTCCAAACCCCTCAAAAAGTGACGGATAAACCATAACTTCTGCCATCTGATACAAAACAGCCAGTTCTTCATCCTCAATGCGAGGCAGAAAATACACTTGCAACCTGTTGAGGTCGGCCTCAATAAATTTTTGCACCTTGTGATGATAATCGGTCAATTTCCCGACAACAACAATGGGAATATATGTTCTCGAATGAACCATTCCTTCGAGTATGCCAAGAAGATTTTTCCGCGGTTCAACAGTTCCTACCGAGAGCAGGAATTTCTTTGGAAGTTGATATTTCTTTCGTAATTGAATTTTTAGTTCTATTTCCGCCCTTTTATAAAATATCGGGTTGATGGACTGATAAATAACGATGATTTTTTCTTCCGGAACAGCAAAATAATTGATCAGGTCGCGTTTGGTTTGCTCTGAAATGGCATGTATCAGATCCGCTTTCCGGCAGGCATGCCTGAATTTTCGATCATAAATCTTCCGGTCGATTTGTTTGTAATATTCAGGATATCGAAGAAAAATCAGGTCGTGCATGGTTACGATCAGTTTTGCCCCCACTTTCTCAATACCAACAGGCAATTCGTGACTTAATCCATGGTACAGGTCTAATTTAACCTCCTTTGCCAGTTTCGAAATCTGAATACTACGCCATATAAACTTCAGGCTTTTCCACCAAAAATTTTCCGGTTTTAATTCGATTGAACTTTCAGGAGCAATAAAAAGCGGTTTTCTATTTCCGGGATTAAATAAAAAATATTGGTCGTCGGGATACTGAGAAACAAGCGCAGAAATACTGTTGCGGCTGAAATTACCCAGTCCGGCAGAATTATTAAAAGCTCGCTTGGCATCAAATCCGATTCTCATAATCATTCAGTTTAATCCTCAAAACACTTCCTAAATATACGGAAAAGGATGCCAAAACACAATTTTGGCATCCTTCCTTCCCTAATAAAAATATTTTTGACAGCCTAAACTTTGAAATCCTTCAAGCCCTTTAAATCCAGGGTCCCAAAATAATCGCTTAATGTTTCGGCGCGACGAATCTGAGCGACTTCTCCGTTTTCGCGAAGCAGTAATTCGGCAGAACGCAATTTACCGTTGTAATTGAATCCCATAGCATGGCCATGCGCTCCGGTATCGTGAATAACCACCAGATCGCCTTGTTCCATTTTGGGTAACGGACGATTGATGGCAAATTTATCGTTGTTTTCGCAAAGCGATCCGGTTACATCATACACCTGATCCTGTGGTTCGTATTCTTTTCCCATAACTGTGATGTGGTGATAGGAGCCGTAAAGCGCGGGCCGCATCAGGTTGGCCATGCTCGAATCCAGTCCGGCGTATTGCTTATAGGTTTTTTTAATGTGCAAAACTTTCGACACCAAAAAACCAAAAGGACCGGTCATTGCGCGTCCCGATTCAAAGTAAATGCGCAATGGTGTTAATCCGTTAAGCTCAATTTTTTCCTGATAGAGTTTTTTAATGCCCTGGCTCATGAAATCCAGATCGACTGGCTGATCGGTTGGCCGATATGGAATTCCAATACCACCACCCAAATTTGCAAACTCGATAGTAATCCCCACTTTTTGCTTGATTTCAACAATCAGGTCAAATAAAATCTGGGCTGTTTCAACAAAATAGGCGGCGTCCAGTTCGTTCGAAGCAACCATGGTATGCAGACCAAAACGTTTTACGCCTTTGTCTTTCAGCATTTGATAACCTTCAAATAACTGCTCACGGGTAAATCCGTATTTGGCTTCTTCCGGATGTCCTATAATGGTGTTTCCATCTTTGAGCGAACCCGGGTTGTAACGGAAACAAACCAGTTGTGGTAATCCAACATTCTTCTCCAGATATTCGATGTGCGAAATATCGTCGAGATTGATGATCGCACCAAGATCGATTGCTTTCTGATATTCGTAGGCCGGTGTATCATTCGAAGTAAACATGATTTCGTCGCCCGACATGCCCAATTGCTCGGCAATCACCAATTCGGCAAATGAACTACAGTCGATACCAAAACCTTCTTCACGCATGATTTTCATCAGGAAGGGATTTGGAGCCGACTTGATGGCATAATATTCTTTAAATCCAGGATTCCAGGAAAATGTGCGGTTAAATTTTCGGGCATATTCGCGAATTCCTTTTTCGTCGTAGATATGAAAAGGAGTTGGATATTGTTCGGTAATCTTTTCGAGCTGTTGTTTTGAGAACGGAAGTTGTTTGGTTGTCATTTCAAAATAAAATTAAACGAGGCTGTAAATTTACGGTTTTTTATAAACAAAGTAGGTCTGCAATAAGTTCCTCACTTAAAAAGCCCGAGGCAATTTCTCTTACTTCGCCTTCCATCCGTATATTCCAGGCTTCATCAACTTCTATCTGAAGCGTTCCACCCGGCATTTTCAGGCTTAACTTCCGATCGGTCAGTCCCTTTTTCACCATAACGGCCGCCACTGCACACGACGAACTTCCAGAGGCCAGTGTATAACCTGCGCCACGTTCCCAAATCAGGATTTCCACCTCAGTGCGTGATAAAACCTTGGCAAACTGAACGTTAATCCGATTCGGAAATAACGGATGGTTCTCGATTTCAGAACCATGCTTCAGAATTTCAGCCTTAGTTAAATTATCCCTAAGAATTACGCAATGCGGGTTTCCAACTGAAACACAATTAACCAGATAAGTTTCGTCGATGATGTTAAGCGGGTGATCAAAACACTCGGCCTCGTCGCACATAACAGGTATTGAATGAGAACTAAAAATCGCTTTTCCCATATCAACCTGTACCAGATTTGCCTTTTGGTTAGTTTCCTGCGTCACCTTAGCAGTTACTATTCCGCCAAGTGTTTCGATGGTAAACTTTTTGCCAGTAGTATGGCCGTAATCATAAAGGTATTTGGCAAATATGCGGAGTCCGTTACCACTCTTTTCGGCTTCTGAACCGTCAGGATTATAGATTTTAAGACCAAAATCGGCTTTCGAAGAAGGAACTTTAAGCAGGATTCCATCAGAACCGATGCCATAATGAACATCGCAAAGGCGCTGAATAATTTTCTCATCCAGTTGAAATGAAAGTTCGGCTTCGTTTAATACAAAATAGTCGTTCCCAAGCCCGTGTGATTTCACAAAAAAATTTTGCATAGCTATTTGTTTTTAAACTGATACGATGACTTCGAGTCATCATATCAGTAACTTATTGATGTGATAAAATTAACCAATAATCCCTATGAAGGAAATTGTCGCCTATAAAAGATAACCTTTAATTCTTTTATCTTTGAATCGAAAAGAATGAACAACATGACTCTCAATTGAGTTGATAATAAAAAATGAAACTGTTATGAGTTTTGACTTAAAAAAAATACGAGAAGATTTCCCCATCCTCGATCAAAAAATATACAACAGGACGCTGATCTATTTTGATAACGCGGCCACAACCCAACGCCCCCGACAGGTAATTGATGCGTTAACCAGAACCTATACCGAATACTATGGGAACATTCACAGGGCTGCTCATTTTCTGGCTGATAAAGCTACTTTGGCTTATGAAGAAACCCGTGAAAAAATTCGGATTTTAATCAATGCCGATACCCGCGAGCAAATCATTTTCACCAAAGGTACCACCGAAAGCATAAATCTGGCAGCATTTTCATTTGGCGAAGTATTTATTCAGCCAGGCGACGAAATCATTGTTTCGGAAATGGAGCACCATTCAAATATTGTTCCCTGGCAATTAATGGCCAGCCGTAAGGGAGCAAAAATCATCATGCTTCCGATCGATGATAACGGCAGGCTTCAAATTGAGAAACTTGAGGCGTTGATTGCACCGCAAACCAAATTGATTGCAGTTACCCATGTTTCGAATGTGCTGGGAACCATCAATCCAATTAAACAGATTGCTACTATAGCACACTCAAAAAACGTCAGGATATTTGTTGACGGGGCGCAGGCTGCAGCTCATTTACGAATCGATGTACAGGATTTGGATGTTGATTTTTATGCCTTTTCGGCGCATAAAATGTATGGTCCAAACGGGGTGGGAGTGCTATATGGGAAAAAGGAACTACTGGAACAAATACCGCCCTATCAGGGTGGCGGTGAAATGATTTCGGAAGTAAAATTTTCAGGAACAACCTACAACGAACTGCCTTATAAATTTGAGGCCGGAACTCCAAACATTAGTGGAGTGATCGCTTTTGGCGCTGCTATTGGTTACCTCGAAAATATTGGAATCGAAAATGCAGCGGCTTGGGAAATGGAATTGCTAACATATGCAACCAACAAACTTACCCAGATACCGAGACTTCGGATTTATGGAACTCAGGCTGAAAAATCAGGCGTAATTTCATTCAACGTGGAAGGTGTCCATTTCTTCGATTTGGGAACTATGCTCGATAAATTCGGAATAGCTGTGCGAACCGGCCACCATTGCGCCGATCCCCTGATGGAACATTTTGGAATTCAGGGAACAGTTCGAGCTTCGTTTGCTTTCTACAATACCAAAGAAGAAATTGATGTATTTGTGGAAGCGCTGAAAAAGGTGATTGCAATGTTTTAAAAACCACTTTCTATGAAACGATTTAGAAAATTCCTGATTTTAAGCATGCTCATCATAGTCTCAATGTCAGTTTCAGCTAAAAAACTGCACATCCTGGTGGTTACGGGCGGCCATGATTTTGACCGAAAATCATTTTTTGAGATGTTCGTTTCGTTTCAGGACATCAGCTACACCGAGCTTAAACATCCGGAAGCCAATCTCCAATTGGGTTTAATTGATCCTAAAACATTTGATGCCGTGGTATTTTACGATATGCCAAAAGCTATTTCGGAAAAAGAAAAGGAAAGCTATTTTAAATTGCTGAAACTTGGCAAAGGATTGGTTTTCCTTCACCATTCGCTATGCTCCTACCAGCAGTGGGACGAATACAAAGACATTGTCGGGGGTAAATACCACGAAGAAAAAAACTCGCCACAATCATCGACTTACCAGCACGACGTGAACTTTACGGTAAAGATTGCCAGTCCAAAAAACCATGTAACAAGGGGAATAAAAGATTTTGAAATACTGGATGAGGTGTATGGAAATACAGAAGTTCTGCCCGGGGTAACGCCATTGCTCACCACTAATTACCCGCAAAGCAGCAAAACAATCGGATGGACGCACAAAATTGAAAACTCACGCATTGTATATATTCAGCCAGGTCACGATAAAAATGCCTGGTTCAATCCAAATTATCAAAAACTGGTCCGGCAAGCCATTGCCTATGTGGTGATGAAATAAAAGTTAGTCACCAACTTGATGTTCCAAATTGGAATTTCATGATTTCGAATTCTTCTGGATTGCCTTTTTGCTGTTCAATACACTTGAAAGCATCAGTACTCCATGTTCTGTAAAAACCAAAGGTAAATAGCGTAACCCCATAAGGTCAGAATTGGAGGTCACAAATTGCGACCTCCAATTTGCAAATTCTTTCTTTGTCAGAAAAAAGGGCAAAAAGGAATAAGAAAAAAGGAAAGACAGGAATCGACTAACGATTTCCTCTTTCCCTTTTCCTTTTTTCTCTTTCCTGATGACAAAAAACTAAAAATTGTCGGCTTCGATTTCGAAATATGCCTGAGAATGCTCACATACCGGGCACTTCAGAGGTGGTTTGGTAGCTTCGTGCAGGAATCCGCAAACACGGCATTTCCATACGACTTTGCCTTCACGCTCAAATACTTTACCTTCTTCAAGATTTTGATACAATTTGCGGTAACGTTCTTCGTGAGCTTTTTCAATTTTGGCGATCGACCGGAAAAGAAGAGCAATTCTCGTGAAGCCTTCTTTGTCTGCAATGCGGGCAAATTCCGGATATAAATCAGTCCATTCTTCGTTTTCGCCATCAGCAGAAGCTTTCAGGTTTTCAAGCGTTGTACCAATTTTTCCGGCTGGATAAGTGGCAGTAATTTCAACCGGACGTCCTTCCAGTTGTTTAAAGAATTGTTTAGCGTGTGACCGTTCGTTTTCAGCAGTTTCCAAAAACAAAGCTGCAATTTGTTCCAATCCATCTTTCTGTGCTACTTTGGCAAAAAATTCGTAACGGTTACGTGCCTGTGACTCGCCAGCAAAGGCTTTCAGCAGATTTTTTTCGGTTTGTGATCCGGCTAATGTTTCCATGAAATTTATTTTAAGTGTAATTTGGTTTTATGATCGACATAATCATTTAAAGTTACAAATTAATTGAACTGGAAAATGTAGGCGACCTAATTTTGATTCATTCAAACTTTATTTTTGTATGAAAACAAAAAATAACGACATTTGCATCCTTTAAGCTTTAGTAAATGACGATAAACGAAATACAACAGGAGATTGTTGAAGAGTTTTCTGTATACGATGATTGGATGGATAAGTATAGTTACCTCATTGAACTTGGTAATGAATTGAAGGATTTGGATCCAAAAGATAAATCAGATCAGAATCTGATTAAAGGATGTCAATCGAGAGTATGGCTGGTTTCTGATTTTGTTGACGGTAAAATTATTTTCAGGGCAGAAAGTGATGCGGTAATTGTGAAGGGATTGGTTGCTCTTTTGCTTCGGGTTGTTTCGAACCGTACTCCGAAGGAAATACTGGACAATGAGCTTTTCTTTGTTGATGAAATCGGATTAAAACAGCACCTTTCGCCTACCCGTTCGAACGGACTACTTTCCATGATCAAACAAATTAAACTATATGCTGTTGCATATAACAGAATTTCAGAAAAAGGAGATTGAGCGATGGATACCAGAATTGATTTAATAATTGAACGACTTAAGGACGTTTATGATCCGGAAATACCGGTGAATATTTACGATCTGGGCTTAATATACAATGTTGATATTGACGACCAAACCAATAAGGTCAATATAATTATGACCCTTACCGCTCCCGGATGTCCGGTAGCTGATATTTTGGTTGAAGATGTACGGCAGGCTGCCTTAGCAGTTGAAACCATTCAGGAGGCTGATGTGGAATTAACTTTTGAACCACCCTGGGATAAATCGATGATGAGCGAGGAAGCCCGTCTTGAACTCGGATTTTTTTAGTTTTTACCTCATCTTATCCCGATGGAAATTAATCTCGAATTACTTTGCACACAAGTACAGGAACTCGCCAGGAAAGTGGGCCGATTTATTTTTGATGAACGGCTAAAATTCACTTCTGAAGATATCATTCACAAAGGCAAATCGGATATGGTTACCTATGTGGATAAAACTGCAGAAGCCCGTATTGTTGAAGCTTTACGTAAACTACTGCCTGGTTCAGGATTCATTGCTGAAGAAGGCACTGCACAGGAAAATGGCGAAAAGTACCGCTGGGTGATCGATCCGTTGGACGGAACAACCAATTATATTCATGGTATTTCGCCCTTTGCAGTGAGTATTGCATTAATGGAAGATCAGGAAATTGTCATGGGAGTCGTTTATGAAATCAGTTTGGATGAGATGTTTTATGCCTGGAAAGGAAGTAAAGCTTTTCTAAATGGTCGGGTAATCGAGGTTTCAAAAGCTGCATCTACTGCAGATTCGCTGATTGCCACCGGATTTCCTTATTATGACTTCTCAAAACTCGATAATTATATGCAGGCGATGAATTTTTTCATGCGAAATTCGCACGGAATGCGCCGGCTGGGTTCAGCCGCTGCTGATATGGCCTATGTTGCCGCCGGGAGGTTTGAAGGTTTTTACGAACATGCCCTGCATTCCTGGGACGTGGCAGCCGGAATCATCATCGTCAAACAGGCTGGTGGAAAGGTTTGCGATTTCAGCGGTGGCGATAATTATTTGTTTGGTGGCGAAATGATTGCCTGCAATACCAACTATTTTGATGAATTTTACCGTATTGTGAATAAATATCTGGGATAAGAATCAGAAAAAACCAAAATTTCCACTTTTCTAATTTCTAATTTCCACTTTTCTAATTTCCTTTTTGTTTTACTACCTTGCATCGAATTTTATATTTATGTCATGGTTGATAAAGAAATTGCCCTGATCAACAAACAGCTTGATAGCCTGAATGCCAAAAACTTCGATCTGGAAGCCTGGAAAAGCCATACCATCATTTTTCTGGAACGCATTTTCGGTAAAGAAAGCAGCAAAGTGCGAATGATTAAAGAGTTAAATTACAATTATTCGAGCTGGAGTTTGCGCGATGCTGCCGGAACCGGCAAAGATTCTGATCCGGTAATCCTGAAAGCACGCGAAATTCTGGAAGCAACCCGGCTGGAACTCGAACATTTGGGTGTTCCCAAACAGGAAGAAGAAAACCTGAAAATCTGGTCGTTGCTTGAAGAAGAAATGACCGGCAAACAAATTCGCGAAATCAAACTTATTTTGCAATCGGATGAAGCGGAAAAAATGGAGAAAATAGCCAATATCCTTTATAACCTTGAGAAGGAAAGCATGGCTGTTGTGCTCGCCAAACTGCTCGTTCCGTGAGACGAAGTAATCAGTATTCAGTGTTCAGTCGCATGGGACAGAAAATTTTGCGCGTTCCGGGATGCGCGTTCCGGACTCTCGCAACCCGTAACCCGAAACGCGTAACAAATAAATCAATCCTTTCCGCCATGGCGGATAAACAGTAATTCATGAGTCCCAAAATCGCCATTGTTATCCTGAACTGGAATGGAGCAAAGCTGATCCAACAGTTTCTGCCTTCAGTAATTAATTTCAGTAAAGGTGACTCAACCAAAATAATCGTGGCTGACAATGGCTCAACTGATGATTCGCTTAATATATTAAGGAATGAATTTTCTGAGGTCCAATTGCTCGATTTAAAACAAAATTATGGATTTGCCAGCGGCTATAACGAAGCGTTAAAACAGATCGACGCCGACTATTTTGTGATTCTGAATTCAGATGTAGAAGTAACCTCCGGTTGGCTCCGGTCACCCATCAATCTCATGGAATCCAATCCGGAAATTGCCGCGGTACAACCCAAAATACTTAGCTATCAACAAAAAACTCATTTTGAATATGCCGGTGCTGCCGGCGGGTTCATCGACCGTTATGGCTACCCATTTTGCCGTGGAAGGATATTTAACGAATTGGAACCCGACACCGGGCAATACGATCAAAGCACTGAAATCTTTTGGGCAACCGGCGCCTGCATGTTTGTCCGCGCTTCGCAATTTCACGAAGCGGGTGGTTTCGATGCCGATTTTTGGGCGCATATGGAAGAAATTGATTTGTGCTGGCGTTTAAAAAACCGGGGGTATCAAATTGTATTTACTCCTGAAAGTACCGTCTATCATGTTGGTGGGGGAACTTTGGCTTACGACAATCCGAAAAAACTCTTCCTGAATTTCAGGAATAACCTGTGGCTGCTTTTTAAAAATTTGCCTGGAAAACAGCTTGTTTCTATTCTTTTTATCCGGATGGTTTTGGATGCGGTGGCTGCATTTAAACTTTTGGCAGAATTCAACCTGAATGGAATCCGAAGTGTTCTGAAAGCACATTACTTCTTCTGGATTTCAATGCCTGTTCTTATTAAGAAACGAAAAATGATCAGTCGAACCATTTCGCCCAAACAATCTTCAACCGGAATACTTCCCAAAAGCATTGTCTTTCAGTTCTATGTCAGGAAACGAAAACGGTTTAGTGAGTTGAGTCAGTAGCTGGAGTATTTTTCGAATATCTTATTTTCTGATCAACTTCACAATTTTAAAAAAGACATCAGTAAAAATTATTTTGGGGTTTCCGTTCATTTCAATGTGAGCAAAAGCTGTTTCGAATACCTCAGTCAGTTCCTGAATGTTCCGTTCATTGATGAATGGAGAAAATCGTTTCGAAAAGTCCTCTTCCTGTTCACTCATGAAAGTTAATTGTCTGCTTTTCAGGTTGTAAATAAAATTTTCACGAAGAATAATCAGGAAATAATTAAGCAGACTTTTTTGCTTTTCGCGTCCAATACCAGCACCCACATCCACCCATTTGAACAAATCGGTATATTTTCTTCCATACGAAAAACGCATCAGTTCCTTGAAACGCTCAAGATTAAACTGGGTTTGTTCGTCGGGCTGAAGCAGTTCAATGGCTTTGCCGTAATTCCCTTTGGCCAGATGCACAATGTTACGGATATCACAACCTTCAGCTTCGGGTAATTGTGCGATTACCATTGCCATCGCATCCGGATCAATCGGCGGAATGGTAATCAATTGACATCTGGAACGGATGGTACTGATAATGTCTTCTTCGTTTTCAGTAATCAGGATAAATAATGTTTTTACGGGTGGTTCCTCAATCATCTTCAGCAGTTTGTTGGCACAGGCCACATGCATTCTTTCGGGCAACCAAATAATCATCACCTTGTATTCCGATTCGTACGATTTGAGATTGAGTTTCCGGATAATCTCTTCACTCTGATGGGCATAAATAAGGCCCTGTGTATTTTCAACACCAATCAGGTCGAACCATTGGTCGATACTAAAATATGGATTTTGTCCAACCATCGTGCGCCATTCTTCCAAAAAATTATCCGAAACGGGCTCTTTAAATTTGGGTGTTTTTATGACCGGAAATACAAAATGAAGATCAGGATGAATCAGCTTCCTGTACTTTTTGCACGATGGACATTCGCCACACGAGTCATCCGATTGCCGATTAGTACAGGCAACATATTGTGCATAAGCAATAGCCAAAGCCAGTTTCCCGGTACCTTCAGGCCCTGCAAAAAGTTGAGCATGACTCACCCTTTCTTCCTTTACAGACTGAATCAGGCGTTGCTTAATGGAATTCTGACCGATAACTTCTTTAAAAAACATAGTTCGGAAATTGAGAAGTCCAAAAATAACAATTCCTGCTCCTAAAACCAGTTTTGCCGGAAAAATAAGAAATGGGAAATATGAAATTTAGACGAGCATGACTTTCCTTTTTCCTTTTTCCACTATTTCCAAAAATTACCATTACCCCAAGATTTGGGTGTAAGCTCCCTTCGATACGCTTCGCTACTCAGGGAGCGGCTTATGTCTTCCGTCTCCGGTCTTCCGACTTCAAATTACCTTACCCCAACATTAAATTCAGGCAAGCAAAATGCGTAAAAATTAATCGCACTGATCTTTTTTTTATATTTGATGTGAATTTTTGTAACTCTAAAAAAATACATATGCAAACAATTGAAACTTATGATTTCGCTGGCAAAAAAGCGCTGATCCGTGTTGACTTTAACGTGCCTCTCGACGAAAATTTTGTAATTACCGATGATACCCGCATGCGTGCAGCAGTGGATACCATCAATAAAGTAATCGCAGAAGGTGGTTCGCCAATTATCATGTCACACTTTGGCCGCCCGAAAGCCGGACCGGATCCCAAATATTCCATGTGTCATCTGGTTAATCACTTAAGCGAATTGCTGGGCCGCGAAGTAAAAATGGCTCCGGATTGTATTGGCGCTGAAGTTCAGGCGATGGCTAAAGCTTTAAAACCGGGAGAAGTGTTATTGCTCGAAAACCTGCGTTTCCACAAAGAAGAAGAAAAAGGCGACGAAGGCTTTGCCGAACAACTGGCTGCAAACGGCGACTGCTGGATTAACGATGCATTCGGAACGGCCCATCGCGCTCATGCTTCCACTGCAGTAATGGCCAAATTTTTCCCTAATGACAAGATGTTTGGTTACCTTATTGAAAGCGAAGTAGCCAGTCTGGATAAAGTGTTGAAAAACCCACAACGTCCGTTGACTGCTATCATGGGTGGCGCTAAAGTTTCTTCAAAAATAACCATCATCGAAAACCTACTCGACAAGGTGGACAACCTGATTTTAGGCGGTGGAATGACTTATACTTTTGTAAAAGCTCATGGCGGTGAAGTCGGAAATTCGATTTGCGAACTCGAATACCTCGACACTGCTTTAGCTATCGAGAAAAAAGCTGCAGAAAAAGGAGTTAAAATCTATATGGCAACCGATGTGGTCGCAGCAGATGCTTTCAGCCCTGATGCAAATACCAAAATCGTTGAAGCCAATGCAATTCCTGCAGGATGGCAAGGTCTGGATGCAGGTCCGAACAGCATTGCGATGTTCAAAGATGTTATCGAAAATTCAGGAACTATTCTGTGGAATGGTCCCGTCGGTGTTTTCGAATTTGAAAAATTTGCGGTAGGATCAAAAGCAGTTGGTGAAGCCATTGTTACAGCTACATCAAAAGGCGCTTTCTCTTTAGTTGGTGGTGGCGACTCCGTATCGTGCGTTAACCAGTTTGGTTTTGCCGATGGTGTTTCATACATTTCAACTGCCGGAGGTGCATTGCTCGAATACCTCGAAGGACAGGTTCTTCCGGGAGTTGCAGCAATTAGAGGAGAATAAAAGGAAGCCCCCTCCCGCCCTCCCCCGGAGGGTGAGGAGAAAAAATCGCACTATCCATATTGAATGAAATACTGAAAACCCGGGGTAATCGCTTCGGGTTTTTTTTATCATGAATAACCACATAGGCACATAGAACACATAGTTTAATACGCATTAGTTTCCTCTTTCTGAAACGAAATGATATCTAATTTGTGAAGGGTTAGCAACGCTCGATACTATTTATTTCACATTTTTGTTCTTAAAATAAAATCTATGTACTCTATGTGCCTATGTGGTTCAAAAACCTTAAACAATGAAAAAATCACAAACTACCATTGAAAATTTCAAAACATTAAACTGTGCTCAATCGGTGCTGTTAAGTTTTGCCAACGAGTTGAACCTCGATGAAATGACTGCCCAGAAAATTACACTTGGTTTCGGAGGTGGAATGGTTATGGCAGAAACCTGCGGTGCGGTTACCGGAGCATACATGGTATTGGGACTTAAAGCCCAAACCGGTGCTAAAACCATGCAGGAGATGAAGACAGAAACAAAAGTCGCAGTACGCCAATTCAACGAATTATTCGTTGCAAAACATGGCTCTCTAAAATGCAAAAAACTACTTGGAGTTAACATTTCAACTCCGGAAGGTGCAACTGAAGCCACAGCCAGAAATCTTTACGAGACGGTTTGTACCGAATTGGTAGCTTCAGCAGCTATCATTCTCGAGGAAAACTTCTAAAATGCCTGATTGTCTGATTTAAATTGAGTTGCAAATGCGGATTTCAGAATGGATAACTTCGTCCAGGCTATTCAATTGAATAGTTCCTTCAAAAAAGCTCTCTCCATCGAGCAAATTGGGCATCAGTTCCTGAACCAGGCTTTCCATTTCCAGATTAAAAATATGGAGGATATCCACCCATTTCAGACGGCCTCGGATTTTGCTCTGCAATTCTCCGGAGAATTTGGCTGATTCATAAACGAAATAAATAACCGATGATTGGGTTTCCACTTTGATTGCTTTAACCACCCCGCGCAAAACAGCATCCATTACTTCAAGCCCGGTCGATTCCTGAATAGTACGGATTGCCGCCTCATTCATGTCTTCCAATAAACCTGGTTCACCTTTTATGCCGGAATGTTTTCTCTTAAGAGGACCATCCTCCTCAATCTGGTGCAAAAGAATATGGTCAGTTTTGTTATCGAAAAGAAAAGTTAGTGTCTGGATGGCTGAATGGTTCATTGGATTGAAAAACTAAGGGTTAAGTAAATTTCAAAAGCTTATCAAAGATAAACTTCAGAGTAATAGAATTCAAATTTGATGTCACACATTTCCGGGAAAATTTGACTTTAAGAAGTTCAGTCATTAAAAGGATCAAATACAGACAACTATTTAATTCTTATCTTTGGGTTAATCAACTGAAAATAATCATGAGCACTAACTGGACACTTTCAAGAAGACGATTCCTTGGAATAGCCGGATCAACGGCAGCAGGTTTGATGCTTGCGCCCGATCTGTTTGCACAAAGTTCAAATAAGCCAAAAATCAGGTTTGGAATGTTATCCGATGTTCATTTTGCCAATCGTGAACCGGCTGGGGAACGGTTTTACCAACAGTCACTTGCCAAAGTTCAGGAGGCCATTGACCGGATGAACCGGGAAAAACTGGATTTTGTAATTGAACTGGGCGATTTTAAAGATCAGGATACAGTTCCGAATGAAGCCAATACCTTGAACTATTTAACTGACCTTGAATCTGTTTTCCAACAGTTCAACGGTCCGACTTATCATGTTCTGGGCAACCACGATATGGACGGGATTTCGAAACAACAATTTTTGGAAAGGATTGAGAATACAGGCATTTCTGGCACAAAAAGCTACTATTCATTCAATAAAAAGAAAATTCATTTTGTGGTTTTGGATGGAAATTTCACCAAAGAAGGAAAAGCCTATGATCATGGGAATTTTTCATGGGACGATTCTTTTGTTCCTGAAAGTCAGATCAATTGGTTGAAAGAGGATTTAAAAGGGAATAATTTACCGGTTATCGTGTTTGTTCACCAAATGCTCAGTCCTTCAAGAGATGTAAAACTTGAAGTGCAAAATGCGGCAGAAGTAAGGCAAGTCCTGGAACAATCAGGAATGGTGCTTTGTGTTTTTCAGGGTCACGTTCACGAAGAAAGTTATAACCTCATCAACGGAATCCATTATTATTCGGTTAATGCGGTAGTTGACGGAGACGGACCTGAAAACAATGCATACATGATTGTGGATATTTACAAAGATGGAAGCCTGAAAATAGATGGTTTTCGCCGGGCTGCTGATCGGGAGATAAAATAATTCATTTGAACCACATAGGCACATAGAACACATAGAAAATGTAATTTTTAACTTTAAAATATGCAAAGTCATTTCGGGATTTTCAGATAAAAATCTATGTGCCCTATGTGCCTATATGGTTCATTTAATAGCCTTGATCTATGAAAAAGAAACTCGTCGTCCTTTCAGGCGCTGGTATAAGCCAGGAAAGCGGCATTCGAACTTTTCGCGATATGGGCGGACTTTGGGAAGAATATGATGTAGCTGAAGTTGCTACTCCCGAGGCCTGGCAAAGGAATCCGGAACTGGTTATGCGTTTTTACAACGACCGCCGCAAACAGCTTTACGAATCCGAACCCAACGCCGGGCATCGTGGATTGGTCGATCTTGAAAAGGATTTTAATGTGCAAATTATTACCCAAAATGTGGATGACCTCCACGAGCGGGCCGGAAGTTCAAAAGTCTTGCATTTGCATGGCGAATTGAAAAAAGCACGCAGTTCGGTTGATGAGTCACTCATTTACGAAATCGATGGATGGGAATTGAAATTCGGACAAAAATGTTTAAAAGGAAGCCAACTTCGCCCACACATTGTTTGGTTTGGCGAGGCTGTTCCGGCTATGGATGATGCCATTCCACTGGTTGAGTCGGCAGATATCCTGGCTGTTATCGGTACTTCGCTTAATGTCTATCCGGCGGCTGGACTGGTCAATTACACGAAGAAAGGAATTCCAATATTCGTAATCGATCCTGAACGTCCACAGGTTTTTATACGGAATGTAACCTATATTCAGGAAAAAGCAGGGAAAGGTGTTGAGCTATTGAAAGAATCACTAAAATTACTGGCATGAAAAAATGCTGTATCCTTATTTTGATATTGATGCTGGCCGGCTTGAATGGTTATTCGCAGCGGTTTGAAGGTGGCGTGATTGCCGGATTTAATGCTTCGCAGGTTGATGGTGATCTTTATAAAGGATACCATAAACCGGGAATCGCATTGGGCGGATATGTCCAGACCAACCTGACGCGAACTGTTTACGCCGGAATGGAGATTAAATTGATGCAGAAAGGTAGCCGGAATATCGATTCACTGGCCATCGAAGGGCAGATCAAATACATTATGCGGTTAAATTATGTCGATCTTCCGGTTTATCTGGGGATTCGGACCAGTGAAAAAATTTCACTTTTACTCGGTGTATCACCTGGCTATCTAATCAGTGGAATCGAATACAACGACTATGGTAAATTCCAGGAAGAAGATGAAAACGTCTTTAATGAATTCGATTTTCAGGGATGGCTGGGTTTCCGCTTCCAGATATCAAGGCGGCTTTATGTCGATTTACGCGGATCCTATTCGCTGATGCCCATTCGTAAACAGGAAGGCGATGCACTTTGGTACTGGAAAAGTAATCAATTCAACAATCTACTGAGTACCACCGTTCTTTACCGGCTCGATCTTTAAACCATAACCAACGGCCAATTATCCTGAATTATGAAACGACAAGTGTTACTCACCGGTATAGGGATTCTCTTGTTTTCCTGTTCAACTCCAGTAAAAGACAGTCAAAATTCCGATCAGAAAATAATCAACGAACTCACGGAATCCCTTAATAAAGGAATTCTGGACATTTGGTACCCACGCACCATCGACAGTATTTCAGGAGGCTTTCTCAGCGATTTCGATTATAAATGGGAGATGAAAGGCCCGCAAAACAAGATGATTGTCACCCAATCGCGCCATGTTTGGACCTGTTCGACTGTCGCCGAATTTTATCCGGAGAAGAAAGAACAGTACCTAAAAATTGCCCGGCACGGTTTTCATTTCCTGAAAGATAAAATGTGGGATGAAAAACTTGGCGGGTTTTTCAATCTGGTAGATCGTGAAGGAAAAGTATTGAAATCAGGAAAATCTGACCGAATCATGAAAGAAGCTTATGGAAATGCATTTGGCATTTATGGCCTATCAGCTTATGCCCGTGTTTCGGGAGATACCGCTGCACTTTCTCTGGCTAAAAAAGCTTTTCTCTGGCTCGATCAGCATAGCTACGATCCGCAGTTTGGGGGCTATTTTCAGTTTATGGAAGCTGACGGAACTCCTTTGAAAAAAGGAAATAACGGAGTTCCGCCAAAAGATCAGAATGGCTCCATCCATTTGCTCGAAGCATTCACCGAATTGTACCGGGTTTGGCCCGATCCGCTGGTAAAAGAACGATTGCTAATGATGCTCAGCCTGATTCGTGACAAGATTACCCATCCAAAAGGCTACCTGCAATTGTTTCTGAACGAGGATTTGTCTCCTGTTTCCTATCGCGATTCAACTGAAGAATCACGAAAAAAGAATTGGTACCACGATCATATTTCGTTTGGGCATGATGTTGAAACGGCCTTCCTTATGCTGGAAGCCTCCGAAATTGCAGGCCTGGGAAATGATACCCTCACCCTTCGGAAAGCTAAAAAGATGGTCGATCATTCCATCGAAAATGGCTGGGACAAGGAAGTTGGCGGATTTTATGAAGCCGGGTATTATTTCAAAGGTAAGGAAACGGTCACCATTATTAAAGATACCAAAAACTGGTGGGCGCAGGCCGAAGGACTGAACTCGCTGCTGATGATGGCAGAGCTTTTCCCAGAGGATCCGCACAATTATAAAACCTTGTTTCTGAAGGAATGGGAATACATTAACGCCAACATCATCGACCACGAACATGGCGACTGGTTTGATTCAGGAATTGATAAAGAACCGGAAGCGAAACTGTCAATGAAAGCGCAAATCTGGAAATGCAATTACCACAATGGCCGGGCGCTGATGAATTGCATCAAACGGCTGAAATCCTAAAATTGAACGATTTATAAGTGCCAGTGCTTTTTTAGCTAATCCACTTTCATGATTTTATAATTTACCAATGTACTTTCAGATCTTACATTTATTATATAAATTCCTTTCGGATAATCATTTATGTCAATCCTTAATTTTGAGATTGAATTTTGAAAACAATTAGAATAAAATATTTTTCCTTGTAAGTCGGTTATTGATACTTTCATGTCTTTAATAAATACATTATTAAAATCAACTACTATTGAATTATTAGTCGGATTAGGATAAATTCTATAATCTATTTTTGAAATTGAGTTAATCCCAGTAAGTTCATTAGTCAAACAAACAATCCCTTTACCCCCTGTAGGTGAGTATGCATCATTATAACCAACAGCTGCCCATATTTTATTTTCATTCTCCAATTTAATAGAAACAACTCTGTCGTTTGGTAAAGATGAATTTGAAGAATTAAAAATTATCCATTCTCCATTAAAATATCTCAGAATTCCTTTATCTGTGGCTAACCAAAGTCTATTGCTTTTATCAATATCTATATCAAGAACTCTTGCATTTGAGGGAGTTGGAACAATTTCCCATTTATTCCCATTAAATTTCAGTAAGCCTTTATCACCCGTTCCAATCCACAAATTACTATCCGAATCTTCGACCATGCACTTTAAATCATAAGCAGGTATGTAGTTATTAGCTTTTGTATCAATATTGTTTTTAAATTGAAATAGAGTACCACTATTATATCTAAACAATCCAATATTTCCTGAACCTACCCAAATATTTTTCTTTGAATCAGAATATAGGAATTCGGGATGACCTATAAACATTTTAATCGTTGTCCAAGAGCTCCCTGACCATTTATTAAATGAACCAATGTGATCAAGCCTGAAAATTGTATCTTTTTTTCCAATTGCAAATCCCAGAATTCCAAAACCAATTGTATAAGGATCATAATTCGTCAATTTATTATCTGAAAATCTCAATAATCCCTTAGATTCCGTTCCAATCCATAAAGAATCACCAGTTGTCCAAACATTTAAAATAGAGGTATTTACTAATAATTTTGTCCAAATATTATTTGAAAGGCTTCCTATCCCACTTGTTGTTCCTACCCATAATTGGCTGTTTCTTCCTATGGCCAATGATCTAACATCATTTGAGGGTATTTGTGAATTGGAAGTGTTATATATTTTAATATTCCAACTTTGTGAATATGAAAAACTAATCATACTCAACACTGCAATCATCATGTAAAGTTTTTTTTTCATTATCTTGATTGTTTTAATTCTATTACCGCTAACATTCGTATATCCGCCATTCTATTTTGCCATCTATATTTCTGCTAATTACAATCAATTCTTTTGTAAAGCTGAATACCCGCCAAAAGCCTTAGGAATTAAAAAGCAACAACTACAAAAAGGGGTTCCTGATTGAAAACTAAATTTAGTTCATTTCAACTGCAATTCAAAATTATCGTTATGAAAAATTCGGGCAGGAATTTAAAATTGTCAGGTTTTTAATTGGGACTATACCTTATCGAGCAAAACGGTAAAATGCCTCATAATTGCTGCTTCTTTCGTTATTAACAGGCCTGTTCTAATTTCGTCGCGGATGGCAAAAATGTTTTTCAGGCCGGCAGCTACAACATCCATATGGTTATTTGAATACGTTCGGCGAGGAATTGCGAGACGTAAAAATTCAAGTTTCGGATACCTGTTATTGTGTGTTTCCGGATCGCGGTCAGCCAGCAAAGTTCCCACTTCAACTCCCCGTACGCCAGCTTCCAGATAAAGAATGATGGCCAAAGTTTGAGCAATGTATTCTTCTTTTGGCACATACGGCAGAAATTTCTTGGCATCAACAAAAACGGCATGTCCGCCAATGGGTTGCTGAATCGGAATTCCGTATTCCATCAGTTTGTTGCCCAGGTAATGAACCTGTTTAATCCGGGTATCCAAAAAATCATTGGTAGTTACTTCATCAAGACCAACCGCCAGTGCGTTCATGTCGCGTCCGGCCATTCCACCATAGGTTACAAATCCTTCATACATGATATTGAATGTGGACGCTTTATCGTACCAATCGATATTCCTCATGGCCATAAAACCGCCAATGTTCACAGCGCCATCCTTTTTGCTGCTCATGGTCATGGCATCGGCATAGGTAAACATTTCACGAACGATTTCCTTGATCGATTTGGTGGAATAACCTTCTTCGCGTTGCTGGATAAACCAGGCATTTTCGGCAAATCGGGCTGAATCGAAGATCACCGGAATGCTATATTCGTCGGCCATTTGTTTCACTGCTCTCAAATTTGCCATCGAAACGGGCTGCCCTCCGGAAGAGTTACAAGTAATGGTCATGATCAATGCCGGAATATGCTTTTCAGGCTGAAGCTGGAGTACTTTTTCCAGTTTGGCTAGGTCAACATTCCCCTTGAACGGGAAAGTGCTATCGGTATCAAAAGCTTCATCAATGGTACAGTCGATGGCTTTTGCCTTGCGATACTCGATGTGACCTTTGGTTGTATCGAAATGGGAATTTCCTGGAACCAGATCACCCTCTTTCAGGATAACCGAAAACAAAACGTTCTCGGCAGCCCGCCCCTGATGGGTAGGCAGGAAATGTTCGAATCCGAAAATGGTCTGTATTTTTTCTTTCAGGTGATAATATGATGACGATCCGGCATAACTTTCATCCCCAGTCATGATGGCGGCCCACTGGCGGTCGCTCATGGCACCGGTTCCGCTGTCGGTCAGCAGGTCGATAAATACTTTGTCACTACTCAGGTTGAACAGGTTGTAATTGGCATCGGCAATCCATTGTACACGTTGCTCACGCGTTGAGCGGTAGATGGGTTCTACCATTTTAATTTTATAGTTTTCGGCGAATGGTAAATTCATGGAAAGTTTATTTTTTGCGAAGGTATTTAAAACAAATTTCGCTTTCTATGAATATTTGTCAGGTTTATGAACGGGAATTTAAACCGTCAGGCAGTAGCCAAAGTAGCAATACTCACCTTTGCATCGGTTTTGGAAAGAATCGATTGAGCACAGGCTTCGAGTGTTGATCCGGTTGTGACCACATCGTCGATCAGTAAAATGTGTTTTCCTGAAAAAGCTCCCGGATCGGATAGCTCAAAAATGCCTTCCACATTTTGCCATCGGGCAAACCTTGATTTACGGGTTTGTGTTTCGGTGGCCGTAATTCGTTTCAGATTATTGTCTGAAAATTCTTTATTCATCTGTTTGGCAATTCCCGAGGCAATCCACCAACTTTGGTTGTACCCGCGTTTCTTTTCTTTTGATGCATGCAAAGGAACCGGGCAAATCAGGTCGACTGACGAAAATTCGGGCGATTGTATCAAATCAATACCAAAATGTTTACCAATTTCTTCGCCCAATTCTTTCATCCCCTTGTATTTTAGGTTGTGCAATAACGACTGGTATTTACTGCCTTTACTGAAGTAAAAAAAAGAAGTGGCATACTCTATTTGCACTCTTCCATAAAATAAACGGGCAACCGG
>Ga0209417_1000152_pt1 | contig 187456 bp, 172 predicted proteins | sample RifGroF2_FD_184002 | JGI IMG/M metagenome (GOLD analysis project Ga0209417, IMG submission 184002) | Groundwater microbial communities from Rifle, Colorado, USA - Groundwater F2 (SPAdes) (version 2) | ecosystem: Environmental > Aquatic > Deep subsurface > Groundwater | place: Rifle, Colorado... | reverse complement strand
TGTTCAGTCTGTACGACTCCGCTAAGGCGATGCTGAAGCATCGTTGTGCGGAGGCGGACGGGCTGAACGCCGAAAGACCCACGCCGTAATACGGTTATGCCTCTTTTTGCGCGGCCTTCGTCTTGGTCGGAACCGACGATACTTCAGTATCGCCTTGTTCCATCCAAGCCAAATCCGCATCAAAAATAGACATAATTTTATTCGGCGTATTTGCGATACATGACACTAGGTCAATCACAGGACTTCTTCATGGAACGCCACCAACCTGGTGGCATCTGTTCAACCGAGCCGGCAAGTTGCCGGCGTTCCGTTAATGCAAGCAGGAGAGGCTGAGGGATTACTTCAAGTGGCGATTGGCGGACAGGGGAAATTGCTAAATTCGCAAGCTGGCAACATTGTCAGGATAAAATGATTGTTTTTTAAACAATCACTATTGACATAAGTGATTGTGTGAGATATACTGTGTCGCAAATAAAAGGTGATTGCTATGGCTAATAAGGTCTATCAGCAGATATACGAAGATGTCTTGTCAAATATAAACGTAATGCATTTTCGCCCCGGTCAAAAACTTCCCCCTGAAAGGCAGCTGATAAAGAAATACGATGCTCTTTTTACAAGCCTTGAGCCGCACTGCATGGAGGATGAAGCCCTCCCCGGCAAGTTGAACGAGATTCTCAAGCGCCGCCTGGACAGCGGTAAAATGCGACTTAAAGCCTCCGCAGCGGAGGAATATCGGGCATTTGCCGCCGGCATTCTGCCTCATTCCAAGTCTCCAGCTACCTTGAAGAAGGAAGGACTCACATGAAAAGCATGCACCGTCTGAAAGATGATATCCCCTTCACGCTTATCGAACTGCTCGTGGTTATTGCAATCATCGCAATCCTATTGGCAATTATGCTGCCTGCTTTGAAGAAGGCTAGGAAAATGGCGGAGAACACCGTCTGTATAAATAATCTCAAGCAGATAGGCATAGCTACTATGGACTATGAAGTGAGTTATGGGGCAATATACTTTCCGAGCCAGAGTCCCTATGGCGATACCTGGCCGACAGAGGGCACGATGTCAGGCGGAAGCTGGGATTTCCAGCTTGTAAACCACCTCAAGTCGCTTTCCTTGAAATCGCTGGAATGTCCGACTGACACGATATCTAGACCGTGGCTAACGTATCAAGGTTTCCCAAGGTCGTATTTCGTCAACGCCTCCCCTTTCAGCAACACGCCCTCATCTCTTAGCCCACTTGGGAAGCCATTCTGCGCGATCCGTAAGCCTGCGCAAGTCATACTTCAGCACTGCCACCCATTTGTTCTCAGTATCTATAGTTATGACAAGTACATCGGCACGGGGAGCGATTGGACCAAGCATTATTACCTGGACTATCTTGGTGTCGGCTTCATTCCGGGGCACGGTTCTTATACCAATGCATTGTTCTGCGACCTTCATGTGGAATCCCGGCAGCAGATTCTTTTTCTTCCTTGGTCTTCGGATGACAATTGGGATATCACGCGCTGACTTGATGGACGGTTATCGAAACACTATGAATAATATTGGGGATAAACTCAAAATTACGAAAATGAGAAAGAAGATAGAAAACATCTTAATTAATGAGTGGTTCACATGAGAACCGTGCCTTGTCTGACAGGTGACATGCCATTTACACTAATCGAACTGCTGGTGGCTGTGCCCGCCATAACTACCCAGCGCCTGCGGGGAGCGACGGCGAGAGTGGCTCGATTCACTTTAATCGAACTGCTCGTGGTTATTGCGATCATCGCAATCCTCGCGGCAATGCTCCTGCCTGCACTGGCAAATGCCAAAACTGCTGCCAAGCAGACGGCCTGCATGGCAAATCACAGGCAATGCGGAGTTGGAATTCTTGCATATGCCTCGGATTTTAACAATAATGTGCCATTGGGAGATATGCAGGTGGATGGGGACTATTCCAATGTATACATGAATACTATTGGTGGGAATCGTATTCCATTTGATCTCAGAACATCTTTCAAAACCTATATAGACTTCAATATCTGGATGTGTCCAACGGTAGAGAGTTCAGCGAGGATCGACGATCCGGGAAATACAAAAACATGGTGTTCTTCCCAATATGAATATTGGCCCGGACGCCCACTGGTGTCGTCGGGTGGTTTCTATCTGCCGACCTCGGTTAGCAGCTGGACTTCCAACGATGTCATGATGCAGGATCTTGTCTACTCCTTTTTAGACAGCTGGAGGGCGAATCATACGAAATTCGGGAAAGGGAAATTCTACCAGCCATATTCCGACAACCCTTCATTCAAGACATATTTCTATTGCTACCCGAAAGGATTCAATGTAGTCTTCGCTGACGGACGCGCCAGCTGGGTGGACTTCGGAAATTCAAAAACTGTTTATCATTGGGGGACGCAGTTCTTGCCTTCCGCACCTGAATTTGAGTATAGGCATCAGTGACCTGTAGGTCTTAGGAATGAATTTATTTATAAAAAAAACAGAAGAGGATTGTCATGAAGAAAAAAATGGTTTTGCTCTCGATTTTGGTCGCTGTTGCCGCAGGAATGGCGTTGAGTACGGATGCCGCTGCACTCTTGGATGGTCCGCTCACCAATGGTGATGAGCGCTTTATTCTACAGAATGACGCCTTTGTGGTCGCGGGAGGCGTCGAAGTCGACACCACGAAAAACAGTACTGAGTGGCATGAGTTCATCGTCAGCGTACCCGCAAATCTCGTGTTTGAAGTCGGCAAAAGCTACAAGATTTCATACGACTACGTCATTAAAAATGTCAAAGATGAGAAGACGAAGTTCTACCATCTGCTCCGGACAGGAGGTGACGCGAAAAAGGATAAAGGGCTGGAGTTCTGGAGCGATGCCGCCGGAGCTAAAGGACATAAGGAGTTCACCGCCCTGGTCAGTGATGCCGGCTACCGCCTTATCATAGGCGTCCAGTTCGGCGGAGCTATTCGCATCGAGAAGCTTAAGATAGAGGCTGTCGAAAAGAGCAAATGAAGCCGGCTTTCAAACAGTAAAACTTTACTCAGGGAATTCTCTATGAAGAACAGATACATGCTGTTGAATTTAGCACACGCCGCAATCTCAGCCGGCCTTCTTCTGGTTTGCGGATATGTTTATGCCGAAAAGGCTGATGCGGGACAAACTGTGTCTTCGGGCGGCGATGCACAGGCCGCCAAAAGGCATCGAGGTTTCACGGTCAGCGGTCTGAGCCTGAAAAACCTTGAAGACCTTAAGAAGGACTGGAACGCCAACATCGTAAGGCTCATGATGGTCACCTGGGGAAATGATAATACGTTCAATTTCATGGATGAAGCGAAAAGCGGCAAGCATCCGAAGCTTGCAGAATGGCTGGACAAGGCCGCCCAGTTGGACATCGCTGTCGTTCTGGACCTGCATGATGTGCCAAATACAAACAAGGCAAAGCCCAAGGACGGGGAAAAATACAACTTCTGGACCGATGAGACGAATCTGAAGACGATGTTGGAATTCTGGAAGGAAATGGCCTCGTTCTGCAAAGACCGTAAGCAGGAGATCTACTATGACATATTCAACGAACCGCTTGACTGGGGCGACGTCCCTTCCTTTCCTAAGAAGTGGCCTGAATGGTCTCAGCAGATCGTCAATGCGATAAGGGAGGTGGATCCGACACATCCGATTATCGTGGAGGTTGGGCCTGGAAGCCTGTGCTGGGGGTACAAGTCCTTCCAGCCGCTTAAAGGAGAGGGCATCATCTATTCTATACATCTCTACCAGCCGCAGGCCTACACGCACCAGGGAATTTCGGATATTCGGAACACCGATCTTGCAAAGGCCTATCTTCAGACCAACCAAAAATGGCCTGGAGTCTATGGTGACCATGGCGGAGGCCTCTGGGACAAGGACCGCATCAGGGTAGAGCTTAAGCCGGCAATCGAGTTCCAGAAGAAACACAATGTTAAAATCTACGTCGGCGAGTTCGGTGTCGCGAAATGGGCTCCCCAGGCTGATCAGTATCTCAGGGATTGCATCGATGTCTTCGAGGAGAATGGGTGGGACTGGACCATGCATGCCTTTCGTGAAAACCCCATCTGGAGCCTCGAGCACGATGATTCATACGATGTCAATGGAAAGCTACTCGATAATCCTGATGATTGCGCGCGCACAAAAGTTGTTAAAGAGTATCTCGAGTTGAACGGGAAATAGGATTCAAACCTGAACTGGCAGGTCGTAAGACGCTGAATTTATCCGCAGGTTCGGCAAAAAAAACATATTCCGAGCTCGAGAAAAAGTTCAAGTATCTGCTTGACCATCCGCAGAAACTGTCTTCGAAAAAATAAATATATATAGATTGGAATTTGTATATGAAGAGGAGTTCTATGAAATGTAAAATTATCTTATGGATGGTTACGGTATTCATGATTTTCAATTTGGCGCGTGCGGACTCGGTGCTTGTCGAGGGTGAGAGTTTCCAGGAACTTGGAGGTTGGGGGGTGGATCAACAGTTCATGGACATCATGGGATCTCCATTTCTTATTGCTCATGGATTAGGTAATCCGGTCAAGGATGCAATAACAACGGTTGCTTTTCCGGAAACGGGTGAATACAGGATATTAGTTCGGACCAGGGATTGGGTCGGAACGTGGAAGACCCCTGAAACACCGGATAATTTCAAGGCTGTCGGGACACCTGGTGAGTTTGAATTAATAATAAACGGGAAAAAGCTTCCTCTGAAATTTGGCGGTGAAAGCGCTGAATGGCATTGGCAGGACGGAGGCAAGGTGTTTGTTGACTCGAAGCAAGTTGTAATTGTGTTGCATGATTTGAAGGGCTTTGATGGCCGGTGCGATGCGATATTGTTCACGACCGACGAGAAAATGCTTCCTCCGAATAAAGGTGGGGAAATGGCGGAGTTCAGGAGGAGGCTGCTTGGACAAGCGGAGCAAGCTGAGGAAGCGGGGGATTTCGACTTAGTTGTGACAGGCGGCGGCATTGCAGGAATATGCACGGCGCTAAGCGCTGCACGGCTGGGCTTGACCGTTGCATTGATACAGGACCGTCCAGTGTTGGGCGGCAACAACAGTTCGGAAATCCGCGTCTGGCTGGGTGGTGAAGTTAATAAGTCTCCTTATCCCCGAGTCGGCGACGTTGTGAGGGAGCTTGAGCCCAGGCAGAGGGGCAATCCTGGCACAGCGGAAATCTACGAAGATGAAAAGAGAATTTCTCTGGTTGAAGCGGAATCAAACATCAAGTTGTTTCTCAACCGACGGGTAAACGAGGTGCAGGTTGAGTCGGGACATATCAGGGCTCTGATGGCCCGGAATACACGTACTGGAGACAGGATGCGTTTTTCAGGAAAGTGGTTTGCCGATTGCACCGGCGATGGAACCATAGGATTTCTTGCCGGTGCCGACCATGAGATATCTTCAAAGGGACATATGGGATCAAGCAACCTGTGGTCCGTCAGGGATGCCGGTGTCCCGAGTCCTTTTCCGAGTTGTCCCTGGGCGTTGAATCTCAAGGGCAAGGATTTTCCCGGAAGGAATCAGAGTGTTGGACAGTGGTCGAAGCCGGGACTTGACAGTCTCGGGCGCTGGTTCTGGGAAAGTGGTTTTAACTGGGATCCGATTGCCGATGGAGAGAAAATACGTGACTGGAACCTGCGTGCCATGTTCGGAGCCTGGGACACCTTGAAAAATACGGACAGTCTATATCCGAACCATAAGCTGGAATGGGCGTCATTTATTTCAGGATCGCGCGAATCACGCCGACTTCTTGGTGATGTCGTACTGAGCAAGGAAGACCTTGTCGGTGCCCGGCAATGGAATGATGCTTGTTTCCCATGCACTTGGAGCATAGATGTTCATACGCCCAATCCGTTGTTCGGCAAGGGATTCGATGGAAACGAGTTCATATCTACAGCGAACATGGGGGAGTATCCCCGTCCATACTGGGCACCTTACCGCTGTCTTTACAGCCGGAACATTGAAAACCTCTTCATGGCCGGGCGTGATATAAGTGTTACCCACGAGGCTCTTGGTACTGTGAGGGTCATGCGTACATGTGGGGCCATGGGCGAGATTGTAGGTATGGCCGCCTCCCTCTGCAAGAAGCACAATACCGTCCCGCGCGCAATCTACCATAAACATCTTGAAGAGTTGAAACAACTTATGAAGTCAGGAATTGGACGGTAAGGAATTATTCAATAGATATTGTTCAATGAAATAACAAGAAAATAATTAGGGGATTTCTAGATTACGAGATAGCGTTCTACATTTGAAGAGTTCTCGTCGGACGTGGATCTTTCTCAAATGACTTCGGCGGCTAATGAAGTTTTGCGATAATTTCACTGTCAGCATAAAGAATATAAAGACAGGGAGGGGAAATGTCCAGTAGGAAGTGGGATGATAAATCGATAACAGATCATATCCTTTCAAGAGAAGGGAGGAAGCCGCTGAATTCTTCTTATTACGCATTGACGTATCCTGCGGTCTATGCAGCGGCTGAACGGATGTTCGGATCATGGGGATCAGCAATTGAGGCCTGCGGATTAGACTACAGCAGCATAAGGAAGTACCGGATATGGTCCGATGCGGCGGTTTTAGTGGAAATTAAGAAGGTATACATGGAAAAACAGCCATTGAGTTCCAACCATGTCCAGAAAAACAACAAATCCCTGTACATGGCGGCGGTGAAAAGGTTCAGGAGCTGGGGGGCCGCTGTTGGTGCCGTCGGTATTGATTATAGCGGGATAAGAGTTAGAAGGAGGATGTGTAATGCCAATATAAAAATGGAAATACTTGCCCTATACCGCAATGGCGCGGATCTGGCCTATCCGAACATGAAGGAAAACTATCAATATCTGCTTGCGGCAGGAATGAAGAAGCTCGGAAATGGGAGTTGGGCGAAAGCCCGGAAAAAATGCGGCATACGTGACAATTATAGAATGTATGTGCAGAGAAGTGAAGTGAAATCACAGTTGAAGGAAAGCGCATGAGGATTTACTCCGGTGTTTTGGGGGCTGAAGGGCAGGATTAATACGGATTCCTGCAGAGGATTAACAGTATTATAGGACGGTCGATGCGATAAGTTATTTTACAGGAAGTGCGAGACGATAATCGTCAAATGTTATCAATGTCTCTGTTCTTCTTAATGTATTTCAAGAAGAAGAAAGTTTTTTTAAAATTTATAAAATAAGTTTCAAAAATGAAGCAGTCAAATTTATTGTTTGAAGATGAATGGTGCGTTGTTGAAAATGAATACAGTTTGGAGACGGAGCCGAATGTAGCCGCCTTGCTGACCACTGGCAATGGGTATATTGGCGTGAGGGGAAGCCTGGAGGAGTTTGGAAGCCTTCGCATTCAAGGCTGTTATATTAGAGGACTGATAGATAAGATATATGAGCTGCCCCAGCCATTCGCCGATAACATGTATATGAAAAAATACTATTTTGACGAAGATAGATTAAAACACTTTGAGAAACAAGATTGTATTATCAATTTTATAGACATTCTTTTAGTCAGGGTGAAAGTCGGGGGAGAAACCTTTTATCCGTGGGAAGGGGACATGTTATCCTGGAAGCGTACACTCGACATGAAAAGCAATTGCCTGTTTAGAGAAGTGAGATGGAAGAATAACAAAGGGGACATCAGTATAATAAAATTTGAAAGATTTTCAAGCTTTGATGATGATCATGTCTACTGTATCAAGCTGTCAGTCACGCCGGAAAACCATAATGAGGTTATAGAAATAATATCAGGTCTTGATCTAAGGACAAAAACAAATGGCCAGCGTGTTGCGAAGACAGTAAACTCGGAAGTATTCGAAAACAAAATGCTCCACGTCAACTTGTCAGGGGATTCCTACAGGTTCACATTTTGCACAGGAGTGTGCAATAGCTTTTATCCTGATGGCGAAACAGTCGTTTTGCATGCCAATATCAATGATGGTGATTTTCTCGCAAATACAATTTCCTTTCAAGCAAAGACGGGTAAAACATATACGTTGGAAAAGAAAATGTATGTGATTACTTCAAGGGACACGGATGAGAACCTTGAAGGCATTGTCAGGAAGAAATTAAAGGAGTTGGACGAGATTGTCTATGATAAGCTTTTTGAAAGTCACGTGATAAAGTGGCGCGGCTTTTTTAAAGAAATGGATGTCAAGATAAAGGGTGACGAAAGCGCGGATGTTTCATTGAGGTTTAGTACTTATCATACGGCCATTGCAATTGCTCGAAATGACGCCGTGCACAGCCTTGCGGCAAAAGGGCTTACTGGCGAGGCGTACAATAATTTTGTCTGGTGGGACTGCGAGGTATATCAGGCCCCAATATTCTTTCATACTGTGCCACAGGCAGGAAGGAATATTCTACAGTACAGATATAATAAATTGGATGCTGCAAGGCAGATAGCTAAAGCAGAAGGCAGACGGGGAGCCAGATTTCCATTCACATCGTCTGTGACCGGAGAGGAGACTGTCTGGGAATTTGCCAGGCACCCATTTATGCAAATACATGTTGTAGCCGATGTGGCCTGGGCAGTGCTGAACTATCATGCCTGCACCGGAGATACGAAATTCATGATAGAGTTCGGGAATGAACTGCTTTGGGAGATTGCAAGGTATTGGGCGTCAAGGGTTGAATACAACGAACCGCTTGACAGATATGAAATTAAAAATGTGACGGGTACAGACGAACATCATCCTTATGTTGATAATAATGCATATACGAATTATTTGGTGTGCTTTGTGCTAAAAAACGCAGTAAGAATGTATAAGACATTAAAGGAAGCGTCTAAAAGAACGGTGGAGAAGATAAATCTTCAAAGTCAAGAAATTAATGCTTGGGATGAAATATCGAAGAAGCTATATTTGCCTATGGATGAAGATACAGGGATGATCCCGCAGTTTGACGGCTATTTCCGGCTAGATAAAGGGCTTGAAGTGAAAGGAGGCTCTACGGCAAAGGCATTCCAGATGAAAGAATCTGGATTGTATCATGAGAGCCAAGTGATAAAACAGCCTGATGTAATGCTTTTGTTCTCTTATTTGAATTTCACATTCAATGATGAAGTATATAGGAGGAATTGGAACTATTATGAGGCAAGATGTGAGGCCTCCTCGTCACTCTCCTATCCAGTGCATTCGATTTGCGCCTCGGATATGGGACAGCCGGAAAGCGCTTACAGATATTTTATGAAATCCGCAAGGTTGGACTTGGATGATGGGCATGACTGTGCATGGCAGGGGATGCATTCCGCCTGCGCCGCTGGGGCATGGCTTGCAGTCGTTCGAGGTGTCGCGGGGATTGTTTTCAGAGAAGACATGATCGAAGTCAGGCCAAACATGATTCCATGGTGGCAGGAAGTATCATTTTATATTACATGGCATGGGCAGAAGCTTGAGGTCTCTTTAAACAACAGGGCAATATGCATTAAGTCCAATGAAACAAATAAGTCGTCTGTGCCTTTGGAATCCAAGGGAAAGATGTTCGAGCTTGCGGCAGGTGGAATAATTTCATTGGATATTGCAGTAAAAGGCAAAGTGGTTTTTGCGTGACCCGGGGTGTAGATGGACAACCCATAAGCTGCGAAAAGGCAAACATGCTGAAGATGAAGAAAATGTGGAATGATATGTTCCCGCATGTCCACATCATAGCTAAAAAAGGAGCCAGTATTACGCCAGGCCCCTTTTCTTTTTTTAGCTCCATCACTTCATCCCGAACAGCTTCCCCAGCCACCTGCAGCAGAGGTCGGCCATTGCAGGGGAAAGCTTCTTCGCCATCCTGTGGAACCTGTAGCTGGTGGAGTCCATGGAGAAATCTCCTGTTATGGGATTAGAAATCTGGAAATGCCTTGCCACTGGTATTCACAGGAGTGATTCCAGCGCAAGCGCATGAGGGCTCCTGCAAAGCGTCCGGATCAACCGAGTAGAATTCCAGCTATTCCTAAAGAGAACAGCTGTAAGTCCTTGCGAGTCTACTTCGCGAACTGGTTTTAAGATGAAAATATGCTATTGGCATGAAAAGGCTTTGTGGAATAGTGATTGTTTTATGTGTCCACTGTTGACATAAGTGTTTGCTTGTGCTATAATGTTCCACAAATAAAGGTGATTGTTATGGCTAGGCAAGTCTATCAGCAGATATACGAAGACATCTTGTCAAAGATAAATGTAATGCATTTCCGGCCCGGCGCAAAACTGCCCCCTGAAAGGCAACTGATAAAGAAATATGATGCGAGTGATACAAGTGTTCGTCGCGCCCTGGCAATGCTTGTCGAACAGGGATATATAGACAAGCGTCACGGCAGCGGCAACTATGTGTGTGACAAAGTCGCAGCCGGCGGCCCTGAGATAAATCCGGATATTGTTTTCATCGTGCCAAGCCACTATGGAATCAAAATAGGTCTTCCGGAATTGCGTAAAAGTCTTTCCCTGGCCCTGCCTGGGTTGAAGCTGAGAATCCTAGTTTTGGACAAGGCGTCACTGGAAACCGAGCAGGCGCGGCGCCTGATGGAGCATTACCGCAAGCCGTTTGTGATACTCAATTCCAGGAACCAGACTGCGAAAATGGCGAAGGACGGGCTTCTCTTGCCGTTGGAGTCTCTTCCACGTATGGCCGAGCGGATAGACGGGATGCCTGAGAACCGCAAATGGCCCTTCAATGGCCTGCATGGGGAACTGCAATATTTTGGATGCCCATATCTCTATACCAACACCTGTTTCGCCATAAATGCGGATCTTGCAGAAAAGGCTGGGCTTGATATAACACGTCCTCCACGGCTTTGGTCAGAACTGCTCCAGTGGGGACGCGTTTTCACCGAATGGCGCGACTCGAAGAGATGCCACGATCTTTCAGCGTTCTATGGTTATCACCGCTGTTTTCTCAGCAGTGTCGGATCCTTTTATTCCATGGCAACTGATGGTGAGCCATGGGCTGTCGCTGGCGAAGACTTCCAGCGTGGGCTCAGGGAATTCTTTGCTTTTGTCGAAGGCCTGCTTGGTGGGGGGATGACAGAGACCGTTTCAATCCAAGATCCGGATCCTTTCGTTTCCGGCAAATATCTCTTCAGCCTGCAGGCGGGTTCATGGTATCCGCGCGATATCCGCAACTTCCGTCCTGAAATGCGTTATCGCTTCCTTCCTTATCCAGTTCCAGCAGCTATGCGTCCCAGATTTTCCTCGTGCGGTACCGAGTTGCTCTCCCTGATGCTGCCTGATGATAAAAAAAAGGCAGGCATTGAAGTGATACGTTTACTGGATGCGCTTTTCAGTCCGGCCATATGCGAACAATTGGCCTGGCGTTTCGGGTGTCTTCCAGCCGATCCTCATCTCTCCCGGCGATATCTCCTGACGAATCCTGGAATGGAGCCGTTTTACGATGCTCTATTTACAAGCCTTGAACCGCACTGTCCGGAGGATGAAGCGCTCACAGCGAAATTGAACGAGATTTTCAAGCGTCGCCTAGACAGCGGCAAAATGCGCCTTGATGCCTCCGCAGCGGAGGAGTATCTGTCATTTGCCTCCGGCATCCTGTCGCACTTCACTTCGCAAAACAGTTTGAAAAAGGAGATGCTTGCATGAAAAACATACGCCGTCCGACATGGAGCACGCCTTTTACGCTTATCGAACTTCTCGTGGTTATTGCGATCATCGCAATCCTCGCGGCGATGATCCTGCCTGCACTGGCAAATGCGAAAATTGCAGCCAGGCAGGGAGCCTGCATGTCAAATCTCAGGCAATGCGGAATTGGAATCCTGTCATACGCCTCGGATTTCGACGGCAACGTGCCGATGGGGGGGATGCAGGAGGATGGGGCGTATCCGGCAATATACATGAACCGCGTTGCTGTATATCCTTTTCCATTTGATCTCAGGGCATCCTTAAACGCATATATGAGCTTCAATATCTGGATGTGCCCGGCCGTAGAGGAATCAACGAGGATCGACGATCCGAACAACACAAAGGACTGGTGTACTTCCCAGTATGAATATTGGCCCGGAGGTCCGCTTGTGTCTGGTCGATTCTATCTGCCTCCGTCGATAAAGCGCTGGACTCCAAACGATGTCATGATGCAGGATCTCGTCTACTCCTATGCAGACAGCTGGAGGGCGAACCATACGAAATTCGGGAAAGGGAAATTCTATCAGCCATATGCGGACAACCCTTCATTCAAGACATATTTCAACTGCTACCCCAAGGGATTCAACGTGGTTTTTTCCGACGGCCACGCCAACTGGGTAGGCCACGAGGAATCAAAGATCGTATATCATTGGGGTACGCAGGTCTTGCCTTCCGCTCCTGAGTTTGAGTATAGGCACCAATGATCTGAGCTTTAGGAATGAATTTTATAAAAACAGAAGAGGATTGTTATGAAGAAAAAAATGGTTTTGCTCTCGGTTTTGGTCGCTCTTGCCGCAGGAATAGCGTTGAGTACTGAGGCAGCAGCACTCTTGGATGGTCCGCTCGCCAACGGTGACGAGCGCTTTATTCTGCAGAATGACGCCTTTGTGGTCGCGGGAGGCGTCGAGGCCGACACCACGAAAGATAATGTCGAGTGGCATGAGTTCCTTGTCAGCGTACCTGCAAATCTCGTGTTTGAAGTCGGAAAAAGCTATAAGGTTTCATACGATTATGTCATTAAAAATGTCAGTGGAGAGAAGGCGAAGTTCTACCATCTGCTCCGGACAGGAGGCGACGCGAAAAAGGATAAGGGACTGGAGTTCTGGAGCGATACCGCCGGAGCTAAGGGGCATAAGGAGTTCACCGCATTGGTCGATGATGCCGGTTACCGCCTTATCTTAGGCGTCCAGTTCGGCGGAGCTATTCGCATCGAGAAGCTGAAGATCGAGGTTGTCGAAAAGGGCAAGTGAAGAAAATGTATTTTAACAGTAAACGTTTATTATAGGGGATGCTTTATGGAGAATAAATTCCTGCCGGTAAATCCAGTTCTTGTCGTTCTTTCAGCCGGTGTTCTTCTGTTTTGCGGATATGCCTGTACCCAGCAGCCTGATGCAAAACAAGTTGCTTCTTCGGACGGCACCGGGCAAAGTGCAAAAAAGTCCGAGTTAAAAGCAAATGCACCTTTGGAAAACGTAAGTCAGGCCGTACCAAAAACTGATGTAAAACAGCCTGCACCTTCGGAAAACACCGCTCAGGCCGCCAAAAGGCACCGCGGCTTTACAGTCAGCGGCTTGAACTTGAAGAACCTTGAAGACCTTAAGAAGGACTGGAACGCCAACATCGTAAGGCTCATGATGGTCACATGGGGAAATGATAATACCTTCAATTTCATGGATGAAGCGAAAAGCGGCAAGCATCCGAAGCTTGCAGAATGGCTGGACAAGGCTGCCCTGCTGGACATCGCTGTAGTCCTGGATCTGCATGATGTGCCAAACAGAAACAAGGCAAAACCCAAGGACGGGGAGAAATACAACTTCTGGACCGATGAAACAAACCTGAATGTGATGATAGAATTCTGGAAGGAAATGGCCTCGTTCTGCAAAGACCGCAAGCAGGAGATCTATTATGACATACTCAACGAGCCTCTTGATTGGGGCGCGTTCCCCTCCTATCCCAAGATATGGCCCGAATGGTCTCAGAAAATCATCAATGCCATAAGGGAGGTGGATCCGGCTCATCCGATTATCGTGGAAGCTGGTCCTGGAAGCCTGTGCTGGGGGTACAAGTCCTTCCAGCCGCTCAAAGGGGATGGCATCATCTACTCCATACATCTGTATCAGCCGCAGGCCTACACCCACCAGGGAATCACGGACATCCGGAACACCGATCTTGCAAAGGCCTATCTTCAGACCAACCAAAAATGGCCTGGAGTCTATGGTGACCATGGCGGAGGCCTCTGGGACAAGGAGCGCATCAGGGTAGAGCTTAAGCCGGCAATCGAGTTCCAGAAGAAACACAATGTTAAAATCTATGTCGGCGAGTTCGGTGTCGCAAAATGGGCTCCCCAGGCTGATCAGTATCTAAAGGATTGCATCGATGTCTTCGAGGAGAACGGATGGGACTGGACCATGCATGCCTTTCGTGAAAGCCCCATCTGGAGCCTCGAGCATGATGATTCATACGATGTGAACGGAAAACGCCTCGACAATCCCGATGATTGCGCGCGCACGAAAGCCGTGAAGGGGTATCTCAAGTTGAACGGGAAGTAGGCTCGGAGTCATCCCACCGGATGACTGATGAATGGATTGTTGGATGACCCGCCATAGTTTCTCAGCGAAGGCGGGTCATCCAATCATCCATGGGACGGCAGTTTCTTCCCATCCTCAGTAGTTTCCACGCGCCTCCATTTATTTGCATACCTTATTTTCCTGCCCTTTTTGGACAAAGCAAACGGAAATGATATCTTATGCTAAATGAAAAAGAACATAATTCGCGAGGAAAGCGCCGGATATGGTGGCGGGGGAATTATCCTCTGCCGCGCCCCGGAAGGCAAGGTAAAGCTTGATGTCCGGCTGGAGAAGGAAACGCTCTGGCTGGCACAGAAACAGATATCCTTGCTGTTCGACACCGAACGAAGTGTGATAACAAGGCATTTGCGTAATGTATTTGTATCAGGCGAGTTAGACCAAAATTCAGTATGTGCAAAAAATGCACATATCGAGACAAAGACAAGAATGGTTGCAGCATAAAATTACAAACACTGGTTGCAATTTTATTATGAACGTCGGATAATTAGCGCTCTAATTTAATAAATCAGCTCTATAGAGGTCAATTTTGCAACTTCCTGGAGGTTTTTATGAAGATACTTAATTTTGGTTCGGTGAACATAGACCACGTATATTCGGTGGAGCATTTTGTCAGGCCCGGCGAGACCATGTCGAGTCTTTCGTACAGCAGGTTTTCGGGAGGGAAGGGGGCCAACCAGTCGATCGCGCTGGCAAAAGCAGGCGCGAACGTCTTCCATGCCGGCAAGATATGTTCAGACGGGATATGGCTGAAGGAGAATCTTAAGAAATGCGGAGTTCGCACGGATTTCCTCAAGGTCGGGGATGTCCCTACCGGGCACGCAGTCATACAGGTCAGCAAGAGCGGTGAGAATTCAATAGTGCTCTACGGTGGCGCGAACCAGGACATAGATGAAAATTTCGCCAGCTCTGTAATCGCGAAATTTTCAAGAAATGATTTTATTCTTGTCCAGAATGAAATAAATAAAATTCCTTCTATCATGGAGAAGGCGCATAGGAAAGGGATGAAGATAGTATTCAATCCAGCTCCAATGAACAAGCAGGTGAGATCATATCCGTTGAAGCTTGTGGATGTCTTCGTCCTGAATGAGATCGAGGGCGCCGATCTTACCGGTAAAAAAGGATTTCAAAATGTATTGGCGGAAATGAAGAGGAAATACCCGAGGGCGCTGACGATCATGACTCTTGGTTCAAAAGGCGTGGCGTACATTGATGATGGTAGAACAGTTTTTGTTCCGGCGGTCAAGGTGAAGCCGGTTGATACAACCGCTGCAGGCGATACATTCATCGGATATTTCCTGGCTGGGATCTCAAAAGGCGCAAGTACCGATGATGCCATCAGCCTGGCATGCCGGGCCGCTGCGGTCTGCGTGACCCGCAAGGGGGCCGCCGACTCGATCCCGAAGATGTGCGAAGTCCGCAAAACAGCTCTTGCGAGCTTAATCCGCCTTCGCTGAGATGCTGTGGCGTGACAGGCTACCAACAAATTCTAAATTCGTTCGTAGTCAATGCCGCAAGGCATGTTTATGGCTGTTTTTTTTAATATTGGAATTTGTTTATTTTTTAGAACTTGGAATTTGGAATAAATGGCTAGCCATAGAAAAGGTCCGCCGTTCAACTGGCGGAATTATATATTGTATTCGATCGACGGGGGGCTCTACATGGGAGGCATGTGCTTCCTGAGCGCCGAGACCATCCTGCCAGGAATCGTGAAGGAGCTTGGCGGGGCGAACTGGCTGATTTCGCTGATGCCGGTGATGATGGGACTCGGATGGTTCCTGCCACCGCTTTTCACCGCGCATATCGTCGAACGGCTCCACAAGGTCAAGAGATATACACTGATCGTCGGGCTTTTCCAGAGGGCTCCGTATCTGCTTGCAGGACTGCTCCTCCTGTTCTACAAGGATATCTCAACGACTTCAGCGCTCTTCATAGTTGCCCTTGCACCTCTCCTTTCCGGATTTTTCGGAGGAATTGGCGCGACGAGTTTCTGGGAACTGACGTCAAGGATAATCCCGAGGGACAGGATGGCTTCCGTAAACAGCCTCAGATTGATAATGACCGTCCTTCTTGGAATCGCGGCGGGATTCGCAGTCAAGGACATCCTGTCCGCACATCCCGGCAATGCCGGTTATGGCATACTCCATCTTATAGCCTTCGCCTTCATTTCATTATCATGGGTTGCGATCGCAATGGTGGACGAAGTGCACCTTCCTGAAAAAAAGCCAGGCAGCAAGACGGTTGACCTGATTGACAACCTGTCATCCGTTCCGGACATAATAAGGAATGATTCAAGATTCAGGAACCTTATGATCTCAACATTCTTTGGATTTGGATATTATGTCACCATCCCCTTTCTGGCGATCCACGCCATGAACGTGCTGAACAAGGACCTGAGCTTTGCCGGTGTTCTCCTGACAGCGCAGATGCTTGGAGGGATCACTGGGAACATTGCAGCAGGTTTCGTAGGTGACTATTATGGATGCAGGAGGATCCTCATCATATCCAGGAGCATGTCGATAATCCTGTTCTCCCTTCTGCCTTTCACGAGAACTCAATGGCATTTCCTGATACTATTTTTCATCTTCGGAGCTGCTTTCTTCATGGACAGGGTTGCAAACATGGCCTATCCGATGCAGATATCCCCCGACGACAGGCGTCCGACATATGTTTCCCTGATCACGGTGATCATGTTTCCGGCGGCGCTGAGCGCATCTCTGTTGAGCAGTTTTGCAAAGTCAATTTTCCATGGGATTCTTCCATCCGCATGCATTACGGTGGTGGCAATGATTATTTCGCTGGTCTTCGTCCTGAAAATCCGGGAGGACAAGGCGTAAATATTCACCGAGGCGCGCCTCGATGAATATTTACTACGGCACTTTCATGAACCAGGTGGCGCTGAGTATGAAGCCTGCGAGGATCAGGATCAGCGCAGTAATTATAAGAGGCTGGGCAAGCTCCCTGTAGTCGACGAAGCGCGGCTGTTCGACGCTGGTCTTTTCCAGCTTGTCGATTTCATCCATGGTTTTCTTGAGCCCTTCCTCGTCCGCAGCCGTGAAATATCTGCCGCCTGTGGTGTCGGCGATATCCTTCAGCAGCTTTTCATCGAACTCGTCCTGCAGCGGGATCAGCTGTTTTCCGAAAAAGCCGTCCTGAACCACGTATGATCTCCGGCTGCCGATTCCGATGGTGTAGATCGTGATGTCGAATGTCTTTGCGAGTTTCGCGGCCTGGATCGGGGTTATCTGGGCATTGACGTTGTTCCTGCCGTCGGTGAACAGTACCGCCACCCTTCTTTTTGACTCGCAGTTCCTGAGCCTGTTGACTGCGCTTGAAATGGGGCTTGCTATTCCCGTCTGTTCCCCCAGCGAGCCGGCATCGAGACGTTCGAGGTGTGCAAAGAGCCAGCCATGGTCGAGGGTGGGGGGGCATGCCGCAAAGGGAAGTGTGGAGAACGCTACAAGCCCGAGTCTGTCGTTAGGCCTGTTCTCGATGAACTTTTTGATCTCCTCCTTGGCAATGGCGATCCTGTTCTTGATTTTTCCGGCGTTGATGGCGTTCGCCACTTCCTTTCCGGTGGTGTATTTCTCCGGAATGTCGTAGGCCGCCATGCTTGGCGAAACATCAAGGATGAGCATTATGTCTATTCCTTCCGCCCTCTGCATGAGCTCCTCGATGCCCCTCTGTGGGCGTGCGGCGGCGACGATGAGGATTGCTGTGGCTGCAGAATAGAGGAGCAACGGAAGATTGGAGAACAATGATGCCCTGCCTGCGCCAGCCACGGATGAGAACGGCTTGATCGAGGAGATGATCACCGTGGGCTTCCTGCGTTTGAACGCATATATGATCAGCCCCGCCAGCGGGATGATCAGAAGAAGAAGCCATGGATATGCGAATGTCATAATATAAAAGCTCCAAAGGTGAAAAGGCACATAGGCACAAAGTTTTTATTTTTAACTTCGAACATCGAACCTCCAACTTCCAACATCGAATCTATTGTTGTTTGCTGTTATCAACTTTTGATTGTCCGCTGACGACCGACGACTGACGTCCATCGGCTGTTTCTGCAGGACGTGTCGTCTTTACGAGCGCTTCAGCTTTTGAGATGGCGTTTTCAATCACCAGTTCGTCTGCGGGCAGGTTTGCGAATTTCACAAGGTCCGCGGCGGTCAGGAAATCCTTCAGGAAATCCCTGTCCTCGCTTTTAAGCGGGCTTCTGTCGCGTTTCAAGTCCTCCATGAATTCCACGGTTGTCTGTGTCGGCGCATGCAGGGAGAACCGTTTTTCCAGATAGTTCCTGATGATGTCGGTCAGCTTCACTATGCATATGTCCGGAGTCAGCCTGTGCTCCTTCAATTCCCTGCGGAGCTTTCCAAATTCCATGAGGGCGATGTCCCATGCGGGAATTACTGTCTTGTTGATATTTTTCTTTTTTCTGCGGAGCCAGATAAAAAGGAAAACAATGGCGAGCATGGCGATGACGGATAACAGGATGATGAGTTTACCTGAAAGAACTTTCTTCGTAATGCTGCCCGCGACGGCGAGCTCGGGCGAAGTGCCGGTCTCAAGAGCTGCGGATTCGAATGACGGTATTTTTGAAGCCAGCGACCTCTGCTTGTCGGATGGACGCGGATTGTTTAGTTCAACTACAACCGTGCCTTCATCGATATTGCCGTTCTGGTACGGCTGGATCTTGTCAGACACATTCCATTTCCATGAACCCCATCCGATGCCGGCATATTTTATTTCCGGATTCCCGGCGGTCTGCGAACCTTTTCCAGGCGTGACATCAGCCTTGACAGGCCACCTGTGCCATGGACATTCGATTATCCCGTCCACGGATATTGTGCTGCCAAGCTTGATGTCCTTGGAGGGGGTTAAGGTGAAGACAGGATTCTTTATCTCAACGCCGGCGTTTTTGACCTGATTATATTTCAGGACGGACAGTGTGAACATCGCAATTGCCGCGAATCCCGCAACCGCAAGTACTATCAAGATGTATTTTTTTATTTTGTTGTTCATATTGTTATAATTTTATCGCAGATAGAATTATCTGCCGAACTGCTCCCTCTGCCTGAAGAATTTCACCAGGGGCTTTACAAAGTCCTCTCCGCATTTTATGTCTATCAGATCCACTTTAGCCCGTTTGCATGCTGTCTCATTCCTGCCATGGATGTCCTTGGCCTGTCTCGAATATTTCTCTGCGAATGCGCTGCCTCCTATGAACAGGTCGAAGGTCTTTCCGTTCTCTGAATCCTCTATTGAAACACTCGCGGTTCCTGGCCACTTGACTTCAACCGGATCAAGAATCCTCACTCCTATGAGGTCATGGCGCTTGTTCGCTATAGTCAGGCGCTTTGAGAAATCCTTGTCGTCCAGGAAATCGCTTATCAGGAAAATAACGGCACGCTTTCGGAGCATCTTCATCATCCTGTTCAGTGCGGCGGCGATGTCCGTCCCCTTGGAGGCAGGCTTCCTGGCGAGAAGTTCCCTGATGAGCCTGAGGCCATGGGTTTTTCCTGCGCGCGGCGGAAGATAGAGCTCGGTCTTGTCGGTGAAGATCATAAGGCCGACCTTGTCGTTGTTGCGTATCGCGCTGAACGCAAGGAGCGATGCGATCTCGATGGCGCGTTCGTTCTTCGTCTTGTCCTTGCTGCCGAACGCCGTCGAGGCGGATGCATCGATGGCCAGCATGACCGTGAGTTCGCGTTCCTCCACATATTTCTTGATGAACGGGGAGCCCATCCTGGCGGTGACGTTCCAGTCGATGTCACGTACGTCGTCCTCAGGAGTATATTCGCGTACTTCCTCGAATTCGATCCCGCGGCCCTTGAACACGCTGTGATAGGCGCCTGCGGTGATGTCGTCGACTATCCGCCGAGTCTTTATCTCGATCCTCCGCACCTGGGCTATTATTTCTTTTGCGTTCATATATGAAATTTACTCCGTAAATTTTATGGAGTCCTGAGTTCGTCAAGGATCCTGCGTACGATCTCGTTTGACGTCAGCTGTTCGGCCTCGGCCTCGTATGAGAGTATGATCCTGTGCCTGAGGATGTCGGCTGTCACGTTCTTCACGTCCTGCGGTACCACGTAGGCGCGCCCTTCCATGAAGGCGGTGGCCTTTGCCGCCACTGTCATCATTATGGCGGCGCGCGGTGATGCGCCATACTGTATGTAGCTGTCGAGGTAGTCCAGCTTCGCCTCCGCCTGGCGCTGCGAAAGCTCCTTGCGTTTGCCGGGGCGTGTCGCAATTACGATGTCGAGAATGTATTCGACGATCTTTTCATCGATGTAGATCTTGTCGACCCATTCCCTGGCGTTCTTTATTTCGTCGAGAGTAGCAGTTGCCAGGGCGTTGAGCACGAGTTCAGTATGGGCCATCCTGTTCACTATCTCCCTCTCTTCGGTCCTGGAAGGATATTCAAGTTCGAGCTTGAACATGAACCGGTCGACCTGTGCTTCCGGAAGTGAGTAGGTTCCCTCATGCTCGATCGGGTTCTGTGTCGCCATCACCAGGAACGGCCGAGGCATTTCGTGTTTCTTACCTGCGATCGTCACCTGTTTCTCCTGCATGCATTCGAGCAGGGCGCTCTGCACCTTCGCCGGGGCGCGGTTGATTTCATCGGCAAGGACTATGTTCGCGAACACAGGGCCGATCTTCACGCTGAAAGTATGGTCATGCTGGTTATAGATGTTTGTGCCGACGACGTCCGCAGGAAGCAGGTCGGGTGTGAACTGTATCCTTGAATATGTGCCGTTCAGCGTCTGCGCCAGGGTTTTTACAGCCAGCGTCTTTGCGAGGCCGGGAAGTCCTTCTATCAGTATATGGCCGTCGGCTATCAGCGCCAGGATAAGGCTGTTGACCAGCTTTTCCTGCCCGACGATGATCCTTCCAATTTCCGTCTTGACAGGCTGTATGAAGTGGGAGGCTTCGCGTATCTTGCCCTGGAGCTCCTGCAGTTCGTTCTGGTTCATTGTGTATCTCCTTATATTTTAATTTCCATAAAGAACTTAAAAACAGAGTGACCGGATCATCCATTTTGAAGGGGGTCAAAATGAACGTCTTTCAACGGTGGTGTCATGATAACCCGGTCACTCTACAACATATAGACAGCTTCAAGTGAAAAAAGTTCGACGGGATTGAAGGAACCTTCGAAAATGAGTTTGTTTCAGTCGTAAAATATTGCAGCCGCCTGGAAGACCGGGCCTTCCTTGCATGTCCTGGCGAAGCGCCAGCCGTCGGGTTTGGTATCGTCCTTCACCTTCACGACGCAGGCATAGCACGCGCCGACTCCGCAGCACATGAGATGGTCGAGGCTGAGTTCTCCGGAGAGGGAGTTCTTCAGCAGGAGCCTGCCCACCGCCATCAGCATCCCGTGGGGGCCGCATCCGTAGAAACTTAAATCCTTGGATGGTGGATTTTTCATGATATCCCCGAGCAGTTTTGTGACAAGCCCTTTCTCGCCGGCCGAACCGTCCTCTGTCGCGACCAGCACTTCAAATCCTGTCTTCTTGAACTCATCGATCATTATAAGGTCCGACGAAGTCCTGGCGCCGATCAGGATCTTGCCCTTTGTCGGCGATTGCATTGCGAGCATGTATGTGGCGGCGCAGCCGTAGCCTCCTGCGACAATTACAGGAACGTGGATCTTTGCAGGTACGGTGAAAGGTTTGCCCTGCGGTCCCATGAGGCTGCATTCGGTTCCATTGACGAGCTTGGACAGGACTTCAGTTCCCTCTCCGATGACTTTGTAGATCACCGTCAGTTCTCCATTGGCGGTCGCATTGCAGATGCTGAACGGCCTTCGGAGTATCCTGTCGCGCAGGTTCGCGATCTGCACATGTACGAACTGGCCGGGTTTCACCTTCGGGGATATTTTCGGAGCTGAAAAGACGATCCTGTAGTAGGAACCGCCTATGCATTCGTTCTTGAGTATCTTGCAGTTTTCCAACATTTTAAACCTTCTATAATGTTTTAAATCCGAAATTCGAAGCTCGAAATCCGAAACAAGCTCGAAATAATGAAAATCTTAAATTTTCAAATAATGTTTGAAACATTTGAAATCCGTTTGATTTCCCTTTTGTTTTGAATTTCGATATTAGGATTTCGAATATTATTGGCAGGCAGAACCTGCCTTAAAACTTCTCCCAGTGCAGCACTTCCCCGAGCGGCCGCTTTGTGCAATTCTGACCAAGATCCTCTGCATGGCCTATTGGGATGAAGCTCACGAGTTTGTATCCTTCAGGCGCCCCAAGGATTTTGGCGACTTTCCCGGCATAGGGCTTCTTGTCGCCGGCAACCCAGCATGTGCCGAGTCCGAGGGCCCTTGCGGCGAGCATGATGTTCTCGGTCGCCGCCGAACCGTCTTCTATATAGTACTTTGTGTCCTTGCACAGGACGCAGATGCATACGGGGGCGTCGGCTATGAATTTTCCGTATTCCGTGATTTCAGCGAGGGTCTTTCTCATCTTGGCATCGGTGACGACCACGAACTCCCACGGCTGCTCATTGCGTGCCGTAGCCGCAAGCCTGCCGCAGTCGACTATGGTTTCAATGTCCTTCCTCGACACGGCTTTCCTGGTGTATTTCCTGATGCTCCTGCGCTTCTGAAGAACTTCTATCGCGTCCATTTCCCCATCTCCTTCTGATTTTCATTTATATTAGCCGAGAGGCGTTAGTTTTCAATAGGATTTTTAAAGTTGCATGGGGCTTTCAAACCTCGAAATCCATGATGATCGGAAGATGATCCGAGAACTTCACTTTCGGGACTTCGAAGTTCTTGACCTTGACATGCTTTGAACAGAGTATGAAGTCGATCTGCTTCTTCGGTTTCCAGGACGGGAATGTCGGGAGAGCTTCAGCGTTGGGGTTGAAGAGCCCAAGCTCCTCCTGGAACTCCTTGATCTCATGCGAACCGGAAAAAGTGTTGAAGTCCCCTGCGATTATGACGGGTGTCCTGCCCCTTGCGAGTTTCGCAAGATGCGAGAGCTGCACCTTCCTCACTCTTTTCTGGATCGAAAGATGCACCAGGAAGAATCTCATGCCGTCGATGTCCACTTCGATTATAAGTCGCTTGAATCCTGCGGGAAAATAGTGGAAGTTGCCTTTGGGGAGTTTCTTCTTCGTGAGCACCGCGTTTGCCTGTTTCCTGATTATCGGCAGCGCTCTTGCGAGAATGCCGTGCTTGTACTTGACCGAACTCTGGTGATGGTGCTTGAGATGGGCGGCAATGAGTTCGACCTGGTTGGTGAAATTTGTCCGGTATGAACCGGTGTCGATCTCGATCAGCCCGAGAACGTCAGGATCCTTCTCCTGTATGAAGTCCATTATCTTGTCGAAATGCGTGCGGGGCGTACGTACATACCTGGTGGCCGTGCTGATGTTGTGATAGTATGATTTAGGAGCGCCTGTTCCGTAGGCTATATTGTAGACGAGAATCCTCATTCCGGCATGGTTCCTTAAATCGAACAAATCTATTGCGGCGAAATTTAAAAAAAAGAATATTGATGTATACTTTATTTCCTTTCTATGAAATGAACAAGTTTTTAAGGAAATATAATCATGGCAAATATAATTGACGGCAAGAAGATCGCCGAACAGGTCCACGCGGAGACGGCGCTGGAAGTCGCCTCTCTCGCCAGGAACCATAATATCCAGCCGGGGCTCGCGGTCGTCCTGGTAGGCGAGGATCCCGCGTCTGCGGTATATGTCAACATGAAGTCGAAGAAATCGCTTGAGCTTGGAATCTATTCCGACAAGCGCGTTCTGGACAAGAATTCCACGCAGGATCAGGTGCTTGCCGTCGTACATGAGCTCAACAACGATCCCAGGATACACGGCATCCTTGTACAGTCTCCTCCGCCTCCGCAGATCGATGAGACCGCGATAGTGATGGCGATCAGGCCTGAGAAGGATGTCGACTGCTTCCATCCGGTGAACGTAGGCAAGATGCTCAACGGGGAAACCGACGGCTTCTATCCCTGCACCCCGCACGGAATAATGGTGCTGCTCGAGAAAAGCGGAATAGACCCCGCAGGCAAGCATGCCGTCATAATCGGACGCTCGAACATTGTCGGCAAACCAATGATGGCGTTGCTCGTCCAGAAGGCCAAGGGCGCGAACGCAACTGTCACGGTCTGCCATTCCAGGACGCCGAACATTGCGGAATATACCCGGCAGGCGGACATTCTCATCGCAGCCATCGGCAAACCTGAATTCGTCACCGCCGACATGGTGAAGCAAGGAGCCGTCGTGATCGATGTCGGAATAAACAGGGTTGCAGACAAGAATGCTCCGAAGGGTCACAAGCTCGTAGGCGATGTGAAATATGCCGAGGTTGCCGAGAAGGCCTCATGGATCACTCCGGTCCCCGGAGGCGTTGGCCCGATGACCATAGCCATGCTCATGCACAATGCCGTGAAGGCATGCAAGATGCAAAATGGCCTATGAAGGCCACTTTGCATGATCTTGAAAAGAACATTGGAGTCGTTCCCGCTGCCCAAATTCATTCCATCGCCAATTCTGTCCGGGAAACTTCTGCCCCAAGAAAATCTCGCCATGCTTGAAAAGCAGGAATTATCAGTTTTAGTAATGTCCGCTTTTATAGAAAACAAAGCGCATCCTGAAAATGTGAAATTTTAAACCTAGGAAAGATAAAAACATGACAATAACGGAAAAAATCTTAGCGAAGGCTTCCGGGAAGAAGGACGCCGACCCGGGGGACAATATCTGGGTCAGCGCCGACATCCTGATGACACATGACGTCTGCGGACCAGGGACCATCGGCGTGTTCAAACGCGAATTCGGCGAGGATGCAAAGGTATGGGACCGTGAGAAGGTCGTAATCATACCGGACCATTATATTTTTACAGCCGATGAGATGTGCCACAGGAATGTCGACACGCTCAGGAAATTCGTGAAGGAGCAGGGGATCAAATACTTCTATGATCCCGGCACGCCGTCTTATTCCGGCGTGTGCCATGTGACTCTTCCGGAAAAGGGGCATTGCCGCCCTGGCGAAGTCCTTTTCGGTACCGACTCGCACACATGCACGCATGGCGCGCTCGGTGAGTTCGCCACAGGCATCGGCAACACAGACGCCGGTTTCGTGATGGGGACAGGGAAGCTTCTCATAAAAGTGCCTGCGAGCATGAAATTCATAATCGACGGCGAACTTCCTGCGGGAGTCACGGCGAAAGACATCATCCTCAGGATAATCGGCGACATCGGTGTCGACGGCGCGACATACTGCGCAATGGAATTCGCCGGTTCTACCATCGAGTCCCTCAGTGTCGAGGAACGCATGACGATCTGCAACATGGCCATCGAGGCCGGCGGCAAGAACGGAATCATCGCCCCCGACGAGAAGACTATCGCATATGTGAAGTCAAAGACGAAGAAGCCGTTCGAGTGTTTCAAGAGCGACAAGGATGCAAAATATCTTTCTGTCAAGCAATATGACGCATCGAAGTTCGTGCCTGTAGTGGCCATGCCGTTCTCGCCCGACAACGTGAAGAACGCCGCAGACATGAAGGACTTCAAGATCGACCGCGTATACATCGGAAGCTGCACGGGCGGAAAGATCGAGGACTTCAAGATGGCCGCGGCTGTGCTTGCCGGTAGGAAAGTGAAGGTGAAGACTTTCATCGTCCCGGCTACGGTCGAGGTTGAAAAGGCTATTTCCACCGAGAAGATCGGCGGTAAGACCCTTGTGCAGATCTTTGAAGAGGCAGGCTGTGATAAACCTGCACCGCCGTCATGCGCGGCTTGTCTCGGCGGACCTGTCGATACTTTCGGGCGCTGCAACAACGACGAGATCTGCGTCAGCACCACGAACCGCAACTTCCCCGGAAGAATGGGTTCGAAAGGCTCGCAGACGATCCTTGCTTCGGCAATGACCGCGGCGGCTTCTGCCGTCAGGGGCAAAATCACAGACCCAAGAGATGTGTAACAGTATAAGGATTCTAAATAAAACAGTTCAGTCGCATGACAACAATTCTGATAAATTGTGTTTCCGGTTCTTCAAGCTGAAGACCGACGACCGAAGACTGACGACTATTCAAAAAGGAGAAGGAAATGTCTCATCATATGATAAAAGGCAAAGTGTTTGTCGTGGGCGACAATATCGACACTGACCAGATAATACCTGCGCAGTACCTCAATCTTGTCCCGACAAATCCCGAGGAATACAAGAAGCTTGGAAGCTATGCTCTGTGCGGGCTTCCTGACAAGCACAAGGCCAGGTTTGTCAAGGACGGTGAATTCAAGACGGAATATCCGATAATCATCGGCGGCAAGAATTTCGGCTGCGGATCCAGCAGGGAACATGCGCCGGTCGCCCTTGGCGCCGCCGGTACGAAGGCTGTGATCGCGAATTCATTCGCGCGTATTTTCTTCCGCAACTGCATAGCGACCGGCGAGGTCTATCCGGTGGAGATCACGAAGGAAGACCTCAACAAGGAGCTCAAGACAGGCGACGAGGTTGAGATCTCGCTTGAAAGGAACGAGTTGAAGGTAATCAAGACTGGAAAAGTCCACAAGCTCAAGGATATTGGAGATGTAAAGGAAGTAATTGAATCTGGCGGTATTTTCAGCTATGCCAGGAAAAAGGGAATGATCAAATAATAAATATTTCCAGGCGGAAATATTTATAACTGTAAAGAGAGAATTAAAGATGAAGAAGATTCTAGTTTCGATACTTGTTATTTTTGGAATTATCGCTGCCGTTTCCGCCGGCGACCAGGACAAGAAGGAGGAAGCTGTAAATACGCTGAAAGGGATAAAGCTTTCCGCCACCGAAGACGAAGTTGTTAAATTCATTGCCGCTTTTCCTGAATTCATAAAGGAGAACAAGGAGCTGAATCCAGCTGACCCTGAGACTGTCACATCCGCCATGTCGATAGCTGCGGAAAACCAGGAGAAATGGGAGAAGTTCGCAAAGGAAAAAGGATTTTCCAGCTATGATAATTTCCTGAAGGTCACGACTGCTGTCAGCACTGTATATGCATACCAGCTCCTCCAGAAGAATTCAGATGATCTTGAGAAGAAGATAGGTTCGCTTCCTGCCGTGGCGCAGGGAATGGCAAAGAAGCAGCTCAAGCCCCTGAAGGAACAGATAAGCAAGTATAAGGAGCTTGTAACTCCTGAGACGATTGCCGTGGTCGACGCCCACAGCGATGAGCTTAAAGCTGTATTCGCCCCTGTCGCCAAGCTCAGGCCCAGGAAGAAATGATCTCCTTCCGGATCATCTCCGAACAGGATATTCCTGTCGTGCAGCACCTCGCCGATGAGATATGGAGGAAAACTTTTCCAGGCATAATCAGCGACGAGCAGATCGCCTTCATGCTGGGTAAGATGTATGGAACCGAGACAATAAAGGCGGAAATGAAGGACGGGTTCACATGGAAGCTGATCGAGGATGATGGAACGCCGGTCGGATATTATTCATTCTCGATGATCAATCCCCGGCAGTGCAAGCTCCACAAGATCTACATCAGGCATGAATTCCATGGACGGCGTGTGGGAAGGACCGCGATAGAAGACGTCGCCGCATACGCAAGAGCTCAGAAGGCCTCCGAGCTGATCCTCTTTGTCAACAGGGGCAATACCGGAGCCTTGAACGCCTACGTGGCCTGGGGCTTCAAGATCCTCGGGGAAGTCGACACTGATTTTGGAAACGGCTTCATGCTCAATGACTACAGGATGGGCTTGAAGCTGTGAGTATGCATTATTGGTAATGTGATCTGGGATAATTGATTAAGGTAGGGCGATTATCTTTTCGAGCAGGCTCTAAATAACGGACGGTTCGGAGAACCATCCCTACCTTAAATTCGCCAATCATGTAATGCCCTACGGCCGTTCGATTTCCACGGCTACACTTCTCGCATAGCGTAGGGCTCCGGGCTTGTCGACCGTCACCTTGGCCTTTACCACCCCTGGGGTTGCAAGGCAGAGTTCTGCGACTGATTCAGCAGCCTTTTCAATCAGGAAGTATTCCGAATTGACCATCAGGCCTATGATTCTTTTCTTCAATGTCTTATAGTCGACAGTGTCATCGAGCTTGTCGCTTTTCCCGGCCTTGCGAAGTTCGCAGGAGATCTCAATGTTTAGGATGACATCCTGCTTCTCTTTGCGCTCCCATTCGAAAGTCCCGATTATGGTCGGTATTTTCAAGTCCCTGATGATTATCCTGTCCATCATGCCCTCCATAGTTTTAAGTGTTAAGTTTTAGGTTTTAATCTAAAAACTCCGAACTCTAGAACTTTCGAACTCCCGCGCTTCCGTCATTCGCTTCTTTCCTTATTTCATCCAGATTTATTCCAGTCACCTTCAGGATCGGATTAAATGCGGAGGGCTTGTATTCGGTGCGTTTCCCGGAAAGGATGTCTGCAAGCGCCTCTCCCTGTTCCTTTGCCGCCGCCCAGAGTCCGAATGTCTTGCCGTTGAACTGAGCGCAGTCTCCGATCGCATAGACATCCTTCCCAGATGTCTCGAACTTGTCGTTGACGATGATCCCGAACTCGGTTTTCAGACCGGAATATTCGGCGAGGTTTATCTCGGTCTTGATGCCTGCGGAAACTACAATGAAATCAGTATTGATCTCGTCGTTCCTGTTTGTCCTGATGACAAGTCCGTTGCCGCTGGAAATTATCTCAGTGGTTATCCTGTCGAGGAGGAATGAGAAATCCGTTTTTTTGAGTTTTCCCAGCAGGATCGCAGCTTCAACCTGGTTCAGCTGTTTCGGGAGAAGTCTCGGAAAAAATTCTATCACGTCAACTTTGAGGCCCTTGCCATTCAACGCCTGGGCGAGTTCAATACCGAGGAGTCCGCCTCCGAGTACGACAGCCTTCTGCGACGTCCGCATTTTCTCCATGATCTTCCTGGCGTCGGAAATTGTCCTCAGGACATATACGCCGTCATTGCTTATGCCTTTGATCGTATTCGGTCTGAACGCCTTCGCGCCGGTCGCGATGAGAAGCTTGTCGTAATGGAAAATCTGGCCTGATGATGAAACAATGTTCTTGTCCTTTGGATTGATTGATGCGACTTCAGTGCCCAGATGGTTTTCCATGCCAAATTTTTCATAATCTTCGGAAGAAGAGAGGAACAGCTTCTTCTCCTCGACTTTTCCGGCGATGAGGTCAGGAAGGCGGATCTTCGTGTAGAAGGGCAGGGGTTCCCTGTCGAACATGGTTATCGAGCAGTCAGGAATGTTGGTCCTTAACTTCTTCGCCGCGTAGAATCCCGCGGGCCCGTTTCCAATGATGATGAATTTTTCAGCTTGCATATGCCTATATAATACAAACCCTATGTTTGTTTTACAAATACCGCATGGCGGATGGGTACTTGAGCTGAAAAAATTATTTTCCAAGGGATTCCGCTACAAAATGGATATTACTACGGTGGCGTCGGAAATTTTCCTTCGGAGGAACATGAGGAAGATTATGAAGTTCGCCGCCGGTATTGTTCTCAGGAGAATTGACATTTAAAACCTATTATGGAAACATGCCTTGCGGAACTTGTTATCAAGATCACGGTCGCGGCAAGCGCGACCCTCCATATCACGGTCGCGGCAAGCGCGACCCTCCATATCACGGTCGCGGCAAGCGCGACCCTCCATATCACGGTCGCGGCAAGCGCGACCCTCCATTCTTGCGCTCGTTCCGAGCGTGGAGGGCTCTGCTTGCCAGAGCCAATAAAGGATATGATAAATGTAGAGTTGTCCGTGCACCATAGGCGCATAAATCGCGGACAAGAGAATATGGAGGGTCGCGCTTGCCGCGACCGGGATTAGGATTCTTCGCCGAGACCCAGCCATACGGCGGGGCGGGCGGCGAACACACTACATAAAGAAAGTTGCCGGCAAGATGCCGGCGTTCCCATTTTGTAATTCACCATGTGAACTTAGAGCGGTATTCTTCGGCGAGGGTCTTCTTTATCTCTTTCAGCTTGTCTTTCTTTGAGAAGTCGAAGGTTGCGTAGTCAAACGGGTTCATGTTCTCGTCGGTGATGTATCGGATGCCTGTCTTGAAGTCAGCCGATGAAATGTCAAGGTCGCTGCGGTAGACATAAGGATCGCTGATGCCGGCAACGCCCATGAAGGTGTGGACGATATTGTCATGTGATACCGGCTGGGATTTTCTTTCACGCAGTTTCTCGGCGAGCTGTCCGTGGCTCTCGATGAAGGCGTCGTTCATGTAGACGATGAAAGGAACCCGCAGTTCATATTGCGTGAGTGCCCTGGTGCCGTGTCCGTAGTTGTTGTCGTTCATGTCGTTCAGGTTCTCCCCGTGGTCTGAGACGTACAGCATGAATGCCGGTTTCTGGTTCAGGAGAAGCTGGCTGGCGATGCTCTGTATGACATGGTCGGAATATCGGATGCTGTCATCGTAGGTGTCGACCAGATGTTTGCCGCTGCGGAAATGACTGAAGGACTTCGGGTATTGTGCGGCATATTCGATATGGCTTCCCATGAGGTGCAGGATGATGAGCTTGCGTCCGGGGGTTTTGCGGATGTAGTCGGATATGACGGGGATGGTCTCCTCGTCGAAGGCTTTTTTAGTGAGGGTGGTGAGATAGATGGTCTTGGAGGCGTCGTCGAGAAAGGTTGAGAGCATGTTCCTTAATGCATATTTCGGGCGGGTGGTGATGTAGAGGGTGTTGAATCCGCTGCCATTGAAGATCTTCGACATGCCGGGCCTGGTGTGGACGGAATTCAGTTCCTCCGGTACGGTCAGGGGCGAATAGATGGACATGGCGGACGCCTTTGTGAACGCGGCGGTGGAGATCCCATCGGAGTAGAGCACGACATTTCCGGGGTGTGCCTTCAGCATTTCGTCGAGTTCCGGGGAGGTTTTACGCGGGTAACCGTAGGCGGACAGGGAAGTACTTCTTGCGGCCTCGCCGATTACCAGCATGAATGTTTCATCTGCCGGGTTTCTGGGGAGATAATCGTCCGGGCACTTGTAGGGATTTTTAATATAGTCGTCAATGGAGATGTTCTCGTCGATGTACATGAAATTATTGTAGAACAGGCAGATCGGATAGGTCTGGCGTATGTGCCAGTGTGTCATTGCAAAAAGGATGGTTGATACGAGAAGGAAGGGTAGAAGGTATTTCCGGCGGATGAAAGTCTGCTTGTGGAGCAGGGGGATGGGCTTTTCTCCGACTACCAGCCAGAGCAGGAACGCCAGCGCTGAAAGGCCGCCGATGATGAGTGGGATGCTGTATGGCGAGGACAGGAAGCCCAGCATTTCGCGGTGGTTTGTCTCATACATTGCGGTGAGGGTCTGATAACCGAGTGGCTTGCCGATCGCGAGCTGGTAGGCCAGGCCGGAAATTCCAATGATGATGAAAGGCGTGAGCCATTTCCTTTTGACCTTGAAAAGCATCAGGAGGCCGAAGCACATGCAGAAGAAGGCGACGAAAGTGAAGAGACACGGGTACGTGAAGTAGTGGATGAAGCGTCCGAGCCCCGGTAGGAAGATGCAGAGCGTGGCGAGTGCGTATTTCGCAATTTCCCAGCGTTTGAACTCGTTCTTCCTATTCAGGTAGAGGCGTATCTTGAACCATAGGGACATCTGGTGATGGTTTGGTTCGATATGCATCTTCTACCTTGATGTCCCCTTCATTATTTTCTCTAGTTCCCTGCCTGAACGCAGGCCAGGATTGAGTCCTAAGGCCTTCTTGAGGAGTTTTTCGGCTTCGGCACGTCTGTCCTGTGCGAATTCCGAAGCCGCGAGATTGACTATTAATTCTGGGTTCGACGGTTCGATTCGGAGGGCGTGAGAGAAGTATTTTCCAGCATCTCCGTAGTTCCCTTCGACCATTTTGACCACACCCAGATTGTTGAGGGCCTTCCTGTGCGACGGATCAATCTCGAGGCATTTCCAGTAGTGGCGTTCCGAGAGTATTTCATTTCCCTTGTATTTTGATATGAATACGGCGTAGTTGTAATGGAGGTCGGCTATCTTGTCATCCATTTGAAATGCCTTTTTAAAGCATTCGTTGGCCTTCGTGAAATTCCTGCGGGCTGAATAGAGGACTCCCAGGTTCATCAGGCCGTACGGATCGCTGCCGTCGCATTCGATGGCTTTCCGGTAGTATTCTTCAGCGGATGCGGGATTGTTCTTCTTTTCGGCGAGGAGGCCGAGGAGGTTGTAGGATCTGGACCAGTTTGCAAGCGAATATGAAGCCTTCAAGAGATGTTTTTCGGCGGATAGGAGGTCTCCTGATTTCATGTATGCCTCGCCTAGGAGCGTGTCAGCTTCGGCGTTTTCGCGGGCGAAGGAAATATCGGGCGATGGGAGGAGGACGATTGCAGCGGCGATTCCGGCGCAGGGCAGGAGGTGGTTGTGCAGGGATGAACGGTAATGTGATATTATATATTCTATGATGAATGCGGCGATTACGAAGATGCCTGGCAGCATGGCGATCCTATATCTTCCGCTGGTGACGAATATTGTCTGGACCAGCCAGAAGGAGAAGATCAAAATCAGGAAATGCCTGTAGCTGTATAGGAATGAGCTGTGTCTGATGTTCATGAAGATTCCCGTGAGTGCCAGGATCGCCACCAGGGCGAAAGTCCATTTGGAGAAATTCTGGATGGGGGTGAAATATTTCAGCGGAGCGGGGTCGGCTCCCGAAGTGAGTTCCCGGAAGTTCCATGTGAACAAGGCCTTCTGGACAATCAGATTTGCCCAGTAGAAGGTATCGTGCTTGATGAAGTATGAGCTTTCGCTCAGGAAAAACTGGTCTTTGGAAACGAAGGCCGCGGATGCGATCTTCTGCGCCTGCTGGTGGACCTTGTTCCATTCCGGTCCGGGCCTCAGGTAGCATGTGCCGTTGGCGTCGGGATTGTTGCCGAGGTAGAAGTTGAAACCGCTGTTTGCCTGTACAGGCGCCACCTTTCCGAGGACCTTGTAGTTGTAGAGCGCGACTGGCGCGACGACAAGAGAGGCCGCCAGGAGGAAACGGAAGGAGCTTTTGAGCTTGAACTTGAATTTTGTTTTCTGCAGGAACAGCAGATATGATGCTTCTCCTAGGACGAAGAGTCCTGACATCGGATGTGTGATTATTGCAAGGCCGCCTGCGACCCCTGCGATTGCAAACCATGTGGAGTGCCTGATTTCATCTCTTTCCCCGCGGTACAGCAAATAAATTGAAGTGCAGATGAGAGGCAGGAGCAGCGCTTCGCTTATATATTCGGCCTGGTAGTAGATCAGTGGAGGATATACCGCCCATATGGAGGCGAGGAGGAGGCTGTGTACTGTCCATTTACCGTCTATTATCCGCAGAGAGAAAAGCACTGGAATGACCGAGGCAAGCCCTATAATGAGCTGGAAGAGGCGCACGTTGAAATGGTTGAAGGCGAAGATCCAGTATTCAAGTGCGAGCGCATACGCGTAGAGCGGCGCGTGGATATGGACGTAGTTCCAGATGAGCTTTCCGGCGATTATCTGTTTCGCCCAGAGGTCGTATTCCTCGACGTCGGGTCCGACGGGATTGCAGAAGAGCGGGGATGCCGAGAACTGCATCAGGTATATGATGCGTATTCCGAACGCCGCTGCGACAAGTATCAGGATCCAGGATATTATCAAGTCTCTTCTTATCATTCCAAACCATATGTGAGTTGATTTTTTTTGATAATTAAACATCGAACTTTGAACATTCAACATCGGATTCCAAAATGCTTCTCTGATGAGATAGAAAACAAAACCGGTTGGAGGAATCCCGCGATATCAATGGCAATTTCCGGAAATGGTTTTTCCTTGCTCATGTAAAAACCATCGCCTCGACATAGGGATTCATGACCTTTTCAACGCGGCAAAGTCTTTCCTGGATGGTCAGTTCAGCCATTGTGAAACGCTTGCCCCTCCATCCTTCGCGCAGCGCCTCAAGCGCTATGTCCAAGCCGATTTTGTTTCGGAACTTGAAGCAGTCAGCTACTGTTCTCGCAGGAGAAGTTATTCTGACCTTTACACCGCTTATGGATATCTCGTCTATTCCTGACCCAAGGGTTTTAGGCGAATAGCGGAAGACTCGTACGGATAGCGTCTTCAACCGAGGAGGGCGCAATCTGCCCCTGGGCAAGGCGATCCACACCTCATGCGGCATCTGCGTTCCGATATGATGGTAGAACAGGGCCGAGGAAAGGCAAATGACCGCTTCCGGCTGCGCCTTGGCCACTAGCGCAAAGGAATCATGGAAATCCCAATCCTGATCCGCAGTCCTGTAAAGTCCGCGATCAAGCCGGATCATCTTTCCGGCACGAACTAGGCGTCTCAGTTTTTCAGGATGCAACCCGTGTTTGCGCAAGTCCTTTATGCTGACGATACCAAGCTCTTTAGCCAATTCTTCGACAGTCCGCATTTTGACAAAACCCTCTGTATTAAATGTCTTTACTTGTTGACATGTGAAGACAATTATACACATGTAACTGGATTTGTCAAGACCCGGAAATATGGAATTTATGTCGAAGGCAAGACAGGCGTTTACATCCTTAAGACATTCCTTGCCGACCTGGTTACGCATTGAATGTTTTTGTTTAACTCGATCTGATGATGACATTGTTTTCTCCAATTATCTTTTTATGGGATATTGACAAGTGTATATTATGGTAATATACTTGTACATGATTAAACCAAGGGACATGCTCAGGGAGTGTACCGGATTCCAGTGGGATGAAAGTAACGACACCAAAAATTGGGACAAGCACGATGTAACCTGCGGGGAATGTGAGCAGGTGTTCTTCAATCGTCCGCTGATAGTCAGACGGGATTCGGAGCATGCGGTTGCAGAACCCCGGTATTTTGCCCTTGGGATAACAGATTCTGATCGTCTTTTGTTCGTGGTATTTACAATACGTGGAGACTTGATACGCGTAATTTCCGCAAGAGACATGACAAAACGTGAACAGGAGATATATCTATCATGAAAAAGAAAATACCAAATTTCAAGAACGAGTCTGAAGAAAGGCGTTTCTGGCAGACTCACGATTCGGCTGATTACATGAACTGGAACAATGCCGAAACACCCTCTTTCCCCAAGTTGAAACCGTCCACACAGACGATTTCCCTCCGTCTTCCAGAGCCCCTTCTGGAGGATCTGAAACGCCTTGCGAACAAGCGTGATGTCCCATACCAGTCACTACTGAAGACCTTCCTTTCTGATCGCATTCAAGCCGAACTGCATCCAGCCAAGGGATAAATTTGCTGGGCAAATTTATAAAGGAGCGCTGGCGTCCTTGCCCCGCCGAATGGCTTTGGGTCGCCGGCAATTCATTATTCAACCGCAGCATAATTTTCCGAGAAAGTTTTAAACAGTTCCTCGATGGTGAAATAACTTTCATTATTATCATGGCTGTAATACTTCATGGATCGTTGTTGCATCTTTAAAGTTTACTCCCAATGCTTTAAAATGAGCTTTGCCGCAGTCCACCTTCTTGTTTTCACTTTCTCTACGTTTATCCCTATCCAGAGTCGATTTGGACTCACGCACAAGATAAAGTTTGTGAGTATCTTCTACGACAACAGCCCAATCCGGGTTATAATCACCCAATGGCGTTGCAATCTTAAACCAGCGAGGAAGTTTACAGAAGAACTTTACTCTTTCATCGCAATCGAGAAGCTTAGCAACTTCTTCTTCTTTGCCGCTTTCATAGGCTATGTAATCATAAGGTGTCCGTGTATCTTTGCTTTGAACCTTATAGAGGCGAGAAAGGTATTCTTCCACTTCCTGAATTTTAAACAAACGCATTTCGTAGTATTGTTCGGGAATTGGCTCATATTTGATTCCGTCAATAATGAGTTCATGCAAAGCACGGTTTACAAGTTTAGCAATTTCAGTCATGAAAGCCTGAGGATTGACTGAAAACTCTTTTAATCGCCCCGATTTTTTAAGTATTTCCACCAAGGTTCCACGGGTCAACTCGGTTTCCCTTTGCAGAAAAGCTAAGATGTCTGGAAGCGGCTGTTCATTGCTTGCGATATGGGTTCCAGTGCTGGTTATCAGCCCACCTTCAATCCCTGATTCCTTGATTTCCAAGCTCCGTTTGGTTATCTCTATCTGAACAGGTTTAATTTCCGCCATGTTCTGGATTTTATTAGAGGCAAGCTCAATCAACTTATCTGTCTTGAACTCCACAGAATACCGGGTTTTCTGGCTTATTTTATCCCATAATATTTTAAAATCTGCATTCAGTTCAATTCTTTTATTGTATGATACCTTTTGACGTTTTCGAGCATCTTTGACAAAATCGCGTGGCAGGAATTTCCGCATACGGTTTAAAACCACCTCTTCCAGCCCTTTGTATCCACGAGGTAGTGCCAGCTTAAAGCCAGGCGTGTCCGGCAGAAACTTATCAGTAAAATCGCCAAATTGGTCAATGAATCCTTGTTTGGCGATGCTATCCCAGATTTCCTTGGATTCTCCCTGAGTCAGGTAATCAGTACCTTTAGTATTGAGTAAGAGCGTGAAGGCTATTTGAGGGACACGTCCGAATTTAAAACCACCGTTTGGATCAATAGCGGCTTCAATATCGGACTGTAAGCCCTTGGCAAAATTCTCAAATGTTTCATTTGCTATAACGGTAAGCCGGTTAATCTGTTCGTCATAAATACGGTCTCCATCCTGATTGACCGGAAGACGCAGTCCACGTCCTATGGTCTGGCGACGTTCCCGGTCTGTGCCCATTTCACGCAGAGTACAAATCTGAAAGACATTGGGATTATCCCAACCCTCCTTTAATGCTGAGTGGCTGAAGATGAAACGCAAGGGTACATCGGCTGACAGAAGTCGTTCCTTGTCTTTCATTATGAGTTCGTAAGTCTCATCATCCTTTGCAGTACCTCCGGATGTGTCCAAAAATTCAACAATCTTCCCCTTTTTCTTATCTGAAGAAAAATAGCCGTCATGAACTTCCTCGGCACTATATGGTATAAGCCCTTTATACATGGGCTTAATGCTGGCTGCCGTGTAGGCTTTTTCAAACCATTCAGCAATTTTCCCTTTTTGAGGGTTTCCTTCATCATCGTAAGAACGATAATTCTTTACATGGTCGATAAAAAAGAGGGAGAGAACCTTTATGCCCTTGTCTCTCAGTTTTTTCTCCTTGGAAAAATGGACTTCCACTGTCTGTTCTATCTGACTTTTTATGCGTTCGTCTGTAATGCCACCCGATTCCTGTAAAACCTGAATAAGAAAACCGTTTTGGAACTCCACGTACTCATTACCAGGTTCTGCATTAATATTGGTCACAAGGTATCCTTCATAATTAGCATGATTGGTTTGGCTGGAAAGATCAGTTCCATGTTTGATTTTTATCTGCTTTTCTCTAGTTCCACTTGGCGTGTCCTCAAAAATAGTAACCTTTGCCTGAGGAGTCTTTGAATTTTTCGGATAGAAGATAGAGTCAAGTCTAACAAGGGACTGATTGTAATCCTGTTTGCTTTCGGCATCGACTACCTCAATCTGCTTTACCAAGTGGAGGTCATAGGCACGTATAGGATTGAGTTGGTAAAGAAGATTGTAAGGATTGATATGCGTAGCAGAATAACGCAAACAAAAAAGCGGGTTCAGGTTTCTAATTGCTTTCTGCGATTTCTCCGTATTGTCAACGCTTTGCGGTTCGTCAATGATTAAAATTGGATTGGTAGCCTGCACATATTCAATCGGACGGCGACCTGACATCTTGTCCTGTTCCTGATGGATGACATTCAGCTTTTTCTTTTGCTCATCGTTGAGGGTGGCATAATCCACATTTTCACCTGCATCTTTCTGGAAAGCCTGAATGTTGATGACCATGATCTGGACTTCATTATTCACCGCAAACTGGCGCACCCGGCTTAAATCCTTGGACTGATAAACAAAGGCATCAAAGGCAACATTGTTATACAAGCCCTTGAGATGGTCCCTCATAAGTTTTATAGAACTAGTTACACCTTCTCTGATGGCAACTGAAGGGACAACAATGATAAACTTATTGAAACCGTAGAGTTTGTTCAGTTCAAATATGGTACGGAGATAGACATAGGTTTTTCCCGTTCCTGTTTCCATTTCCACCGAAAAATTAGGAAAGGAATAGGAAATATCGGGTTCAACTAGAGTTCTAGATTTGGGAACAGTATTCCTGGATTGTATCTCATGCAGGTTTTTCAATATCTGCTCCGGAGAGAGCATCAAGTCGTTGCCGATACCCAATTCATTAAACATGCTTCCATCGGTATTGCCGAATGGAATCTGTAAGCCTGATGACTGTTGGGGCAAACCTTCAAATAGATCGGTAACGCTTTTTATAGCCTCAATCTGATAGTCGAGGCCAGAATCGAATTTCAGTTTCATTCTCTGGTCTCCTTATACCGTCTTGAAAACTATCTGACTGTGCTTTTCCTTCCGCATATTAGATGCGGCAAAGGTCTGTACGGCGTTTGCTTTTAGCTGGTCGTTGCCGTGGAAGGCGGAATCAAGGCAGATAAACTGTGTAAGATTGGCTTCGGCGGCTACGGCTTCGATGAGTTTCGTGGTAACTTCATCCTCAAGACAAAGCAGAAGTTTTCCTTCGGCAATGGAGAAGACTTTTTTACCCGCGATTGTCTTTGTTTCAATCTTTTCAGTTGGGGCAAATCCTGCCTTAAGTAGGATTTCATAGAGTAAATCTTCCGGTTTGGCTTCATGGCTGATATGGTCTATGTGCAAAGAAAGCTGTTCAGCTATTTTATCTGGCGATGTGGATGGAGCGAGCTTCTGCCAATGTTTGAAGTTGGACTTGTCGAGCTTGAGGACTTTAAATCCAAGATCTTGTTTTCCGGACTGTTCAAGACCGAGCTTGCCTTCCTGTTCTTCCTTGATTTTCTTGATTACCCGCCGGATTCGTTCCTTGCCGATGTCGGCGATGGTCTTGAAGCCCGCCTTGAAGGCTTCGGTGTCTTCAGCGCAGGGTTCAGGAAGCTGGACAAGAATAAACTTTCGGTTGCCTCCGTCCTTATTCAATTCAAGTACAGCATGGGCTGTAGTGGCAGAACCTGAAAAGAAGTCGAGGATGATGTCGGGAGAGTTATCCACAGATAAGCGTTGATTTACAGAGGTCGATACTTGAAGAATGCGGTTCAACAAGCGAACTGGTTTGGGAGTATCAAAATAGGATTTATCATCAAATAGTGTTCGAAGTTCCTTTGTTGCTTCTTGGTTATGACCAACATCAGAATATTTCCAAATTGTAGTTGGCGTTACTCCATCCTTCACTTCACTAATAAATCTTTTTATTGCTGGAATATTATGGCCATCTTCCCCAAACCAAATTCTATTATCTTTTAAAAGCTCAAAATATTTTTCTTCGGGAACTCTCCAACTAGTTCCACTTTTAGGATAGCATTCCCTTCCTGATGGTGTTGTTATTTTATACAAGCCTGTTCTTTGTTCATCTTTTCTCAACAGATTATCGGGTTTCCAATCTCCACGTGAATCATTATCTAAATTTCTATATAAACTGCGTTGATCTTCGCTTCTTTGCAAAGGAACTGGTCTCCATTTTTCTATGCTTTTCCCATATAGTACGATATGGTCATGGCTATCAGAAAACCATTTAGCATCATTCTGGGGTGCATATTTCTTTTCCCACACTATATTCGCAACAAAATTCTCCTCTCCGAATATCTCATCACACAGCTTCCGTAAATTACTCGCTTCGTTATCATCAATACTGATAAAAATCACCCCGTCATCACGTAATAGATTCCTTGCAAGATAAAGCCGAGGGTACATCATGTTCAGCCATTTGGTATGAAAGCGACCTTCATTTGCGGTGTTAGTGGAGAACTTCTTTCCTTCGCCATCAATCAGTCCTGCGTATTCGAGGTAAGTCTCCAAGCTTTCGGCGTAATTATCGGGATAGATGAACTCCTTGCCGGTATTATACGGCGGGTCAATGTAGATCATCTTAACCTTGCCGTAATAGCTTTTCTGCAAAAGCTTGAGTACTTCCAGATTATCGCCTTCAATAAAAAGGTTTTCGGTCGTGTCAAAATTGACCGATTCTTCACGGCAGGGCTTGAGAGTGGCAGAGCTTTGGGTTTGGATTAGGCGTAGAGCTTCTTTCTTGCCCGGCCAGTCCATGCCGTAGCGTTCACGGCGGGACTCGAAAAGGTCGGAGAAGCTACCCAATTCAGCTTTTAATTTTTCAAAGTCGATGGACTCTATCAGTTCACCTTTCTCATTCTTGCTCTCAGAAAAGACCGAGGGGCATAGCTGTTTTAATCGAGAACGATTTTCAGCGGATATGTCGAGGGATTTGCCATCTATTATTTTTGATTTTTCTTTCGCCATCTTCTCATCTCCTTTATTTCAATCGTATGGTGAATGTTTTTCTTCTAAATTGGATCTTTAGAAACGGTAGAAAGGGAAGCAAGTAAAACTAAATCTGACTTATGAAGTTTTAGGTCAACAATTGCGTTGAAAAGAGAGCGTGAGATCCGGTCAATACCCCTGCCTCCCTGGCGGGTCAATTCATAGGCAAAGTATTTTGCATGGTAGGCGGTGGACATTTTCCGGTCTGCTTTTGTTGCGAAATCCGCAGGCCTGAAAAAAGAGAGGGCGCGGACTCCAAGTTTGCACCTCTACTGAAGGGCTACGACACCCCATGCAAGAAGTACAACCAAGAAGAACGCGCCCTGATGGGCGCGTTCCCCGTTGCCTGCTTCTTGCATTTGAAAAGTCGTAGTTTTCAGTAGAAGCAATACAGCGATGAACGCTAAAAATTTATGTTAGGAAAATTAATTGTATGGGAAATTTAAGCACACAGGCGAGACCTATACTGAGCTTGCCGAATGATGCCTGTGTTACATTTTTCCCGAGTGTTCCTTTCTGATTTTATCATGAGGGAATTTTAAACTAAACAGAGGGCGGACTTTCTTGTCCGTCTTTTGAATCTAATTCTGGCGGGTAGGACCACAGCCATACGGCGTGGTAAAAAACCCGCCCTCCGTTAAATTCAGCAATTCCATCAATATGAGAAAGTTAATCCGAGGAGGTACAATAATCAAGGAGTGAGGGGTGGAAAAGAGTTTGGGAGGGGCGGATTGTCGCGATAAGTAGCCAATTCTTAAGGTTGGGACAGTTCGCCGAACTGTCCGGTTACTTGGCGGACGCCTCGGCGAGGCATCCCTACCTTTAGAAATAAAGCCTGGCGCAATACGCGTATTGCCGTTAATTTGCGCGGGGAGCTTGAAAATAATCTAACCTGTTATATGATAACGCCTTTAATTTTTTTCGGGGGTACAGGGCAATGCTTGAGAGAAAGGTTGTAATAAGAAACCAGGCTGGCATACACTGCCGTCCATCAAGCATGATACTGATGGCGGCGCAGGAATTCCCCGGCTGCAGGTTCAAGGTGACCAGCAGGAACGGTGATTCCGACCTCACCAGCATTTTGTCTCTTATTTCACTGGGGCTTGAAAGAGGCAACGAAGTCACTATAACGGCGGACGGGGCTGAAGAAGAGGCGGCCATGGAAAAAATTGCGCATCTTTTCTCCTTTGAGTTTGATTTTCCAAGGGAGTGACGGGTTGAATATTGCGTTCTGACGGGCTAGATTTATTTTTTATTGTTCCCAACATTAGAAGAATCCGGTATTCAAATGCCAATGATGAAAAAACATATTTCAGGCCTGGTTTTCCTTTGCATGGTTGCGGCTGCCGCAATGTTCCCGCTCTCCGTCTTCTCCCTTCCTTCCATATCCAAGTCCAGCATCAAGGTTGGAATGTCGCCGAGAATCCAGAAGAACAGCTGGTCCAGCCTGAACTGCTCGATAAGCAACCCCGACCAGAAGTCATATGAGGCATATCTGCGGCTTGTCGACGAGAACACTTTCATGGGGCGGCGGACAGTTTTCTCGGATACGCTCCTGATACCGCAGAACGCCGTCATCAACTACACCACTGAAATACTTATAGAAGAGGGCGAGAACTACCACGTGGAACTCTATGTGGAGGACAAGAGGGTTCCGGGAGTGGACACGATCATCATCAAGAACATGAGCGAGCGCGAGGAGCAGTTCTACATCCTCAATGATTCGTTCACAGTCTCGATGGGGTCGGTGAACCAGCTCGAAGTCTTCAAGAAGAAGACATTCCAGCTGACCCTTCCCTCAAAGGACGTGCCTTTCCACTGGTCGGCCTATAAATCATGTCTTGCCATAGTGGTGCTGCGTCCGGACTTTGAAAAATACTCGGCACGTCAGTTCAGGGGCATAATTGACTATGTCAAGCAGGGAGGCATAATAATCTTCGCCGATCCTGTTTCCACGCTTGAGGCTGCGAAGACGCCTCTTGCTGAAATCCTTCCTGTGGATCCTACGAGGATAAGGAAGATATCGGAGCTTAATTCTATCATTCCTTTCTTTCCCGGCTTCAAGAACTGGGGCGAGCTCAATCTTGTGGACTTCCTGGAATGCTATCCTCTTGAAAACAGCATCGTATGGATGAAGGAGGGGCAGTTCCCGGTCTTTGCCTGGAAGAAATTCGGTTTCGGCGAATCAAGGTTCTCGGCCGTCTCCCTGTCCGGGGATGTGCTGGACAAGACGGGCGCATGGGAGAAGATAATGATGTTCTTCCTCAACCACCAGGTGAGATTCGCAGATACAAAGAAGATCATGACATGCCTTGATGAGATGACTGGGTACACGGTTCCAGGCGTGGCAGCCGTGAAGACGGTTTTCTTCTGGTATTTCCTCATGCTTGCCGTACTTACCGCCGTCGGGATGTATTTCAGGAAGACAAACTTCACGCTTGCAGGCTCGGTGATACTGTCGCTTGGCGTCACCATGTGGGTGTTCAACATGATTTCCGCCGGGGCTGCAAATACTTCGTCGATGCTCGTCGCCGCCATAGAGGCAAGGTATCCGCTGAGCGATTCGAACGTGATAGACGCATACTATGGCGTCTTCTCGCGCAAGGATACGATAGAGACGTTCAACTCAGGAAGCGAAGACGTCAAGATATCCTCCATCAACCAGAGCTTGAACAGGTTTGCCGCAGCCAACTTCGGAGACGATCCCTCCCAGGGGATCATGAGCAAGTCGCAGGGCGAGCCGATTGAAGTCATGACGTCGTTCGGCGTGGCCAGCGTGAGCAACCTCAACATAAAGGCCAACACCACGAGGCAGATGAATGCAACGCTCTCAGTGTTCCGCAAGGATGACGCTGAAAAATTCGCGCTGCCGGAAATAACATACGGTGAAAAGGGATTTTCCATGAAGGACTGGCAGGCGCCCTCGGATTTTAAATTCGACTCGGCGTTCCTCACATTCCCCAGCAAGGCGTATCCCCTGACTGTTTCCGCAGGGAAGGTTACGTTCAATCCCGTGGCAGGAGAGACTTATTTCCGGGGTGACAATATTTCAATGGCGCTCGCCGACGTAGTAAGGACCGGCTTCAAAAATACGAAGCCCGGCATAGCCTTCATAGGCGGCGGTGCGACCGGATTGAATTTCGGCGAAAAGGCCGGATGCCAGACCAGGATAATAAATTTCATCCCGGTCTCCGAGAAATGCGAGTCCTCCAAGGTAAGCATTCCTTCCGAGCTCATTGTGCTTTCCGCAGGCGATACTGCCTCGAAGTCCCTGATGCCATACAATGATTTTATGACTCCCTTCAACTCCCAGAACAGCAGCGACTACAAGATCTCCTTCAAGCTTCCGCCGGAGTTTGCGATGATCAGCCCCGAGGAAATTGAGATCAGCCTTTCGTATATGAATGACAGCAATTCAATCGTCCTCCAGCCGTCCCTCATGATTGGTGCAAAGACGATCGCCCCGGACAAGAAGTCAGGTGACAAATACGTCTTCACCAAGGACCTGGACAAGGTGATAAATCCCTACAGCGGCGAGGGGGTAATCCTGCTCTCAGTCAATGTAACAAACTCGATTTCGTCGATAAGCGAGAAACTCCGTGCGAACAAGTGGATAATGAAGGAATTTTCAGTCGGGGTGAAGGGGCAGCTGCGTCCCAATATAGCACCTTTCTCCTACTGATAAAAATAACTGGAGCACATTATGATTAGGACTGAAAATCTTACTAAGGGCTTTGCAAAGGAACGCGGTGTCTTCGCGCTCAACCTTGAAGTCCCCGCCGGAAAAATATATGGTTTTGTCGGACCGAACGGCGCCGGCAAGACTACGACCATAAAGATACTCTGCGGGCTTCTCAAGCCTGATTCCGGCAGGGCGTTCATCGGCGATCTGGAAGTGCTGCCGAGGAACATCCCGGAGATCAAGCGCAGGATCGGATACATGCCCGATATATTCGGCGTCTACGAGCAGATGAGCGTCTGGGAATACATTGATTTCTACGGCGCCGCCTACAAGATCCCGGCCAAGAAGCGCAGGCAGAGGATCGAGGAGGTGCTGAAGCTGACCGAGTCGACACACATGATCGACTACCAGATGACCTCGCTCTCCAGAGGTATGCGCCAGAGGATCGGACTCGCGAAAACCCTCATCCACGATCCGGACGTGCTCATCCTCGACGAGCCCGCAGGCGGTCTTGATCCGACAGCGCGTATCGAGATGCGCCAGACAATCGAAAGGCTCAGGGCCCTCGGAAAGACAATCCTCCTGTCAAGCCATATCCTGCCTGAACTTTCTTCGGTCTGCGACATCATAGGCATCATATACAAGGGGAAGCTCCTTGTACAGGGTACCGTGAAGGACATCACCAGGGACCTGCAGGAGAAGATCGTGATAAACATCACTGTGGACTCCGACATCACCCAGGCGAAGGACATCCTCGAAAGGATAGAACATGTCGAGGATGTCAAGGTCGCCGACATAAATGACCTGCAGTGCACTTTCAGCGGCACCAGGGAGCAGGTCAAGAGCGTGCTCAAGCTGTTGATGAACAATGGAGTCATCGTCAGATGGTTCGCCGAGAACGAGGCCGATCTTGAAGATGTCTTCATGAACGTCACAAAAAAGAATTAAGGAGCCGATAGACAGAACATGTTCATCTCAAATCCAATATTCCAGAGGGAGTTCAGCGCATCCTCGAGATCGCCGAGGACAAATTTCCTCGTGTGGGCGTATCTTATCCTCCTGGCCCTGGTGATACTGCTGCTCTGGCCGGCGGGCGGCATACATTCCGTAGCGTCTTCAAGCAGCAAGCAGATATTCACGTTGTTCTTCAGCATAAACCTCACTCTTGTGCTCCTGATGGTGCCTGCCTTTACAGCTACGGCCATCTCCTGGGAGAAGGAGAACAACACCTATGACAGCCTTTTCATAACCATGCTGAAGCCGCATGAGATAATGCAGGGCAAGCTGGCCTCGGCGATATTGATGCTCCTCATACTTGTCTTCCTTTCAGTCCCGATCGCATCGGTCTGCGCATTGACGGGAGGAATAAGCGTCTCGCTGGTGGTCAAGATAGTGTGCCTTATTTTTGTCACCGCCTTCAGCTACGGTGTGGCGGGGCTGGCATGCAGCTCATGGTCGGCAAGAAGCTCGACTTCGATAGTCATGAATTATGTGGTCATCATCATTTTCGCGGGGGCAAGCTGGCTGCCGTCCGCACTCCTCAGCAATCTTTTTTTCCTGCAGAGCCTGAAGCCCCTCTGGCAGTTCATAAGGTGCATAAGCCCATATGATGCGATGTTCTACCTGCTTTATCCGGAGACGTACAGGCTCTCCATGGAGACCATTTCCAAAAGCAATCTGATTACCCCGTACACGCTCTTCATGGCGTTTTCAGTGGTGTTCACGATGGTGTCTTTCAGCTTTTTCGCCCGCGGCATCACGCGTCCATCCGTGAAATCCAAGGCCATAAAGGGTGATTTCTACACCAGCGGCAAGCAGGCGATGAAAAGAAAGCTCACATGGCCCTTCTATCTCATAGATCCCCTCAAGAGGAAGAAGAACATAGGCACCTGGTCGAACCCCGTCTTCATCGCCGAGATGAGGAGCAAGCTTTTCGCGAATCCCAAGTTCGTGGTCAGATCGGTCGCGGCCATCTTCATCGTCAGCCTTGTCATACTCACGCTTGTCTCCTGGCAGTATTCCACGATGCTCAGGGCCGACACTGTCAGGATCGTGGCGATCATCTTCCAGATCTGCGTCGTCGCGCTCCTCGCACCCGGCGTGAGCAGCGGCCTTATAACCGATGAGATCACAAGCGGTACATTCATGATGCTCAGGATGACCCCCATGAAGCCCTTTACGGTCATAATGGGCAAGCTCAAGGCGACCTTCTTCTACGCACTCATCTTCATCATAAGCAGTTTCTTCGTCCTTTTCGCCATGGCTTATCTTGAACAGCAGACGGTCTTCCCGGACGGCTCGATCCTTTCACCTCAGTGGTGGTCTGAAGTCATACAGAGATCGCACCAGCCCGACTGGTATGACAAGGTATGGCTGACATACAGGAGGATAATCATCTGGATATTCATCCTGCTTCTGAGCACCGTGACATTCCTGACAAGCGGCCTTTTTGCCTCGTCAATATCAAAGAATACGGGAATGGCGACCGCGATAAGCTATGTCATTACCGCCATCATATGCGTTGTAAGCATGGCGCCGCTTGTCCTTGGCAGCAAGCTCTCATACACGCTTTCATATTGGATAATCTCGTTCAACCCGATCGCCGCAGCGGCCCAGATCACCAATAATTCCCTGTCCGAGTACCCGGGGCTCTGGCGGTCGAACATCATCTGCCTGTCCCTTCTGATTGTCGTGTTCATGACCGGGGCTACGATCAGGACCTGGTATCTCTTCAGGACCAGGGACTGATCAGTATTCCGGACGAATGGATCCATGGAGCTACCGTGATATTTGTAGACAACATTCTTGAAATACTTTGGAGGCTGCTCAAACTCTTCGGAGCGGCTTCATACGCATTCCTGCTTGCGCTTGGGAAGATTGCCAGGGCGTTCTGGGAACTCCTCTGCGAAATCGACCAGCTGGACTGGTTCACCGGCAGGATGAACGTCTTCTTCGATGAGATAGGGGAATTGTGGAGCTCGTCGCTGATGCTGTCCATGCGTGAGGAATCAATGTCCCTCATGCTGAATGTCAAGGAGCACATAGATGTCTCCAAAAAGGCGAGGAGCTGGTTTTTCATAATTCTCTCCGCCGTCCTTTTCTTCTGGTTCTATCCTCCATACAAATGGGGCCCATGGCATTTCCATGAAAGCGGCAGGGCGTCCTATTACGGCACCGGATTCTATTTCGGCAAGACCTCCAGCGGCGAAAGGTTCATGCCTTTCACCTATACTGCCGCACATAAGACCCTGCCTGCCGGGATTACCGTCAAGGTCGTCAACAAGGAAAACGGGAATACGGTCTATGTGCAGATAAACGACAGGGGGCCATTCGCTGAGAACAGGGTGATCGACCTCTCAAAGACAGCCGCCAAAAAACTCGGAATTGCAACCGATGGAACCGCCAATGTCGAGATCTTCACCAGGAAGAAATACGGGAAATAAATTCCTGGGCAGCCCCAGGAATTTATAATTCCAGCATCCATGCTTCATGTATCAGCGGCGAGCGCCAGATGTCCTCTGGTGTTGTGTTCTTGATGTCCAGGCCCGGAGCCAGATCCACGCCTGCATTCAGGAACAGGCAGCGTACCAGCGCCGAGCAGTAGAAGGATTGCGGCTGCTCAAGTGGATTTTTCCTGCTGCGCATTTCCTGATGACGCAGGGAGATCAGGGTTCCGACGAGTTCACGCAGGGAATACCGGGTCCGGCTGGCGATAAGATCGAGACCGCCGGCAAGCACTTTTGTGACAGTCTCCCGAGAAAGTCCGAAATCCAGCAGTGCCAGGCTCGAATAGAAATCACCATCATGGAATTTCGATATGCGGTTCTCCTGTGCGCCGAAGCGGATATGCTTCCGGTGCATGTCAAGATCGGATTCCATTACCCAGAGCTGTCCGTCGCAGCGCTGTTCCCCGATGATGAAAGCGTGCGACCAGCGTCCCCATGCCTTCGCGGGATCAACATGCCGCTGGGCCCGTGCGATCATGTGGTCCAGCAGCGTTTCACCGCCGGCGAGGCAGACCATTCCGGGACGTGCGAATTCCGCAAGGAAGTCGCGGTTTGTAACAGAGCGTGGAATCTTATGGATTTGAGTGGTGGTACCGATGGTGAATCACCTGTATGATTATCTGATCCCTGCAAGCTTCAGGAAGTTTCCAAGGAGCTTGTGCCCATGTTCAGTGAGTATCGATTCGGGATGGAATTGGACGCCATACACAGGAAGCTTCCTGTGCTGCAGGCCCATGATGACTCCGTCCTCCGTCCTGGCGGTCGCTTCGAGTTCAGGAGGGAATGAGGAAGGTTCGATCACCAGCGAGTGATATCGTGTGGCTGTGAATTTGTCGGGTATCCCCTTGAAGATGCCTTTTCCACCATGGATGATTTCCGAGACCTTTCCATGCATGAGGCTTGGTGCGTGTACGATTTTTCCTCCGAAGACCTCCCCTATGCACTGGTGTCCGAGGCAGACGCCCAGTACGGGGATTTCCTTTGACGAGAAGAATTCTATCGCATCGCAGGATATCCCAGCTTCCCTCGGGGAGCAGGGGCCCGGCGAGACAACAAGGGCCTCCACGGGCAGCTTCGCCAGCTCCTTCATGGTTATCTTGTCATTCCTTACGACTTCTGGCAGATGGCCCAGCTCGCCGAAATACTGGACAAGGTTGTACGTGAATGAATCATAATTGTCAATCATCAGGAACATGATGGCATATCCATTTTTTAATTTCTAGTTTTTGTGCCGCAACCGCTAACATACATCAGTTTTGTCGTAAATAAACATTTCAATTCATCCATTAATCAACAATCCGCCAATTCATTCATCCGTCCCTGTTGCTGATAGTCTCGAAATAGAATGGAGTTCCAAGATAACGGAAAGCGGGTTTTCTTACCCGCCATGAAAAGAGTGACGCGACCCTTGGGGCGGTTTTGATTTTCTTTTGTTATAAAGAATCTCCGGCCAGCCGTGAAGCGAGGGAGAGGGTGTCCGTAATACCCCGTTGCTTGCGGCGGGGATGGAATGGCCGTCAGGAGATTCTTTGTTTTTCATTGAATATTTGATATGAATACGGTTGTTTTTTGAACGGAGGAATGTAATTTATTATAAATCGTGCTGTTTACATCATATAATTTAATACATTTTGAATCCAAAGGAGCACTAACATGGTTGATAAAAAAGTGATTATTGGTTCAACTTCAGATTCTGTTGTAAAACCAGGAGATGTCACAAGGATTTCCCCTGCTGTCGGCGGAGATGTTTCAGAGGACTCCGTTGAGACTTCCAATATAGCCAGGATAAAGACCGGGGCGGAGGAAGACAAGGGAAAGAAGACCATCAGGCTCAAGCCCGTCACCGCCGCAGAAGGTTCTGAAGCCGGTGCTCCTCCACCACAGGAAGATGAAACAGTAAAGATTCAGAAGCCGCGCCCTGTCGCGACACCTACAGTTCCCGGGGTCAAGCAGACTATAAAACTGCGTCCGTCATCAAATACGCCAGCTCCTGACACTGAAGCCACGGTTTCCTTTGCGCCGCCTCCGCAGCAGCAGGCTGCAGCTCCTGAAGCAGCTCCAACTGAAGGTGCTCCGGCCGCTAAAAGGACTATCAGGCTTGTTCCAAAGAGAGCCGATGCTACCGCAGGTGGCAATGAAGCAAATGCGGCATCCGTCAGACCATCTGCTCCAACTGTGAAGCTTGAAGAGCCGGCCCAGGCAGGCGCTCCTGCAGGTCGTTCGGCTGTAACAGTAAGGCTTCCTGCCGAAGGCGGCGGTGAACCAGCGGGCGCTCCTCCGAAAAGAACATTGAAGCTCAAGCCAGTCAAACCTGCCGGTGAACAGGCTCCAGCTCCGGCTCCAGCTCCGTCACCTGCCGGTGCCACGGACTCTGAAATGGCTGCTATCAGTGCTGCAGATAATACTATTCCTCCTATGGCGATGTCCCAGCAGGAATCATACGCCTCCGCCGGAGCGGCAACCAGCGACGAGCCCAGCATGATCCATGCGATCCTGGCCTTTGCAGCTCTGTTTGTCATGATTTATTTCACATGGAGCGTTGTAGGACAGTACTGCAATAGCCAACTTGATTCCAAGATAACGGTGCCAGGACTTTCCGAAAAGGTGAAGTAATAATAAATTAAAATGGGAGGCTCTGGCCTCCCATTTTAATTTATACGTGATAGAGGCTTGGAATGTTTATCACAATGGGCAATATGCAGTCGAGCCAGAAGAGATCGGGCCTTTCCAGCACCATGGAAGGTTTCTGGGGGCCGAACAGCAGTGATGCCGCTGTGACGGGATTTATTTTGATGTCGGGGAAATTCTCTCGCCTGTAGTCGGTTGCGATCTTCGCATTTTCAACTCCTATGAAAACACGCTGCTCGGGATTCTTATTGTCGGAAAGGATCAGGTTTACTCCGCAGCTGGACAGTCCCTTCAGTTCATGCACTGCAGGATTTTCCTCGGCAAGTGAAAGAGCCTCCCTGAAGTTGCAGACAGCGAGATTTCCACAGCTTGATATTTCCCATGATTCCGCGAAAGCCTTGAAGACCTTGAAATATGAGTCATTGCTCATTGGAACCTGGACGTGGATATTCCTGGATTCCTTCATGAGCGTGGTGATTATGTCTGAGACACCTTTCGGTGAACCGCAGAATTCAGCTATTGAGTTGTTGTGGGATAGGATCAGGAAGGCCTTCTCCTTCTCGGCATTTTCAGAGATGAAGAACCGGAGCGAAGGTCGCTGATACCTGTATCTCAGGCTCTCAAGATCTGCATTTCCCCTGAATGAGAGAGCTTTCCTCAGCGTAATGACTTCCTGCCAGGGTAGTTCACCGTATTGGATTTCCCGGCACCTGAATCCATTCGGCTGGACAGCGGAGGTGTTTTTAGACCACATGTTGAAATTGACGCATGTGCCGGCCTTTTCCCAGCCCCAGTGGGCATAGCGGTATCGGCTGCCTCCAAGCCAGGAGAAGGCGGGATTCTCCTTTCCGAGCATCAGCTTTATCTCATCCATCACTTTCAACATGAGTGATTTCCCCCGGAAGTCAGGATGTGTCGCGACTCCGCCGACTCCCTGTATGACAAGGCTCTTGTTGCCGGCCTGCAACGGTATAGGGAAAAGACCGGCGCTTGAAGCCATCCTGCCGCCTTCCCTGACTATGATTATACCTTTGAGAAGTTCGGAGTCCTTCCTGTATATGTCAGGATAAAGGGCTTCAAAACGCGGATGCAGGGGATCATTTGTCTTGAAGCATTCATGGAGGAAGTCCATCAGTTCTTCAAAATTTGAGCTGTCGCAGAGTTCTATCTTCATGTTTTATTTTTTCTTTCCGCTGAAAATACCCAGGGCTTTTCCAATTCCTGAAGCTCCTGCCTTGTGATTTTCCGTTTCCACAAGGGGTAGGAGGGGATCAGGCGTTATCAGATCATGGACATGCCTGACATCGTTCCAGGCAAGCATGGAGTCGGTCCTCCTGTCCGCACCAAGGGAGAAAACTGAAATTCCAGTATTGTTCATGTGGCAGTATTTGAGTTTTTCAATCAGATCGTTTTCGTGCCATGATATGAATACTGTCAGAAGATGGTTCAGGAATCCGCAATGCGATACGATCAGTATGTTCCTGTCATTGAGGCTGTAGATTTCATCCATGAATTCCACTGCTCTGGACCTGGCGCTTGCGAGCCATGCATTGTGACGGTCGTTCCTGGCATAATCCGGTAGGATGTCATATGGCAGTATGTGTGAATACGCCCCCTCCGGGAGTTCTTCTATCAGCCTGGAGTCGAATTCTACGCAGGCGCCCTTGATTTTCGAGGCCTCGAACGTCTCGCGGGATCTTTTCAGAGGACTGAGATAGATTCTGTCGAAATATGTCTTATTGAAGACTTTTGCGAGCCTTTCTGCCTGTCTGACGCCGTTTTTACTCAGGCCTGCATCAATTCCGTATTCCTCTTCCGTCTGGGCCCTGCTTTGGGCATGCCTTACGAGCCATATTTTCTTGATATGTAAATCGATCATCGGTTTCTCTGGATAAAAACTTTAAAACTGCATATTCCAGTTTAAATTATAGCCTGTTAAGCAATTACTTCAATTTGCTTTCACAATGAAGATCGGGTTTATGATGATAAATTTCCACGCACTGCACGGCATGAAATACAGGATCCTCCTCGGAGTTCTGATACTCATGCTTGCCGTATATCCTCTCTTCGCAGAAAACCATCTCACTGGGGTGGCGCTGGATGTCTTCATGTCCTTCCTCATCGTGTTCGTGGTCTATGAATCCAGCAAGCATAAACATTCATTCGCCGTGGCCATATCCCTTTCCTGCCTCGCGCTTCTCGCCAACTGGTCGGACGACTATCTCAGCTCCATTCCACTTGTGATAGCTTCACAGGCGTTGTCGCTGCTGTTCATCCTCTACATCAACTACGTGATCATCATGACCATCGCATGCGCCAGGCGGGTGACCTCCGACGTGGTCTATGGAGCCGTATGCGTCTACATACTTATCGGCCTCATGTGGACTTTCTTCTACTCCCTTCTTGAACTCAGCCATCCCGGCTCGTTCAGGTTTTCCGGAAATATCCCGGACCTGATCAGGATGGCAAATGAATCTCCCCTCAACATCCTCTCGCATTTGAACTACTTCAGTTTCGAGACCCTTGCCACAATCGGATACGGGGATATTGTCCCCATAACCCATGCGGCCCAGATGCTCTCGGTCTTTGAAGCCATTGCAGGACAGATTTATCTTACGGTGGTTATTGCCAGATTTGTCGGCCTCTATATAAACCATCAGATTGGAAAGCAGGAAGTGACCGATTAAATGGATGCACAAAAAAGATACGACCGGCTTCTCGCCCTTGGAGGGCATGAGATTCCCGAGGAGATTGAGGTTGGAGGCGGAAAATGGCGCAAGGTCAAGGCCTTCAAGCACGATTTTTTCGCCGCGACAGGGCTTTATCAGTCTGCTGACGGCGCGAAAGCCGTGCTGAAGATTTTCAGGCCGGCCCCATATTATGGAATCCCCTATGGCCTTCTTTCACGCTGGCAGGCGGCCCATGAGGAGAAGATCTATAAGAAGCTCCAGGACACGGCCGCTGTTCCTGGATGGATTGGCAGATATGGCAGTACTGGAATAGTCCATGAGTTCGTTCCTGGACAGGATCTGGCGCGCGATGTCAAGTTCTCCGACGACTTCTTTGAGAGGCTTGAGAAACTGCTGCGGCTGATGCACGAAAGGGGGATGAGCTACCTCGACACGAACAAGCCCGACAATATCCTTGTGGGCGAGGATGGGAAACCCTATCTCATAGATTTCCAGATCACCTGGCTTCAGCCCTTCTTCCCTCTTAACCTGATTACCTATCCGCTGTTCTGTATTTTCAGGAACTCGGACATCTACCACCTCAAGAAGCATATAAGGAAATTCTGCCCCGGGAAAATCAGCGACGAGGAATTCGAGAAGATGCGCCCATGGTATATAAGGTTGCATCGCCTTGTAGCGACACCGGTCAGAAGGAAGCGCAGAAAGTATCTCCGCAAGGTCGAAGAAGAGGCCGGACACCATCCTGAAGGCGCCGAAAGGCACTGAATTAAGTGTCATCCAGCAATCCAATCATCCATGGGACGGCAGTGAATTCTATTGCATCAGCCTCCTTGAACAATAAAAAAAGGGAGGCCTTTTGAGCCTCCCTTCAGAAATCAAGTCAAATTGTTATTTGACGGCGTTTACTGAAACCTGGACCTGCTTGATATTGAACAGGAAACAGCCAGGGGTTACCATTGACGTCATGTCAACAGCCTTTGTCGCTCCCATTTCCTTGGCCTTCTTGGTTGCGACGCCAACAACGTCTTCAAGTGTAACTGTGTTCTTGAACCATGCGACCGAACCGATATTTTCATTGTCACCGGTTATGAGAGGAATCCAAAGAAGATAGAGTCCCCAGTTGGTAACATTGATGTTGCCAATGCTCTGCTCGGCACCCAATGTAAGCTTCTGGTCATTGAGTTTCTGTGCGGTCTGAACGCTTGAGCAGCCAACAAACACGAAGAGAGTTGCAATAAGACAAAGTGCTGATATTTTCTTGATCATTTTTAAACCTTTCATTTGATGATTTCTGTAGTCTGTTAATTCTAGAAGAAACAAAAACACGCCCCTTGTCCTGCCCTCCTTTCCCTATTTCTTAACTACGACCCGTTATTTACCCTGCAAGAATGTTATTTTTACTATAGGAAATTTATAATGCTTATGTCAAATATCAAATGGCAAGCTGTAGATTTTCTATAAGCTGCAGGATTTCTGAAGAAGCATGTGGTTTTGCAAGCCGTGCGCCAAGAGCGCCCTTTTCTGCGAAGTCCGCGGGATTTTCCATGAAGAACGCCACGGTGCTTGCAAGTTTGTTGACGCTCAGCTCCTTTTCCAGGATCTTTATTCCGGCGCCTGACGAACAGTAGAAGTCCGCGTTGTCGCTCTGGTGGTTGTCGGTGGCGTGGGGGTAGGGGATCAGTATTGCGAACTTCGCAAAAATGGCGAGTTCGGCGACGGTGCTGCCTCCCGAACGGCATATGACAAGGTCGGAGGCCGAATAGAAGACCTCCATTTCTCCGCTGCTTTCTATGATCTTGTACTTGAATGTCGCGTCCGAATATGCCTTCCCAAGATTGTCCATGTTCCCGGTCCCGCAGATATGGATTACCTGGAAGGATTCATCCCCCTGCATCTTGAATGCCTCCGGGACCTTCTGGTTGATGCCTTCGGCTCCCTGGCTTCCGCCGAACACGAGGATTATCGGGAATTCATGTGAGAAAGAGGTGCCGAGCCTGGAGTTTATAATTCCGACCGCCTCAGGTTTTGCAAGCCGGCATTCGGCGATCTGCTGCCTGACCGGCATTCCTGTGACAGTCCATCCGCATTTTATTCCTCCGCTGTCGACCGGCGGGAATGAAAGCGCCAGCTGCTTCGAAAAACGCGAGAGGAAAAGATTGGCCTTGCCGATGCGCGCATTGCCGTCATGCGCGAAGAGTGGAATTCCCATCATGCGTGCCGCGAGTGCAGGGGCGAGGGAATGGAAGCTGCCCATGACGAGTACGGCTTCAGGCCTGAATGATTTTATTTTACTTCTCGATTCGAGAATGGATTTGAGCAGCTTTATGACAAAGGAGAATTTCCCCTTGAGGCCTTTCGGGATCGGGGCCGGAGAAATTATTTCATAATCTATTCCTTTTTCCGAGGCGGCCCGGCCCTGCTGCTCCGTCTGTCGTCCGGTTATGAATAATCTAGGATGTCCGCCCCTGTTCCTGAGCTCCGTGGCGATTGAAAGTCCAGGATAGAAATGTCCTCCTGTCCCTCCGCAAACGATTAAAAGCCTGTCAATCATTCTTGATGTCCTGTTTTGAACCCGATATCTTCGACGGCTGCATTTCAGCAGGCGCAGGCTCCTGTCCAGTCCCGGAATCCATCGCTATGCTCAAAAGCAGTCCGATGCAGACAATGCTCATCATCAGATTGCTTCCTCCATAGCTTATAAAGGGGGCGGGGATCCCCTTGGTCGGGAAAGAACCTGAAATTACTCCGATGTTTATCACGGCCTGCATGGTAAGCATTACGCTTATTCCAAAACCGAGGAGCATGCCCTGCCTGTCCTTCGACATGATGCTTATGTAGACGGATGATATCAGGATCGTAATATATCCGAACAAGACCAGCATGATTGCAATGAACCCCAGTTCCTCCCCGACGATTGAGAGGATGAAGTCGGTGTGCGCTTCCGGAAGATAGTTCCACTTAAGCCTGCTCTGGGTGAATCCAAGTCCTCCCCAGAATCCAGAACCAAGCGCCATCAGGGAGTTCCATAGCTGGTATCCGCTGTCCTTGGCGACGAGTTCAGGATCCAGGAAGGAAGTTATCCTCGACCATCGTTCGGCGTCCATGTATTTCAGGTAGAGGAACACAAAAGGGACGAGCATCGGGGCCAAAAGAAGATATGCAAGCCTGACTCCTACTGCGAACAGCATGAACCATATGGTGACCACCAGCAGGAATGTCGTTCCAAGATCTTTTCCCACAAGAACCAGTCCGCATATGAGGGCGCAGACAAGTCCTGCGGGCAGAAGGCCATGCATGAAGGAATTCATGAAACGCTGCCTTACCGAACAGAAGCTTGCCAGGAAAAGGATGAGTGAGATCTTCGCCAGTTCCGAAGGCTGTATGCTCATTCCATGGAACTGGATCCAGCGGTATGCGCCATTTATAGGCCTGTCCAATCTTGCGACTATGAGCAGCAGGGCGCTCAATATTATCAGGACAAGCGAAAGTTTGACGATATTCCTGTAGCCTGCAAGATATACGAACATGGCGCCGACTATTCCGACGCTTGCCCAGATCATCTGCTTCCTGAAAAGCGTGGCGCCTGCGATTCCGGATGAGGTCGAATAAAGCATCGCCAGTCCGAAGAGGACCATCGAAAGGACAGTTATCGCCAGTATCAATGCCGCATGTTTTGGGTGCGGCCAGCGGCTGGTTTCATCTTCATTTAAAATAACCTGACTTGCAAAGCGTATTTGGGCCATAATATCTTATTTTCAATTAAGGAAATTCAGATTTTTCAATTTCAAGTCATAAGCTGCCAGTATCCAGTTTCCTCTTCACCAGCCCCATCAGGCTCTCGGGAGGCCTTACAGGCCGGCGCGTTTCCAGATTGACGCATGCATGCACGGTATATCCCTCCGCAAGCAGTTCCCCGTCCTTGCGGACTTCGCAGCATATCTTGAGTTTCACCCCCTTGATCTCGTCAACCCAGCCTGATATCGTCAGCATGTCGTCGTAGCGCGCAGGATTCCTGTACCTGCATACAGCCTCAATCACAGGAAGCATTATCCCCTGCTTTTCAATCTCATAGTACGGGAATCCCTCCTCACGGAGAAGTTCGTTCCTGACCCTTTCGAAAAAAACAAGATAATGGGCATAATAAACAACACCCATCTGATCTGTGTCGGCATATGGAACACGGTATTGAATCTCCGTCCTCTTCATTTTCTCCTCGCACGGGATGTTATAAGGTCGACAACCTCGTCAACTGTCATATCGCTGCTGTCTATAAATATAGCATCATCCGCCTTTTTCAAAGGGGCTATCTTGCGTTTGCTGTCCATTTCATCACGCAGGGCAATCTCCTTCGCAACCGAAGCTACAGTGGAGCCTGCGGCTGTCTCCCCGGATTGTGCAAGCCTCCTCCTTGCGCGGACTTCAGGAGAGGCGGTCAGGAAGAACTTGTATTTCGCATCCGGGAAAATGACTGTTCCTATGTCGCGCCCCTCCATGATGAGAAGGCCAAGGGATGCAAGTTCCCGCTGTCTGCCGATCATCCATGCCCGGACGTTTTCCATGGCGGCAACCTTGCTTACGTACTTCGCCACTTCAGGTGAACGGATTTCAGAATCAGAAATCCTGGAATTCATGATCAGGTGCAGCTTCCCCGCGGGATCAGCCCTGTAGGTCAGCTCGAGCCTGCTCAGTATCTTGTCTATGCGGTCCGGATCTATCTCCGAGTCAAGTGGAATATCGTTCTGCATTGCGAAGAGGGTGATTGCCCGATACATATTGCCGGTGCTTATGTAATAGCCCCCGAGTTTGTCGGCGACTTTCTGTGCAATGGTGCTTTTGCCCGAGGCTGCGGGGCCGTCTATTGCTATTACGTTGACTATTGACATGTTAACCGCTAAGGATGATTGTTTGGAGACAAATTATATATCGTGGATTCCACTATGCAAGAAAATGAATTGGAATTTATGCCATGGCTAAAATACGCCAGCTGCCATTGAAGGATATCTTCATATTTTATTTTTAGTACGGATTAAGTAAACGGCATCGTTTGCTGAATACGTACTCAGCGTGTTCTGCGGCTGCGGAGTCTTCCCCTCTTGAGGAAGCCGTCATAGTTGCGCATTACAAGATGGGATTCCATCTGGCTGAGAGTGTCGAGCATTACACCGACTATGATCAGCAGGCTTGTGCCGCCGAAGAAGGAGGCGATCATGTATGGAATGCTCATTTTTGTGTAGAGGACGGTCGGAAACAGGGCCAGGGCTGTAAGGAATATTGCGCCGGCCAGGGTGAGCCTTGTCATGGTGTGATCAAGGAACTCGGCGGTAGGCTTTCCTGGGCGTATGCCCGGGATATAGGCGCCTTCCTTCTTGAGATTCTCGGAGATCTGGATGGGATTGAACTGGTTCGCAACCCAGAAATATGAGAAGATCAGTATCATGAAACCGTAGATGGCCATGTATGAAATGCTGTCATTGTTGAAGAGAGTCGTCATTGAACGCGTCAGGTCAGTAGGTATCCAGGCAAGTATCATCGGCGGGAACATGAGTATCGCGCTCGCGAAGATGATGGGCATGACGCCGGAGAAGTTGACCTTCAGGGGCATGTAGGTGGTTCCACCCTTCATCTTGTTGAATCCGACAATCCGCTTCGCCATCTGTATTGGGATTCTGCGCTGTCCCTGTGTGATGAGGATCGTCGCCGCCGTGACGAGCGCGAAGATTATCAGGAGTATCAGAAGCTGTACGGGCTTGAATTTTTCGCCTGACTCGGATTGTCCGCTGGCCGCCATGTCAAAGAGATGGAAGCATGAGGCTGGCATTCTCGAGATGATGCTGACCGTGATGATCATTGATGCGCCGTTTCCGATTCCATAGTGGGTGATCTGTTCACCGAGCCACATGAGGAACATTGTGCCGCAGGTGAGGATGATGACAGTCATGAATACGAATGCCGGACCGGGGTGGAGAACCAGATCCTGCGTGGGGGTTGGAAGTCCAAGCCTTGAAGGGCTGATCATCGCCATCGCGGCCATTGCGCCCTGGACTATGCATATGATTACTGTCAGATAACGAGTGTACTGGTGTATCTTCTGCCTGCCGGAATCGCCTTCACGCGCCATCTTCTCGAGGTTTGGTATTACTGGTATGAGGAGCTGCATTATGATGGATGCGGAAATGTACGGCATGATTCCCAGGGTGGCTATTGCAAAATGCCCGAGAGCACCACCGCTGAAGAGATCGAACAGGCTCATGAAAGAGGCCGAGTCGAGCTGCTTGTTTGTTTCGAAGTAGGCCTTTAGTGCTGCCGGATCAACCCCGGGGCAGGGGATGTTGGCCGCTAGACGGCTGAGGGCGATTATACCAAGAACTATGAGAATCTTATTTCTCAGTTCTTTTATCTTAAAGCTGTTTGTAAAGGCCGAAAACATTATGAATTCCTGATGTTAGGTTTCAAGAGGTCTGACGTGTAAACGAAAGGAACATCACACCTGTTCGCATTTGCCGCCGGCGGCTTCTATCTTGGATTTTGCAGAAGCTGAAAACTTATCGGCCTTTATAGTGAGGGCCTTTGTAAGTTCACCGTTGGCGAGAATCTTGAGACCTTTCTGCGACTTGGCGATGAGCCCCTTCTTGTGGAGGATTGTCTCGTCGACCACGTCTCCGGCCGCAAAAGCCTCTTCAAGCTGTGCGATATTTATAATATGGAACTCCTTGCGTGAGGGATTGTTGAACCCTCTCTTGGGAAGACGCCTGAAGAAAGGTATCTGACCACCTTCGAAGAACGGACGGATTGTCACGCCGGATCTTGCTTTCTGGCCCTTATGGCCTTTTCCTGATGTTCCGCCGCTTCCCGAACCGTCGCCGCGTCCGAGCAGTCTGCGTCTCTTCTTTGATGGGCTGGTATGTAAATCATGAAGTTTCATTAGTTGGATAGTCCTATGTTTAATTGTTGCCGAGAATGTTTCTTCTTGCAAGTATTTCGTCCTTGGTGCGGAGCATCTTGATCGCTTCCATTGTGGCCTTGACGACTGTGACAGGATTGGCCGAGCCAAGTGATTTCGCGAGGACGTCGCTGACTCCGGAGAGTTCAAGGACTGCGCGCATTCCACCGCCTGCAATCAGGCCTGTCCCCTTGGATGCGGGCTTGATCATGACTTTTCCGGCACGGAACTTCGCTTCGACTGAATGGGTGATCGTCGAACCGTTCATCGGCACTGTGATTAGGTTCTTCTTCGCAATGTCGCCACCTTTGCGGATAGCGTCTGACACTTCGTTGGACTTGCCCAGGCCGGCTCCAACATGCCCCTTCTTGTCTCCGACGACCACGAGGGCGCTGAAACTGAAGTTCTTACCGCCCTTCACGACCTTCGAGACGCGGTTGACGCTTATTACCTTTTCATCGAAGCCCGATGATTTTGAATCCTGATTTCTGTTCTTAGCCATAATTAATTATATCCTCTAAAATTGTAGACCGCCGCTTCTTGCGGCATCGGCGAGGGCTTTGACCCTGCCATGGTATTTATATCCGCCACGATCGAAAACGATGGATTTAATCCCGGCGGCAACGGCTTTTTCAGCGGCAATAGTTCCAAGCTGCTTCGCGCCATCCATGTTGGGCCTGGCCTTGAGATCGCGAAACTCCTTGGAAAGTGTTGATACTGATGCGAGTGTCTTTCCAGAATCATCGTCAATGAACTGCGCATAGATATGCTTCGAAGTGAGATTGAGCGCAAGACGTGGTCTCTGTGCTGTTCCGGCCAGTATCTTGCGGAGGCGCATGTGCCTCCGGATACGTTGTTCTTTTTTTGTTTTGTAAGTAGACATTCTATTCTTCTCCAGGAAGTTTAGGCAACAGTCTTGCCTTCCTTAATTGTTATATGTTCATTGGCGTAGCGGACACCTTTACCCTTGTAGGGCTCCGGCTTCTTGAAACGCCTGAGTGTTGCTGCAACTTCTCCGACAAGCTGCTTGTCAATGCCGGAAACATTCATCTTCGTATTGTCGGCGATCACTACCTTTATCCCTTCGGGCACATTGTACACTATGGGATGCGAATAACCGAGGTTGAGAGTGATCTTCTGTCCGGTCAGCTGGGCCTTGTAGCCTACGCCTACGATCTCAAGATCCTTCTTGTAGCCTTCGGTGACTCCGACCACCATTCCTGCTATGAGACTCCGGGCCAGGCCGTGCATCGTCCTCGCAGTACGTGATTCATCGGCCCTGTTCACCTGGAGTATCCCATTTTCGATTTTGACGCTTGTCATGGGCGGAAGAGCCTTTGTAAGCTTTCCCTTCGGACCTTCGATGGTGATGTCCTTGGCGCCGGGAGTAGCCTTGACCCCCTGTGGAATCGGCAATGGTTTTTTACCTATACGAGACATTAAATTATCCTCACGTTTTTATTGTTTACCAAACATAGCAGAGAATTTCTCCGCCGACTTTGCCTGCGGCGGCCTTCTTCCCGCTTATAATTCCATTCGGCGTCGAAAGTATCACGGTTCCGAGACCGTTGCGGATCTTCGGTATCTCAGTGCTTCCGCAGTAGATCCTGCATGAAGGCCTGCTTACCCGCTTGATTCCGTCGATGACAGGTTTCTTGTTGTAGTACTTGAGCTTGATGTTGAGTTTCTTGACAACACCCTTCTTGGCTTCAACGCTGAAATCAGCGATATAGCCTTCGTCCTTGAGTACCTGTGCGATAGATGCCTTCATCTTTGAATTCGGGATGGATATCTCCTTGATGGAGGCCATGCCAGCGTTCTTCAACTGGATGATCATATCTGAAATACTGTCCTGCATGCTCATAATTATTTTCCTATTTTTACCAGCTGGCCTTTGTGACACCGGGTATCTGTCCAGTCGTGGCCAATTCCCTGAAGCAGATCCGGCAAAGTCTGAATTTGCCTATGAACGAACGCCTTCTTCCGCAGCGTTCACAACGATGATAAGCCCTAGTGCTGAATTTTGGTTTTCTTTTCGATTCGGCTATTTGACTTTTCTTGGCCATTATTAGAATCTCTCCCGTTTTTTATATTATGAGGCGAAAGGCATTTCGAGCATGTGCAGAAGGTCGAATGCTTCCTCATTGGTTTTTGCTGACGTGACGAATGTTATGTTAAGACCGATCTGCCTCTTTACCTTGTCCAGGTCCACTTCCGGAAAAACGGTTATGTCCGGAAGGCCGAAGTTGTAGTTCCCTGAGCCGTCGAACCCCGTCTTGGGGATCCCCCTGAAGTCCCTCACCCTGGGAAGCACGTTGTGCACAAGCCTGTCAAGGAAATCATACATCCTCTGGCCGCGCATGGTGACCATCACTCCGACGGGAACATTCTTGCGGAGCTTGAAATTCGCGACGTCCTTCTTTGACTTCGTGACCAGGCACTGCTGGCCGGAAATTGCCGCAAAGTGCTCCTTGGCCTCGGTGAAGGCGTCCTTTTCCATCTTGGTTCCAATTCCGGAAGTGATTACTATTTTACGGAGTTTAGGTACCTGCAGGTCGTTCGTGTATCCGCGCTTCTTCTTAAGAGCAGGAACGACCACTTTCTTGTATGTTTCATACATGTTAGGCATTATAGTTAACCCTTATGGCTTTTTTTCTTTATTTTTAGTTTCCTTTTCGCCCTTCACCTTCAGCTTCACATTTGAGATATGAACTGAAACTGCTCTCTCGATGAGTCCGCCCTTGGGGTTGTCGGGAGTCTTCTTAACGGTCTTGCGGCCGATTTCCTGCTGTTTCTCAGGAGAAAGACCGATCATCTCAAGTACGACCCTCTCATTCTTCTTGATTACTGCAATGATTTTCCCCTGTTCGCCTTTCCATTTTCCGGAAATGACTGCAACGGTATCACCCTTTTTAACTGAATGCTTTATTATCATATGACCTCCGGAGCGAGGGAGATGATTTTCATGTACTTGTCACGCAACTCGCGTGCCACAGGACCGAAAATTCGTGTTCCACGCGGATTGTTCTGATCGTCTATTATTACGGCTGCGTTCCTGTCGAACCTGAGATATGAACCGTCTTCGCGACGTATCTTGTTGCAGGTCCTGACTATCACCGCCTTGACGACTTCCGCCTTCTTGACAGTGCCGTCCGGTATTGCTTCCTTAACTGTGGCGGTGACTATGTCGCCGAGATGGGCGAATTTCTTGCGCTGACCGAGCACGGTTATCACCATAAGGCTTTTTGCGCCGGAATTATCAGCCACTTCCAATCTTGTCTGCATCTGAATCATATGACTAAAGTCTCCAAAAATTATTATTCGGCCTTCTCAATTATTTCCAGGAGGCGCCATCTTTTAGTCTTGCTCAGAGGCCTGGTCTCAACGATTCTGACCGTATCACCCGTCTTCGCCTCTTCCTTCTCGTCATGAGCGACATAGCGTTTGCTGGATTTGACAACTTTCTTATAAAGAGGATGCGGAACACGCCTTTCAACTTCGACGACTATGGTTTTTGTCATTGCGTCGCTTTTGACTGTTCCAACTCTCTGCTTTCTCTGTCCGCGTTTTTCAGTTTCCTGACTCATTTTTTCTTCTCAATTTAAAGGTATTTTATTTTTTACCGGCTTCATTCAGTTCCCGGCTTCTTAATTCTGTCTTGATCCTTGCGATATCCCGCCTGATCTGACCGACCCTGGCATTGTTCTGCAGCTGTCCGGTCTTGGCCTGCACGCGCAGGTTGAGCCTCTCGCGGAAAAGCTCGCCAAGCTGATGGTCGAGCTCCTCTTTCGTCATCTGTTTTATTTCTTTAGCTTTCATAATATCGTGTTAACCGCCTTTTAAATTTAGTGAATTGCGCGTGTCAGGAACTTGCAGCGCACTTGCAGTTTCGTGGATGCGAGGAAGAGGGCTTCCCTTGCGAGGGTCTCGCCGCATCCGCTTATTTCAAACAGGACTCTCCCGGGTTTCACTCTGGCAACCCAGCCTTCGGGATTTCCCTTGCCTTTTCCCATCCGGGTCTCAGGCGGCTTCTTTGTTATAGGCTTATCCGGGAACATCCTGATCCATACCTTGCCGCGACGGTTCAAGTGGCGGTTGATGGCGACACGTGCCGCCTCAATCTCGTTATTGGACAAGTATGCACGACCAAGCGTTTGGAGTCCATATTCTCCGAAATCAAGCTTATTGCACTTTCGGGCAAGTCCCGCGTTACTCCCGCGCTGAACTTTTCTGTGCTTTACTCTTTTTGGCATCAACGGCATTGTTTGTCTCCTCTACTGCCTCTTTATGACACATCCAGACTTTCACTCCGATTTTTCCGGACGTGGTGTGCGCCTCGGCAAATCCGTAATCAATATTGGCACGAAGGGTATGCAGTGGCACCTTGCCTTCCTTATACTGTTCAGTACGCGCCAGTTCAGCTCCGCCAAGTCGGCCACCGCACTGTACCTTCACGCCGAGTGCACCAAGATCCATGCCTGTCTGAATTGCTTTCTTCATGGCTCTTTTGAATCCGATACGGCGTTCAAGCTGTGCGCATATGCTTTCAGCTACAAGCTGTGCATTGAGCTCGGCCTGCTGAATTTCCTTGACGTCTACAATGATATCCCTTGAAACAATGAATTTAGATACGGCTGATTTGAGGTTTTCGAGGTCGGCGCCCTTGGGGCCGATGAGAAGACCGGGACGTGCCGTGTAGATGATGATGCGTACCCTGTTGGCAGATCTTTCGATCATTATCTTCGCGATGGCAGCGCTGTAGTACTTCTTCTTTATGAAATCCCTTATCTTGAGATCTTCATGCAGCCAGTTCCAGAAATTGGCTTTCTTAGTAAACCAGCGGGAATCCCAGTTCTTGTTTACTGTTACTCTGAATCCTATAGGATTTACTTTTTGACCCACCTTGCTCTTCCTTTCCTTAACCTTGCTTCTTTTCGTCAGTAAGCACTATTGTAAAATGACTTGTGCGTTTGCGGATTCTACCGGCCATTCCCCTTGCCTTGGCGCGAAATCTTCTGAACATCGGGCCAGGACAGGCTGTGGCGGTCTTTATGACTAGATTTTCTCTTTTGAGATCAAGATTGTTTTCCGCGTTTGCGATCGCGGAACGGAGGGTCTGTGCAAAAAGCGCAGCTGATTTTTTTCGCATTAGTTCCAGCTCTGTAAGAGCTCTGACTGCAGACTTTCCTCTGAGAAGATGAGCGACATCGCTTGCCTTCTGGGGTGATACCCTCGCATATTTTGTTACTGCATGTATTTCCATTTTACTATCGTGGCTTTCCTGTTTTTATTTATTTCAAAATATATACTGGATCCAATTCCTACTTGTCGCCTACCGCCGCCAGCATCCCCGGAGCCAGCGAACTGAAGTCCCCTTCAATCACGACTGCCGCGCTTATGAACGGCCTTGAGGCAATCACCTTCACCTTCACCGGTTTCCCGCTCTTAAGCGAAACTTTCCATTGGAGCCCCGTGTTGACCCCGTTTGCAGTGCCAGCATCAAGCAGTATCACCTGAAGCTTGTCGTTCACAGAAAGTATCCTGCATCTGTCCGTCCTCTCCTTCGACTCCGGCGGCGAGAGCAATGCGTTAAGCTTCTCCGCTTCGGTCTTCAGATCCTCGATCTTGCGCTTCAGCCTGACCTTGTCTGTATCTGTCAGCTCATTGTTCTCAAGCGCCGTCCCGGTGAACTGGAAAAGTTCAAGAGTCTTTGCGACCAGCGCCTTCAACTCCTGACGGACATCTATAAATGATTCGAGAGATTTAAGCTCCCCTTCGCCAACATTCTTCTTTTCTGAATTCGCCATTGTCGCGGCGACGCTCAGCTGAAGCCGTCGGTAGGTGTCGAAAATCTCATCGCTTTTTAAAAGAACATCAGCAAGTTCCTTGCGCAGCATCTCGTTCTCTCTGCGTACTGCTTCAAGTTCTGCCGCAGGACCGGCCTCTTCTTCGGCCGCAGTCGCTTTTTTCACTTCTGTTTTACGCTCGCTTCCAGTTTTTCCCGACTCGGTTTTTACCTCATCGGCAAGAAGCAAAGAAAACAGGGCGGAAAAGATAACCAGTGAAACGCAAACTGACAAGCTCAAATTGACAAATTTATTGAAAATTTTTAATATCCGAACTGATTTCATACTCGCGCCGACCTTCTTGGTGCCGATGTAACAGCTTGATAACTAATTAGTAGCGCAAAATATAAATCGAAAACATTAAAAAGCAAATTTTTATGCTTTAATTCTGCTCTTTTATATATTTCCCAGCCATTTTGTTCAGAGCGGCAACCTGTTTCGCCGATAGATTCCTCTTCGCATTGAACTGTTTTTCCAGCGATTGGAAGAACGATTTGTCGTTGAACGTGCGGAACCCTTTTTTGACAGGCTGTTCCCAAGCTGTTACCGTGGAAAGCGATGTCAGTATCTTCTGGATTTCCTCAACGTTTACGTTGCTTGGCGCCTCTGTCTTGCCGTCGGCGCCCGCAGCGGGTTCATTCAGCGAAAGCTTCACTGAAATGTCTTCGAAATTAGGTATCTGGTCCTTGTATTTGGCCGTCAGTTTTTTGACGGCGTTGATTTGTTTCGGAGAAAGGTTCCTGCCGCCGTCGACCTGTGATTTTATGGATAGGATGAATTTCTTGTCATCAAACTTCCTGCCGCCCCTTCCAGCTCCGGGCTCGTCCGGTTTCACTGCCGCCAGGAGCTCCATCACTTCCTTGTACTTGCCCATGTCCTCGGGAGGAACCGGCTGCCCGTCAGGACCGATGCTTCCGCCGGCAGCGGCGCCTTCTGCGGGCTGGCTTGCGCCCAGTTCTGAAAGTTTGGAGTCCAGATCAGGTATCTGGTCCTTGTACTGCGCCGACATCCTGATGAGCGCCGACCATTGCCTCTCGGATATTCCGCCGTTCTTGTCGAACTGCGATTTGACCGATTCGGCAAATTTCTTGTCGTCGTATGTCCTGCGCCCCTTCTTTTCGGGCGCCTTCCAGGTCTGCACGCCGTCGAACAGGTGCACTATTTTTTCGGCCTTGTCCTTTTCCGGTGCGCCGATCGTCTTCGCCTCGCCGACCCAGCCGGAGAAGCTCCCGTAGAACTCCTCGAGCATCTTCTGCCACTGGACTTCGCCTTCCTCGATCTTGTCGAGCTTCAATTCCATTTCCGCCGTGAAGCCTATCTGGAAGAGATCCCCCAGGTTGGCGACGAGGAAGTCGTTGACCTTGAAGCCGAGTTCCGTCGGAATCAGCTTGCCCTTCAGCTTGTCTACGTATTTCCTCTGCTGGATGGTGTTCACTATTGTAGCATACGTGGAAGGCCTTCCGATGCCGTTAGCTTCAAGCGCCTTTATCAGCATTGATTCGGAGTATCTCGGCGGTGGTTCGGTGAACTTCTGGTCGGATTTCGCATCAAGCAGGAGCACCTTCTGGTCCTTTACGAGCTCAGAGAGCGATGCTGTCGGCATGAATTCATCCTCGTCCGCGTCGTCCGCCGTCTTGTCGTCTTTGTCCCTGTCGAGGAAGTCGTAGATCTTCAGGAAGCCCTGGAAGACCGTCTCCGTCGCGGTCGTGCGGAATGTGAAGATCCTGCTGTCTGCGCCGGCCACTGCGGTATCGACTGTCGTGAGCTTCTGTTCGGCGGGTCTCATCTGGCTTGCGACGAAACGTTTCCATATCAGCGTATAGAGCTTCAGCTGGTCGGGTGAAAGGAACGGTTCGAGATCCTTGGGCGTGCGGTTCACGTCGGTAGGACGTATTGCCTCATGCGCTTCCTGTGCACGGCCCGCATTCTTATAGAAGTTGGGAGTGTCCGGGAGATATTCGGCCCCTATGCTGGACGTAATGTAGGCGCGGCATGCTTCCTGCGCCTCCTTTGCAATGGTGAAGGAGTCGGTTCTCATATAAGTGATGAGACCTGCCGGACCCGAAGAACCAAGATCAACACCTTCATACAGTCCCTGTGCGACGCGCATCGTATGGCTGGCGGAAAACCTCAGCGCGGGTCCCGCGGCCTGCTGAAGCGTGCTTGTGATGAATGGTGGAGGGGCGTACCTTTTCTTCGGCTTGATCTCGTTGTTGGCGATCTTCAAGTCGTGTCCGCCGCGGATCGATTCAAGCGCCTTGTTTGATTCCTCTCCAGTCTTTATGTCGGCCTTCTTCCCGTCGATCTGGAAAAGCCTGGCCTGGTATTTCTTGCCGCTTCCCTGCGGCTCCACTTCAAGGTTCACCGACAGGTTCCAGTATTCCTGCGGCTGGAATGCAAGCACCTCGCGTTCCTTCTCGCAGACGATCCTCAGGGCCACGGACTGCACTCTTCCCGCGCTTATGCCGCGTTCGATCTTGGACCACAGTATCTCGCTGACCTTGTAGCCTACGAGCCTGTCGAGGATCCTTCTCGCCTGCTGTGAATCGACTACGTCCATGTTGATGTCGGCAGGATGCTGGAAGGCGTTGTTGACGGCGCTCTTTGTGATTTCATGGAATACGACCCGGCTGAATGCGGCCTTGGTGGACTTCTGCAGTGCTTCCTTCACATGCCAGGCGATGGCCTCCCCTTCGCGATCAGGATCGGATGCCAGGTAGATGTGGCTTGCTCCCTTTGCCGCCGCCTTGAGTTCCTGTATCACCTTCTTCTTGGTTTCCTGGTAGATTGGAATGAATCCGTTCTTTATGTCTACGCCAAGAGTGCGCTCAGGAAGATCCCTGACATGCCCCATGGATGCGGTTACATAATATTCCGGTCCAAGTATCCTGCTTATGGTACGCGCCTTTGCAGGTGACTCGACTATGACGACTTTTTTTCCTTCAGACATAAATAATGGTTCCAGTATTAGATGTTTTTACCTGCCTCTGCGAAAAGATTATAAAAAGGTTTATTTCCGTAATGAAAATCTTTTTCCTGGCAGCTGCGAAATAAGTTTTTTCATTTCCATTTTCATTAAAAGGGAGAGAAGTTTTCCTGTGCCAATCCCGGCCTCGGCGGACAGGGAATCGGCGCTTGCATCTCCGTTTTTCAAAAGGCCGATTATTCTGCATTCATCTTCATCAAGTTTCAAGGCCGCCAAGTCGCTTTCATCTTTAACACCATGTCCATCAATGACTTTAAGATTATGCGCCGGCGCGAGTTCGGGAAGGAATTCGAATTCCTCCATTATATCCTCGAAGTTCTCCGTCAGTTTCGCACCCTGCTTTATAAGTGCGTTGCAGCCGCGAGCCTGTGGATTGTCGGCCTGGCCAGAGCCTGCTAAAAATCCTCAGGCTTATATCTTTTCCTCTCCTTTTCAATAATCATAAACTATAACCGTATGAGGCTAATTCAAGAATATTACCATAGATGTGAACCTGTTAATACTTGTCTTTCCTGCATTGGGACTGTAATTTTATTGAAAGTTGAAGGGGGAAGGGGCGCCAAGAAATCTTCAGCACTCTGTTCTGACCAGCTTATCAGGAAAAGATGATAAAAATTTCTATGCATAAGGATAAAAAATGAAAAACTTGTTAATTTGTATGTTGTCATTCCTGTTGGTTTCCAATTTGTTCTCTGCATCCAAGAAGACAGCATGGGAACGATACGGATTAAAAGGCAAGGTCAAAACAGGTATCTCAACTCTTTATTCAGTTGCGAATAAGTCTGGCAAGGAATCCAGGGAAATAATAGATAAATCTATCTACAAATACGATGACAAAGGTAATAATATTCAGTATGTGCGGTATAATGCAGATGGGGTGTTAAGCGAAATGGTAATCTATAAGTATGATGACAAAGGCAATGCTGTTGAGGAAACAAACTATAATGGAGATGGAGATTTGACCGAAAAGTTTGTTTCTAAGCGTGATGACAAGGGAACCTTGAGTGAGAGGAAAAGATATGATGCAACAGGAGATTTGCTCGATAAATGTTTATTTAAGTCTGATGACAATGGCAATATAGTTGAAGTTGAAGTCTTTAATGGTAAAAGTGTTTTATCCAGTAGGAGTGTTTCTAAATTTGACCCCAGTGGAAATTTGATTGAAACGGAAATGTTCAATAGCAAAGGTGTTTACGACCGTAAAACCATATCGAAGTATGATGACAAAGGGAGGGAGATTGAGAAAACAAGATATAAGGCAGGTGGAGCTTTTGAATTCAGATATATTTCAAGATATGATGACAAGCGAAACGAGAAAGATGAGGAATTATATGAAGCGGATGGAACTTTATGGAGTAAGGCAGTATCCAAGTATGATGACAAGCGCAATTTGACTGAGTATGTCCAGTATAACGCAGATGGGACGTTAAAGGGCAAATATTTATATAAATACGATGAAGAGGGCAATCGGATTGAAGATGCAGCATATGATGAGAAAGCAACGTTGATTAAAATTACCATTTCATCTTATACGTACTATTAAGGAAAATATAAGCAGAACGAATTACGTTCACACGAACGCTATTCCTCAGTTCGATGATGGGTGAACTTTAATGAAAGGAATATGTTTTATGGATAAGAACGAATACATTTTAACGGAAGAATACTGTAGGAAATACAAGGCGAAATATTTGATATATTCCATTGCGTTGGCCGCATTAACATGTTTCTTTTTATATTATACCTATCGCCTTCGTGATGAATTGGCCTATTCTTTGCTTCTTTTTATTTGTAGTGTCGGTGTCGGTATAATGTGCTTAGTGGTTATCTACAGAAAGCAAAACATGCTTGAACATTTGCGTTTGATGCAAAAATTGAAAAGCATTGAGCAGAAATTAGATGAAAATCATAACAAAACAGATGTTTCTAATAGCGCTCCATAGGATAAATAATCTTTGAGCATTAGCAAATAGATAATTGGCGGAAATGATTGAGTATGCCCTGTTTGGCACAGAGCTATTTGTTGCTCCTTAGAGAAAACCTTTTCCCAGGTAACTGGGTAATGAGCTTCTTCATTTCCATCTTCATCAGGAGCGAGAGTAGTTTTCCAGTGCTGATTCCTGTTTCTCCCGCAAGAGAATCGGCGCTTGCATCTCCGTTTTTCAAAAGGCCGATTATTCTGCATTCATCTTCATCAAGTTTCAAGGCTGCGAAGTCGCTTTCGTCTTTAACACCATCGCCATCAATGACTTTAAGATTGCGAGGTGGTGAGAATTCAGGAAGGAATTCGAATTCTTCCATGATGTCCTCGAAGTTCTCCGTCAGTTTTGCACCCTGTTTGATCAGGGCATTGCAACCTCTTGCTTGCGGATTAGATGCTTCTCCTGGCACTGAAAAAATCAACCTGTTCTGCTCAAGTGCGAATTTCGCAGTGATCAGCGCGCCGCTGCTGCTGCCGGCCTCAATGACCAGCACGCCTTTTGAAAGACCGGAGATGATCCGGTTCCGCATCGGGAACGAGCGCCTGTTGGGTGCGAACTCCATCGGAAACTCGCTGATGACGGCTCCTCCGCCTTCAATGATGCTCTTCGCGAGAGGAATATGGTCCTGCGGGAATATCCTAGCCAGCCCTCCGCCAAGCACTGCGATCGTCCTTCCACCGGCATCGACGACGGTCTTGTGCGCGACGGCGTCTGTCCCGTAGGCAAGCCCGGAGACAACGGTCCAGCCGGCGTAAACCGCCGAACGGGAAAGATGCTCCGCCATCGCCTTGCCGTAATTTGTTATTCTCCTGGAGCCGACCACGCCGAGCATGAATTCACCGTCGGAAGGAAACCTGCCCCTGGAATATATGCACAGGGGGGCGTCATGGACTTCCTTTAGAATAGAGGGATACTTGTCGTCGGCCAGTGTGACTATCTCAACGCCGGCCCTTTCAGCGAGCTTCATTTCTGACTCGTAGTCGGTGTCCGTCCTCCAGCTGACAACTGCCTCTGCCAGAGTCTCCCCGATGCCGTTGACGGCCAGCAATTCCTTTTTAGGCGCTCCAAGGATATTGGAGACAGAACCGAAATGCTCGCAGAGCGATTTCACCCTGGCCGGTCCTATGCCGCTTATTATGTTGAGGATTATATACGCTTCCCTGTCAGTCATTCCGCCCCCATGTGATATTTCAGATTTGTTAAGAGCACTTAAGCTAGTGTTATGTGGTGTGGATTCCAAACGCATTGCGAAATATGTCGGAAAATTTTCATGTAAGGAGTAGTTTGCGGACATGAATCAGGGGGTCTGGGTATTGTGTTTCTACGTCAGGTGCTTCGGCCATGTTCAGAGGAGCATGCTGCTCGTATGTCCGACAAGCAGGCTTGCCATAGAAAAGGCGGTGCCAATGTACGCCATGAAAACCATAAACCCGGACATTGACATCGCGTACCTATGGCACGCGAACACAACTACGGCAATAAACAGGGGCTGAAGCCCTGTCTACTATACGCATATTTAGACATTGCATAAGTCTTTATGTAAAAAATGTTTCGACCTGAATGCCTCAACTTTAAGTGTCGCCGTCCTGCGGGGGCTTTTGTCTTTTTATATAATCCATATCCCCAAGGCTTACGCCTTTGGGCTACAGGATTACACCTCCTGCGGAGGCTATTATAAAATGAAGCGAACTTCCTTTTTATATTCAACCCTCGCAGAGGGTGTAATATTATAGCCCCATGCGTAAGCGTGGGGATGATAATTGATTAAATAAATTTTCCAGCCCCCGCAGGCTGGCGGTACAGCATAGATCGTATATTTATTGATATTTAAGTAAGCGTTAAGCTGGGTATGTCAGTCTCATTTACGCAATTAAGTATGGCTCTTTCGCCGAAAGAGCCTCGTGCCGGTTTCGGCGAAACCGGCATACTTTAACAAAATATGCGTATAGTAGACAGGGGCTGAAGCCCCTGCCTATTCTCATCCTGTCCAGGCTGGGACAGGAAACACACATCAACTTCTATAGATCCGGCGGATATTCAGCTTGTATTTCTTTGAGGCTGATTCTGAAAGATATGCGATGTAATTTCAAAACTGCCAAGGAACGCCGATCCTGGCCGTCTATGGCGCCGCCAAAGACGGGCAAACCTCCAGATCGGCTTAAAATAGCCGGCCTGGAGACAGGCGACATTGTTCGTCCCCTGCGTCTGCGGAGGGTTCATCTCTTCAGGTATTTCTTGAAGAAGTCCTCTACGACCTTAAGGCTGTCGCCACCGAGGTTTCCATGCTGCGCATCCTTGTAGACGTGCAGGGATGAATCGAGATCCGCGGCCTTCAGGGCATCATGGAGGGAGATGCTCTGTTCGACGGGTACGATCGGATCCTTTTCGCCGTGCATGATTAGGAATGCCGGGAAGTTCTTCTTGTCGGACCTTATGTTCCTGACATAGGTTACCGGACTTGCTCTTTCGGCCAGTTCAAATTTCTGGTCGACCGGGCCGCCGAGGAGCGTGGTCACGACGTTGTCGTCGTCGGACAGGTTGAAGTCCTTGAGCTTCTGTTCGATCCTGGGATCCTTCGACAATCTCAAAATATTTTAAAATTGATATATTGACAAAACATCGGAGTGATATATTTTTAATAATTGAATTAATCACTTTTGAGCGATATGGCCAATCCCATTCCAGGAGTCCGAGATGAAAAGAAAAAAATCAGAGGACATAGCCGGCGAGATAAGGAAGCTGATCAATACCGAAAAGTATGGCGATGGGACTAGGCTTCCTCCGGAACGGGAGCTCGCAAAGAAACTTGGGACTACGCAGCTTACCATAAACAAGGCGATATCGATGCTGCAGGCGGAAGGGCTTGTCGACAAGAGGCACGGTTCGGGTAACTACGCCCTGCGCAAATCCAAGTTCAAGACCGTGAGCTTCCTTGTCGAGGAGATTGGAAGCAGTCCGAACCCCATATGGTATGCCGCATATGAGGCTTTCCACATGCTCGCGACATCAAGAGGCATCACCGTGAGGCTCTGCATAATCCCCCAGGACTGCGTCAATATAACGAAGAACCATTTTGAGCCGTCGGACCTGCTCGTTGCGGCGCTGTCATTGAATCCTGAAAGGGTTGAGAGCATTCTTTCGCACAGGATACCGGTGATATGGCTTGAGGAATATGCGGGCGATCTCCGGGGGCCCTCGATACATTTCGACAACTATGAGGCGGGCAGGATGGCTGCGGAATTCATGATACTGAAGGGCTGCAGGAAGTTTTTATATGTGACATTCTCCATGGCCAAAGCTGCAAGCAAATACGGGGATTACACTTCCGATCGGCGATTTGAAGGATTCCGGCGCGGCATAGTGGATCTTGGGAAGGGGGAATGTTCGGTGCAGTATTATTCATGCATCGGCGACTTTGAAAAGTTCTCTCCTGAGCTCAGGCCTTATTTTGTGAAGCGCGGGATGATCGACGGCGTGCTTGCATTCGCCGACAGTATAGCGTTCTACGTGATAAAGGCCGCCTTCGGAGCTGGCAGGCGGGTGCCGGAGGAGATGGCTGTGATGGGCATCGACGGCCTTTCATGGGGCGAATTCCAGCGTCCATCCCTGACCAGCATCAGGCAGCCGATCAACTTACTCGGGCAGAAGGCGTTTGAAATAGCCGGGAAGATCTTCGCGGGCGAGGAAGTTGATGGGAACATAAGTATAAAACCCGAGATAGTTGTACGCGAATCGGCTGAGTTCGGCGGTGGACTGAAGAAGGTGGTGAATTCGTGAGGGCCTGAACAATTGAATATCGAACATTCGAATGTCGAAGTTAAGATGGATGGAAGAGATTAAGTCCGAGTAAGGAATTCGGGCTTGAAGAATCTGGCACAGGCATCTTGCCTGTGATTAAGATATAGAGGACAAAAGAGAAGAGACAGGCAAGATGCCCGTGTTGCATACGATGGTTGAACAGGTGCATCCTGCAATCATATTTTGATAAGATGGAGTAATATGCATATGAGGTTCTGCGGTAACATTCCCTGTAGATTTCCTTTTCTGCTTCGAAAAGAAAAACATGTTCACTCTCATCGAATTATCCTGTAAATGAGAATAGAATTTGAAGTTAATAACAAAGGAGGACGAGAAGATGAAAAAGATGATGATGATTGTGACGGTCGCAGTGCTTGGAATCTGCAGCATGGTGTTCCTGGCAAATGAAATGATGGCGCAGGCTCCGGCGGCAAAACCTGAGGTGAAGACGGTCACCAAGGAAGTCAACGAATGGTGCACCGTGACGACGCCGGAAAGCGCGAAAGTCGGTGATACGGTGGAAGTGAAGATTGCCCTTAAGGGCGTCAAGGCCCCCGCCAAGCTCAACTGCCATCTGCATTTCCAGAAGGAAGGCGGCGAGTATGGCGGTTTCTGGGTATATGCCGAACCGGTCGACGTAGCGGAGGCCAACGGCACTTTTTCATTCAAGTTCACCCTCGCCGAGAAGGAAGGCGCCGTGAACGCGATTCCGACGATTTTCCTCGGTCCTGATGGCGACTGGAAGAACAAGACGGCGAGCTGCGCAGGCGCAGCGTTTCCGGTCACGAAATAATTTTTGCTGCGCAAAAATTATAATATGATGCATTATTTCAATCCTGGATTCACTTGAGCGTGGAACGCTCACATGGAGTGCGGTGATTCCTCGCCGCACTCCATGTGGGAATTTGAAAATCCACATTCACGATGAGCCAATCGGTTGTTTTTTATTGTTAGTACTCAAGCCATTATTGCCTGTGTTTTAAAAGGCGAAGAGACACGCAAGATTGCGTTAACTACGAACAATATGCTGAATATATCTTCCTGTTGGAGTACACAGCTAAATAGAAATTAGTAGTAAAATAAAAGGACTGGCATGAAAAAACTGGTGTCAATTGTTCTATTTTCCTTCGTCGTGATGAATGTCCATTCAGCTTCTGAATTCAGCTGGAACGCGCAGAATGCCAAAGTCGATCCGAAAGGCGACATCCAGTGGGCGCCGCAGCCGTTCAAGTTCGTCAAGGGCAGCTCTGCCCGATATATAGATTTCGATGCCGGTTCAGACGACAACGACGGATTGTCCAGGAAAAAAGCCTGGAAGCACCATCCGTGGGATCCTGAGGCTGCCGGCAAGGCAAAGGAATGTGGCGGCATCCAGACCTACGTGTTCAAGGGCGGTGTCTATTACCGCGGCAGGCTGGTGCCGAAGGATTCCGGTACGGATGCCGAAAAAATAATCCTCACATGCGATCCGGAGTGGGGAAAAGGCCCGTCTTCGCCAGATGGCTCCGCCGCGGCAGGCAGGGCCGTAATCTGCGGTTCGGAACTCGCCACCGGCTGGAAGAAGGGTGCCGACAACAAGGACATTCCGGACAAGGACAAGGTCTGGTACACGGATCTGAAGTTCGCACCAAGATGCGTATGGATGGTCAACAATGACAATTCAGTGAAGAGGATTCCGCTGGCGCGCGTGCCGAACTGGAAGGTCAGCGATCCCGACGACGTCAAGAGCGAATGGTGGCATTGGGACAATCCGAAGAAGCCCTTCGACAATTTCATAAATGACAAGAATGGCAAGAAACAGCATCTAGGCATAGACACCCAGCACATAAAAGGCGAGCCGGATTATTTCCAGGGCGCGATCGTCTGGTCGGAATGGGGCTGGGTGATGGGTACCCCGTATCCGGTGGTGGTGAGTGTCGTCGACATCAAGCAGAACGGTGTTGGCTTCGGCAGTCAGTGGGGATACGAAGCCGGCAGCGGACAGAAAATTCCGAAATTCGCAAGGTATTTCCTCGAGGACAAGCCGCACTACCTCGATGATCCCGAAGGCGAGTTCTGGTTTGACAAGAAAGGCGATGGTGGACGTCTTTATCTCCGTTCCCCCGGCGATGCTGATCCTAACACCCTCCGTATCGAGGCCGCGAAGCATCTGAACCTGATCGATGCTACGAAGATGGACAACATCACGATATCGAACATTGATTTCCGTTTCGTCAATCCCTTCTGGAAGCTCGAGGCCATACCGTTTGAAAACAAGGATGTGGACTGTGCGGTCATAAGGCTTCTCGGTTCCGGCAGGAACATCACGATATCGAACTGCGTGTTTGAATATGTCCACCAGCCGATCTACCTCCGGGCATCGGGGAAGGCTGACGCGATCGACAATGTCATGATCTGCGACAGTGATTTCCAGAACACCGACAACGGTGCGATAAGCGTTTCCGAAGGAGCAAACTGGGCGGATGTGGATCCTTCGATTGGCAGGGTATATGACGTGAAGATCCTCAGGAACCATTTCTTCAACACGGGCATCCGTCCGAACCGTTATGCGCAGGGGCACAATCTTGTCGTAACCGGTGCGGAAACTCTTGAAGTTGCGGGAAACATCGTGGACCGCGTCTACGGCTCGGGCATCCATATTTTCGGTGGGAAGAACAGCATGATGCTGGGCGACCGTCCTTTCTCAAGGATACTGATCCATGACAACAAGGTCACGGATCCGATGCTGAACACGAATGACTGGGGCGGCATCGAGACCTGGCAGGGCGGTCCGGCATATGTCTACAACAACATCTCCGGCAATCCTGGAGGATACTGGAACTATAATTTCCAGGGAAGCGGGAAGGGTGCGGGCAACGCACGTTTCGGACATGCCTACTATCTCGACGGCGCATTCAAGAACTATCATTTCAACAATATCGCCTGGGGCAAGTCAAAGGATCCTGCAAGCAGGCTTGGCAACACCGCCGCCCTGCAGGAGATCCACAGCTACCAGAACATGTTCTTCAACAATACAATATATAATTTCGTGGTCGGCTCGCGCCGCCAGGCACCGCAGGCCGGACGCGACAAGTTCCTAGGCAATATCTGGCAGGGCATAGGCGACTTGGTGTTCCGGCATACGGATCCTGCGAAGTCCAAGGAGGAAGGGAATGCGAAGGATGCCGGACCGAAGAAGGAGCATTTCGCCATGGAGACTAACGCCTACGGCAACAATGTATTTGCGGATGTCGCAAAGTTCGGAGTATATGATCCGTCAGGCAAATGGCTCGACAGCTTCGATGAGTTCAAGAAGGCGCTCGCGGACAACAAGTCCCTCGATTCCGAACTCGGCAAGGTCAGCTCAAAGAATCTCCTCGCAGATCCGGGCAAGAAGGATTTCCGTCCGCTTCCGGATTCCGATGCGAAGGACTCGGGGGTGAAGGCGTTCGTGCCATGGTCGCTTTCAGGCGTGGTCGGCGAATGGAACTTCTATCCATCGGGCAAAGGTCCTGACGACATCATCGATGAGCACTGGTACATGGCGGACTATTTCACTGCCCGTGAGAACTATCATAACATGCCGATGTTCCCGCTGAAGGGCGTAAACATAGCCGCCGCGAACTACGAGGACGGTCCGCTCGAGAACTGGACGAAGGGTTCGCTCGTGTTGAATGGCAAGGACCAATATGCGGTACTGAAGAACGACGACATGAACAAGCCGTTCGAGCATAATGTCGTCTGGAAGAAGGAGAAGAAAAATGAGACTCGCAAGGCTTCCGGCGCCGATATAAGGAATCCCCAGATCTACAATTCCAATTTTTTGGTCGAGGTTTATTTCAAGACTGCGCCGGATCAGAAGGATGCCGTGCTTGCCGAGAAGATGAAGGATGCCGGATATTCGCTGGCGTTGAACGCCGGCGGGGCCGTTTCCTTTAATGTTAAAGGCAAGGACTCTGAAGCATTTGCGCTTGCTTCGACTGCTGGGGTGAACGATGGCAAATGGCACCATGTGATTGCCGAATGTGACAGGAAGTCCGGTAAGCTGAACATCTATGTAGACGGAAAAATGAATGCTTCAGGCAAAGGCCCGGACGACAAGGTGTCGCTGGAAAATAACGGAGGCCTCTATGTCGGTGGAACTGCTGCCGGCAGATGTCTGAACGGTTCGCTGGAGTTCCTGCGGATTTCGCAGGGTACGCTGGCGGACGCGAAGACGACGATAGAAGAGCTGTACGCCTGGGAGTTCAACGGCCCGTTCCTCAGGGATTTCTCCGGCAAGCCCGCGAAGGACGGCAGGAGATATGCCGGCGCAATAGATTTGGAATGAACAATCGAGCTGCGAAATACTAAATAAGCTTAATTGCTGGTGTATTTCGTTTGGTAGTAGCGCATGTTTGCGCGTGCTTAAAGTAAAGTAGGGACGGGCTTCAGCCCTGACTACTATACGCATATTTTTGCTCTGTTTAGAATTCTTTATGATGAGTCCTCCAGACGGAGGACGAATCTTTGGTGCGCAGATCATTCTGCGCTTTGGATTCCGCTGGAACCGTGGAGAAGATAACAGCTTTCGCTTTTGTTAAGATGCTATGGCGTGACGAACAGCTCTAAAAACAAAGCGGTGAATAATCACCGCAGTCCAAAGTCAGGCCGAAGCGCCTGACGTAAAGATGCAAAGACAGAAGAACCGGAGAACATGACGTGGACAGTACTGGAATATGCGTATAGTAGACAGGGCTTTAGCCTGTCCCATTCTTAGATTAAGATGGTACATGCTGAAGCACGTACCTACTTACTTAGCGCGCAAATCCGCCTCGGCGGACTACTACGAGCAAATTCAGATGTTTTTGAGCTCAGCTTGACTTAATTAAAATAACTGAACAAGCCAGACATGCTTTTTTAGGCAACCGGCCAGCAAAATGCGCGTTCTGGATTTGCCTGTTGTCAAACCATTCTTGACTGTGTATATTGACTGCTGTCGCAAGATGTGGCTGTCCTAACCTGGATTATTCATGCGACGTGATTAATCCATGCGCTCGCAAGGCGCATGAATTGATCAGGCTAAATGTTCCAAGCATGGAAAAAACAACGAACATTGTCTAGTAATGATATTTTCTTCAGCAAAATGGATCGGGATGCCGGATGTGGCTAGGGGGAGGGCCGCTCCCATGTTCCGGCGCGAATTCAAGATTGACAAGGCTGTGAGACACGCACAGCTGTTCATCTGCGGACTTGGCTACCATGAGGTCTATGTCAATGGCGGCCGGGTCGGCGACAGTGTCCTGGATCCGGCACAGACCGACTACAACATCAGGGCTTTCTATGTTGTCCACGACATAGCGGCTTTTCTCCATCCCGGCATGAACGCAGTGGGCGTGATTCTAGGAGACGGCTGGTACAATCAGGATCTCGTCTGGAAGGACCTGCAAGGGGGCAGGGGGATGTCATATGGGAGTCCTCGCTTCATAGCAAAACTGGAAATGCTTTCTTCAGACATCAAGATCTCCTCGGTGTTCAGCGATGAATCCTGGAAATGCTCGACTGGTCCGATAACCGGCAACAATATTTACGCCGGCGAGAAATACGATGCACGCCTTGAGAAGGCGGGATGGAATGTCCAGGGATTCGATGATTCCCCTTGGAGCAGCCCGTTGCCTGTCGCGGAGCCCTGTTCGAGGCTTGAAAAGCAGGAGATCCCGCCGATAAGGAGGATACGCGAGTTCGTCCCCAAATCCATCGTGGAGCCAAAGCCAGGGGTATGGGTCGCCGACATGGGCCAGAACTTCTCCGGCTGGGCGAGGATAAGCGTAACCGCTCCTGAGGGTACGGAGATCAGGCTGCGTTTTGCAGAGACGGTTTTTCCGGACGGCATGGTAGACACTGCAAGCACAGGTGTGTTCGCAACGATGGTCGAGCAGGTCGACACCTACGTGTGCAAGGGCTCGGGGAAGGAGACATGGGAACCCCGCTTCACATACCACGGGTTCAGATACGTTGAAATAACCGGATGGCCCGGAAAGCCGGAATGCGAGGATGTCATCGGCGTGGTCGTGCATACCGCCCTCGAAAAAGCAGGCGTCTTCGAATGTTCGAATGAACGCATCAACCTCCTGCATAAGATGGCGCTCTGGACGCACCGGAGCAACATCCACGGCATACCCGAGGACTGTCCGGTACGCGAGCGCTGCGGATGGCTCGGCGATGCTAATGTCGTATGCGAATTTTCCATGTGGAACTACAAGAGCGCGGGTTTCTGGGAGAAGTATCTGGATGACATTGAGACGACGCGTAGTACGAACGGCGGTTTACCGTTCAACATCGCGCCCGGCAAACGGACGAGCAGGACGGCGGACCATGACTGGATGGCGGCGTTCGTCCTCATCCCATGGTACATACACGTCCATCATGGGAAAAAATACCTCCTCGAACGCCACTACGCCGGGATGAAGACGGTGATCGACCGGTTCAAGGAGAAGTCCTCGAACTGGATACTTTCAGGCGGACTCGGCGACTGGTTCGAGCCGGGGATGATCGCCAGGCCGACTGCAACTCCGGAAGTGCTGACAACCACTATTTGGTTTTTCAGGTGCGCCCAGGTCATGTCGAGGACTGCGCACACGCTTGGCTATTCGGCCGACGGCATGAAATACGGTGAGTGGGCCGCCTGCATCCGCAAGGAGTTCATGGGAAAATTCTTCAGGCCTGACACCCATGGCTTCGGTTCACAGACCGCCGACGCGATGGCCCTGCATTTCGGACTCGTCCCCGACGGGGAGACCGAAAACGTACTTTCGTCCCTTGTGAAGGATCTCCGCGAAACCTGCAGCAACCATTATCATGTCGGGATCTTCGGACTGCGTTATCTTTTCGAGACCCTGGCAAGGCATGGACATGCGGAGCTCGCATTTGAGCTCCTGCAGCAGGATTCGTATCCGAGTTTCGGGGATCTGATGAACCGCGGGGCGACGACCCTGTGGGAATACTGGGGTGAGCCTGAAGTAGACAAGGTGCATGGTCCGCGATCCCTGAACCATCCTATGATGGGAGGGTTCGACAACTTCTTCTATAATTCGCTTGCCGGAATACGGCCTGACGAGGACAGCCCCGGCTTCAGCCATTTCTTCCTCGAGCCACATCCGGTTTCCAGGATCAAATGGCTCGACGCCAAGTACGAATCGCCTTTCGGAATCATAAAGAGTTCATGGATATTCGAAAATGACAAGTTCCTGTGGGACGTGGATATCCCGGAGGGGACGGAGGCGACATTGGTCATCCCGTACAGCGGAGAAGTCAAATTGATGCCGCCAGGGCAATATGCTTTTGAAAAATATGGAAATTCCAACTCTCAGATTCTATGATGTTTTTCCGCCGAAGCAGGTTGTCGGAATTAAGGAAATTGTTTGGTAGTAGCGCATGTTTGCGCGCTCTTTAGTTTTTTGAGATTACGTCAAGAACGCTCGAAACGAGCTACTACAAGCGAAAATCTTAAGTCCGACAGACTCCTGTTTCGGCTCCAGAGGCGGCCATGGCTTTAACTGCAAACTTGAAACAAATGAGATGAAAAATAGAGGGTTTTAAGAATGAACGTATATGTAATGGTCGACATGGAAGGAGTAAGCGGCATCTGCAGGGTCTCGCAGGTGATGCAGGGACAGCCTGATTATGACAAGTCGAGAAAGTATATCACATGGGACGTCAACAGCTGCGTGAAGGGATGCTTTGATGGCGGTGCCAAAAGAGTCCTGGTAAGGGACGCACACTGCACCGGTTTCAATCTCCTATGGGATGAACTGGATCCGCGCGCTGAATATATACAGGGTGATTCCGGGACTGAGAGGATGCCTGGGCTGGATTCGTTCGACGGCATGATCCTTCTCGGTTATCATGCGATGGCTGGAACATCTTCTGCGGTGCTTGAACATACGATGAGCTCAGCAGGCTGGCAGCATTTCTGGCTCAACGGCGCAAAGGCAGGCGAGATTGCCATTGATGCCGGAATAGCAGGCGATCACAATGTTCCTGTCATCATGGTGAGCGGGGACGACAAGGCATGTGCCGAGGCGAGAAGACTTTTACGCGGTGTTGTCACCGCCGAGGTGAAGAAGGGTCTGAGCAGGGAAGGCGCTATACTGCTTGCAAAGGATAAGGCTCACATGCTTATTGCTGAATGCGCCGCGGCCGCTGTCAGGAATTTCGGGAATGTGAAGCCCCTCAGGATCAGACGTCCGGTGAAGATGAGGCTTGAACTTGTTTCCAAGTCAAAGGTTCCCGGCGAGAGGGATAATTTAAAGGTGATCAACGGCAGGACATATGAAGTCACTGGCCCAGATGTTGAAAAGGCGCTGAAACTTCTGTGAAGAATTGGAAGAATGCGTTGGGAACAGGGAAATTGCAGGAAGGACATCTTATAATCAATTTTCAAAAATCAGGAATTATTTTCTTAATGGCAGGAATGCAAAGAATATTTATTGATTCCTTGATGCATTTGTTACAAGGAATCTCCTGTATTCCCCGGGAGTCCTGCCGGAAAGCTCCTTGAACTTCCTGTTGAAATACGAGAAGTCGTTGAATCCGCATTCAAGCGCTATCGAAGAAGCCTTGTCTTCCGTAAACCGCAGCCGTGCCACGGCATCCTGGATGCGCCTCTGGACCAGATGGCTGAATACGGTATTTCCGGTGTATTTCCTGAAGGCCCGGCACAGGTATTCGGGACTCAGCTTCGCGTATTTCGCAAGAGACTCCAGTCGGCTTACAGCTATCACTCCGTCCTCCGCCCCGCGCTTCCTTATCTCCCTCGCGGGAGTGAACCCGTTCCTCCCGGCCTCGTAGTACACCACCAACGCGGCCGCATCGCTTCACAAGCTCCCCTATCTTCCTGTACGCCTCCTCGTCCTTCGTCTTCCCCTCGCATTTGTGGCAGCTGCATTTGCCGGTGTCCCACCGGTTTATCCCCATGCCCCAGAGATCGCTCCCCATGTCGATCCCGACGGTTACAAGGTTCTCAGCTTGATTTCTTGCACCTGCATGGTCAGTTTTTCTTTGCATGAGTCTTATCCTCCTTTTTAATTTGAGTCAAGATAACTCTTAACTTTGGGAACCGCTTCGCGGTTATCCCGATAAAGGGTAAGACTCATCATAAGGAATTCAAAACGGAGCCAGAATAATGCGTATAGCAGACAGCCGTCATGTCGGGCTTTAAAGCCCGACATGCTTCAGTTGAATTTCCCTATGGCGATCGGCTTCCTGCTTTTTATGGAACGCCACACGGCCTCGCCGATGGCGACGGCAGTACCGCCGTTATGGCTTCCGGCAACAAGGGAAAGCTCTTTCGATTCCTTCGCCTGTTTTCCGAAAAGGTCCTGCTGGATCCTGAAATCGGCGCCGCCATGCCCTCCCACGACCGGAGGAATTCCGATGATCTTCTTTCCGCCGAACAGCGGATAGAATACTATTTCGCCCTTCTCGGCCGCAGCATCCGTCTTTCCAGTTGGATCGGGATTGCTGTGATGCTCTATTTCAACACGGCCCTTTGTTCCATTGATTCCAAGGATGTATCCCTCCCATGGGGTGGAAAAATTGCATGAATACGCCATTGATGCGCCTTTGCTGTATTTGACCAGGGCAGAGTATGTGTCCTCGATGTCTATCTCCTTGTCGTAGATGTAGCGGGGTTTCTCAGGAGGATACTGGACATCGTATGGCAGCCTGAACCGGTCCCATCCTGTATTCGGGCTGTCTTTCGGATCAACTTTCCCGGCATAATGCTTCTTGAAATAGGAACATTTCATTTTTTCCCCGACCTGTGAAAGAGGCTTCCCATTCCTACCGAGTGGGCGCAGCGCACCTTTCTCACCATAGTAGTTGAGCGCGCCATATGCGTAGACCTCGACAGGATCGTCGTCGAGCCACCAGTTCACAAGGTCGAAGTGATGCGAGCACTTGTGTATGCAGAGTCCGCCCGAGTTCGCCCTTGAGCGGTTCCAGCGGTAGAAATAACTGGCGCCATGGAAAGTGTCGAGATTGTAGGTGAACTCCACGTTCGTAATCCTGCCAAGCATTCCCGACTGGATCATCCGCTTCAGCTTCTGGTGTGTCGGCGTATAGCGGTAGTTGAAAGCCACACGGAGCTTTTTTCCGCTCTTCTTCTCAGCGGCCATGACCTTGCGTATCTGCTCCTGGCTGATGACCATCGGCTTCTCGACTATGACGTCGCATCCGGCAAGAAGGCCCTTTACAATATACTCACAGTGCGAGTAGTCCTGGCTGACGACCAGAATGACATCCGGCTTCTGTTCAGCAACCATCTTCTTGAAGTCCTTCGGAAAATAGAAAGGCGCGTCCACCTCCGCCTTCTGGCAGAAATCCTCCACACGCTTCCTGTCGACATCAAGGATCGCTACAAGTTCCGAGGTCTTGTCGAAATTCGGACCTCCCTTGTGGTTCTTGCCGAGTATCGGCATCAGAAAGTGATAGACTCCACGACAGCTCAACCCGCAGATCGCATAACGCTTCTTCATATGTCTCCTTTTCTTCTGTTTGTATGAACTTCATCGAAACAATCCAAGAACATGTCTTGCGACATTGACTACAAACAAATCAAATGCAATTTGGCATAAGTTCGTAGCCTGTCCTCCGTAGCTCATTTGGCGAAGGAGGATTAAGCCCGCAAGGGCTGTTGCTTTAGTTCTTGACTGACATCTCTTCCCATATGCATATTACGGTCGTCCTTCGCAGCCGCATGAACTCCCGATCAGGAGTTCCGGCTCGATTATATTTTTCTTCTTCGATACTTTTTTTCCTTTCATCATGGAAACCAGCAGTTCCGTCGCCTTGTCGGCAACCAGCTCGGTCGGATGCCTGACAGTAGTCAGTTCGGGACTGACAAGCGAACGTATGTATGAGACTCCGTCAAACCCTATTACTGCCAGATCGCCGGGGATTTTGTAACCGAGCTGGACCATGTATTTTATAAGATTGCCGGCAATTATGTCGTTCGACGCGAACACTGCATCAAGTCCAAGCGACATGATCCTTTCCGCCGAGGCCTTCATCGCGACGCCCATTTCAGGCGAGAAGACTGTCCACTCTTCCTTATGTCTGATCCCGTGCTTCTTCAAGGCTTTTTCGTATCCCTGGTATTTCTCGGCATTCCCATTGATTGAAGGGGCCAGGAAACCAACCTTCCTCTTCCCATGATTCCGGATGAGATGTTCGACAGCCATGAAGGCCCCTTTCTCCCTGTCGACCGAAACGCATACGCCGCAGTTAATCTGGTTTACATATACGCAGGGAATCCTGCCCTTGAGGAATTCATCGAGCTTCCCTTTTTCCAGCGAGCTGCAGATGACCAGGCCGTCTATGCCCCTTGAAATGAATTCATCAATTATGCGGATTTCGATTGCAGGATTGAAATTGGAATCGCCATGCATTATCGAATATCCCTCGCTCCACAGCGTCTCGTTGAGCCTGGCGAGCATTATGCTGAATACGGGGGTGGAAAAAAGGGAGCCGACGATTCCCACGGTATTGGTCGAGAGCCCCTGCAGGCCTCTCGACATGCGGTTCGGGACATAGCCCATTTCGGCGGCAGTCCGCTTTATGAGCTCCTTCTTCTCCTTTGACACGTAGCAGTAGTCCTTTTCGCCAAGTACGGCCGATACAGTGGACAGGGCCATGCCCGTCCGTTCCGCAATCTGCTTCATCTTAGCCATGCCGTCCACCTTAATGTATCGGTTTATATGAATCGCTTCATATACAATAGCCTGCGGCAGTTTATTTTCAAAGCTGGATTCATTATTTATTTAAAACCAGATGGTCGTTCCGGCGCAGATGGATTCACGTCCTGATGCCGATAAGGCGCAGAAAATTGCCGCTGAAAAGGAGTTTCCTCTCCTTCTCAGAAAGATTTTCGAGCAAGGTCCCGTGCACGTAGACGGCGGGATTGTTTATGGGGTAATCCGTTCCGAACAGAAGCTTTTCCGCGCCGGACGTGTCAATCGCATAGCTAAGTATCCCGAAACGGTCAATTCCGGAACCGGAGATGTCCAGATGCAGGTTCTTGAATTTTGAAACGATTTTTATACGCGCAAGGAAATCCTTCCTGCCGCTGCCTGGATGTGCCAGAACGAGTTTGAGTTCCGGAAGCGCCGTGCAGAGTTTTCCAATCACCTTGAGATCACCGCAGTGGAAATTCACCACTGCGCCATATTCAATAGCTGTCCTGAAGATCTGAATCGCGTTCCTGCTGGCATAATCGTTTCCGTAGTCCATCCAGTATCCCACGAGCTCGCCGATCCAGCGCACGCCTTCCCCTCCGCAGCAGCGCTCGATCTCGCGGCAGGACTCGTCAGGGAATTCAGGGTGGATATGGATTCCAGGAATGTAGAAGTCAGGATATTTGTCGCGCAGCGCAAGCGCCTTATCGTTCAAGTGGCGGATCTTCCTGAATGATTTTGGATTGACTATCTTTCCAATAGGGGCGCCGCAGGCGCGGGAGATGCCTGCGCGGCGGAGAGTCTCGATCTGATACTTCATGCTTCCCGCGGAATCAAACCACCCGGTATCGGTCTTATCGTCTACCGCCGGATGGAAATGGCAGTCGATTATTTCGTATGGCTTCATCTTGGAGCCTTTCAATTATTTTCCTGCATTAGGAACCGCTGCCGTCCGTCATCACTGTTTCAACCTTGCCGCGGTCCGGTATTTGATCGGCGGCACCTTGAATTTCCGCTTGAACATCTTGCTGAGGTGGTAGATGTCGCAGAAGCCTGTAATGTCAGCTATTTCCGCAAGCGACATGTCGGTTGATTCGAGCAATGCGGCCGTGCGCCGGAGACGGTGCTCCAGGACGACCTGTTCAAAAGGTTTTCCGAAAAGCTCCTTGATGAGATGGCTGGCTCTTGATGGCGAGAGGCTGAGCGCCCTAGCCGCGTCGTTGATCCCGATCTTCTCGGTATACCTGTTAATTACAAGCCTGAAAACCTTCTCCCATCTTTCGCCTTTACCATGGATGTTCACGGAAACAGTCTTTTCAATTATCCCCAGGGCGATTGCCTCGAAGAGAGCTGAATCCTTTTCAAAATCACCCATGTCGTAGACCGGCAGGATATTGCCGCCCTTCGTCTTCTCTACCTTAGTTTCTTTTCCGGCTTTGGAAACAAACGGCCCGAGGAATATGCTTCCCACATGGCGGTCATGCCATTTCAGGGGGATGAGTATCTGGAGCGGTCCGAGCCAGCACGGCCAGATGAACGGCCTGTCCTTTCCGGCCGCAGTGGCATTGGCCTTCTTCCACTCATGCTCCAGGCATCTCTCCCTCTGCCTTCCGCCGTTCTGGCAGAAATCAACACGGTGATATATCCTTTCAGGATGAAGATATGAGTTCCCGATATCATCACAGAAAAAACCGTAGGGATCCTGGAAGGTGACCCTCAGGCCGATGATCCTCTCGAGGGATTCCAGGAGGAATTCGAGCTCCTGCCTGCAGTTCGCGTTTTTATCCATACGTAGTCCTGTTAGCACAATTACACAACTTATGATGTTTATAGCTTAAAATATATGCCGGACCCATTTATTTCCAGCAAACAGCATTTAAACACAATTATTCAGCTTTTCCATACATTGCCCAGGGATGACCTGCAAGTTATCATTAATGCAGAAAAAAGAATTTTTATTGAATCCATCAAGCCTGCAAAGGAAATGAAAATGATCAAGCATTTATCTTTTCTCGCCGGAGTTTCGGTTGCCGCCTCCTTCGCGCTTGCCGAAAAGGCATATCCAGCATCGCTTCCTGAAATGACGGTTCCGCAGTCGCTTTCCGTACAGCTCAAGGGGAACTGCTGTGCCGCCGAAGACCTCGACAAGGTCAAGGCCGCAGGATTCAAGTACTTCAGGCGCGGGTTCATCTGGGAAGCTGTCGAGAAGGAGAAAGGAGTCTACGATTTCAGCGCGTATGACACCCTCATGAACGATGCGAAGGAGCGGGGGCTGGGAGTCATCGCCTGCATCGCCTTTTCCAACAAGCTCTACGGCCATGCAAAGGATCCCGCTGGACGCGTGGGATATGCGAACTTCGCAGCCGCCCTCGCCGAACGCTACAAGGACTACAACGTCATGTTCGAGATATGGAACGAGCCCAATACGATGACATTCTGGGGGAAACACGGGAAGAAGGGCAACACCGAGCAGTACGCACTCGAATATATCGGGCTCGTCAAGGAAGTCGTCCCGGCAATGCGCAAGGCAAACCCTGAATGCACCATAATCGGAGGCGCCACATCCGGCATCTGGAAGGATTCCTATGAATGGCTGAACTTCTGCTTCAAGCACGGCATCCTCAAGACAGGCATCGACGCCTGGTCCATGCACCCGTATTCCTGCAAGACTCCGGAATATTACCTCGTAGGCTACGCGAAGACGCGCAAGATGATGGCCGACAATGGAGGTCCGGCAGACTTCCCGATGCTCAATACCGAACGCGGATTCCCGATAGGCAAGGCCGAAGGATATGCCGGCGGGGATCCGAAGCAGAGCTACGAATACCAGGCATGGCACTTCGTCCGCCAGTACATGATCGACCTGCTGTGCAACATGAGGATGACCAGCTGGTACGAATGGAGCGGGAAGGAAGGCTTCAACCTCTTGAAGGACGATAAGCCGACCCAGGCATATACCGCATGCAAGTTCATGATAGAGCATCTCGACGGATACAAGCTGTCAAAGAGGTTGCCGACGGAGAAGCCCGAAGATTTCGTCCTGCTCTTTGAAAAGGGATCCGGTGAACAGAAGCTGGTTGCCTGGACTTCCCCGTTGAACGACCTGTCCCCGGACAAGACGGTCAACCATGCCATCGATATTCCCGTCGAAGTTTCAGGCGCCCTTGAAATCTACGACATCTACGGGAAGAAGAGCACTGTCAATGCGGCGGACGGAAGAATAAACCTCAATCTCAGCGGCAGTCCGCAATATGTGGCGCTGAGAGGGAAAAAATAAGGAACTGAAATGAAAGACACAGCATCAGAATATCCCATCATCGTAGCCGGTGCCGGACCGGCCGGCTTCGGCGCGGCTTTGTCTGCGGCAAGATCAGGCGGGAAAACACTGCTCCTCGAGAGAAACACGTGCGTGGGCGGGCTGGCCTCCTCGGGACTTCTCGGCTTCTGGGGGCCTCTCGACAATGCCGCGCGCAACAAGTGCGACTGGGAAAGGTTCCGGCTTGACAGGGAGGGCAAGGAATATACAGGCAGGCTGAAGATAGGCCAGAGGATACTTGGAGGGATTCCTGCAGAGTTCATTTCAAGGCTCGAAAAGCTTGGCGGGGCATTCGTCCCGAAACTAGGTTTCACTGAAACCGATGTTGAAACCACGAAATTTCTCATGGAGGAAATGCTCCTCGAAGCAGGAGTAAAGATAATCTACCAGGCCCAGGTCGTCTCCGCATCATATGAAAAAGGTTTTCCTGTCCTTACAGTAGCCTTGAAGGAAGGGCTCAGGAAATTCACCGCTAAGACAGTCATAGATGCGACTGGTGACGGCGATGTTGCATTCCAGCTTGGAGCTGAATGGCGGCAGGGCCGGGACTCCGATGGAAAGTGCCAGGGCGTGACGCTTGTTTTCAGGATCGGCAACGTGAAGACCGACTATCTCGACTTCCTGCCAGACACGGAACTGTCGAAGAATGTATCCGCCGCTGCCGAAAAAGCCTCGAAGAGCGGGGAGATAAGCTTCAACCTCAAGGGACTGGGGTGCCTGTCAAGGGATCCTTCCTTCAATGGCAATTTCACAGTGAACCAGCAGCACACTTTCGACATAGACGGGACGAAGTCGGAGGAACTGACAAAGGCGCTGATAAACGGGCGCAGGCAGATACGTGAGCTGGTCTCGTTCTACAGGAAACATGTTCCCGGCTGCGAGGACTGCTATCTCATCGGCACCGGCTTCCAGCTGGGCGTGAGGGAGACAAGGAGGATAATCGGGGACTATGTCATCACCGGGGAAGATGTCACCGGCGGACGGAAATTCGAGGACGGAATCTGCCGCAATGCGAACTTCCTGGACATTCACCTGTCGAAGGATGGGGACAAGAAGGCTGATTCGAAGAAGACGGGCACATGGTATGAGGAAGCGAAGGAAGTGCAGCCGGGAGACTGGCAGGATCTTCCATACAGGGCGCTGCTTCCCAGAGGCCTGGAGAACATCCTTGTCGCCGGACGCTGCATTTCCGGAACGCACGAGGCCATGAGCTCGTACAGGCTCATGCCGACCTGCATGGGGATGGGAGAGGCCGCAGGAGTTGCAGCGGCGCTCAGCTTACTGTATAATACATCACCAAGAAAGATTGACGTGAAAGAGATTCAAAGTGTCTTAAGGAAGCACGAAGCAATCATCTAAAGAGTTTTCAAAATGGAATCCCATATTAAAAAATCCTGTTTCACACTGATCGAGCTTCTGGTGGTAATTGCGATCATCGCAATTCTCGCGGCGATGCTTCTTCCTGCATTGAAGAATGCAAAGGAGAAAGCCAAGGAGATAGAATGCCTGAGCCACCAGAAACAATGTGGTACGGCCTTCTTCCTGTATGCGGAAGACTATGGTGGTGCAATGGTATCCTCATGGACAAATTCAGGAGGAACAATCTATCTCTGGCCATATTTCATTGCAGGCAACCAGGAACTTGCAAGCGGAATTGGAGATAACGGTCCAAGCTACATAAAGGAGAAGAATCCTGTTTTCGGATGTCCGTCAAATCCTGCGTATCTAAAAATCACCCAGAGCCATGGAAGGACCAACTACGCATATGGAATGTTCAACAGCGACAATTCACTGATGTCGACATTGATGGGGGAGAACTTCTCCACCACGATCAATCCCGAAGGCGGAACACGTCCTGCAATCCAGGTGCATTACCTTGGTCGGGTCAAGAAAACATCAGGCGTGGTCTGGCTGGCCGACATAACGACTACGCGCAACTGGGACGGGGTCGCATCCGACCACCGCCAGCTTGCGCGGCTTTACCGGAACCAGGGAGGCGGCTGGACTGAACGCATCCATCTCCAGCACAATTTCGGCGCCAACTGCCTGTTCTATGACGGCCATGCGGAACGGCAGAACCAGACGGATCTCCGGAACGGGGTCTCGCAGTTCACAAAATTCTATATGCCGGATTTCTCGACATTGGATCTTCCTTGACACGCAATCAAAAAAAACAGGAATCACAGCAGATCAATTTAAAGATAAAGCAAGAGGTTCATGACAATGAGCAAAGTCGCAAAGAAATATCTCGCAACGGATCCGTGGATAATCGAAGAGGATGGATTCCATCCTGAACACGCTGAAGTTTCGGAGTCGATCTTCTCCCTTGGCAATGAGTTCATGGGAGTCCGCGGATATTTCGAGGAAGGCTGCACCATTGAAAGGTTCGTCGGCAGCTTCTTCAATGGAATATTCGAAGAGGAACCGATAAACCATCCGGTGAACTACAATGGATTTCCAAGGCGCTTCCATTTCATGCTGAATTCACTCGACTGGCTGTACACGAGGATAAGCGTCGGAAAGGAAGCTCTCGATCTGGGCAAATCGCGTTTCAGCGGATTTATCCGCTCCCTTGATCTCCGCGAAGGCGTATTGAAGAGAAGCTTCACGTGGCACACCGGCAAAGGCGACATTAGGGTCGAGTTCGAACGCATGTTGAGCATGGTAAGACCCAATGTCGGAATGCAGCGCATCACGCTCTCATCGCTGGGATTTTCCGGAAGGATCGAAGTGAAGCTGGGCCTCGACTTTTCAAACCTGCAGCACAACCGCGGCAAGAGTTTCTGGAACACCTTGCGGAAGGAGCACTGCGGAGATGAATCTGCAATAATGGCACGGACCTTGAAGAGCGGCCAGAAGGTTTTCTCGGCAATGAAGACAAGCTGTTCGGCTGAAGCTGATGTAAAGAAAGAAGCCGGGCCGCAGATCGTCTCCCGTTCATATCGCATTAACCTCAAAGAAAACGAGAAGGTCACACTGCAACGCATTGTCGTCAATACCACCGACAAGAAAGCCGTCGATGACGATGTCTTCTGGAAGAGGAGCCTGGAAACGGCCAGGAAGCTGGACATCACAGGATATGAAAAGCTGCGCGCGGAGCATGTCGGCTACTGGAAGAAAATATGGGCCGCCCAGGACATTGAAATAGACGGTGATCCGGAGAACCAGCAGGGCGTGCGTTTCGGCATCTTCCAGCTGCACCAGACCTACCATGGAGTCGATCCGTCGCTCAACATTTCCGCCAAGGGACTCACCGGCGAGGAATATCACGGGCACACCTGGTGGGATACCGAGACCTACTGCCTGCCGTTCTACATCTTCAACAATCCTGCGGCTGCGAGGAACCTTCTCGAATACCGCTACCTCACGCTTCCACAGGCGAAGCAGCGTGCAATAGAAAAGGGCTGCAAAGGCGCACGGTATCCGATGGAGACAATCGACGGCACGGAGGCATGTTCGGTCTGGCAGCACGGGGATCTTGAGATACATGTGCCGGTCGCCATCTCGTATGGAATCTGGCATTATTCACATCTCACCGGGGACAAGGATTTCCTGCATGGGCACGGAATTGAAATGCTCGCCGAGATCAGCCGCTACTATGCAAGCCGCGGCGGATGGTCGCAGCTGACAGGCGAATACGGCTTCTGGTGCGTGATGGGTCCGGACGAATTCCACATGATGGTGAACAATAACTGCTACACCAACTTCATGGTCAAAAAAGCATTTGAATACACCATCGCCGTCCTGGAGGAGATGAGGAAGAAGGCCCCTGCAAAATTCGATTCCATCGTCAAAAAACTCAATCTTGGCAAGGACGAGATGGGAAACTGGAAGAAAATGGCGGAGCACATGCGAATTCCGCAGGACAGGAAAACAGGCATATACGAGCAGCACGACGGATATTTCGACATGCCGCATCTTGAGGTCGACAAGATAAGACAGGAGGAATTCCCCCTCTACCACAACTGGGCGTACTACAAGCTATTCAGGACGGACATGATCAAGCAGCCCGATGCCATGCTCATACAATATTTCTATTCAAAGGAGTTCTCCGACAAGGTCAAGAAGGCGAATTTCAACTTCTATGAATCCCGCTGTTCACATGAATCATCGCTATCACCCGGGGTGCATTCGATAATGGCCGCAGAACTCGGAATGCATGACAAGGCATATTCCTACTGGGGACACGCGGCGCGGCTTGATCTCGACAACTACAACAACAACACCAACCAGGGGCTCCACACGACTTCAATGGCTGCGGCATGGATGAATGTCGTCTATGGTTTCGGCGGACTCAGGACGGATGGCGAATTCCTGTCCTTCAGGCCTTCCCTCCCGAAGAAATGGAAATCATTCAAGTTCAGCCTGCGCTATCAGGACAGGATCCTCGATGTCCATGTCGACAGGGAAAAAGTACGTCTCAGCATCGACGGCAATGGGGCGGTCAGGGTGGAACTGTTCGGCAAGGCATGTACTCTGGACGAAAAAGGACTTGAAATGAAAATGCCTGCTGGACGAATCGCATGACAGGCAAATATTCACGCTGACGATAGACCGGGCTCTTTTGAAAGTACGTACGTCAAGGCGGTCTCGGCTGTAATTATCACTTCTTCCTGGAGGAGATTGAGTCCTTCACCTGTTCCAAAACCGTCTTCACCTCTTCCCGTCCGAAAGGTTTCTGGATGAAGCCCATGGCGCCCAGTTTCTTCAATTCATCGACATCGACATCAAGCTTGCCTGACATAAGGACAACTGAGATGTTCTTCTTCTCCTCCCTAATCCTGTCCAATATCTGGACGCCTGAAATACCGGACATCATCATGTCCAGGAAAATAAGGTCCGGCGGATCCGCCTGGATGTAGGTAAGGGCTTCGAAAGGAGAGAAAGTGGCGCGTGTCTTCTTGCAGCCAAGATGCGTCAGCGTCCTTGCAAGCGGGAGGCAGATGTCGGGTTCGTCGTCGACCACCAGGACCTTGAGGTCTGAAACGCTGATTTCGAGAACCTTCATGTCGGCGCTATCTTTTCCTGCGCCGGCCTCATTCCTGCAGTCAGGAATATAAATGATGAATGTCGTCCCTGCGCCTTCCTGGCTCTCAAATCCTATCTGGCCGCCATGCATCCGCACAATGCTGTCGCATACCGACAGCCCGAGCCCCGAACCTTTTATATGGAGCAGGTTGTTCGCAAAAGCGCCCTTGGTCGTGAAAAAAGGAGTGAAGATCATCTTCTTCGTATCCTCGTTCATGCCGACTCCATTGTCCTTGACACGTATGCTCACGCCCTTGCCGAAACGCTCGGCGGAAACCTTGATCGATCCGAAACCTTTCTGGCATATGGCATGGCGCGCGTTCAGGAAGAGGTTGACGAAAACCTGCTGGATCTGATCGCGGTCGGCGCAGAGTTCAAGATCCTCGGGGACGTCAATTTCCGGGGAGATGTTTTCGAGCCTCATCTGCTCGAGCTGCAATGAAAGAACCTCGTAGAGCATGTCCTTCAGCTTGAAAGCGCACTTGCTCACAGGCTTGGGCCTTGCAAAAGACATCGTCTTGGATACGATATCACGGCCCCGGTCCACCTGCTTTTCCAGAAGCTCGAACAATTCCCTGAGCTCCTTCCTGCTCATGTCCTCCCATGCGGCAAGCTCGATGCTGCCCCTCATGACCATCAGCACATTGTTGAACTCATGCGCCACTCCGGCGGCAAGCTGTCCGACAGCGGACAATTTTTCAGAACGGATCAGCTGGCCCTCCAGCCTCTTCTTTTCAGTTATGTCCTGGAGGATAGGCACCTGGTAGACCTCGCTGCCTATGCGCAGCAGGGAGACATTCAAAAGCACCCAGACAATGCTTCCATCCTTGTGCAGGCATCTCCTCTCGAGCGTGAAATCCTTTATTTCACCTTTCAAAAGCCTGTCCATCTGGTCAAGGGTCTCCTTCAAGTCATCAGGAACCGCTATTTGCCTGAAATTCATGCCTTCCATCTCGTTCGGGGTATAACCGAGCATCTCAGCATATTTCCTGTTGACCCTCACGATGTTCCCCTCGGAGTCGACCTGTCCCACTCCAACGGCCGCCTGTTCGAAGACAGCCCTGAATTTCTCCTCGCTCTCCCTGAGCGCCTTCTGGCCTTTCCTCTTCTGGACCACGTATGCCGAAAGGACGACGACGATGATTGCCAGCAGCATTAGGATGATGATGATTGTCATAAACAACGGCTTGTTCACGGAATAGAACGACGAAGGCTTGTTGATGACGATGCTGCCTTTTGGAAGCGAAGACAGTGGGATGCCGAAGCGCACCAGGGCGTCATAATCAAAAGTGTATCTGGTAGGCGGATCCAATATTATCCGGAGCGCACCTGGCTGCACCCCCTGCATCACCTGCTCCATCATCCTGGCTCCGAGCGCACCCTGATCATGGGCGGCAACCACCTTCCCTCCGACGACTCCGAACATTATACGCGTGTCGTTTCCGGTGAATACTGGAGCCCTTGCACTCTTCATCATCTTCTGGACGGCCTCCTCCAGTGAAAACATCTCCCCCTTGCCGTCCTTGAAGAATGAAAGGAGGAGAATAATGCTGTCGGAACCGAGGGAAGCGATCTCGTTTACCGTCTCGTCCATGGAATGCTGCGAGAAATTCCAGTAGACGAACGCCTTTCCCGGAAACTCAGCCTCGATCTTCTTCACCCCTTCGAAATGAGCCTTGCCGGTCAGGGAATCATCTGAGATCACAAAAACCTTCCTTGCATTTGGGAACAGTTTGAATCCAATCTCGCAGGATCCCTTGTAGTCCTGCGTCTCAGCCACCCCGGTGCAGGTCGGCCAGTCGGATATCATGGCATGGTTGAAATCATTTATACCGCAGAAAACAACAGGTTTGTCCTTGAAAAGGGAATTCCTGTGCTCGCGTGCGAACTCCAGCGCATCGTTGTCGCAGACCAATATCCCCTCATAATGGGTCTTCGCCATTTTAGCGGCAAGCATCTGGGCCAGAAGACCGTCCGTCTCCTTCGTGCGCAACCTCTTTGAATCCATGTAGATTACATGCAGGTCATAAAGGCTGCTTTTATGGGCAAGCACGGAAAGTATCCCATCTGTCTCCATGTCGGTCCAGAGATAACCCTGGTTGTAGGAGTGGAGGACCATTATGTCGTTGGTGGATACCTTGCCTGAAGCGGCAGGAAGCTGAACGGCGGGAAAGAGTATTCCGACGAGCAGGAACAGCGCAGTAATATGAATACCTTTTTTCATAGTTGTATACGATATCTTGGAATCACACAACTTTCAAGTTTGCCGCAAGAGGGTTTCGCTATTTATTTTAACGTCACTTCACCTTGCCCGCGTGCGCTTTATATCATCGCAGCCCCGCGTGAAGCGCCAGGATGCGAGTGACAGGGCCCCGGCGTGAGTCCCGGCAATGGCGTTTGCCGGACCAGTTCCACCCGGTCAGGCGCATGCTTTCGAAATAATAAACAACGTGGAGCAAATAGCAGGATCAGAGGGTTCCGAGGAACGACTTCAGTTTTTCAGGCCAGTCGCTTACCCCTTTTGGCAACGGAATTTTTATTCCGAAGCCATGCCCGCCGTTTTCAGCCATCGTGAAGTCGCACTTTATTTTATTGTCCTTGCAGTATGCTGAAAACGCGTTGGAACTGGTGCTGTGCTTGTCGTCTGCGGCGGCATATACAAAGCATGGCACCGCAGGCGGAATTACATCATCCAACAGCTTGCCGTCCTTTTCAAGATATGCCGGATAAATCAGTATCATGAAGTCAGCCGACGTCCCTTTTCCAACCTCGTTTGCGAGTCTCGCGGCCAAGTGTCCACCCGCTGAAAATCCCATCACACCAATGCGCTTTGTGTTGAATCCAAAGTCACCGCCTTTCTTCTGAAGCAGCGAAAATCCCTTTTTTGCTTCTTCAAGTGCCATGTCACGGGTCCTGTCACCGGCGTTCACATGGTAGAGCAGCACGGCGACATCATATCCGAATCCGTTCAGCATCTTCGCGATGTCGCGTCCCTCGTGGTTGATCGCCAGGATGTAGTATCCGCCGCCGGGACAGACCAGCACGGTGCCCTTCGACTTCACGTCCTTGCAAGGGAAGAGCTCAAGTCCGGGCTCGACAACCTTGTTTATGCGTTCAATCCCGTCCTTGCCCATTTCTGAAACAGGAGCAGCTAGCCCCTCTTTGCCGTCAAGGCTGATCCTGCGGATCTCATCCGCACCTGCAGTGGAAATCCCTGCTGCCGCCAGAAAACTCAAAATCATCACGCTTGTCCTCATTTAAATATCCTTTATTTAATTTTTCTGTAAAGCCAGGCGAATTCCTGGCTTTACAGAAAAATTACCTGCACTAATTCACTGTCTTACTCTATCATCCAATGCCCAGGATTGAAAATTAACTTTATAAAATGTAGGGTATGCTTTGTTTTACAAGTAGGTACGGGCTTTCCTGTCCTGAGCAAGGTCGAAGGAAGCCTGTACCTGTTTTCGGTACACCCCAAAAGACGTACCTACTTTTAGAAAGGACCAACATGAACCTGGAATCAAAATTCCCGCGATACACCGAATTCAACCCTCTCGTCCCCGTCTACTGTGCAACACCCGACAGGGGAGGATGCCTCCACCGCTTCTTCGACACTTCGCCGATCAGTCCGACTGGTCGTTACCTCGCCGTGTTCCGTTTCCCCTTCGAGGACAGGCAGCCTGAACCCGGTGACGCCGGTGAAATCCTTGTAGTCGATCTTGATACCGGCAAGGAAGAAGTCGTAGCCGACACCTGCGGCTGGGAACCCCAGATGGGCGCGAACATCAACTGGGGCGGATCCGACGAGGAGCTCTTCTTCAACGATGTCAATACGTCGACATGGAAACCGTTCGCCTGGAAGCTGAATCCGAAAACAGGAAAACGCGAACGCATGGAAGGCACCGTCTACCACGCCTCCCCCGATGGACGCTGGCTGATCTCGGCAAACATGACCACCATGAGCAAGACTCAGCCCGGCTACGGCGTCAGGATCCCCCGCGATGCCGCCCGCATGAACATAGGTCCTGTGGAAGACGACGGCTTCTACCTCACAGACACCAGGACAGGCAAATCCCGGCTGCTGCTATCGCTCAAGGATGCTTTCCAAAATGCAAACCCGCGCATCCAGGTCGGCGATGAAATAAAAAGTTCTGAAGTCTACGGTTTCCACAGCAAGTTCAATCCGCAGGGCGACAGGCTCATGCTCAGCATCCGCTGGTTCCCGGCACACGACAAACCGCGCTGGGACATGTTCAAGGAGGCCGCCCACGAAGTCCGTTTTGCCTGGGTGACGATTAAGCTCGACGGCAGCGAACTTCATTGCGCGGTCGGACCGGAACAGTGGGACAAGGGCGGGCACCACGGCACCTGGTTCCCTGACGGCAAACGCATCTCAATGAATCTCAACATCGACCGCGATGAGCTGCGATTCGTGCAGGTCAACTACGACGGCAGCGGACTCCGCAAGATGTTCGACAACGTCCTGGGTTCAGGGCATCCGACAGTACATCCCGACGGCAAGCATCTGCTGACAGATACCTACACCAAGGAAAAAACATCCTTCAACGATGGCACAATCCCGATCCGCTGGATCGAGCTGGCAACCGGCGCGGAAAAAACGGTTGTCAGGATCAATACGAAACAGCCGCATCCGGATGGCGTCCTCCGAATAGATCCCCATCCCGCATGGGACCGCACCTGGCGCTACGTGACCTTCAACGCCTTTGTCGGAGGCACCCGCCGCGTCTACATCGCCGACATGAAGGAAGTCATCGGCTGAGAACATCGAACATCCAACTTCGAACTTTGAACATCGAAATACAAGAACAGCTCTTGCGAGCTTAACTACCAACTTATTCCTAGATTTTTTGAATATGCCCGTAGTCAACGTCGCAAGACGTGTTCTTGATTATCAGGCTCCCGCCCTTATGGCATATTCATTGAAAAGCTCCAGGTATGTCCTATACTGCTCAAGCGAAACGCCAGGAGGAGTCTGGTGGTCGCAGCTGATGATGTATCCGCCTTTCCTCGCAGCCGGCAGAAGACGTTCAAATTCAGCCCTTACCGCTTCCTCGCCCTTGTTCATCACCATCTTGTCGTAGCCACCCATGTAAAGCTGTTTCGGATGATCCTTCCTGAGCTGGGAAATATCCACTCCCGCCTGGCGTTCGAGCGGAAGTATGCCTTCCAACCCCGCCTCCTCGAACCAGCTGCACGGCACGCTGATGTCGCCGTCGGAATCGATGATCACCTTGATTCCTCTTTCCTTGAGTTTTGGAATGACCATCTGGTAATATGGCTTCATGAACTCATCGAAGAGTTCCTTGGAGAGCATCGACCCGTTGTTGTAGCTCATATCCTCGGCGAACGTCATGAAATCCGGAGTAGTATACTTGCAGATCTTGTCTATGACTTTCAGCTGGTGCTCCACAAGATCCCTGTTCATCCTGTGCATTGTTTCCGGATGGTCGTAGAAGGCATAAAGATGCTCTTCGATTCCAAACAGCGTCCTAGGAAACCAGAAGAAACCCTCGATCGTGAACCATGTGACGCAACCGCCCTTCTTGTGTTCAGGCGCCCATTTCTCCCAGGCCTGCGTGTTGATGCAGTTTTCAGGATATAGATATTTCTTCAGCGTCTCATAGTCGCTGTCGCTTTTAACGAAACCGGCGCCGTGATGGGCAGGCTGTGGAAAATCATTCGTCCTCGGACGCGCCCAGTCCTGGTAATACACGTCCATCCCGAAATGCCTGTAGGTGTCATACCTGTCCAGATTGGCTGGCAGCCCCTCGGCGCGCCAGCGCTCAATCGTCCTGTCCCACCAGCCAGCCCATTCCACTATCGGGAGCCGGTCGAAATTCTTGAAATCCATCACTGCATGGAACCTTTCCCTGGTGTTCATAATAAGTTTCCCTTTCTTTCTTGATTTAAATTCCATTGTCAGGCGTTTCGGCCTGACCTTGGAGACAACATGAGTCCTATCCTCATCTTAATTTGAGTTAAGATAACTCTTTGGGAACCGCTTCGCGGTTATCCCGATAAAGGTGAAGACTCATGTTATCTCCAAAGATTTGCGTTGCTCATCAATAAATCATCCACAGCAGGAGAAGTCAATCATTTTTCCGATTCTCAAATTCAAACTTCGTCTGTCACGGCGTAGCTTCCCAGCGAAGTCGGATGTCCTTCGTGCGTTTCGTGGTGGAAAAAAAAAGGGCGCCGTTTAAGGCGCCCTTTTGTATATCTAGCGAATATCGCAGAGAACTATTTCTTCTTTGCCTTGTCGGCTATCGTGGCCTGTGCGGCCGCGAGCCTTGCGATTGGAACGCGGTACGGGCTGCAGGAGACGTAGTTCATGCCGACCTTGTGGCAGAACTTCACGCTCTTGGATTCGCCGCCGTGCTCGCCGCAGATTCCGACCTTGAGTCCAGGCCGAGTCTTGCGGCCTTTCTCGATGGCCATCTGGACAAGCTGTCCGACGCCGGACTGATCAAGCGAGACGAATGGGTCATCAGCGAAAATGGCCTTGCCACCGTCTTTCTCGCCCATCACATAGGCTGGGAGGAAGCTGCCAGCGTCGTCGCGTGAGAGGCCGAGGGTCATCTGCGTGAGATCGTTCGTTCCACATGAGAAGAATTCTGCGACTTCCGCAATCTCGTTGGCGAGAAGGGCGGCGCGCGGAATCTCGATCATCGTTCCGACCATGTACTTGACCTTTGAGCCGGCCTTCTTGATGATGGCGTCGGCAATTGTCTTAGCCTGGGTTGTGAGGATGCTGAGTTCTTTTTTGTCCATGGTGAGCGGAATCATGATCTCAGGGAGGACCTTGATTTTTTTCTTACTCACATTGACGGCGGCCTCAATGATGGCGGTGACCTGCATGGTCAGGATCTCCGGGTAGGAGATGCAAAGGCGGCATCCACGGTGCCCGAGCATGGGGTTGAACTCGTGAAGCTTGTCACTGCGCGCCTCGATCACAGCCGCCGACATGCCGGTGCTCTTCATGAGTTTTTCCACGAGCGCGGCATTTTTGGGCTTGCCATTCTCGAACTTGGGGGTGAACTCATGGAGCGGGGGATCAATAAGGCGGATGGTGACGGGCTTGCCGTCCATAGCCGTGAAAATATCCTCGAAGTCCTTGCGCTGAAAGGGAAGGAGCTTGGCGAGCGCTTTCTCACGGGCGGCGACATTCTCGGCGAGGATCATCTCCTGGATGGCGATCACGCGCTCTTCGGTGCAGAAGAACATGTGCTCTGTGCGGCAGAGACCGATGCCTTCGGCGCCGAGCTCGATGGCCTTGATGCTGTCCTCGGGCGTGTCGGCGTTGGTGCGGACCTTAAGCGAGCGAATTTCATCGCACCACTTGAGAAGGGTCTTGAACTCGGCGGACTGCTCGGGTTTGACGAGCGGAAGCATCGAAGTGAAGACTTCGCCGGTGGTTCCATTGAGGGTGACCTCGGTGCCCTGCTTATAGACTTTGCCGCCGACCTTGACGGTCTTGGCTTTGTCATCAATATCGAGGGCTTCGCATCCGACGATGCAGCACTTGCCCCAGCCACGGGCTACGACCGCCGCGTGCGAGGTCTTGCCGCCGGTGGCGGTGAGAATTCCCTGGGCAGCGTGCATTCCGCCGACATCCTCCGGAGAGGTCTCTTTGCGGATGAGGATAACCCGTTCGCCCTTGGCGGCCAGCGCTTCGGTTTCGGCGGCTGTGAAGACGAGTTTGCCTGTGGCCGCACCTGGAACTGCGTCGATGCCCGTGGCTATCTTGAGTTCTTTAAGTTTGGCGGCGCCGACGGCCTTTACATCAATGACCGGGTAGAAGACGCCCTCGATCTGCTCCGGAGTGATGCGGTTGATCGCCTCTTCCTTGGTGATGAGCTTCTCCTTGACCATATCCACCGCGATCTTGAACGCGGCGGCTGGCAGACGCTTGCCTGTGCGGCACTGAAGCATGTAGAGCTTCTCGTCTTCGATGGTGAATTCGAGATCCTGCATTTCCTTGTAATACTTTTCAAGCTGCTTGCGGACCTGGCAGAACTGTTTGTAGGCCACCGGCAGGCGGCTGCCCAGTTCGGCGAGCTTCATCGGGGTACGGATACCGGCCACTACGTCTTCGCCCTGAGCGTTGATCAGGCAGTCGCCGTAGAATACGTTTTCACCACTGTTCGGGTCGCGGGTGAAGGCCACGCCGGTGCCGGACTTGTCGCCCTTGTTTCCGAATACCATCTGCACGATGTTGACGGCTGTTCCCTTGAGGTCGGTGATCTTCTCAATGCGACGGTAATCCACCGCCTTTTGCGCTTCCCAGCTGTTGAAGACGGCCATGATTGCGCCCCACAGCTGCTTGATCGGATCCTGCGGGAACTCATCACCTTTGTTCTTCTTGTAGAACGCCTTGAACTCGTTGCACAGTTCCTTGAGGTCCGCGGCGGAAAGATCGGTGTCGTTCTTGACGCCGACCTTCTTCTTCATGTGGTGCAGCATCTCCTCCATCGGTTCCTTGGAGAGCCCCATGGCGGTGGTGGAGAACATTTGGATAAAGCGGCGATAGGAGTCATAGGCAAAGCGGGGATTGCCGGTCTTTTTGGCAAGGCCTTCGACGCTGACGTCGTTGAGTCCGAGGTTGAGGATCGTCTCAAGCATTCCGGGCATGGAACGGGCGGCACCCGAACGGACCGACACCAGCAAAGGATCATTCACGTCGCCCAGTTTCTTGCCACAGCTCTTTTCGAGTTTGGCCAGTGCTTCCTTGACTTCGGCTTCGAGTCCCTTCGGCAGCTTCTGCCCCAGCTTGTAATACTCTTCGCAGGTGGGAATGCTGACTGTGAAACCAGCCGGAACCGGAAGTCCGATGCTGGTCATTTCCATCAGTCCGATGCCTTTTCCGCCGAGATAGTCCTTCGTGAGTTCCTTGCCCTTGGCTTCGGCCTTTCCGCTGCCGAAGAAATAGACGTGTTTCTTGCTTGCCATAGATTCCTTCTTTCCTTAGTTTATTTGGGTTAAATTGATTTGAAAAAAACAAACTTCGTATTTTAGGTCAACATGCGCCAATTTCAAAGCTCGAATGCGCTTTTTGTGAAAAAAATAACAGGAGAAGAAGATATTCAATGAAGTAGGAGCTTCATTGAATCTTTACATCAGAAGCTTTCAAAGGCTTCCACCAGCTTTGGCTCTTCAGGATGTCCGGAGTATTTCAGCATGATGAATGAGCCGTTGACCTTGGCGGGGAATTCAACGCCGAGTATCGTTATAATGCCTTTCTGGCGGATCCTCTCTATCTTCTCCTTCTGCGCCTCCACCGTGGTGTCGTACTTGTAGATCTGCACGTCGGCTCCGTCTATCTTCATGGAGATGCCGTCCTGCGCCCGGATCACGTCGAACAGCGTGGGCTGCACGGAATCAACCGCCATTCCGCTTTTCTTCAGATGTTCGACCATCTGGACGATGTTCCTGTCGTTGTTCTCCTTCCTGAAGCTGAAGCAGCCCGCGGCGAGGATGAGGACGGATGTGATCACGAGCAGATGGAGAATATGTTTCATAGAGGTTCCCATTAGAGCGATTCCTTAAATAATAACAGTATTGAATAAGGAAAAAAATCTAACATGAATTATATTCTTTACAATTGTGAAATGAAAAAAATGGATGTCCGCCAATGCTGCCTGTTAAAATCAATGTCGAGTATGACTACAAGGTGCATTTCACCAGAGATGTCTTCTCACGGGATAATCCGCTGCTCGGGAAGGTCGTATCCTCCAAAGAGGGCAGGAGAAGGCATGATGTGCTCTTCGCCATCGAACACGGGGTCCTGAAACTCCATCCTTCAATCCCGGCGGACATCCTCGGATACTGCAGGACGCATGACAAGTCCATAAGACTTGTCTGCGAGCCGATAGTCAAATTCGGCGGCGAAGACTGGAAATCCTTTGAGATCATATCAGAACTCTGCCGCGTCATGGGTGAGAAGCACCTGTGCCGCCAGTCATTCATATTCATCATCGGAGGAGGCGCCTTTCTTGACACCGTCGGGTTCGCCGCCTCAATAGTGCACCGCGGGATCAGGCAGATCCGCATGCCGACGACCGTCCTTGCCCAGGACGATTCCGGCGTAGGCGTCAAGAACGGCATAAACATGTTCGGCTACAAGAATTTCATCGGCACCTTCGCACCTCCTTTCGCTGTTATAAATGACTTCAACTTCCTGGACACGCTGGAGCAGCGCGACTGGGTCTCCGGCGTCGCCGAGGCGTTGAAGGTCTCGATGATCAAGGACAGGCGGTTCTTCGACTGGCTCTGCAGGAATACTGAAAAGCTCAAGAAGCGTGACAGGCCGGTCATGGAAAAACTGGTGAAGCGCTGCGCCGAACTCCACGTGATGCATATACAGACAAGCGGGGATCCGTTCGAATTCGGAAGCGCGCGTCCGCTTGATTTCGGACACTGGTCCGCGCACAAGCTCGAGATGATGAGCGGCGGGAAGATACGGCACGGCGAGGCCGTCGCCATCGGGCTTGCCCTGGACTCATACTATGCCGTTGAGAAAGGACTCCTCTACAAAGGGGATTTCGAAAGGCTGCTTTCATGTCTGAAAATACTTGGACTTAAGCCGTGGTCCGATTATCTCCTGGAAAAAGACAGGGATGGGAACTATAGGATATTCTCGGGAATAAGGGAATTCCGGGAGCACCTCGGAGGTGAACTCCACATTACTCTTCCAAACGGCCTCGGCAGGAAGACCGAAGTCAACGAACTCGATGAAAAAATCCTTCTCGAAGGAATAAAATATCTTGAGGAAATTGAAAAAACAAAGGTGCGTCATGTCTGAAAAAAAATCCGGTTGTCTGAAATTCCTGGCGGTTGGCTGCGCCATCATCCTGATCCTGATGATAGTCGGTGCCGTCCTTGCCTTCTTTGGATTCAAGTCGCTCGTATCCGGAGTGGCGGAGAAATATACCGAGAAGGCACCGCGCACACTGCCGTCGCCTGCAGCCTCCCAGCAGGAAGTCGACGTCGTGATCAAGCGGGTCAACGACTTCACGGACGCCCTCAGGCAGGACAAGCCTGCGCCGGAGCTGGTACTTTCCTCGAAGGACATCAACATTCTTGTGAACAAGCATCCGGGGCTGAGCCAGGTGGCCGGCAAGATACAGGTTGATATCGAGGGCGACAAGATCAACGGACAGCTCAGCGTCCCACTTGGAGAGCTGAACGACATGTTCAAGGGACAGTACCTCAACGGATCGGCGGTCCTGAGGGCGTGCATGGTGTCAGGGCATCTGATGGTATTCGCCGATTCCATAGAGGTCCGGGGCGAGAAAATCCCGGAAGCCTTCATGAAATCCTTCAGCTCCGGCAACCTCGCGGAGAAGGCCAATTCTGATCCGAAGATCACGCCGATGCTCCAGAAAATCGAATCAATCAGCGTTCGCGACGGCCAGCTGCATGTCGTTCCCAAAAAACAGGCCCAGTAATATTTTTCTTTGCGCCCCCGCAAAGAAAAATAAATGAGAAGACTATGAAAATTAACGCCAAGGCCCATCTCTGCTACAGCATGAACGTCTTTGCCGAGAAGGACTGGCTTGCTGAAGATTCGGAAATCCGGAAGACTGTCCTCCGGCTCAGGCGCGAGGTCACCGGCTCGGATTCTGCGAAGTTCGCAATCGGAATGTGGCTAGATGCGGCGACGGCGTGCGAATTCCGCAAAAAGGCGAATCTCCAGGGATTCAAGAAATGGCTTTCCTCCAACAATCTGTATGTCTTCACATTCAACGCATTTCCATATGGGAACTTCCATGGCAGACCGGTGAAGAAGGAAGTATATCTCCCCGACTGGACTACGAAGGAACGCCTGAAATATACCTGCATGATCGCGGACATCCTCGCGGAGCTTCTTCCTCCCGGCGTAACTGGAAGCCTCAGTACGTTGCCAGGTGCATACAAGGCGAATGTCAATTCCGAAAAGCAGGTTGCGAAAGTCGCAGCCAACCTGCAGGCTGCGACTAACCATCTTAGAAGTATCCATGGCAAGACTGGGAAGAAGATAATTTTGGGAATAGAACCCGAACCGGATTGTCTTTGGGAGTCTCCGTTCGAATTTATAGAGTTCTATAATAAATATTTCTTTTCACGAGTCCGTGAAAAGAAATATTTAGGTATTTGCTACGACACCTGCCACCAGGAAGTGCTGTTCGGAAAACCCGGCGAAGGCTTGAGAAATCTTATCAGGAATAAAATTCCAATCGCCAAGTTCCAGTTGAGCGCGGCTCTGAAGGCTCCGACACATGGCAGCAAGAAAGCGCTTGCGAAGTTCGCAGATGAAGTTTATCTGCACCAGACACGAGTGCTTGAAAAGGATGGAACAGTTTCAAGATACCTGGATCTTCCAGACGCCATGCGGTCCGCCGACAGGAAGCGTCCATGGATCGTGCATTACCATATTCCGATATTCACATCGAAGCTGCCAGGAGGACTCATTGCCGCGAAACAGGAGCTTGAGGAAATCCTGAAGACAGCCGGAGCTTCATCGAATCTCGAGATTGAGACATACACGTTTTCCGTCCTGCCCGACAAGATGAAAAAACTCGGACTCATCAATTCCATGAAAAAGGAATACGACTGGGTGATTAGCGGTTTATATTATGTCATTTAAAGGTCAGTGAAAGTCTGTGGCCAGATATGAGTATCAAGTATTTCAACATAGTCCTTGTCCATCCTGAGATTCCGCAGAACACCGGGAATATCGGACGTGTCTGCGTGAACACGGAAAGCCGACTCCACCTGATAAAGCCCCTTGGCTTTTCAATGGAAGACAAATACCTCAAGCGGGCCGGCATGGACTACTGGAAGCATGTGGATTTAGTCGTTTATGAGAACACCGACGAATTCTTCGAAGCCAATAAATCCTCCCAATTATATTTTTTTTCTACGAAAGGCGGAAAAAAATATTGGGACTGCCCCTATGAAAAGGGCTCATTCCTGGTATTTGGGAATGAAAGCAGCGGTCTTCCAGAGGAAATCTACAGGAACCATCTCAAGGAGATGTATACGATTCCTATGCCTGGAAAGCACGCCCGCAGCATGAATCTGGGTAATGCGGTCGCAGTAGCAGTCTATGAAGGAATGCGGCAGCGGGTTGGCGGGGGAAGTTGAACAAGCGAACAGCCGAATTATGAGCATTCGAATATCGAAGTGAATGCCGGGATGTTGGAAATGAACGTCGAACATTCAATCCGCCACGGCGGAAACGTCCAATGCTGAACGGGGGGCGCTGGATATTTGTTCGTAGCGACCGACTGCGGAGGTCGCAGTTTTATCAATAAGAAACTTTTGCCAATTGAGTAAGGCGGTCATTCTTGGCCGCCATCTTGTCGGGCTGGAAAGCCCAACCTACTTTTAAGGCAAGTTTCAAAGGAGGAGTAGCTCGTGTTCGAGCGTTCTTAAAGTGTAGGGACGGGCTTTAGCCCTGTCTACTATACGCATTTTTTTGCTCTGTTTAGAATTCTTTATGATGAGTCCTCAGGACGGAGGACGAATCTTTGGAGTGCGCAGATCATTCTGCGCTTTGGATTCCACTGGAACCGTGGAGAAGATAACAGCTTTCGCTTTTGTTAAGATGCCATGGCGTGACGAACAGCTCTAAAAACAAAGCGGTGAATAATCACCGCAGTCCAAAGTCAGGCCGAAGCGCCTGACGTAAAGATGCAAAGACAGAAGAACCGGAGAACATGACGTGGACAGTACTGGAATATGCGTATAGTAGACAGGGCTTTAGCCTGTCCCATTCTAAGATGGTACATGCTGAAGCACGTACCTGCTTAACGCGCAAATCCTCCGAAGGAGGACTGCTGCGAACGGATTACACCCTTAACCGAACTTACTTCTTCTTCTCTTTTTCCTTCTCTTTCTCTTCGACAATCTTGCAGTCGGTAAGCTTCAGGAAGGCGGTTCCGTCCGCTTTTTCTATATAGGTCCCTTTTACCTTCACCTTGCTGTTGGTCTTGATGTCCGCAAGTATCTTCTTGCTTGCAACATCGACCAGTACGCTATAAGGCTGCATGTCCTTGTCATTTGTGAAGCTGACAACCATGGCTCCCGCCAGATCTGTATCCACGAGTATGGTCCCGGTCCATGAGACAATGCTTATCTTGTCTTTTTTCTGTTCTTTCTTGTCGTTGCTGTTCTTGATAACGTTTGTTCCCGCATTGATGCCGCAGGCGAGGAAGGCGCAGGCCAGCATGCATACTGTGATTTTCTTAAGCAGGTTTGTCTTCATGGGATCACCTCTTTCTATTGAATGGCCAATGTGTTTTAGCATAAAAAATACCCGAACACGGATATTATCATATGGAATTTAGAAAAAACAAGGCTGGCAGGCCATGAAAATAAATATTCCCAGGTGAAGGCTGTCCATCACGGGCGGACACTGTACCGTCTCACTTGAAGAGCTTCTTCAAAGTGCTGATCTGCTCCCATTTGAGATCCTTGCCTTTGCCGTAGAGTCTGGCCTCCAGCGCCCATGACAGGGGCTCCATGAGCTTTGAGAGCAGTTCGTATGGCAGGATGTTCTTGAGGATCTTCGCCCTGACCCTGAAGTCCGTTTCGCTTGTGGTCCAGTAATATTTTCCATCTGCGGAAAGGGCGACGGCATTTCCGTTGGTCTGGATCGAGTCGGAGAAGAAATGATCCTTCTCAAGAGTGAAATTACAGTCGGCGGAACTGATTTCGCCCCATTCGCTGCTGATCACGCTCTTGCCGAGGAGATCGGTAAAACCCTTCAGTACGGGAATGTCCATGATGTCTGCATCCTTGAGCGATATCTTCCCTTTTCCGTCCATGAGGAGCTCATCCTTTTCGTTATAGCTGAGGTCGGCAAGCATGTCACCGGAAAGGGAGCCGATCTTCTTCGTGGAGAAGTCGGTGAACCCGAGATTCTTCACCAGAGGAGCGAATTCTGAATCCTCGACACTTAGCGCTATCTTACCAGTATTGTCCTTCAGATTGTAGTTGTAGGAGAAAATGACATCGCCGTCGAACACTTCTGCCGTCACGTCCTTGATGTCAAGTATCTCTTTCTTCATGGAGACTGCAGCCTTGATGTCCTTCATTGGTATGCCGCTCCATTCACCCTGTGCATCGGTGAGCCTGGCATCAAAAAAAGTGTTCTCGGTGTCCACGAAGTCGATCATCCCTGAAACCTTCAGCGGCGATGTTCCTGACAAGTTGAGCCTGGTGTTGTTCCATCCGGGGACTATGCATTTCAGGATGCTGTTCCCGGGGAGCGTGCTGTCCACGTCGAAGTACAGCTTGTCGGTTGCCTTGCCGGGCACGTTGAACGATTCAGACACCGGGAACATCTCGGTACCCTGCCTGTTGTCGTAGGCCAGCGATATCAGAGCGCTGTCCTTGCCCTGCTGGAGGATGATGCGGGGCAGCAATGACAGGAAGTCCGAATCCACGTAGAAGGCGGAGGCCCCGTAGTCGAAATGGACATTGTTGTATGAGAAGTCGCTAACCACGATATTTCCGACAAGGTTGAAGATAGGCTCCTTCTTCATGAAAAAGTTCATTCTTGCAGTCATTTCGATCAATTCATTTTTCTCGGGCCAGATGAACTGGTCGTATAGGGCCTGGAGATTCACCCTCACCCTGCCGGCCGTTGACTTATGTACGAATTCAGGATTCCCCGTGGAGTGCAGGGATATGTAGAAATGATCGTCGGGCATGTAATATTCTATTTCCCCGTCGATTTTGTTTCCCTGGGGCGTAGAGGCTTCAATTCCGGAAGCCTTTATAGTCTTGCCGTCCATCGAAATCCTGGTGGAGATTTTGATGAATGTCGAATCATATATCCGCAGGGAAGGCAGGTTTATGGAGATTTCGGCCTGGACCATCTTCAGGTCGGGGGAAATCCTGCCTATGCGCCCCGAGAAGGACAACGGTTCGTTGCTGAGCTTGATCAGCTGGTCGATTTCACTTCTTGTCTTTTCGTCGAGAAGAGGAAGGAACCTCGGGGGGACCGCACTGCCGGAAACATTGCCGGAAAGTATTTTTGTCTTGCGGTTGATGTCGCCGCTGAAGTCGAAGAACTCCCCGTCGTTGAAGGAGATCTTCGCCTTTTCAATGTGGATGTCCGTCTTTTCCTTCTCATCGAATGAGACCATGGCGTTGAGCTTTATGTCCTTGAGCGGGACCTTATATGCTTCAGCGGCGGGAATCGAGATGGAAGCCCTGATGCTGCCGTTGTATGCCAGTATCGCGTAGCTTCCTATCAGGACCTCGAATTCGGACAGGCCGTCGGGCAGCTTGATATTCTCAAGGAAGTCCGCGTCTTCGGCCCTTAGATATTTGTTCAGCGCCAGTTTCCCGTTTAAGATGCCTTTGAACACCATCGATGAAAGATCAAGATCGCCGGTCGCCTTGAGCTGTCCATTTTTACCGAGGTTCGCGGAGAGGCCTTCGAGATGCAGGTTCTTATCCTTGAGCGACAGGTTGCCGTCGATCGCGTCCACCATGTAGTTCCTGAACTTGAACGAAGGGATCTTGAGACGGCATTCCATGGTGCTGCTGGAAATATCCTTCATGCCTAGGCTGAGATGCAGCTGGAGAAGTGGCATCTTTGAAAAACTGATCCTTTTGATGTTCTTGAGTTCGTTCATGAAATATGATCTCGCATTGAGCGGCAGGAGTGAGAGCGACGCGGAAGGCTTGATGGTCTCCTGGTCGAGTCCGTCGGCACTTTGGAAAAAAAGCCTGCCATCGGAAAAGACCTCCCTCACCTCTCCTGAGATGTTCAGCAGGAATCCATTGAGCAATGTGGTTGCATATATGATTTCAAGATTGTCCCCGTCCTTTTCGATCATTGCCTCGATGTTCTGGAAAGTCAGGACATCTGTCAGGCCTTCGTCGCCGGCCTCGGGGAACAACGGGAGCTTCAAGGTCCCTCCGTGGATGGAGAACTTGTCCATGTAGACTTTTTTAAAGGACAGAGGCAGTCTGAACCTGATGCTCTCGGCTGTGAACAGCTTGAAGGAACCGTTCACCGAATCACGTATTGTCACGTCGTCAAGGACAATGCCGTGGAATATTCCGGCGCGTGCATTGCCGATGGTGACGAGAATGCCCTTTTCCCGGAGCCTGCCTTCGATGGCCTTTTCAATGGAGGAGGGGAGGGAATAGATCTCGCAGTAGAGGTCGAAGACGAGAAGGGTCAGTACCAGGGTCATCATCGAATAGAACAATATCCGCTTCTTCTTGTGCCTCATCGGTTTCTTTCCGGGAATTGTCTTCAAGTCGACTGCCATACGCAAATGTCCTTATGAAAGTGTTTCCAGAAACGCGATAAGCTTTTCATTCATGCCGGGCGGCGCCAGCGCGAGCGGGTCAGGCGCGCAGGCCGCACACGAAAATATGAACATGCACATGCATGCAATGATATGCCTCATGGATCCAGTCAAGACTACACCTTTGGGCGATGGATGAATAAACCTTTAAAAATAACGGGGAAAAGCGCTAAATTCAATGCTTTGCCGAATAAAAAACCCGTCCATTGGAAAAACATTGGGAAAAGGATTATGTTGAATTGCAATTTGTCCATATAGGGAGTTTGAGAATCGAAACTGTCATCTGTAATATGGGGAGCTACTATGTATCATAGAATATTCCTCCACTTATTGTCCATACCACTTCTGCTTTCAGTTTCCGGCTGCAGCACCATGTACGACTGGCTCAGGGCGGATCCGGCGCCGCAGACTTCATTCCTCGACGGCAACTTCAGGATGGTAGAACAGTCCCCCGATTTCCCGTTCCGGAAAATGTGGATCGACAAGGACACCGACCTCCGCAAGTACAAGAGGATAATCGTAGCTCCCGTGACCACCGGGCATCTCATGGATTCCGCGGCATGGGACAAGTTTGACGAGAGAAGCGTGGCGGGAGAATTGAAGGATGATTCAAAGGACATCGCAAAGTATATGGAACTGTCATTCTACAACGCCATAAGCTATGATCCCAGAAAAAGGTTCATGCTTGTTGACAAGGCGGGGCCCGGCACGCTGAGGCTTGAAATTGCGCTTGTCCAGCTGCAGCCTTCAAAGGCGGAGCTGAATTATGCCGAGAACATAATCGGTATAATCGTATGGCCTGTTTCATTCCTCACCATCTTCAATTCAGGCACGACCGCATTCGAGGGGATTCTGCGGGATTCGCAGACAGGGAAGGTGGTCTGCGCCATCGCCGACAGGGAGAAGGACGAGGCCGCGATCTTCAACATTCCGGGATTCACATACTACGGGAATGCAAGATATTTCACGGACAGGTGGAGCCGCCAGTTCGTCGACTTCATGAACGCCAAGGACTACACAAAGCTCAAGACGGACTTTCCGTTCAAGCTGATCGTCTTCTGATGTTTTTCAGATGGGACTTAATGCCTCAAGAGTTTAACCGGCTACAACGCTGCCTTTATGGAACGCCACCAGCCTGGTGGCACGATATCGGGTTAAATAAGGAGGAGAAGAAGAAAGACGCCGGCAAGTTGCCGGCGATCCCGGAATACAGGAAACCATTGTCAATTCCGTATCAGGGGGAGGGGATGTATTCCTTGATGAAGGACGTGATCCTTGTGCCGATCCGCATGCCGCTGTCAAGGGTTAGATCCGCCTGCTTTGTTTCGACGTTCCCGCTGTATTTCCCTGAGCCTGATACCTGGAGGGCGTCTGGGACGCCGGCGATCAGGGAGAGCAGTTCGAGCTGCTCGTCTGCGAACAGCGCGACATCATAGCTTAAATTTACGCCGGTCTCGTCAGGATTGCAGTATGACGATATGGCAAGTACGCCGATACCGCCTGCTGCAACGTTGTCGGCAAGCACGTTGTCGATGAGCTGGACCTGCTTGAGGTTCCATAGCACTGTGTCAAGCTTGTCAGCGGCGACGTGGACAAGCAGAGGACTGGCGGTGAGGGCGGGATTGAGAGTCTTCCCGTTGCCTGCGGCAGCGCCTTCTGTTCCATAGAGCAGCAGATAGAGCCCTGCATCAAGCTTGGCAAGTATGTTCGCATCCGTCGATGCCTTGATGATTGTGCTGTTGACCCACATGTCGGAAAAATCCGGATCTGCCGGACCGTTGGTGAAGCCTCTTCTAATGCTGAGGAATTCCTGCATTCCTGCTAGTTCGGTTGGACTGCCGACAATACCGAGCGGGACTGCTGTCGCCGGGATATACCCCGCAAAGTCAAATAGAGACAGAGTCTCCTTTGGACTCCTCTTCGTCCTGACTGTCCAGCTGGCGATAGTTCTGGTATTGTCGGGAATAGCGGTCAGGAAGAAGTCGTATGTGTATTCACCCTCGCCGTTGATGGCGGCGGAATATGTGAAGAGTCCGTTGGCATCGGTCTTTGTGGCGATCCAAGTCTGCAGTCCTGTCACCGGATCCCTTACCCCTATGTTGAAGCCTGGAATGCCTGCATTGGACTCGTCGAGCAGCTGTCCCTTGAATGTGGCGGTGAATGGAACTGCAAGGTCGTCGGCAGGAACCTGTGTCAATTTGATGTTGGTGGCGTAGTGATAGGTGACGGTAAGGTTGGCTGCCGTGTATCCGTTAGTTCCTGAGCCATACACGAGGATGTGCCAGGTGCCTGCGGCGGGCTTTGTAACAGTCAGCGACTTGTCAGCCTTTGTCCCGGCGATCAGGGCGCCCTTGGCGGTATAGAGGGCCGTAGTCGGATATGTCGGGCCTAGTTTCGCGTAGATGTCGCAGGAGCCCAGCGGAGTCACGACGGGCTCGACGTTCTCGATTTTCGCAACGAGCCTGGTGCAGTTGGCTGGAACGACAATGCTGAACAACTGCTCGTCGCCCTTGCCTCCAGAAAGATTGCCGGTAGGAACGCCATCGGCCAACGGTGCGGCAGTGCCTGCCGCATAGCCGGTCTTGCCCGCGCTCTTCGGACTTTCCGAGGCGCCGTTGACGGCTGTGACTGCGTAGAGGTATCTTTGTCCGGCTGCAGCGCTATTGTCTGTGTAGGTGAGCACGGTGATGGAGTCTGCTATAGAGGCACCCCAGGGATCGGCAGTATTGATTTTCCTGTATACTTTATATGAGGCGGCGAGGGGGACTTCGCCCCATGTCAGCACAACACTGTCGGTGTATGCGCCGGTGCTGGCGCTCTTCAATGCCGGTGCTGCCAGTGCAGTTGGAACTGCGGTTTTGGCGTAACCTTTGCTGTATGTGCTCAGGCTGCTCTGGTAATCGCCGTTGCAGTCGGCCTGGATCCAGTAGTAATATTCCTGTACTCCTATTACGCTTGCGTCATAGTATGTAGCAGTTGTTGAAGTGCCGAAGACCGAGCCTGGAACAGCGGGATCCTGCGAACGATATATGTTATAGCTGGCAGCTCCGCCTACGGCGGTCCAAGTGACTTTCACCTGCCCGAAGAAAGTTCCCTTGGTGGCGGTGACAGCCGTCGGAACCTTGGTGCTTAAACTTCCGGAATCAGTCTTTGCGGGAGAGGATCCGTTGGCGTTTTTAGCAACGACCCAGTAATAATATTTCAGGTTTGAAAGGTTGGGGCTGGGATTGGCGCCGCCCATGTCATCGTACGTATAAGTTGTCTTTGTGCTGTCGTAGGCGATTTCAATGAATGGATCAGTTGGCTTCGTGCTGCTTGTATCCCTGTAGAGCAGGTAGGATGTCGCGCCGGCCACCTTCGGCCAGCTAAGCCTTATCTTCTCGAAATATGTTCCGTCTGAGGCGGTGAATGACGAAGGGGCGGCTGGCACCTTGGAGACGTATCCGCTGTTGCTTGCGCTGAATGCGCTCGTCCCTGCGGGATTCTTCGCCTTTATCCAATAGTAATAAATATTTCCGTTGGAGACATTTATATTGTCGAAGAAGGAAATGTCGGATATTTCAGAAAGTTTTTCAGCATCGATACTTTTGGGGACGACACCTCCAACGACGCTTTCGGCTCTCCATACTTCGTAAACAGTTGCGCCTGCGGATTCCTTCCAGCTTACAAGCACTGCGCCGGGATATGTCCCATCGCTCGCCGCCAACCCCGCCGGCGCCACAGGAATTGCAGCATAGAATTTTGCCATCAGTGTCAGTCCGGAGAATGCGGAATTCGCATAAAGGTTGATTGTATAGACCTCGTTTGCCGGCGGATTTTCAATGCGTACCGTCTCATTGTTGGTTATCTTGACGCCATATTTGACGACGCCTCCGCTGTCGGTGACTGTCAGGTCGCAGTCGCCGGTGCCGATGCTTGCCTTGATTTCCAGCAGGGCCTGAGCCGGGCTTGAAGGGGTTGTAATCTGATATTTGAGAGTGGTGCCTTCGAGTCCGGAGCGTCCCGTGACCGCTATGCCGTTCTTGAGCGGGGTCGGCAGCAGTTCGTCCAGCGATCCGGAAAGCCAGTTGCTGGGCGCGCTTGCGGCGGCGCCGTTCCTGCTGACCACCCAGTAATAATAGCTGGTGCCGACGAGGGCGGTCATGTCGCTGAATGGTGAACTGGCAACGCCAGCGCCTGCCGGAAGGAGCGCCGCCATCTCGAATGAGTTTGTTCTGGAGCGGTAGATGTCATACGAAGTGGCGTTTGCCCCCGGATTCCAGGTTAGCGCCACGTGGTCTGCCTGGCTCTCGGCGGCGAGGAGTTCAGGGACGCCGGGAAGATCGCTGGAAATAGTTGCTGTGACCGTAACTCCGCTGTAGCCAGCAGGGCCATAATATCCATAGGCCATGATGTACCAGTCTCCTTCGACAGGATTTTTAACTGTGATGGACTCTCCTGTCGTGCCGGAATTGGTGCTCTTCGCGTAATATTCCTCGATCGATGGAATCTTAGCCGGTCTTACGTAGAGGTCGCAGTCGCCAGTTGAGCTGTCCGAGGTTGTCACGACAAGCTTTGTTGTCATGGCAGTGACATTGATCCTGTAGACGGTGCAGCTTCTCCATGCACTGAGCGGCATGGTCGCTCCTGTTCCCGATGCGAGGATGTTGCTGGTGAAGTTGAAGAAGTTTGCGGTGGCTATTCCCGAGCATCCGTCCTGTCCGGTGAGCCTGACGGTCGTGGTTGCGGCTGTCGGTTCAGCTATGAAGACATCGCCACGGGATGTCCAGTTGATGAATTCGAAGTTGGCCGGATCCGTGTCGACGGCTGAAATATTGTATTCTGTCTTGGTGTCATATGGACCTGCATCGATGCTCACATCGCCGGTTCCTGTGAAGTCGGCGATTATACTCCCCTGGTTGTGTGCGAAGGTCGCGGTTATCGTCATGGGTTCCGGGACATTTGTGATTGTCAGGGGATTCGCAGTGTACGGCCCTCCATCTCCAGTCCATTCGATGAAACGGTAGTCGGCATTAGGTTCTGCGGTGACAGGCGCGCAGTCCGAACCGTAGTTGATGTTCTGTGTAACTGAGGGGATGCCGTTGACAGTGCCAAATCCGTTGGTGTTGAAGACTACAGGATAGTTGTCTATTATGAAATTCGCGGTGACCGTAGCCTTGGAATTGTTCGCACCGGTCAGTGTCAGCGTTGTGTCGTTTGATGCGGGAGCCGCTACAGTTGCGCTGCCTGTCACCGTCCAGTTGACGTGATATCCTGTGGATGGAGTTGCAGTTATGGGGATTGGAATCGCAGTAATCTGGTTTGTATATATTCCTGCAATGGGATTGATAGTGCCGTTCCCGTTCTTTGCCATAGTGAGTGTTGCGGTGTCATGTGCGAAATTCGCAGTTATGGTCGCGGCCGAGAGGTCTCCTCCATTGAGTTTGATGGTGGTAGAGGCGGAGGTTGCGTTGGTTATGGTAGCCGAGCCGGAGGTGACGGTCCAGTTGACGAAATGGTAGTTTGCTGCGGGTGTCGCAACGATAGGGATGGCGGTGGCAGTATTAAGCCCGGGCCAATCTCCGATCGCAGGTGTGGTCGAGCCGTTTACGGCGGCCATCGTGAGAGTTGCAGTGTCATGTGCGAAGTTCGCAACCACTGTGGAATCCTGGATGATGCTGGCGGTCGTGCTCGGGTTTCCTGTGTCGGTTATTGTCACGCCTGCGGAGCCGGTCCAGTTGAGGAAATGGTAGTTCTTGCAGGGGAAAGCCTGAATCGGGTTGAATTCACCAATGTCGACAGTAGTTGAGATCGGACCGGACGTGGGCGAGGTTGCACCACCGCCTGTCGGCGTGAAGTTCATTGATAGGGTCGCCTGTCCGGAATACGCGGATTGCTGGTAGAGGACTACTTTCGAGTTTTCCATCTTGTATGTAAGGCCGAGCGGATCAAGGATAATGGTAAGTGCATCTGTCCAGAGCAGATTGTGGATGTCGGGGGTTATCAGCTGGGAGCCCATTGAACCGATATTTGGATTGGAGGTTGCCGAATCATAAGTGAGTCCTACCTGCTTGAGGATCTGGATCATCGAGTTCTGCAGGCTGATACTGGTGGTGGGTGCAACGGGATAGGGATTGGAGAGCGAGACCAGATTGTGCGTGGAGTCGACTACGAAAGAAGCGGTCAAAGTAGAGCTTCCACCGACTGTCAGATCGCACACCTGATAAGATGGATCGTCCAGCGACGCGATGCCGGACACAGTCCATTTGCTGAACCTGTAGCCTGCGTTCGGATATGCGGCGATCGGTATGATGTCGCCGGTGTTGACGGTGATGCTGGGTGAAGGTGTGACGTAGCCTCCAGCGGCAGGGGAAGAACTTGTCGTGATCTTGGAGGTGGTCAGCTTGTAGAGTTTCGTGACTTCCGAAGGAGCCAATGTTCTGCTGTATATCCTCACGTCGTCTATGGAGCCGGTGAAGAAGTCGGACAACATGCTGCTTGCGCCGATGCATAGGGGATTTGTGCTTGTCTGCGGAACCTTGTCCGCGGATATGGTGAAGCTGCTGGAACCGTTGACATATACTGTGAGGGTATTCTGATTATATGTGGCGGCTATGTGAAACCATTTGTCAGCCGTAAATGTTGATGTGGAGATCGAGCTGTATGGGGTGCCTCCGCTGGAGAAGGTGATGCCAGGCTTGGGATCCCAGAACGAGGCATAATTGCTGTCCTTGCCTATGATATACGAAGATAATCCTGTGGCAGGGGCATGATCGGAGTTGACCCAGCATGATATCGAGAATGTCGTGAGATCCAGGCTGGCGTCATTTCCGCAGTCTATGTAGTCGTTGACGCCGTCAAAGGCATATGCGCGGTTCGCATTTCCGAACCTGTCCGGTACGAGCGTAGCGCCGTTGACCGTCCCGTTGTTTCCATTTCCGCTGTCATCGGATGCATCACCGTTGAAGGGGTAGTACGCGACAAGCCCGTTGGTTATGTCGTCCTCTTCGAACCAGGCGATGACTGTCGAGTCGGCGTTCCATTTCTCGGTTTCGTCCAAAGGGTTGGTCACATCAGGTATCTTAACTTTTGTGCTGCTTGAGAAGTTGTTTGCGAACCTGACAGTGGAGGAGCCGGTCCATTTGACGAAATGGTAGCCGGCTATCGGCGTTGCCGTTATTGATTTCCAGTTGTCAGTAGTTACTGTCCTGTTGATGACCGTGGTGATGGCGCCGGAAACAGGGCTTGTCGAGCCGTCGTCCCTCGGGAAGAAATTCATGACAAGCGCAGCCGTGGTGGGATAGGCCGACTGATAGTAGAGGACTATCTGTGAATTCACTATCCGGTACGTGAGTGGAGTCAGGCCGTCGTCGTTCTGTGTGGCAAGGATGGTTTCAAGAGCCTGCGACCAGGTTGAATTTGTGATTGTCAACGAGGATATTTCACTATAGTATGAACTCGCTATGTTTGCCTGGGACGTGGTGCTGTTGAATTTCAGGCCGGTCCGGTCTGCAATTGCTTGGACCGCCTCCCACAGCTCGACGTTTGTCGCCGTATAGTTTATCGGCGTGTGCGTGTCATTTGCGGCCTTGAGTCCTGGACATGAGAGGAAGACAGCACATAAGATCAATCCGGAAACGAAGCATCTCATGGCTTTTAAATCGAAGATTGTTTTTGTCATAGGTATTTTTCCTGCTAGGTTCATTGATTCAAAAAGATTGTATTCTATAGCAGGAAGGGGGATTAGTCAATCATTTTCAGTGAAACGGTTATTTTTCAGCAGGAGACTTTTCATTGGCAGCCTCCCTTGACTTTTTCCCGTGATTCTGCAGTAATGTAACCAGAAGCAGGATAGTGCAGGCCTGCAACAGTGAAATAATCGTAGTTCTTATGTCGCCCCAAAGGAGTGGCAAAACGCTTAGTCCTATGGCTATCTCCAGCAGATGCACCATCATGACGGCCTCTTTCCTGGACATCCCCATGTTCAGGAAGCGGTGCGATATGTGGTTGTTGTCGCCGATGTAGATTGGCTTACCCGCACGGAGCCTGATCACGACGACCGCGCAGAGGTCGAACAGGGGTATCGCCATTATGAACAATGGTATGAGTATGGGGAGATGCGTGAAGGACTGCGAAGAATTGTAGTAGGTCGCCATGATGCCCAGGATCGCCATGTTGTATCCCAGGAAATGGCTTCCGGAATCACCCATGAATATTGTGGCGGGGGAATGATTGTAGAACCAGAACCCGAACGCCGCCCCTGCAGTCGTGGCCGCCAGTATTGGAACAAAATGCTGCGCATTGGATACGGAGATTATCGTGAAGAACGAAAATGCGATCGCCGCCGTCCCCACCGCGAGACCGTCCATGTTGTCGAAGAAGTTAACTGCGTTCATGATGAGGATGATCCAGAATACGGTCACGGCCCATGCCAGTCCGGGAACAGGCAGCTGGTCGAGGAAGTTGATTCTTACACCGCCCCATGTGACGGCAATTATGGCTATGGCTATCTGCCCGGCGAGTTTTGTCTTTGCGCTCATGTTGTATTTGTCGTCATACAGCCCCAGAAGCGTGGCCAGGACTCCGCTGAGGCATATGAAAATCAATTCAGATGAGACTTTTGAGATGCCAGGCAGATTCGAGATGACTTCCTTGTCGAAAATGTTGTTGCGGATCGACTTCGCCGCAATGAACCCGATGATTATGGTCAGGAGCCAGGCGCAGCAGATGGCGAGACCGCCAAGCAGCGGAGTAGGGGTGGAATGGCTCTTGTGCAGCTGTTCCTTCGGCTTGTCGTAGAATTCGGTCATCAACGCGATTTTCCTGAAGACAGGAGTCAGTATCAGGGCGAGCGCAAGCGCCACGGCGAATACAAGAAAATACAAATTCCACCAGACCATTGAAACCTCTGAATTGGATGACTGGATTGATGGATGGGCGGATTGGTGGACCGGTGAGTTAAATCATTAATCCACTAATCCAGTAATCCTTATAATCCAACAAACTTACTCGACATTTTAATAAACCGCGTATATTATAGCAGGTTCAGACTCATTTGAAAATTACTATTCGAAAAAATCGGCAATCGACAATCGAAAATTGGAAATGCTACATGTACAAATACCTTTTTGGACCGGTCTCTTCCAGGCGCCTGGGCATCTCCCTGGGTGTTGATCTCGTACCGCCGAAGACCTGCTCGCTGGACTGCATCTACTGCGAAGCGGGCCGGACCACCTGCCTCACCCTTGAAAGACGCGAATATTATCCGACATCTGAGATCATAGGCGAGCTCCGGGAACTCCTCTCATCTGATCCTAAGCTGGATTATATAACATTTTCCGGTGCCGGTGAGCCGACCCTTCATTCTGGAATGGGTGAGATCGCGAGGTTCATCAAGGAGAATTTCCCCAAATACAGGATATGCCTGATCACAAACGGAACCCTCCTCGGGGATGCGAAGCTCGCAAAAGAACTAGCATCGGTGGATCTCGTCATACCGTCATTGGACGCCGCCGACGAGGAAACCTTCAGGAAGATCAATCGTCCCTGTCCTTCGCTCCCATGTTCCACCCTTATTAATTCGCTGGAAAGCTTCAGGAAGCTTTGTCCAGCGGATTTATGGCTCGAAATCTTTGTGATCCCGGGTGTCAACGACAGTCCTGAGTCCATTGAGTCGATCCGAAAAGCCGTGGCCAGGATCAGGCCCGACAAAGTCCAATTGAACAGTCTTGACAGGCCTGGAACCGAGAAGTGGGTCGAGAAGGCTACGGAAGATGAGCTAAGGCCATTCATCAAGGCGCTTGAACCATTTGTCAAGGTTGAGATTATCGGCAAGCCTCTTGTTTCGGCGCCTGCTGGAAAATCAATGCGGTGTCCTGTCCAGGATATTGAGAGGAATGCGATGGAGCTTGTCAGACGCCGTCCCTGCACCCTGGTGGAAATAGCTTCCGCTTTGTCTTTAGGCGAGGATGAAGTCCAATCAGTCCTAGATGGATTGGTTGAAGATGGCAGGATAAAAGTTGAAAAAATGGACAGGGGTGTTTTCTACCGCATCTGATGTGATAAATTCACCGGTAAATTGCATTTCCTGCTTGATTTATCATGACTTTCGGATATTCTTACCAGTCCTTTTCAAAAATGTTAAAGAAATTTGGGATGGTAGCTCAGCGGTAGAGCAGTACCCTTTTAAGGTATTGGTCCCGGGTTCAAATCCCGGCCATCCTACCATATATGCTTATAGAGCTGGCGATTGTATGATTTGTTGATTTTGCGGCTGGGCTGCAGGGTCGGTCTTTTCAAGGAAATCCAGCTGGTCTCGAATATGGAATTATTAAGAAAATAAACAGGAGGATTCATCATGAGCAGAGTTTGCGAAATATGCGGAAAGACCAGAGTCGTCGGCGGCACGATCATACGCAGGGGTCTTGCAAAGAAAAAAGGCGGAATCGGTACACACGTTGTCAAGAACAACAAGCGTATCTTCAATCCCAATCTTCAGAAAATACGCATCAAGGTCGGTGGAACTGTCAAGTCAATGAAGGTCTGCACCAACTGTATCAGGTCCGAAAGAATCCAGAAAGCCTGATTTTAATAGCCTGAGGTCCGTGATATGCCCTATATAAGCTACATGGATAAAGGCATTCAGAAGTATTTCAAGCTTTTGGATGACAGGATGTCTGTCTTTGGCAGGGAAGAGCATGTGGATTTCCAGATCCGCAACGACGCGCTCGTGAGCAGGGAGCACTTCAGCATTGAAAAAGATGAACGCGGACGCTTCGTCATAATCGAACTCGGTGCGTCCAACGGAACCTACCTCAACGGCAGCAGGCTTGAAGCCAATACGATAATCCCGCTCAGGAACGGAGACAAGATCGTCGCCGGCAAACAGGAATTCTATTTCCGGGATGCAATAGTGAAGCAGGATGTCGCGAAAAACGCCATGAACGACGTCCTCAAGCAGATGAAGTCGGGCAAGGGGTTCGACACCATCATGTCGGAAATCGTCGGGAGGCCCAAGTCCTCATCCAAGCCCAAGGACGCGCCAACAGTCGTTCCACCCAAGTCCTGAACTGAACGCTCAGTTCACATCCCTTGTGGGCTTAACTAGAGCCTGCTCGAAAAGGTTTCCCGGAACAGCTCTTGCGAGCTTGACTACTAGCGAATTCGCCTCAAATTCACCTCAAATTCACTGTTCTTTGTTTGTAGTTAACCCCGCAAGGGGTGTTGTTCATTTGGCTGGTTTCGATTTTTCCTTTTTCTCCCGCGCCTTCTCCACTTCAGACTTGATCGTTTCCAGCCGTTCGCGTATTGGCAGGTGCTGCGTGCATTTGCTCTCGCAGAGGCCGCACTGGTTGCAGCTTCCGAACATCTCATCTTCTATCTCGATCCCCCAGTGCCATTTCAGACGTCCGATCATACTGTCGGGATTGCCGTTGGCCAGCACATAATGATTATAAGCATCCATCAGCTTGGGGACAGGTATCTTCTTCGCACACACATTGCAGTAGGAACAGGTGGTGCAAAGCTCGTTGAAGCTCGTTCTTAAATTCTCTTTTATCCTTGACACATCGCTGTCCTTCAGCCTGTAGAATCCATCAACCGCCCTTATCGCCTCGGCAAGCTGCGGCTTGTTCGCAAAACCGACCAGCGCTGTGCTGATCCTCCTGTCGTTCATCAGGAACCTCAAGGCGCCTTCGACCACGGTCTCCTCCGGACTTGCCTTCACAAATGAAAACCTGCTCGGGTTCTGCGGTATGATCCCTCCGCCAAGCGGATTCATGACCGTGACGCCCATCTTGGACTCGGCTGCAGCTTCAATCCCCTCGGTTCGGTAGGCGAAGTTCATTATCGAATAACCGAGCAGCATTCCGTCGAAAGGATAATCGGCAAGCATCGGCCTGATGTCAGCTCCGGCCATGTGCGTTGAAATACAGATGTGTTTGATGAGCCCTTCAGCCTTCAGTTTTTCAAATTCCTTCAATACTCCGTTGTTCACGCGCTGACGGTAGTTGTCCAGCGACATTATGCACCAGACATGGTAGAAGTCGATGTAGTCAAGCCCCATGCGCTTCAGCGAATTTTCTAGATCCTTCCTGACATCCGCAGGATTTCCACCGAATGTCTTTGTTGCGACATAGAAAGGTTTTTCCTTGCGTGTCTTCTGCATCTCTTTGAGCGCGATCCCGAAAAGATCCTCTGACTTCCCGTAACCTGGCGCAGTATCGAAATAATTTATTCCGGAATCATATGCGGCCTTCACGAGCGATGCGCATGCCTCGGGATCCTCCTGGTTCTCAAAACGCATGCCCCCCATTCCAATCGCCGAAACCTTTATCCCAGTCTTACCGTATTCATTGTAGATCATTATATTCCCTCTTAAGTGGCGCAGGCATTCCTGCCTGCGGCTGATTTGGTCACAGGCAGGAATGCCTGTGCTACCTGGAAAATACTAGTGTGATTTCCCAATCGCTTACTCTATGCATATTTCTCAAAACATCAAATGCCTCGGTGATCCTGTAGCTCATGGTAAGCGTTAAGCTGCCTTTTGAGACCGTAGGTAATTGGACGCATTTTGTTAAAGTATGCCGGTTTCGCCGAAACCGGCACGAGGCTCTTTCGGCGAAAGAGCCATACTTAGATACGCCCAGCTTAACGCTTACAACCCCTGTCGTAAATTGAATATGTGGATTTCAGGGATAGCTTACGCTTATTAGGAATTCAATCTGTAGCATTGGCGAAAGACCGGGGGATGGAAAATGGGGTATGGCGATGGAATATTGAGAATGAACTGGCGGCTGGTGGAAATCTGTGCCAATCTTTCAATTACACCTGTCGGATCAAGTATCTTCCTTGCCCTTATCATTATGGCAATAGTGGCTGGATGCATCAATTCCTGTCTTTGTGTTATGGAGTAAAATTTGTGATGGCTTCTCTGGAGAAAAACGATGTCATGACAAAGAGCATCCTCGGTCTAGCCGTATTTCACCTGGTGAGTCTCTGCCTGTATGCTTATCTCATTAGTGTCATATCGGTCCGAATGTCTTCAGCAGGATATTGAATTAATTTCGGAGTCATTGTTTCGGTTTCCGCTTTACTATGAACGGATTGACTATCTTCAGCCTGTTTTCGATGATTTGGCCGTTCTGGAGGTCTTCGGTGTAGAGGATTTCGCAGTTGTTCTCAAGGGCTGATGCAATGAGCATGCTGTCCCAATAAGAAAAATGGTGCCGCTCGATCAAGTCCAGTGTCTTCCAAGTAATCCTGTCCGTCAATTCCAAGACAGGGATTTGTTTCAGTTCAGTTAAAACATTTCTGACATCAGCAGGTGATTTTGAATATTTACGGATTAGCACGTTGCAGATCTCATTTACGACTTGTCTTGTAATGACGATGTTCTGCTCGTTGATCAATGCGTCTGCGATGAGATTCTTGTCATGTTCATCGTTCGAATAGAGATAAATGATTACATTTGTATCGAGGAGGCAAGTTCTATCGCTCATAGAGCTCAGCTCTGTTGAACTTGAAATTCTTTGTGTTTATCCCTACTGCGCTGAATTTGCGCCTAGGGCTTTTAGCTTTTGCGGGAGAATCATTGAAAAGAAGTATTATTTTTACATGCTTGTCAGCCAATCCTGACAGCATATCAGGAACTTTTATTGTTTTCCCTTTCACGTCAGCCTCGAATTCTACGGCCTGCATATTCCACCTCCATCGCTGAATAAAAATATAATAATATGCATTATACCGTGTTTTTCCTTTAAAATCAAGCAGTACAACATTCCCTTAACAGGAAGTCAATTCCGGACGGATCTGGTTCTTTCCGGTTGGTGTTGTCTCTGGAGCATCCGGTCCTTCTTGATCTGTTCGGCAAGTTTCTTGAATTTCTTCATGGAGTGGGCGTAGAATATTTTCCAGCCTTCGCAGAGCCAACTGATCGTCCTAGGATTGTTCGTGCTCTGAGGGAGCCTGTGCTTGAGGCAGTCGGCCGAACACAATTCAAAGCACGCGCATCTCTCGCACTCGCTGTTCCATTTTGATTTGAGCGCCCCGAAGTCCTTGTACTTTACCGAATCCTGCAGCTCCTCCCACGTGTTCACCATAATGTTCCCTAGTTTTAATTTCGGATCCACGAAAAAGTCGCAGGGATAGACGTCACCATTGTATTCGACAACGAAATACTGGCAGCAGTTCCTGCCGATATGGCATATGTTCCTCTGCCCTTCCACGAGATACCATAGGATAGAATCAAACAGGCGTATTGAAACTTTCCGCGTGTCGGTTGCCGACCAGCAGTCGAATATGCCGCACATGAATTCGCCCCATTCCCTGCCGGTGATAGACCATTCAAAGGGATTTCCATCCCCGTCAAATTCAACACAGGGGATGTACTGGTGGAAAATAAATCCGTTGTCCAGAAGATATTTGTAGACCTGCTTGGATTTGCCGACATTGGATTTGCTGACAAGTGTCAGGATATTGAATTCGACGTTATGTTTCTTCAGAATGCAGATTGCCTTCATGACTTCCGCGTGGCTGCCGGCTCCGAGATGGTTTTTCCTGTAGTGATCATGTATTTCAGGAGGACCGTCAAGGCTTACTCCGAGAAGATAATTGTACTTTGCGAAATGCGCAGCCATGTCGTCGTCGATCAGGGTCGCATTTGTCTGGAGTCCGTTTCCGACAACTGTTCCGGGCCGTCCATGCTTCTGCTGCAGCTCGATGCCTTTCTTGAAGAATTCGAGGCCCATCAGGGTTGGTTCGCCGCCCTGCCAGCCGAACGAATACTGCGGCTGGGACGTCTGGAGGTAAGATGAAATCATCTTCTCCAGGACTTCATCGGACATCCTGTGGATCTTTGTTTCCGGATAGACAGATTTCTTTTCGAGATAGAAACAGTAGCTGCAATTGAGATTGCAGTCCGCCGATGCAGGCTTTATAAGTAGTGAAAATGGCTTCATAATATCATAGGAGCGCCAGCGTCTCGCTGGCATTAATTATAAATTATATTGCCGGCAAGATGCCGGCGCTCCATTATCAATTCACGGCACTTTCAGTACGGCTCCGGTGTCGGCGCTTGTCGCCATTGCCGCGTATCTTGACAGCCAGCCGGTCTTGTATCTCGGTTCAGGCGCCTTCCATTCGGACTTCCTTTTGGCCAGTTCTTCTGCCGATACTTCAAGAGTTATCGACCTGCCCGGGATGTCGATGGAGATCATGTCGCCGGCCTTCACAAGGGCTATGGTTCCGCCTGATGCCGCTTCAGGGCTGATGTGCCCGATGCATGCGCCGCGTGTACCGCCGCTGAAACGTCCGTCGGTGATGAGCGCGACTTTCTCGCCGAGTCCCTGTCCCATGATGTAGCTTGTCGGTGCAAGCATCTCCTGCATTCCAGGTCCGCCCTTTGGGCCTTCATATCTTATGACGACCACATCGCCGGCCTTTACTTTTCCTGCGAGAATTCCTTCGCAGGCTTCTTCCTGGCTTTCAAATATTACGGCAGGTCCGCGGTGCTTGTGCATCTCGGGGGCGACGCCTGCGGTCTTTACGACACAGCCTTTTTCGGCAATGTTTCCATAGAGGATCGCGAGTCCGCCATCCTTGCTGTATGGGTTTTCAATAGTCCTGATCACAGTGCCGTCGGGAGCAGGGGCTTTTGCTACAGACTTTCCGAGCGTCTTGCCGGTGACCGTCAATGAATCCTTGTTGATGAGTCCTGGCATCTTGGAGATTTCCCTGATGATGGAGCTTATACCGCCGACTGCGTCGACATCTTCCATGTGGAATTTGCTTGACGGGGATACTTTGCAGATGTTTGGGGTCTTCCTGCTGATCTCGTCGATCTTCTTGAGGTCGAGTTTTATTCCCGCCTCGTTGGCGATCGCAAGGGTGTGGAGGACGGTGTTGGTGCTTCCGCCCATTGCCATGTCGAGGACGAGGGCGTTCAGGAATGCCTGTTCAGTTGCAATGTTTTTCGGGAGAGGTCCGCCGGCAAGAGCCATTTTGACGATCAGTCTTGCCGCCTGCTTCCAGAGCTTTCTGCGTTTGGGATCTACTGCCAGGACCGTGCCGTTGCCGGGAAGACCGAATCCGAGCGCCTCAGTGAGGCAGTTCATGCTGTTGGCGGTGAACATTCCGGAGCAGGATCCACAGGTGGGACAGCCTTTCTCCTCAAGGACTGCAAGACCTTTCTCATCAAGCTTTCCGACCTTGAGTTTTCCAACGCCTTCGAAGATGGAAATGAGATCGCATGCTGAGCCGTCATCCATTTTTCCAGCGGCCATGGGGCCGCCCGACGCGAAAACTGTCGGGATGTTGAGGCGCATTGACGCCATGAGCATTCCTGGGACGATCTTGTCGCAGTTAGGGATGCAGATCATCCCGTCGAACGGATGGGCGCTGAGCATCGACTCCACACAGTCGGCTATCAGTTCACGGCTCGCCAGGGAATATTTCATGCCCTCGTGCCCCATTGCAATGCCGTCGCAGATCGCGATCGTATTGAACTCAAACGGCACTCCGCCGGCCTTCAGTATCTCCTTGCAGATGAGTTTTCCGACCTTGTCGAGATGGCAGTGTCCTGGGACTATGTTGGTATATGAGTTGCAGACAGCTATGAATGGTTTGCCGATATCCGCGCTTTTTACTCCGGTCGCATACATGAGGGAGCGGTGCGGCGCGCGTTCAAATCCTTTTTTAATGATATCACTTCTCATTTTTTTCTCCTTGACCAGTTGATTTTATACTGAAATCATATTATTCTGTTCAGCTTTTTACGGACTTTCATATTAGCACAAATACGGGCAATCGCAAATTGTAATTTCAGGAGCTTTATTTTTTATGTTTGAAAATCTGACAGATAAGCTGCACCAGGTATTCAGGAAGATAAGCGGGCAGGGCATCCTGACCGAATCCAATATCTCGGAGGCGATGGACCAGATCCGCGATGCGCTTCTCGAAGCGGACGTAAATTACAATATAGTAAAGGAGTTTGTAGAGGAAGTCAGGAAGGACTGCCTCGGAATCGAAGTCCTGAAGACTGTCACACCCGGACAGCAGCTCGTAAAGATAGTCAATGACAGGCTTATCGACCTCATGGGCAAGGAGGTTTCCCTTCTCGACACAGGCGGCTCATATCCGGCGGTCATAATGGTCGTAGGCCTCCACGGCGGTGGAAAGACCACTACTTGTGCGAAACTCGCAGTGAACCTCAGGAAAGACAACAAGAAGACACTGCTTGTCGCCGGTGACATCTACAGGCCTGCCGCAATCGACCAGCTCGAGTTCCTCGGCAGGGACAATTCAATACAGGTTTTCTCTGACAGGAACAACCCCAACGTTCCGATTATTGCGAAGAATGCCGTCGAGCAGGCAAAGAAAGATTCCCTCGACGTTGTCGTAATCGATACTGCAGGCCGCCTCCAGATAGATCAGGCCATGGTTGCAGAACTTGTCAGGATCAAGCAGGCTGTCAACCCGAAGGAAATCCTACTGGTTGCGGACGCCGCCCTGGGCCAGCAGGCCGTTTCCGTCGCTGAACATTTCCACAAGGCGCTGACACTTACAGGTGTAATCCTCACGAAGCTCGACGGTGATGCACGTGGTGGCGCCGCACTTTCCATAAGGAAGGTGACAGGCTGTCCGATCAAGTACGTCGGTGTCGGCGAGAAGATCGGTGATCTTGATGTGTTCCATCCTGAACGAATGGCTTCCAGGATCCTTGGAATGGGCGACATAGTCTCGCTCGTCGAGAAGGCCGCGGAGGAGATTGACAAGGAGGAGGCCGCGAAGCTCCAGGAGAAGCTGAAATCAAAATCCTTCGACTTCAATGATTTCCACCAGCAGCTGAAGCAGATGAAGAAGATGGGCGGGCTTGAATCCGTCCTCAAGTTCCTTCCCGGTGGAAGCCAGCTGGCAAACCTTCCGGATTTCGACGACAAGTCCTTTGTGCATATGGAGGCCATCATATCCTCGATGACGAAACGGGAGAAGGAGAATCCCGAGATAATTGACTTCTCCAGGAGGAAGAGGATCGCCAAGGGCAGCGGGACATCCCTTGAGGAAGTTGGACAGCTCATAAAACAGTTCTCGATGATGCAGAAGTTCCTGAAGCAGACAAGCCTGGTGAACAGGCTTATGTCGGGGGCGCCCCTTACGGGCGGACCTTCCGCCCTTGCCGGTAAAATGAGGCGTGGATCCAATTTTACACCGGTCAAGAAAAAGAGAAGAAAATAATATTGCAATTTCATGCCATCAGGTGTAGTTTTCACTTTGTTCTGGAACGTTGGATGAATTGTGATTCATGTTTTTCCAGATAATCCTTTTATCCATCGGGTTTTGAACCGTATAATAAAAAATAAAGGTTTCTTTTTATGGCAGTGCCACAAGCTAAGACGTTCAAGCTGAAAACTCGCACAAACATGCAGATTCCACCACAAATAAAAGCTGCGTTTACACAGCAGCCTGCAGCACAGCAGCAGAAGCCTATTCCTATGCCTGTGACCACTCAGCCGCTTCCGGAAAACCTTACAGGCAAGCCGGTTTTCGTTCCTTATCAGCATATTCCCCCGAACCAGCAGGCCAAGGCGATGGGACAGCAGCAACAGCAGGGTGTGAAGACACAGCAGGCCCCTATCCAGGGGAAGCTTATTCAAAGACCTGCGGCAGCTCCAGTTGCCAGTCAACCACCCAGGCAGCCGCCTGCAGCTCCAGCCCCGCAGTATGCACCGCCGCCGCCACCGCCGCCGCCACCCCAGTATCAGCAGAACTATATGCCTCCGCCGGCCGCACGACCGCCCCAACAGCCTGTAAGCCCGCAGGAATACCAGCAGCACCACCAGCATTCTCCGTTCACGCCGCCGGTTGGCGAAGCACAGGAACTTGATCCCGAGGCGTCCATAAAGGAAATATCTCTTAATCCTGTTGCATCACCTTTTGCCCAGAAGTCGGTCTTGTCCCAGAAGACTGCAATGCACAATGCCGGAGAACCCGGAAAGGTTCCTGAAGAGCTCCAGAAAATACTCGAGAACGAGGCCGAAAACTACAAGGACCAGGTACAGGCTTATGTAGATGTCTGCGAAATCCTCTCCAAGCCCGGCTGGCAGATTGCTGACATTGTCGATTATATCCATATGCTCGTGAGATCCGTCAATCTTGACGTGCTCAGCATTGTCATAACAGATCCTTCCGACAAGAAGAAATTCCTCCCAGTTGCCAGCAGGGGATTCAAGTCATCTCCTTCAGCCCAGGTCGTATCCTGCTGGCTGCCTGCGATTTCAGAAGAAGGTACAATCCTCTGGGACGAACTTCTCGAAGCGGCATTCGACAAGAAGAACAGGCTCGCAAAATGGATCGCAAGAGAAGGGCTTAACTTTGTGGGATACGTCCCCCTCCACGACAATAAGAAGATATATGGATTCCTCCTTGTGGCCGTGGCATCGGACAAGAAGGCCCCTTCAGCCCTCGCTTCGCCGCTCCTGGAACTATGCGGCGGCAGAATAGGACTCGTGCTGGAATCAAGAAGAAGCATCGGCTCCCTCCCTGAAAAGGCCGCACAGACTGTCAAGCTTGTACAGGATCATCTGGCAATGCTGACAAGTTATCTCGAAGTCCTTAAGATATCAGCCAGGATAAATCCAGAAGAAGTCGTCAGTACTGCCGACAAATGCCTGAAGACAATTGCCGAAAGCAAGAAAATGATCGATCTCTTTGCGGACCAGGTCATTTCTACCGCCGTAGAGAAGAAGGACTGATATAAATATTCACTAGACATGGTCCAGTGAATATTTATTACTTTAGAACTCCCCAACTCTGGCACTTTCGAACTTCCTGCTACTTGTCCCTGGAAGTAAGGAAATCTGCAAGCTCAAGCAGGAGCCTTCTGTATTTGTTGTCGGGGAAGTCCATAAGTATGTTTTTTGCGGAATACGCAAGGAATTCAGCTCTCTTGAGAACTTTCCGTTCAGCGCCGCTTTCACGGATCATCTTCCTGGCAAGTTCCATTTCCTTTGCGGAATACGAAGGCTTTCCAAGAAGGGACAGAAGCCTTTTCCTTCCGGAACTGTCAAGATTCTTCCATGTATGATAGAGCAGGAGTGTTGGCTTGCCTTCTGAGAGATCGGAACCAATCGATTTCCCGAGTCTCTCCTCGTTCCCGAAGATTCCCAGCCAGTCGTCCTTGAGCTGGAATGCTATTCCTGAAAGAGAGGCGAACTCACCGAGTTTCCTCACGCGCCTGTCATCCGCGGACTTTGCAGAACCAAGTCCGATAAGTGCGCCGGTTTCAGCGCAGTAGCGGAGCAGGGCGCCTGTCTTGAGATCCAGCATCTTTTCGATTACAGACGGACTCAGCCTGTCGAGTTTCAACAAAGGCATTTCAACGTCGAGTGCTTCCCCGCTTATCAGGTCGCGGTTCACAAGTTCGTGCAGCCGTCGGCTGATATATATCGTAAGTTCGGGGGAAACTCCGGCTTTGACCGACTTCAAAAGCATGTTCGAAGCCCAGCCCTGCTGGATGTCGCCTGCGAGCATCGCAAAGTTCTTCCCGAACGTCACTGCCTCTTCATACTTGATCCTGTATTTTTTTTCTGCAAGTTCTTTTATTATAAAATGCGCCGAAGGCCTGCCGCGGCGCATTTCATCATTGTCGATGATGTCGTCGTGGACAAGCGTCCAGTTGTGGTAGATCTCGGCAGCCGCGGCTGCGAACTTCGCAGATTCTGGCCTTCCACCGAGAAGACCGCACGACCACACGACTATAGCCGGCCGCAGGCGTTTCCCCCCGCGGCAGGGATAATCCTTTACGGAGTCTCTAAGGTATGCAGGCAGTATCCGTTCAGGAAAATCATCCTCCCGGATGATCTTGTCGATCTTGCCTGCGATTTTCTGGAGTTCTGGTATTAGCATATGTAAAAATAACCTTTAAAGAAAATTTAGCAGAATGATCTGCTAAAACAAACTGCTTGAGTAATTATTAAGGTTCCATACGGTACAACTGTAATACTAAAGTTATACTAAAAGAAATTTGACTTACATGTAAATAATGGTATGGTATAAAAAAAGAGGAGTACATGATTATGACTACTGCGCTAGTTACAAGCAAGGGACAGATAGTTATCCCTGTCGGGTTAAGGAGGAAATTTAATATAAGGAAGGGCGCCAAGCTGTTTGTTGAGGAAAAGGGTGATTCAATAATGCTTCGGCCTGTTTCAGCCGCATACTTTGATAAATTTGCCGGTATTCTCCCTACAAAAGGCAAGCTGACAAAAGCGCTGCTCGATGAAAGGATCAAGGAAAGACAGAAGGAAGGGTAAAATGAAAAAAGTTTTAGATGCTCATGCCTTGATGGCCTATTTCGAGAGAGAGCCTGCTTATGAGAAAGTCAAAGAGCTTTTATCATCTGCTGCGGAAAAGGACAACAATCTTCTGATGACATCTGTCAATTACGGAGAAGTCTATTATTCGGTTCTGCGGGAGTTCGGGCAGACCAAGGCCGAAGATATAGACAGGATTATAGACACTTTCCCAATAGATATTATTGAAGTCGATAAGAATTTGGCAAGAGAGGCGGCAAAATTCAAGGCGACTAAGAAGATGTCTTATGCAGATTGCATGGCTGCAGCGCTGGCTAAACTCCACAAGGCTGAAGTAATCACTGGGGACAAGGAATTCAAGGAAGTCGAAAAGGAAATAAAGATCTGCTGGGTTTAAGCCGATAAAGCAAGGGCGCCATGGAAGACACTTTTCTTACACGATTGAAGTAAAAGCTGATATACCGATATTTAATCTTCAAACTAGAGGTTTGCAGAAGAATAGACCGGATTGCATGGAAGATTTCCGGAAAGAAGATTGTGTTTGAGCCTGTAAACTGTGTATTTACCGATTCGGCAAGGAAGATGCTTGGTTCCTATTGTATTGACCCGGTGACTGAAATTACATGTGTTTCACTTGGCAAGGCTTATCTTTCAGAGGAAAAAGCCGAGGCAGAGGCGAAAGCTATTCAGGAAGCCGTGGTAAACGTCAGGACTCCAGAAGAATACATTAAAATTCTTATCGAAAGATTTAATCATAAGTGGCAAATGCACGGCATGCGCAAGAAAACTGCTATCATATGGTCTTTTGCTAAAACAAATAGACCCCAAGGGTAAACAAGGGGTCTATTTTGATCATAAAATTCAACTCATTCCATTTCCTTGTCAGTGCAAGTCTGTGGCTAAAACCCGGCCTTTACGGAAATATTCTTGATTTCCGACGCGCGTCCTGTGTTCATGTCGTATGAGATGACGACGGCATCAAGCCTGATATCCTTTTCGACCACCGGCAGCTTATGGGGCATTCCGCTGGTGAACTTTTTGAGGACAGCATCAATATCGCGTCCGAGGATCGAATTGATCGAGCCGGTCATTCCGACATCGGAAATGAAGGCCGTCCCTTTCGGGAGGACAACCGCGTCCGCGGTCTGGACATGGGTATGCGTACCGACTACCGCGGTCACGCGTCCGTCGAGGAAATGCGCCATTGCGGCCTTTTCGCTCGTGGCCTCTGCATGAATGTCGACGATAATGGTCTTGACTGTCGGCGGTATGGCCGCAAGGATCGTCTCGACGGTTTCAAAAGGACAGCTTGAGCTCTCCCTCATGAAAACCTTGCCCAGGAGATTTATCACGGCTATCTCTCCTCCCCCTGCATTCCTGAAGACGTCGTATCCTTTTCCTGGCTGCTTCTTATTGTAGTTGGCCGGCCGGAGGAAATTGTCGAGGCGTTTGATCTCCTCCTCGAATCCCTTCTGGTCCCATACGTGGTCGCCGGAAGTGTAGACGTCGACTACGCCGGCAAAGTCGGTAAGGCAGCTTGCGCTGATACCGGCTCCGCCAGCTATGTTTTCGACATTGGCTATGGTGAAGCTGCAGTTGTACTTCTTGCGCAGTTCAGGTACCAGGCCCCTGACTGCGAGCCTTCCGCCTTTTCCCACGACATCGCCTATGAAAAGTAGATTCATTTTTATGTTTTTGACTTTCTATTTATAAATTTTGCGTCCGCAAAATTTATTTTGCATAATCCACGGATCTGGTTTCCCTGATCACGGTAACCTTGATCTGCCCCGGATAATTCATTTCCTTCTCTATGCGGTGGCATATGTCCCTGGCAAGAACCTGTGCCTCTGCATCGCTGATCTTGGTAGGCTGTGCGACGACGCGGACTTCGCGTCCCGCCTGAAGCGCATAGCACGATTCGACACCGCTGAATTCGCAGGCGATTTTCTCGAGCTGGTCAAGGCGCTTGAGATAGAGTTCGGCGGTTTCGCTCCTTGCGCCTGGCCTTGAAGCACTGAGTGCGTCGCATACGGTGGCGAGGACTGCGTAGAGCGATTCCTTCTCAACTTCCTCATGGTGCGCGGCGACAGCGTTGATGACGTCTTTCGCCTCGTTGTTCTTCCTGAGGATGTCCGCGCCTATGGAGGCGTGCGAACCTTCGATTTCATGGTCCATCGCCTTGCCGATGTCATGGAGAAGCCCAACTCTCTTCGCCTTCTGGACATCGAGTCTGAGTTCTGCGGCTATTATGCCCATGAAGTATGAGGTTTCAACCGAGTGCCTGAGGACGTTCTGCGAGTAGCTGAACCTGTATTTCAGTCTTCCAATCAGCCTGATGAGGTTCGTGTTGATTCCCTGGACTCCGGTTTCCAGCACGGCCGCCTCTCCTGCGGAGAATACAGCGTCTTCCACTTCCTTCTCAGACTTCTTGAAGAGTTCCTCGATGCGTGTCGGATGGATCCTCCCGTCGGAAATAAGTTTTTCGAGAAGCAGTCTCGCCGTCTCTTTCTTCACAGGATCGAAACAGGATATTACAACGGCTTCAGGCGTGTCGTCGATCATCAATGTGACGCCGGCCACGGCCTCGATCGCACGGATATTCCTTCCGTCGCGTCCGATAATCCTCCCCTTCATCTCGTCATTCGGGAGCGGGATGGTGGCGGTAGTATGTTCATAGGCGCAGTCGGATGAATATTTCTGCATCGCGTATATCATGATCTTCTGCGATTCCTTCTCGGCCTTCTGTTTCGCCTCTTCTACAAGGCTGCGGATCAGATGCCCTGTTTCATTCTGGACTTCGCCCTTGATCTTTTCAAGAAGCATATCCTTTGCGGAATCCCTGTTGAGCTCCGCTATGCGCTCGAGCTCTGTGATCTGCTTGGATATCTCCTTTTTCAGGTCTGCTTCCTTGGTGGTTACGCGTTCCCTGGCGAGTTCGACTTCCTTTTCGGTCTTCTCCACGCCGGCCATCTTCGCCTCCAGCACGTCGGCCTTCTTCTCGAGTATCTCCTCCCTCTGGGAGATTCTTTTCTCGATGCCGCTCAGCTCCTGCCTTCTTTCCTTGGCTTCGAGTTCGAAGTCGTCCTTTATCTTGATGAGTTCGGCCTTTGCTGCGACTTTCGCCTCGCGCAGGATATGGTCGGCCTCCTTCTTGGCGTCGTCGCGCACCTTTTCAGCGGCGGTCGCGGCGTTCTGTCCAAACAGCTTCGTTATCTGCCAGTGGATCAGGAAACCCAGACCTACGCCGGAAAGAAGCCCTATGACCGACTTACTCGAAAGCACGCCGATCAATTCCTTGATAAAATTACTTAATGCATCCATTTTTCATCCATCCTTTCAGTTTTAAGAACATACGCGGGATCCGGATTCAGTGACAATAAAATCCATTTTAATGTCGTTTTCTCCGGCTGGCACCGCGTCTACTATCTGCCAGTCGTAACAAATTCCTATCTTAATCCCTGAGGTGCCTTTGAGCAGCCGGTCGAAAATTCCTTTTCCATGACCGAGCCTGCCTCCGTTGAAATCAAAAGCCACTCCGGGAACCAACCATAAAATATTGTTCAGGACGTCCGCTGGAACTGAGGGAATCCCCTCCCGCGGTTCCATGATCCTGAAATCCCCTCTTTCAAAATCCTTCCCTAAATCCGTGATAAAGGCCATCTCATAGCATTTTTCAGGCCTCCTGGCTCTCGGGAAGCAAACTCCCTTTCCTTTCTTTATTTGTTCCTTCAGGAATCCTGTGATATCCGGCTCCCCGTCCGACGGGTAGAACGCCGCGATGTTCACGCACTCCTCTATTTCCCTTATTTTTCCAAGATGAACGGAAATCGAAATCCCCGCGCGTCCGATGAAATCATCTTCAAGAACTCTTCTCCGCGGAAGAAACAACCGCCTTAATTCATCCTTTTCCTTCACTGCTCTTTTTACCTTCTTTTCTTATTCCATCCCAGTATTCAATGCGTTCCCTGATCTTCGATTCATATCCGTTCTCCGAGGGAACGTAATATCTCTTGGAGACACCAAGATATTCCTGGACTGTGAAATGCCCGTCCTCGCCGTGTGGATAGACATATCCTTCGCCATGGCCCATTGTCTTCGAACCCTTGTAATGACTGTCGCGCAGATGCTTCGGGACCGCCTGTACGCGCTCGTTCCTGACATCGTCGAGCGCGGCGTCAACGGCCATATAGCTGGCGTTGCTCTTTGGTGCAGTCGCACAATATGTCACCGCCTGCGCGAGGATGATTCTCGCCTCCGGCATCCCGATCATTTCAACGGCCTGCATGGCATTCAATGCAACGGTTATCGCCCTCGGATCGGCATTGCCCACATCCTCGGATGAGAATATGACGATCCGCCTTGCAATGAACCTTATGTCCTCGCCCGCATGAAGCATTTTTGCCAGCCAGTAGATGGCCGCATCAGGATCGCTTCCGCGCATGCTCTTTATGAATGCGCTTGCGGTGTCGTAATGGCCGTCGTCACCGTATTCAACCGGCTTCTCCTGGATCGACTCATGCGCGATCTCCTTCGTAATGGCGGTGACGCCTTTCTTGTCGGGCTTGGTTGTCAGCACCGCTATCTCGATGGCGTTGAGCGCGCGTCTTGCATCGCCCTCGCATGATTTTGAGAGGAAGGCAAGGGCGTCGGGATGGATATTGATTTTCCTGTCGGGGAAGCCGCGCCTGTCGCTGACGGCCTTCTTGACCAGATTGAGTATGTCCTCTTCGGAAAGGGCTTCAAGCTTGAAGACCAGTGAACGTGAGAGCAGGGGGCCGTTCACGTAGAAGAAAGGATTCTGCGTGGTGGCGCCGATGAACCTGATGTTGCCGTTTTCAATGTCGGGGAGGAGCACGTCCTGCTGGGCCCGGTTGAACCTGTGGATCTCGTCGATGAAGAGAATTGTCTTCCTGCCGGAGCTTTTCTTCCTGACTATGGCAGTGGCGATTTCGTTCCTGATGTCTCCGACGCTTGAGGCAACGCCGGAGAGCCTGATAAATGCGGCATTTGTGAGTTTTGCTATGAGTTCGGCGATGCTGGTCTTGCCGACTCCCGGAGGACCTGAAAGGATTATTGATGTGAATGAATCTGAATCTATTGCGCGGCGCAGGAGCTTGCCTTCCGCGAGAATATGCTTCTGCCCGACATACTCATCGAAATTTATCGGACGCAGACGGGCGGCGAGAGGCTGTTCCCCAGAACTGGTCGTGGGAGTGGTTTCTTCAACGGTGAAGATATCGCGCTGTTCTACGAATAATGAATCCATGCCCGGTCCTCTTCTCGAGAAAGAAAATCGGGTCCCGGCACGGGAGGAGCAGCAAGACAAAGTTGGCAAGGTACAAAAAATCTGTAACATTTCCCAGGAGAAATAATGGATGAACAGACCGCGTCTGTGCCAGTTATCTCATGGGAAGTGGAACAAGGTCCTGTTAAAAGAACGCATTTCCTGAGTTCTTCAAGAATTCTCGAAAAAAATGCTGTGATGAACAAAATAAACATTGCCGAAAACAACCGATTTTCTTTAAGTTATTAAAAAGACAATTAACTCTCCTACAATAAACAGAATAATATACAACCTCAATTTGAGGATGAAAGCGGTATAACAAGGAAAATATGCGAAAATCGCAAGTGTCTGGGAGCCCGGGTGTTAATTCGTATGCAATTGCTCTAAGGTAGGGACAGTTCTCCGAACTGTCCGTCTTAGTCTTGCCAGCGCGGACACCTCGGAGAGGCGTCCCTACCTGTAAGATAAAGTCAGAAGCATTGCAAGTGTTTGTCAGGCTTTGACTTCCACCAGCAGGTCGTTCGCGTAGAGGAGCTTCATCATTTCAACGTCCATGAAGTGGCTCCCCCTGTAGTCGGAGATGGAGCCGATGAACCGGCCTTCCTCAAGCAGTGCAAGTCCTGCGAGAAGGTCGAGGTTCGCACGATGCCAGGCGGCTTCAAGCGACTTGCCGTTGTGCATGAGCCTGGGTTCGTTGAGATATCTTCTTTTTGCTGCGATCAGCACGTTCTTCCTGTTGTAGCCGATATGGCGGACATCCGCGAAGAATTTTCCGATTGTAAGGCAGAAGAACATCTGTTTTGTCGTGGTGTTAGTCCTTGCCGTCGCTCCGTGGCGGAACGTTTTCTCGTTCAAGGTGAACTTGATCCTCTGGGCGCCGATGGCGTTGGAGAAATTCCTCGCGCAGTCGATCTCAAGGCGGTATTTCCCCTTTTCAGGAGGATTGAAGATCATGAACCTGCCATGGTAGTTCACAATGGAGACAGGTTCCTTGACCGTATAGTATCTTAGAGGCTTGTCCTGCTCCTTCCGTCCTGCCTCCATCAGAGCATCCACAAGGTCAAGGCTGCCATGATCGAAGAGCGGCGGATCGCCGGATTCCATGGAAATCATCAGATTGTCGACATCGAGTCCGGCCTTCAATGCGATCATATGCTCGGCAAGACGAACGTAGTTGTGTGAATTTCCCGACCTCAGGACGATGCTGCTCACTAGGTCGCCGGTAGTCCAGACGTTGCGCGTTGAGACTTTGATCGGCATGGAGTCCGGCAGGTCGGTCCTGTTGAAATACCAGCCTTCCTGGTCGCACGGCTCAAGACGCAGCCTGCGGATCTTGTGCTTTGCAAAAGTGCCGGGCGCGCTCACTTCCACAGGCCGTGCAATTGTCTTCTGCCTGGATTCAAGGCAGACGTCTCCGTCGCCTGTAATCTCCTGGTCGACCTGAAGCGCCGAGAATTCATCATAACTTCTTTTCAGGTCGTCGAGCTTCCCATCAAGAATTTTGCCGAACTTGTTCATAGTTATATAAAACACCTGGAATATTTAGATGTGCAGTTTATTTGAAATTAAATGATTTCCTAACAATCAACCTGAATTTCCTGCATTTGCTTCCTGCATCATTTGAAAATCCTGCATTTGCTGATTCTCCAGGATATCTGAACGAGACACCGAACTGTGTAAGCCAGGCCATGTCCGTCCGGAAGACATTCCATTCAGGTTGCAGGAGGATCACTTGTTCAAGAAGTGCTGACAAGTCATGTATTTTCTTTGGTTCCTTGCCGGCTTTTAAAAGACAGGCCTTTAGATATTTTTCACAGCACTGCTGAGCATGAAAGCAGACGGCATCGTGATTCTTCTGCTTTCTGACACGTGATTCCCTCTCCATTGTCAGGAAATCACCCTCGGCCTTTGCTATCCACTCATTTACCATGGGATTCATAAAGCAGCTTGCCCCTGGTCATTATGTTCTTCATGAAAGAGTCGCCCATGGAAATCCTTTTTGAAATCTTCTGGGGTGTGCTGACAATGATGTCCATCGGGAACTGGGTTCCTGTTTTCAGGCGAATTTCAACCGCCTTTGACACCGTATTGTCAACTCCGGGAATGACAACAAGCAGGTCGACGTCAGAATCCTCGTTTTTATTACCCCAGGCGTAGGAACCGAAAAGAATGATCTTTTCAGGCTTGAATTCCCTTGCGACTGCATCGGCATATGTCTTTATTTTTTTTAAGGATATCATGATTTAAATAATATAATTCGAAAACATTGAAATCATATCAGTATTTACTATTTCACCAGTATGACTTTATGTGAACTTTTTCTTTCGTTTGTCGATATTATCCTGACTGCCGGGGCGTCGGGGTTGGGACGGCCGGTCATCGTCATCTGCATCTTGAATTCAAGCGTCTGATCAAGTTTCGGGATTGAAGTGTCGATCGGGAAAAGAGCCGAAAAGCTGTTCATCATGGCGGAGCTTTCAACGGTCAGGCCGGCTGGAAGCTTTGGGATTATATCCTTGAAAGTCATTTCAGCCGTTATGAACAGGCAGTCCATGTCGCCGGACTTTTCCAGTTTTTCCAGTTTGACCGAGCCGTCAATGTTTTTGGCCTCAATGCTGATGCCGTGTCTTGCCATGTCGGCCGGAACCTTTTCCGTATTCAATTTCCAGGAATCTCCTATCTTCTTCTTCTCCGAAGAACCGAATATGTCATCGTCTGAAACTCCGCCAGTATACAGGTTCTCGACCAGGGCCAGCGTCAGCGAAAGAGATTCATCCACCGCTTTACCGTCGATCTCAAAGACCACTTTTCCATCTTTCACCAGGACGATGATGACTGTTCCCTTTTCGATTGCTGCGTTATCCTTGCCCTCGGATTTTATCACGCATGAGTTGACAAGCAGGGACTCCTTTACGGAATGGCCTTCCTTGTCGATTTCAAGTATGGTCGTTTCCGCGTCCATCTCTATGGTTGTCTGGACGAGGGCGGATTTTATGATCTGGTCTCCTGAAAAGACAGTCGACTGCTGGCTGCTGCTGCCAGTGCTTATTTCCCTGCACTTGTCGCCGGCCTTCACAGGCCTGACGAATCTTATCTCATATTCCTGAGCCATGAGATTCAGTGAAAAAGAGAGGACTAATACCCAAACCATCGCCAGTCTCATGTCCAAATCCTTTCAGAGGTTGATAATTCATCATTAAACTGTTAACTTAACGCTTCTTTTAGTTTTAATAAAGGGATGCTCTGAAAAATTAACGACGGGAATTTTGTTCCATATGAAATTCATAAAAGGCAGGCTTGAAGGCACATATATCATTGAACACGATGTCTTCGGCGATGAACGGGGATTCTTCCTCGAAACTTATAACGCCAGGGAATTCGAGGCCGCCGGTATAAAATTGGATTTTGTCCAGGACAACTGGTCCCGCTCAGCCAGGAACACCGTCAGGGGCCTCCACTACCAGATCAATCCCGGACAGGACAAGCTTGTCAGGGTAGTTTCCGGCGAGGTCTTCGATGTAGCGGTTGACATAAGGCATGGCTCCCCGACTTTCGGCCAGTGGGATGGCTGTTATCTTTCAGCAGAAAACAAGAAGCAGTTTTTCATTCCGAAAGGTTTTGCGCACGGCTTCTGTGTAATCAGCGATTCGGCCGACTTCATGTACAAATGCAGTGAATTCTACTCACCCAAGGATGAACGCGGTATCATATGGAATGATCCCGACATCAACGTCAAATGGCCGTTGAAAGGCGACCCCATCCTCTCAAAACGCGACCTAGGAAGTCCGACACTCGGGAAAAGCGAAAAGTACTTCAGGATCTGAGCCACAAAGTCGAAGCTCCGGCCCGTAGTAGTCGGGAGCTATTCTCACCACGAAGGGCGCGGAGTACACGAAGAATTATAATTGTTTTCGAAAATGCCTGTTCTTAACTTGGACATTACGCTTAAGTTAACGGCATTGGACTGGCACCGACTTCTTCTCTCAATTTCTCATTCATGGACTGTGGCCAGCTCGTAGCAGGCCGACTCCGTCGTGTTGCGGACCAGGAGCTGCCGGCCATACAGGGCCATATTGTTCCATGTCGTGTCGCTCAGCGCCTGCAGTCGCCCCAGCACTGCGTTCGGGATCTCCGGATCCAGACGTACAAGGACAAGCTCACCTTCCTCGCCAAGCACCAGCAGAAGTCCGCGGACTCGCAGGATCTGACCGTTGCCGTATCTGCCCTCTTTCCAGCATCGTTCCCCTGTGCCCAGATTGACGCATTCGAGAACGCCTTCAGACAAGCCATAGGCGTGATCTTTCCAGATGACGACGTTTGTGAACTTGGTGTTCAGCACGGAAGAATGTTTCCACACGCAACGTACTTTTATAGCTTCACCTGCGGCCCGGCGTTCAAGTTCGATCACCGCGGCGCCGCGCCTATATCCCGCTGAAAGCAGTATGCGGCTTGATGACAGGCGGACCGGCTGCGATACATTAGCGTCGGTACGGCTGTTTCCGGGCCATGGATACGACCATAGTTCGACTCCGGTTTCCGGCGAGTGGCCGCTTACTGTGTCCTCATTTACGCTGAGGATTTGCTTTTCACCGAGTAGTTCTGCCATGACAGGCGAACTGTAACTGATCTGCCGGTCCCCGCCGCGCCAGCGCAGGTCGCCCGTGGCTGCGTCGAAGGCGAGCAAGGAAGCGCGGTTTCCGGAAATACCACCGCCCGGGACGATTACTAGGTTGCCGGTTACGAGCGGTGAATTGGATCTGCCGAACCGGACACTCCTGTTTTCATCGCTCCAGTGCATGTCTTGTTCCCAGAGCAATTCGCGTTTCCAGATCACTTCGCCGGTATTTCCATCTAGACATACAAGATGACCCCACGCTCCTAAGGCATAGATGCGTCCGCCAGAGATCGTCGGCGTACTGCGCGGTCCAACACCGTTGGTGGTGAACCTCTCATTCCAGGATGCAGTCCAGTGATGCTGGCCGGATGCTGAAGCGTAACAGGTAACCTGTTCCTCCTCGCCTCTCTGCTCCATTGTCACGGCGAATCCGTTGACAACTGAAAATGCGGAAAAGCCTCCTCCAATGGGTTTGCGCCATAATTGACGTGGAGGATTTCCTTTCCAATCCGGATCCAGATCTATGCGATCAACCGCGGCATGGCGTCCGGAGCCAAGGAACTCAGGAAAATCGTCTGCAGTAGTGGTTGCCAGGTCAACGCCTGCAGCTGGCTCCTGGGCAGTTGGGAGCGCCTGGTCGGCAGTCCTTCCCAGCGAGTATGCGAAATGAGGCGTGCCATACAACCATTGACGATATAGTAGAACACCAGACACAGCCAGTACGACTGAAATAGTTATCCCCCAGGCAATCAGATGCTGCCGGTATTTTTCCGTAAAGCGTTTGATTCTGCCGGTGATCCCGGCAAATTTAGGAAAGGCCATCTGCTTCTCCTGTAAGAAGACGTAATTGATATCTTTTTTCAAAAATAGCACTTTTTACAATGTAATACAATGCGCAGACGGCGGGTTGAAGCTGTTGAAGCCATACGGACTTGGAAATGAGTTCGCAGAAAATCGGTGCCACTCTACGCAACGCAGAAAATCGGTGCCACTCTACGCAACGTGATAGATATTAGAATGTTATACATAAAGAATTGCATTTTTAAGCTAAAATACCAATAGTTTAACTGTTACTCATTCTCCATCAATTACTTCGCCAGACTGGCACCAATGCCGTTAGTTACTCATTCTCCATCAATTACTTCGCCAGACTGGCACCAATGCCGTTAACTTAAGAGCTGATTTCAAACAGAAAATCGGTGCCACTCTACGCAACGTGATAGATATTAGAATGTTATACATAAAGAATTGCATTTTTAAGCTAAAATACCAATAGTTTAACTGTTACTCATTCTCCATCAATTACTTCGCCAGACTGGCACCAATGTCGTTAACTTAAGAGCTGATTTCAAAAGTACGGAAAACAGTCCGTCGTGGATTGAGCCCATTTTGGAGTTCAAACTTTAGTTTGTCTTGGTATTCATAGTGCTACGCACGCTAGCGTGAACTCCAAATTTTGAAATCAGCTCAAAAGAGGCAATTTTGAAATTGCCTCTTAAGATATAACACTTTAATGTCTCTCATGTTATATTCTGATGATGAATCCTGAAGGGATTGAGTAATATAGCCTGTGGCTTCAGCCACAGGTTTTGTATAAAAGATGATTCGTCCTGAAGGGACGGAGTATGCTCTGCCCCTTCAGGGCAAAACTAATTTTGAATACAATACCTATGGTTGAAACCATAGGCTTTATTACCTAACGCATTCCATGCGTAAAGATAAATAAATCATAACACCATTATTATTATAATGTTGTGCTTAAATTAACGGCATTGGACTGGCACCAATGCCGCTATTACTCATTCTCCATCAATTACTTCGCCAGACTGGCACCAATGCCGTTACCAATGCCGTTATGCCGTTCCGTTAACTTAAGACATAACTCGTCGATGTCTAATATTATATATTCTGTTGACGAATCCTGAAGGGATTGAGTAATATAGCCTGTGGCTTAAGCCACAGGTTTCGTATAAAAGATGATTCGTCCTGTAGGGACGGAGTATACTCTGCCCCTTTAGGGCAAAACAAATTTTGGAATCCAATACCTATGGTTGAAACCATAGGCTTTATTACCTAACGCATTCCATGCGTAAAGATAAAACAATATAACAGCTCTATTATTAAGATGATGCGCTTAAGTTAACGGCATTGGACTGGCACCGGTTTTCATATTTTCTCAACTATAGTTTATGCGAATTTTAGCTTTTTGCTAAAATAGCACTTCTCCCGTTACAGTACAATGTGCAAGATGACGCTGGAATCTGCGCTTTTGCGTGGGGCTAAATGTAACACAGGCATCTTGCCTGTGTTGCATTGGTGAGGCAATTGCCGGCAGAAGTATGTTGGCGCTGATCGCCTATGGCTTGCCTGAGGAGCCTATCGGACTTGGAAATGAGTTCGGAAATGGCTGAATTTGTTCGTAGTAGCGCATGTTTGCGCGTTCTTCAGTGCTTTGAAGTTCCGTTAAGAACGCGCAAACATGCGCTACTACAAGCAATTCCGCGTTGCATTCAGGAAGTAAGGTGATTTTTAACCGCCATCAGGTTTTGCTTATTCATATTTTTTATTGTCCCCAATAAAAAATATCAGCTGTTCTTCCTCTGGCTCAGGTACAGGGCGCCGAGCGGGGGGAGTGTCAATGAAAGGCTGCAAGGTCTTCCGTGGCATTCCTTGTTCTCAGTGTCGACTCTTCCCTTGTTGCCCACGCCTGATCCGCCATAGTTCTCAGCGTCTGAGTTGAAGATCTCATACCATGTGCCGCCGAAAGGGACGCCGACTCTGTAATTGCTCCTTACGACCGGAGTGTTGTTCATGACGACAAGTACTGGCTCGGTATGATTCTTGTCCCATCGGATGTATGAGATGACTGACTGCAGGATGTCGTTGATGTCCACCCATTCGAAACCCTTCGGATGGAAATCGACTTCCCAGAGCGCCGGCCTGTCCTTGTATACCTTGTTGAGGTCCTTGAATGCGGTCCGCGTTCCGGTATGTATCGGATATTTGAGCAGCGGCCAGTCAAGTGAGTTCTTGCAGTCCCATTCGTTCCACTGGCCGAATTCGCATCCCATGAAAAGAAGCTTCTTCCCGGGATGGGACATCATGTAGGACATCAGGAGCCTGAGGTTCGCGAACTTCTGCCAGTAGTCTCCGGACATCTTGTCAAGAAGGGATTTCTTCCCGTGTACGACTTCGTCGTGGCTGAAGGGCAGGACGAAATTTTCGCTGAAGGCATACCATATGGAGAATGTAAGTTTGTCGTGGTGGTAGCTTCTGAATACGGGATCCTTGCTGAAATATTCAAGCGTGTCGTGCATCCAGCCCATGTTCCACTTCAGGGTGAATCCGAGTCCGCCGAGATATGCCGGACGCGACACGCCGGTCCATGCGGTCGATTCCTCCGCGATCATCATTGTGCCGGGATGAAGCTCATGTGTGAGTTCGTTCAGGCGTTTCATGAAGGATATTGCATCGAGATTTTCCTTGCCGCCGTATTTGTTGGGGAGCCAGTTGCCGTCCTGTTTCGAGTAGTCGAGGTAGAGCATTGAGGCGACTGCGTCGACGCGCAGGCCGTCGATATGGTAGCGTTCGAGCCAGTAGAGGGCGTTTCCAATCAGGAAATTGCGGACTTCGCAGCGTCCGTAGTTGAATATGAACGTGCCCCAGTCGCGGTGTTCGCCCTGGCGCGGATCGAGATGTTCGTAGAGCGCCGTGCCGTCAAAACGGGCGAGGGAGAATGCATCCTTCGGGAAATGTGCGGGAACCCAGTCGACGAGGATGCCGATATTCTTGGAATGCATGTAGTTCACAAAATAACTGAAGTCCTCCGGGGTTCCGAAACGGGCCGTAGGAGCATAATAGCCGGTCACCTGATAGCCCCACGACTGGTCGAAAGGATGTTCGGCCATGGGGAGCAGCTGTATGTGGGTGTAGCCCATTTCAACGACATAGTCGGCGAGGGCATGGGCGATGTCACGGTAGTTGTGGAAGTCATTTTCGTCGGCCGGATTGAGCTCGCGGAGTCCCGGACCGCGCCATGAGCCCATGTGTACTTCGTATGTGTTCATCGGGCCTTCGAGCCAGTTCTTGTGCTTTCGTGCGTCCATCCAGTTTTCATCTGTCCATGCGAACTGGGTTTGCGCAGAGACTCTCGCGGCTGTATTGGGGCGCGTTTCAGTCCAGTATGCATACGGATCGAGCTTGAGGAAGATATCGCCGTTCTTGGCGCGGATCTCGAACTTGTAAATCTCGCCTTCCTTGAGGGATGGGATGAAGAGCTCCCATATGCCGGATGAGCCGATCACGCGCATGGGATGCCTTCTGCCGTCCCAGAGGTTGAAGTTTCCGACGACAGAAACCCTGTCCGCGCTCGGCGCCCATACGGTGAACAATACGCCTTTTACTCCGCCGAAATCGCGGGGATGGGCGCCCATGAATTCATAGACCTTGTGATGTTCGCCCTGGTTGAAGAGGTACTGGTCCATCTCGCCGATCCCGGGAAGGAAGCAGTATGGATCAGGCGATGTGAATACAGAGGTGTCGAAATGCTTTTCGAGGTCATATTTGAAGTGCTTCTGGACGCCTGGGAATGAAAGTGCGAAAAGACCCTGCTCATGGATTTTCTCCATTTTGTTTTTTTCGCCCGTCTCGCCTATGACCATGACTTCAAGGGCAACAGGGTCATAGCATCTGACAATGATGCAGTTGAGTTTCGGGTCAAGATGCATGCCAAGGATTGAATGAGGGCTGCCGTATCTTCCCTCAAGCAGCATTTTCAGGTCGTTCTCATTTGGAAGAAGTTCAGAAGTCATAGTTAAAGCCCTTATTTTATAGGAATAGTCATTTCAATAATATAACCCGATATTATGTTTTGCCAAAGAGGTAAAGCTTCTTAAAAGTTATATTTTTAACTGGAATTGACATATGGTTTTCGCAGTAATATTTTAAAAGACCTACAAACAAAAGGGGGGTGTCCATGAATTTCATGCTTGCGCTTGCCATGTCCGCGCTCATATCAGTTTCAGGCTGGCTCAATGAAGGGCTCAAGGCGCTGGAGAAGAAGGATTATGACGCCGCGATCTCGAGCCTTTCAAAGATAACAAAGGAGAATTCCGCGGGGACTCGGATTTATGAGACGGCACTGTTCTACAGGGCGCAGGCATACCAGGGGAAGGGTGACAAGGACAAGGCGCTTGTGGATCTCGCGGCCCTCCTGAAAGGTGAATGCGGAAAGGAACTCCGCGTCGAAGCGAAAAGGCTTTATGTCGAATATGGAGGCAAGCCTGAAAAGCTCCTTCCTGAGGACTCGCCGGCAAAAGTATGGGCGAAATTCAAGGAACTATCAGGCAATGGTGATTTCAAGAAGGCCCTCGAGCTCACTACGGGAGAATGGAAGACGTTGCTGTCGCGTTTTGGCGGGGCGGGGGGTGCTGGGGCCGAAGGTGCAGCCATGGAATCGTTCACAAGGGAAATAACAAAAGGTGATGTTGGGGCTGAGACGATGCCGGAGAATCCCGAGGAAGAGCAGGCAACCCTGGAGATCAGGAATCCTGAAAAAGCTTTCAGTTTCAAGATGGGATTCGTCCTTGACAAGGAATCCAACCGCTGGCTGATATGCAGCTTCAGGCCTGAAGCTGCAAATTTCAGGAATGCCGCCGGAGCACCCCGCGCCCACCCCCAGCAGAACGAAAACATGAAGAATCTTGTCAAGCTCAAGCAGATCGGCCTGGGAGTCAGGATGTATTCGCAGGAGCACAAGGAGAATTTTCCGGCTGGTTTCGATGAGCTGATAACGGGCGGATACCTTGAGAACACTGAAATGTATGTCTGGATCAGCCCGGAGGACGGCAGCAAGGACAAGTTCATTTATTGTCCGGGGCTCAATGAAAGCTCCTCCGTGGACTTCTTGCTTGCCGCGGCCCCGCGTCCGGCAAAAGGCAAACGGGAGGTATTGTATACTGATGGACATGCGGCCGTAATCACCGAAGAGGAATTCCAGAAGTCCGCAAAGGCGCAGAACTGGAAGGTCCCAGTTGTCTCCAAAGTCGAGAAGAAGGATATTCCCGAGGAAAGGCAGAAGCTCATCCGCGGCCTCGTAGTCCAGATAGGAGACTCCAAGCCCGAAGTCAGACAGGACGCCAAGAAGAAACTCCGCGAAATGGGGGCGGAAGCCTATCCCATACTTGAGGAGTTCGTAAACCATCCCGATCCCGAAATAAAACTCGAAATCAAGAATATCCTGAAGGGAAAGTAACTCGGGCATTCTTGCCCGAGTTCTTGAATCTGCAGAGCTGGAAGACATCCGGCCGGATGAACAATCGAATATCGAACAACCGAACATTCGAATTGCGAAGTTAGAAAAATAAAATCATCAGTTTTGTTGGTAGTCAAGCCGTTATTGGTTGTGGAAGTTTAATGATTTCTGCTCAGAATGTCATGTCTTTGAAATCCAGCTTTTTTTCAAGCGGCTGGAATTCGATCAGGTATTTGTCAAGGTAGGGGACGTCGAGACCGTAGATCTTTGCTGTCCTGTAGATCTCCATCTTCAGGTTTGGATCGTTCTCAGAGGTCAGCCTGCTGTAGAGATGGTAGATGTATTGTTCAGCCCATTTCTTCGGTAGGGATTCGTCTGCGATCATCGCATTGTCGAGGTTCCCTGCAAATACAAGTTCCTGGCGCTTGCCGAGGCTGTCCATGCCGGTTATCCTAAGTCCTACTTCCTTTACATCAGGCTGGAATCTCCCGTAGACGGACAGCGAATGCTGCGAATAGAGGTGGGGAAGCTTTTTTGGAAAAGTGTTGTCTGAGAGGCTGCTTGAAACCTGGTAGTCCAGATCCATTATTATGATGCTGGAGACTTCCTGTATGAATTTTCCAAGGGCGGCATTGCTGCTGCTCTCATCTTCCGACGAGAAACACTCTCCCCGGTTCCTGTATGCGAGCAGTTCAAGCAGGAACGGGTTCTTGTTCCTGCCTGAGCTGAAGGTGAATATGCTCACGTTGTTCTGGTTCCTGTTGGCAATTTCATTGATGAGCGAACGGCTGTCGAAAACTTCTCCGGTGTTGACATTGCCGTCTGAAGCGAGAAAAAGGATCAGCGGCCTGGAGGCTGTCTTGAATTTCGCCCCGGTGAAAGGCTCAAGGGCGGAATAGATGTTGGTAGATCCGGAACGTTCGAGCCCTTTCAGGCAGTCGTCCGCCTTCCTGACATTTTCAGGGGTCGGGTTCTGCAGGGAATCGAAGAGCGGGAACGCCCTGTGCTTGAATGAGACAATTTCAAATCTGTCCCCGGGGGTGAGGGCCGCCAGCGATTTTCCTACACCATCCTTGAATTCATTGAGCTTGTCCTTTGAAATGCTGCCGGAAGTGTCGATGCAGAAGACAATATCCTTTTCAAAGGGTTTCAGTGAAGAGATTTTTTTCCTGGGTGAGATGTCCACCCTGAAGAAACCGCTGCCGTCGGCTTCCGTATGCTTGAGGAGCCTTACGTCCATGAGGCTGTCTATGTTCGCAAGATCTTCGTCTGGAAGCAGGCGTGAGCCTGGTGTTGCGGAGAAATTTTTGAGCGGCATTGGCACTCTCAGCTTCAGCTCGATGGGCTTGCCATCGTCACCGGCATTTCCATTAGGGAGGTCCGAACTCGCAAGCTTGGGGACGATCAGGCGGTTATGGATCAGTCTGCCTGCGGCAAGCTTGTCGCCGTCAATCCCGGGGATCTTCTGGAGCGTGTCCGGTGACGGGGATTTTGGCAGCTTGAAAGATTCTGGTGGAGCTGCGGATTTGACCTTGTCGGAATTATCCCTCGCCGACTGGCCGGTTCCGGGAAAATTCTGTGAAGCGAGCTTGGGAGGCAGGCTGACAGGTTCGTTGGAACGTTTCATCTTTGCCTTGAGGATCTCGTCCTGGTCGGGCGCAGGCGCCAGGGAAATTGTTCCGAGGTTCATGTATTTGCTAGGTTTCTGCACGAAGTCGGAAATTGCGTTTGGTACCGCGAGGTTCCTGGAAACCAGAAAAAGAATGACATGCACCAGCAGCGACAGCACCACTGACAGCAATATGTAGAAATTCTTGTTGGATTTATTCATCTTTCAATTCCAGGTTCGAAATAAGGGAATTTGCAATATACTTCGTACTGCAGGTGCTTGCCAGTTGGAGCCGTCAAGAGGGTTGAAAATTGGTTTGTTCCAGCATCCAGCAATCTATCCCCCCTTTTTGAGCTCTTCCGAAATCTTCTTGTAGAGTTCCTTGTACTCTTCGCTGTTCGGGAAAAGTTCACTGGCCTTGCGGATGTTCTCAAGAGCCTCCTGTTTTTTCCCCTGCATCAACTGTGCGACGGCGAGATGATGGTAGAAGCTTGAGCGTTCCGGAGAAAGCTCGATGGCCTTCCGGTAGAAGACCTCGGTCATCACCCAGTTGCGGTGCGCCTGCACCAAGTTGCCCGCAGTGGCCCATGGAAACGGCGAATACGGCATTTTCCTGACCGCCTCCTGCAGGGCAGTTTCAACCTGCTGCCTTGACGCCGTCCGGGATTTCCCCTGCGACGACATGCTGGGTTCGCAGAGTTGGATGAGCTGGCATAGTGCATATTCACCTTCCAGTCTTTTGGCGCCTATCCACAATGTGAAAAATCCAATCAGGCACAATGATGCACGCAGCATGAGATTGGCTGTCCTGCCGCTGCTGCGGGGTTCAGGAATGCCGCCATGGGATTCGTCCGGCTTCAAGAGCATTATCATGAGTATGGCGGTGGCTATTGTTCCTGGAACCTGGATGTTGATGTCCGAAAGAGAATGCAGCACCCATGCAGTCCAGCCTAGTATTATTGCAAATGATACTGTATCGCCGAAAGGAACTGGCTTTTTGCGGGAGGAGCTGATGATCAGGCATATCGGAAAGGAAACTGCGATGATGGAAACGACGAGTCCGGCTATGCCCGCCTGCGAAGCGAAGTCAAGGATGAAATTGTGCGTTGAATGCGGAGCCTCGGTTCCTGTAAAGCTCTTCAATATTGTGTAGCTATGGAAGAAATCACCCCAGCCTGTGCCGAGAAGGAAATTATCCTTGAACAGTTTCATGGCGACCATGAAGTAATCCATCCTCACCTCCATTGAACCGAGATGGCGTCCTGCGTTTATCAGGTAAAGACCCAGCGACGTGGCGGCCAGGACGGATACGACGCTCGCAATCCTGATCTTCATGTTGAACGGGAATATGGCGATTGTCACGGCAACAGCCAGTCCAAATGCCAGAACTGCGCCTCTGCTTCCCGTATAATAGAGGATCGTGAACATCACGGCTGCGCATGTGATGGATGCGGCGATTGAAATCATCCTTGCGTATTTCGCAGAAAATTTGAAGAGAGTGATCATGACTATGGCCGACCATGCAATGGAAACAGCCAGGAATCCGCCATGTCCGCAGCGTTCCATCACGAACACGAACGCCATTGTCGCCGACAGCACTATGACGGATTTCAATGTCGCGGTATTCTTCCATATGAGCACGACGCAGAGCGGGATTGTGAGTACGAGATGGGCGGCCAGGCTGTTGCAGAGCGTAAATGGTGAATACACCCTGGTCTGGACCACCCTCAGCTGCAGCTGGCTGGATGTCTTTATCCCTGTTTTTATTTCCTGCTGGTAGACATAGTCAAGCGTCTCCTTGAATCCCCATATGAGCTGCTGGAGCCCCATCAGCGTGGAAAAGACTGCGGCGAGAACGACGGCGTTGATCAGGAGATTCCGCATGTCCGGCCTGAATTCAAGAAGGAGATAGACGGCGAAGCAGAACGATGCGATGCCGAAGAAATGCGAGATCTCGAGGATCGGGAAATCCCCGGTGCTGGCGTTCGCATATCCTATCATGGATGTGAACGCCAGGGCGGTCCAGATCAGGGAGAGCATAAGGCGGAAATTGATCTTGGAGCCGGAGGTGACAACTATCACCAGCAGTAGCATAAGGGAGGATATGACTGGAAACATCATCACCGGCCAGGTGAAGATCAGCCAGGTGATTGCGCTGTCGGGGAAGAAGAGAACTTCGGGAATTCCGACGATTCCGCCGAATTTGAGCGGCAGGAGGAAGACAATGAATGCTGAAAAGATGCAAAGGCCACCGGCAATCCTGTGCCTTAGTGCGGAGATGCCGTCGACGCTTCCTGCAATTTGATTTTCGGTGGAATCAGGCTTACTCATCATTCAGCTGTTTCAGTATGCGCTTTTGATCGTCGTCGAGGCCGTCAAACACGTCGCCATGTTCCGGCGCCACCTTGTATTTGTCGAGATAGACGATTCTGACATCCTCTTTCGGATAGGTGGTTGTCTTGCCGGTTTCGTCGATGTGGAGAGTCACCTTCTGGGTGAGGAGGTTGCGGTCTATGACGCGTCCTCTGCCTTCCGCGCACTCGCAGCATGCGCCCCTTCGCGGCATGTCCCGGTCGAGTTCCTGGTAGCCGGCATGTTCGTACTTCAGGCAGCATTTAAGCCTGCCGCAGATTCCGGATATGTTGTTGGGGTTCAATGAAAGATCCTGCTCCTTGGCCATCCTCACGTTGATCGACGCGAACGTCCTCAGGAATTTGCAGCAGCAGAGTTCAAGTCCGCATACTCCGAATCCGCCTATGAGCGCAGTTTCATCCCTTACGCCGATCTGGCGCAGCTCGATCCTGGTGTTCAGACCCTGGGAAAGCTGTTTCACAAGCTCGCGGAAATCAACACGTCCGTCGGCGGTGAACTGGAAGGTCACCAGCTTCATGTCGAATGAGTAATGGGCGTTCAGGAGCTTCATCGGGAGCTTCAGGTTCAGTATGTACTGGATCGCTGTCCTGAACGCCGACTTGCTGCGCATCAGGTTTTCATTGGCCTTGCCCTGGTCGTTCACCGTTGCCTTGCGGTCGATGACGGGAAGCTCCTCCTTGTCCTTGTCGTTCAGCTTGACCTTCTCGCCAAGACAGGTGATGATCTGTCCATAGTCGAGGATCTTGTCCTTGCGTACGACCACAAAGTCCTTCGCCTTGAGGCTCATCGATGAAGGGGCGCTCGCAACATATGTCGCGCCGGTTTCAATTTTAATATCGTATAATGGATCCATTGGATGTTTTCTGTTTAATGATTATGGAATTGAAATCAAAGCGTAACAATATCATTTAACACGCAAGTTTCAAACTTCCAGTTCCAGAACGGATTATCTTGTAAACGATGCCAGGCAACTTATAGTACGAGCTTTTTAATATATCGGATATGCGATAAATCATTACAAGGGGTTGGAATGAAGAAACGCTTTCTGTCCGTGCTGCCTTGTGCAGCATCCGTGTTCCTTTTTTGTAACAGTTCATGGTCCGCCGAAGCCGTAGCGGCTCCAGTAATCAGTGATGCGCAGCAGGTTGAGCAATACAACTTCGCGATCCACATCCTGGCGATGCTGCTTGTAGGATTCGGATTCCTCATGGTGTTTGTCAGGAAATACGGATACAGCGCTACGACCAGCACTTATCTCGTGGTCGCCGTCGGACTTCCCATGTACCTGATGCTGCGCGCCTCCGGAATCCTCTGCGGCGAACCTATCGCACCCAGCACTGTAAAAGCGCTGCTGTTTGCGGAATTCGCAACTGCTTCAGCTCTGATCGCGATGGGTGCTGTCCTCGGACGCATCCGCGTATACCAGTATGCCCTTCTTGCCGCCCTGCTGGTGCCTGCATATCTCCTGAACGAATGGCTGGTGCTTGATGGCGGACTTGGAATCACTAAGGGATTCGTCGATACCGCAGGTTCAATAATCATACACGCATTTGGCGCATATTTCGGCCTTGGCCTTGCGCTGATGCTGACCACGAAGCAGCAGAAGGAGAAGCCTATTGAATCAGATGCCACTTCCGACCGTTTCGCCATGCTGGGTTCAATGGTGCTCTGGATATTCTGGCCCAGCTTCTGCTGTGCGATTGTCCCCCTCAGCCAGATGCCTCAGACCGCAGTCAATACAATCCTTTCGCTCTGCGGCGCCACGCTCAGCACATACATATTGAGCACATTCCTCCGCAAGGGTAAGACGTCGATCGCCGACATGGCGAACGCCGCTCTTGCCGGCGGCGTCGCCATCGGAGCCACCTGCAACATCGTTGCGCCGGCCATGGCTTTCGGAATAGGCGTAGTTGCCGGAACACTTTCTGTTCTTGGATATGTGTTCGTCCAGCCTTTCCTGGAATCCAAGCTAAAGATTGTAGATACATGCGGTGTCCATAATCTCCACGGAATGCCCGGACTCATGGGCGGACTTATTGCCATAGCGGTGGTTCCAGGAATTGCATTCGCACAGCTGGCCGGCATCATTTTTACCGTAGTGATAGCACTCACTTGCGGTCTCTGTGCAGGCGCACTTATCAAAGTCACCGGCATGAAGAGCCTGGCCTACGAGGATTCCGATGAATTTGGAGTGAGCGAAGCTGCTCCCGCTCTTGAAACCATCGAGATTGATGATAAAGATTAATAAATGATGCTTGCTAATAAAAACAGGGCTCTGATAAAGTCCCTATACACGAGGCATGGCAGGAAAAAACACGATCTCTGCGTCTGCGAGGGATTGAGATGCTGCCGCGAACTCATCTCCCTGCGCCCGGATCTTGTCAGCCTCTCCATCTGCTCTGAGGATTTTGATGCCTCTTCCCTGGGCAATGCCCCCTTCGAGAAAATTTCAAAGAGCGAATTTGATTCGCTTTCGGCCACAGTTATCCCGCAGGGATGTCTCATCGTCGCCAAAAGACCGGCGATGACTGCCGACGATGTCCCTCCTGCCGATCCATTCATAATCGCGCTGGACCGTGTCTCGGATCCCGGCAATCTGGGGACGATCATAAGGACAGTGCGGGCTGTAGGACTCAGGGAATTGTGGCTGACAGATGGAACCGCCGACCCTTTCAACGACAAGGTCATCCGTTCAGCCCTGGCATCACAGTTCGCCTTGAAAATGCGTCTCTTCCCCGGACTTGACGAGATGGTCTGCGAACTTCGCAGATTTGGATATGACAGGATTTACAAGACGGATCCTATTGGAAAATCCAGCTGCTTCGAGGAAAAGAATCTTTTTACGAAGTCCGCCATTGTCTTTGGAAGCGAGGCGCACGGGGCAGGGGATGTGGAAGGGGCGGTTCCGCTTCTGATCCCGATGCCGGGGAAAATAGAATCGATCAATGTCGCACAGGCGGCGACCGTCATACTGTTTGAAGCAGTGAGGCGGGGAGTATTCAAGTAGGTACGGGCTTCAGCCTGTACCATCTTGTCTTATTGTACTACGTGTCCTTTTAAGAATGATACAGGCTGAAGCCCGTACCTACTTTCAAGAAAAATAAACTATATGAAAATTTATCCTGACAACAGCGTCATCCTCGCCCCGCTTGCCGGCTACACGGATCTTCCATACAGGAGTTCAGCAATTCGGCATGGCTGTCTTTTCGCATTCACGGAGATGATAGATGCAGGCTCGCTCGTATTCGGACATGGGAAGACCCTTGCTATGCTCAATCGCGGCAGGAATGAAAGCTTCCTCGGCGTCCAGATTGTCGGTTCGGAACATGAGATCCTCAAGAAAGCCACCCGGATCATAAGCCAGCATGATGTGAATGTCCTCGATTTCAACCTCGGATGTCCGGCAAAGAAGGTTGCCAGGAAAGGCGAGGGTGCCACCCTGGCGAAAAGGACTGAGGAGGCAATCAGGGCCTTTGAGGTCATTGTGCGAAATTCGCAGATACCTGTGACTGTAAAGACGAGGATCCTCGACGAGGAGGATCCTGCCCCAACCATCCATCTTGTGAAAATGCTCGTAGATGCGGGTGCTGCTGCGGTAACTCTCCATGGCCGGATCATGTCGAAATTCTATTCCGGGGATGTGAAGTCCAGGATCATTGCGGAGGTGAGGGGAAATGTGAAGACGCAGCTTATCGCAAACGGCGGTGTCTTCAGCAGTTCGACCTGTGAAACCCTGCGGAGCGAGACTGGATGCGGCTGCGTGATGGTCGCCCGCGGCGCCATGGGCAATCCCTGGATATTCGACGAGATCCGCGAAGGGAGGAACTTCAATCCTCCGACTCCGGACGGACTTGCCGATGAAATAGGCAGGCACGTAGCGGAAATGGCGGAACTCTGCGGCGAGGAGATAGGCGTGCGGATTTCGCGCAAGCTCATGATCGATTATGTTAAAGGACGCGGCTACCCCGGCGAACTCAGGAATTCCGTCTGCAAGATAAAAACTCTTGAGGAGCTGAAGCCGTTCCTTGACAATGTCAGGATCGGTCCGACCCCCAGATACGGCAAATGGATCGAGGCGAATCCTGATGCGCCCCGAAGGCTGATGGTGTGAGGCATTTTAGATTTTTGATTGCCGATTTGGAATAGGCTGCCTTATGAATTTTACTGGAATTATTGCGAAGTTCAGGATTGAAAATTACTTTTCGACAAGTATTTAAATTCAAATGCTGTTTAGCTGTTTAAATGATAAGGAATAAAATAAATGTCAGTGAAATTTGTTTCTTTCGGTGCGAACAGGGAAGTTACCGGTTCAACTCATATGCTCGAAGTCGACGGCGTAAAAATGCTTGTCGACTGCGGCATGTTCCAGGGAAAACGAGTGATCGCAGAACAGAAGAACAGGCAGTTCCTGTTTGATCCTGCAACGATTGAGACAGTGGTCCTGACGCATGGGCATTGCGATCATTCCTGCCGGCTTCCTTATCTTTCAGCCTGTGGATTCAGGGGCAATATATATGCGACGCCTGCCACCCGCGACATTGCCGGGCTGATCATGGCCGATACCGCCCACATCCAGGAAAAAGACGCCGAGTGGATGCGCAAGAAGAAGATTTACGGGGAGAAGGAGCCCTTCCAGCCGCTCTTCGGCATCAAGGATGTGCTCAAAGTCCTCGAACAGTTCATAACCATAAGCTACCGCCGCGACTTTTTCGTGGCTGATTCAATCAAATGCAATTTCTACGATGCCGGACATATCCTCGGTTCGGCAATGCCGGTGATCGACATCGGGCAGGGGCGCAAGATAGCCTTCACCGGCGACCTTGGGAGAAAAGGCACGCCTATAATCCGTGATCCCGAACAGATTCCTTCGGCCGACTACCTTGTCTGCGAGGCCACCTACGGCAACCGGCTCCACGATCCCATCGAAGATGCCTGCAGACAGCTCTGTGAAGTCATCCGTGAAACCGTCGAGCGCGGTGGAAAGATTATCATTCCCGCATTCGCCGTTGAAAGGACCCAGGACATCATCTATTACCTGCACCAGCTCGTCGACGCCAGGAAGATCCCAAGGATCGATATCTATGTCGACAGCCCCATGGCATTCAATGCGACCAGTATTTTCAGGGTCCATCAGGAGTGCTTCGATGACCAGGTCCGCGAGGAATTCCTTATCCAGGACAAGAATCCCTTCGGGTTTGAAACCCTCCATTACATCACCAATGTCGCCGAATCTAAACGGCTCAACGAGAAGGACGAGCCCTGCATCATTATTTCCAGCAGCGGCATGTGCGAAGCCGGAAGAATCCTCCATCACCTGAAGAACAACATCGAGGATCCTCGCAACACCATCCTCGTCGTGGGATTCATGGCGGAAGACACGCTCGGAAGGAGGATCGCGGAAAGAGAGCCCGAGGTCAAGATCTTTGGACAGCTCTACAAGCTCAAGGCCAGAGTCAAGATACTAAACACGTTCAGCGCCCATGCAGACTACAATGACGTGAAGCAGTTCGTGGGGAACATGGACCTGAAGAGGCTCAGGAAGGTCTTCCTGGTACACGGTGAGGATGAGGAACTCGAAAAGATGAAAGGGCATCTGCTCGGAATCGGCGTCAAGGAAGTCGAGATCGTCGACACCGGCAAGGAATACCCGCTCTACGACTGATTAATAATATGTATGCTTATTCGATGTTGGACGTTCTTAGAGTTTCTTATCAATGGAGCGCTGGCGTCCAGCCGGCAATTAATTATTGTTTTCTTCGTCGTCATCCTTGTCTTCAGGCGTTTCGTCCTCCAGCATGACTACTGGAGACTTCTGCGGTTCGCCTTCTCCAGTCACCTGCTGGAAAAGCATGTACGAGGCGCAGATTGAAATCGGGCCCGTCACAAGTACTCCGACGACGCAGAGAAGTATTCCAAGGCCTGCGAAAAGCATGAAAACAAGATTCCATACTATCAGGATGGGATTCTTCTTCAATGTATCTATTGCCTTCATCAGGGCGCTGAATCCGATCGTTTCACCTTTGGCTAGGAAGAAGATTGTCAGATAAAGCAGCGGGGCGACTATGATTCCTGGAATAAAGCAGCACATGAGTCCGGCGATGAATATGATATTCGCTGCCGCGTAATTGGCCACGCTGGGAGTGAGTACATCAAAACCCAGCAGTACATCCAGCGGTTCGGCCTTCAGGCCTGCATATTCCTTTTTTATGCCCCTGAAATATCCGACAAGGAATGGTGCAAGGAAGAATCCAAGGACGACACCGACGATGACCGTGGCTATGTATTCCGGCATGAGGGCGGATTTCTTGCTGATGTCGAAGACGCTTTGGATGATTATGTTGAATATAAAGCCGAAGCCCTGGGAGATAAGCTTGATTGCGACGCCAAGTCCTGCTACGAGAAAGAAGCCTCCGATATAGAACAGTGGGTTTCCCATGACCTTCTCAAATCCGTAGCTGAAACAGCGCCCGATGTCGATCTTCATGGAGTTTCTCCTTTGTCGGTTTCCTTATTTATACTGCATGCCTGATTAAAAACAAACATATGAAGCAACGAAAGGGGGGAGTAATGCTGAGAGTATCATTCCTGCCTTTTACGCATGAAATACGTAGAAATCTAGCCTATGGTCAAGATATCTCTGTCTACAATACGCATATTCCTGTACTGTCCACGACACGCTCTCCGATTCTTCTTTTACGTCAGGCGCTTCGGCCTGACTTTGGACTGCGGTGATTATTCACCGCTTTGTTTTTACAGCTGTTCGTCACGCCATGGCATTCAGCAAAGGCAAAAGCTGTTGTTTTCTCCACGGTTCCAGCGGAATCCAAAGCGCAGAATGATCTGCGCAGTCCAAAGATTCGTCCTCCGACTGGAGGACTCATCATAAAGAATTCAAAACAGAGCCAGAATAATGCGTATAGTAGGCAGGGGCTGAAGCCCCTGCCTATTCTCATCCTGTCCCAGCCGGGACAGGCAGCACACATCAAATTCTGGTATTCAAATATGCGTTTTTGGAGTGGAATCTCGGCGGATAAGCCGGTCTTTCAAAGTCCCATTATGTCGAGATATCCTCTGGCAGGTTGATGTCAAGTTCCGGCTCTGAATTCTCAGGGAAAAGCTCATCGTTGATCTTCTGGATGCCGACTTCAAGCTCGGTCATGAAGACAAGCAGTTCCTTTTCCATGTCGGCATTCTTCAAGGTCTTGCCGTGCTGTTCTACCTTGGGTTCAGCATGGAATGAGCTCAGTGCAGACCAGGTGATCAGGACGCAGCATGCCGCGGAAGCGTAAATTACGATGCGCCTTATAAGAACCTGATGCCCGTGTTTCTTGCCGGCAATGCGGGCTGCCGCCACCCCTTTGATCTTGAAGTCGAGCATGCGCGGAGGTCCAATGGAGACAGGCTTCAGTTCCTCAAGGGAATTCCATTCTGCCGCAAGGCATCGGCATTCCGCACATGAACCCATATGCTCCCTCAGACTTGCGTCATCGGAATCATTCGAAAGAATCATCTCTCTTGCTTTTTCACAGTTCATGCTGCTTCACCCTTTCTTGAAATTCCATTCTGACAGCTGCTTCTGGAGGTTCCTGATGGCGTACTGCATCCTGCCGAGAACAGTGTTGATTGAACAATCCTGTATCTTGGCGATCTCCTTGAAACCGACGTCCTCCTGGCGCAGGAGAAAAACTTCCCGCTGCTCGTCAGGAAGCTTCTGTATGCATTTTTCGAGGGCTGCTGACAGCTCCTCCCTGTCGATCTTGCGCCAGGGCTCGTATTTTTCCTCGGAGAACAGGATGTTCCTGTCTCCTTCGAAGTCGTTTGTCTCCTCGCGCCTGTTCCTCCTGAAATGGTCGATGGCGAGGTTATGCGATATCCTGATGACCCAGGCGAGGAATTTCTGGTTGTGCCTGTAGCCGGAAAGCTGGTTGATGACGCGAATCCAAGTCTGCTGGAAAATCTCGTCGACCAGGGCGTGCTGCCCTGGAAGGAGCCTGTGCAGATATGAATAGAGCTGTTTCCTATATCTCTCATACAATGCCTCGAATGCTGATAGTTCATCCTTGAGAAAACTGTCGATCAATTCCGAATCGGACAATTCTCTTTTCGGATCATTTTCCATATTGAACAACGCATTGGGCATTAATATTATTGTGCTGGATCAGTATCTTTCCCACCACTTCTTCGATACGTTAGAATCGAAGTCCTGCCAGTCCTTCTCGGCGACTATGGAGTCAGTCCCCCAGACTTCAATGTGGTAGGCGATCAACCTGCGGCCCCTTATACCCTTCAGATCGAATTTCACCTTCTCGCTTCCCATGTTCTTCAACTCGGTTCTCAAATTCTGCTCCCTTTCTCCCTCGTCGATTATCCTCCTGTCGAATCCGTTGACTTTCTCCTTTATGGCAGCTTCGTCATATCCCTTGCCCTTGGGCTTAGCGGCATCAGGGAAGCAGTATCTGACAACTTCCCGTTCGCCTGAATCATTGCTTGGAGGGAGAAGCAGGTAAATATATACGTAGGGGGCCTTTATCCTTTTGATTTCAGGATTCAACCTTGTCAGGTTATATTCAATTTCAACGGCCGCAGACTTTTCACTTGCAGACGAGGTCTTGGAACTCGTCCCGGAAATCCTATCCTTGTCCGGCGATTTCACGTCCATTATGGTGATCTTGTAGTCGCTGAATTCGCCTGGCAGCGATTTGTCAGTTCCGCCTGAAGTGGCGTCGGTCTGGGAGTATGTGGCAATGCTGCTGAGGGGGAAGGAACGTCTTTTCTTATCCTTTTCAATGACGACCGAACCGTCCTTGATGGCTACTATTTCAGCATTTGTTATTGTCGTCGTGCTTCCGTCCTTCTCCTTGAACGTGATCGTGCTGGCAGTCGACCATTGCGATACGGCAAACGACAAGACGGATATCAGGGCAATCATAGACAGTGTTTTCATGTAAATCCTCCGTTTAGAGATATAACTACCAATTATAATACGCTGGAGAGACTCAAATATTATACCCGTAATCTACATGCCCACGTGCAAAATAAAAGGGATACCGGATGAACCCGGTATCCCTTTTGAAATCTCCTGGCAGTTTTACTCTATGGCCTTGGTCTTCGGAATCCCAAGGACTTTGTCCCCGGCTTTCCAACGCCCAGTCTTGGTCAGGATGTCAATGCGCTCGAATCTCTTCAGCACATTCCTCTTTGATCTTATCTTACCTGTGCTTTTCAGGCTTGAATGTCTTCCGCCCATGTTCATACTCCTAAAGTTAACGTGATTATCCGTGAAGCCCCATAATATTGAACAAAATTCCATTTAGTCAAATATAAATTTGCAAAAATCCTCTTATACCGCTTGTCTATGCCTGCATTGAGCTTAATTTTTGCTTTCGCTGGTAACTTTCTTTGCAGGGGGGCATGAAAAGGATATTTATATTTTTATCAGTTTTATATTTTTCAGTGCTGTCCGCTCCAGCGGACGAGCTGAAAAAAATAACCATTCTCCAGACTGCCGACATCCATTCCCGTACCGGAACCGACTCCCTTCCAGGTATCCGGCAGCTTGCCTCAGCCTTGAATTCCGAGAGGAACAATTCCGGTGGACCTGGAAAATGCCTCATTGTCGACTGCGGTGACATCCTCCAGGGCTCATTCGCAGGAAGCTCCTCCCGCGGCGCTGTTGGACTCAGCTTCCTCAATGAGCTCAAATACGATGTCTGGATCCCGGGAAACCATGACTTCGACTTCGGTACAGACCGATTCCTGGAGGTAATGAAGTCCAGCTCCGCCCATGTCATCGCCGCCAACCTCTATCTGGACGGCAAAAGACCAGCCTCATCCTGGAAAGTGATTGAAAAGAACGGCGTCAGGATTGCCGTGATAGGCATGACTTCGCCTTCGCTTGATAAATGGCACTGGGGCAAAAACTCTTACGGCATCACTTCCAGCACATTCAGCGATCCGCTCGATGAGATCATTCCCGAAGTAATGGAATCGAAATGCGACATGATCATCCTCGCCATACACCAGGGTCTGTTCCAGTCAGACAGAAGTGACTTCAACATGAACAGGATTGCCGAGAAATATCCGCAGATCGATCTCGTCCTTGGCGCCCATACCCATCAGCCTGCCCCCGGTGAAACCACAGGTGTCTCGAGCTGGTTCGCCCAACCCGACGCATACTGCGCCTCATTCTCCCTGATAAAAGCCCAGGTGGACACGCTGAAACATAAGACGGTCAAGATTGAGTCGCAGCTGGTGTCTGTTCCTGCAAGCGGGGCTGGGAATTTCAAATTTTCCAATAAGTTGGAAAATTTACTATCCAACTTGTCTGACGAATCCAGAAGAGAAGTCATCTTCCTGAAGAATGAAGTTTCAGCGGATGAACTCAATAAAATGACCGCCGAAGCATATTTCATGTTATCCCCTAAAGCAGTCTCCGCCCTGATCATGCCGCAGGAACGCATCATCAAGCCTGGAAAATTCACCGAGGACGACCTGTGCTGGACTTTTCCTTTTGAAGACACTCTGTGCTCAATCGATCTGACTGATGAGGATTTGAGGCTCATACAGGAAGAGGCTGCAAGGCTCAAGGATGGGACAAGGTTTGACTTGGTGAAAAATGACAGGCTCTCGCCTGCCGGGCGGAAAACCATTGCCCTCAGCAGCTACCTTCTCGCCGGTGCCGGCGGACGCATCAGATCCCTTGCGAACTTCGCAAAAGATCCAGCTTGCCATGCCACCGACACCGGCGTCACGCTAAGGGATGTGTTCAGGAACTGCCTGAAGAAAAATTTTCCAAAGTAGGACAGGCTTTCCAGCCTGTTATTTTGGAGAACGTCCAAGCTCAGCAGCCGGGGCCGCTGAGGAACCGTTGAACCCTGAAAAAGCATAATGCGGTCCCGGTCTGCTGCGGCGCCTTGTTATCTGGTCCAGACTCATTCCTCATCGAGTTGGCTGAGTCGCTCATCGATGTAGGCAAATTGCCTTGTCCATGACGGCCTTGGTCGTTGTCGAACCCATGTCGATTCCGGCTGTATACATGTTTTCCCTACCTATGATTGAATATGAAACATACGCAACTAGAATATACTCAGATTATATTAAGGAAATTCAATTGGAGTAGGGCAGGCTTTCCAGCCTGCTGATTCTAAGGAACATAACAGGCTGGAAAGCCTGTCCTACTTTGGAAGGTACATTGATGAAGAAAGTTTTCTGCATGTCTTTATTATTGTCGGCCGTATTGATGGCTGGCTGCATTTCAAACAAAAACTCAACACAGGAGGGGGCTATGAAAGAAATCAAACTTAAAGGTAATCCGATCCACATCATTGGGAATGTCCCGGCGAAAGGCGACAAGGCTCCGGATTTCGTGCTGACGAAGACCGACATGTCGGATGTCTCGCTTAAGGATTTCAAAGGAAAGAAGCTTGTCCTGAACATCTTCCCGAGTATTGACACCGGAGTATGCGCGATGTCTGTGAGGAAATTCAATGAAGAGGCTGTTAAGCTTGAGAATACGGTGGTGCTCTGTGTTTCCGAGGATCTTCCTTTTGCCCATGCCAGGTTCTGCTCCGCCGAGGGGATAAAGAATGTTGTTTCCGTCTCCGACCTTAGAAAAAAGGATTTTGGTGAAACATATGGAGTGAAAATTGTTGATGGTCCGATTGCCGGTCTTCTAGCCAGGGCGGTGATCGTCATTGACGAGGGCGGAAAAGTGAAATATGTCCAGATCGTCCCTGAAATCGCACAGGAGCCGGATTACGCGGCCGCAATCGCTGCGTTGAAGGACTGAGCAAAAGGGACAGCACTCGTGTTTATTGGATTGTTTTAGTAAAGGAGAAAAAGGCATGAATTCGAAAAGCATACTCCCGTTAATCGTATTTGTCCTGCTTTCTGCAATGCTTGTGTCGGCATTAAGCGGATGCTATGGCATTCCAGTGGGGACAACCGAGGAAGCCACAGTCGGGCAGCTGAAATTGAAGGCAATAGGTGCCGGGATAGCCAAGGCCAATGCGCAGAAAACTACTTACATGATCAGGTGCGCCGTGTGCAGCTTCCAGACTGAGGGCAAAACCATCAACACCCCCAAACCCGGCGATCCCTATGTCCTCGACTGGTTATGCCCGAACTGCGGACACGCTCAGTTAGTCGTGATCGACGCTACTGAACAGCAGAAAGTACCCGAACCAGTTTCCCCTGCGGCAAAATAAGATGAACAAGCTCCAGAAAAGAGATTTGCAGCACGTCTGGCATCCATGTTCCCAGATGAAGGACTATGAGTCCTTCCCGCCAATTCCAGTGAAGGAGGCGAGGGGGCCTTATATCATGACCACCGATGGCCGAAAAGTGATCGATGGTATCAGCTCCTGGTGGTGCAAGAGCCTGGGCCATTCACATCCGCGCATCAGACGTGCCGTCAAAGCCCAGATCGGGAAATTCGAACATGTCATCATGGCGAACACATGCAATGAGATACTGGTGGAACTCTCGGAAAGATTGTGCGCGCTGATGCCGGGGCTTGACAAGGTCTTTTATGCGGACAACGGTTCGACGGCCGTTGAGGTCGCGATGAAGATGAGCCTGCAATACCATGCGCAGACCGGTTCTCCGCAAAGGACGAAGTTCCTTTCGCTGGAGAACGGATACCACGGCGAGACCATCCTCACCCTTGCCGCAAGCGACTGCGAATTATATTCAAGGCCTTTTGCGCCCCTGATGACCTGGATCCCGAAGATCTCGGATATCCCGTATGTGTCCGGACCTGATTCCAAGGCGTGGGGGCATATGAGCCCTTCGGCCTGGAAGGAAATTGAATTGAACCTTGACAAGGATGCAGGAAGCGTCTCTGCGATCATTCTGGAACCTGTGGTGCAAGGAGCCGGGGGAATGCGGATATACAGCCCTGATTTCCTCGGTAAACTCAGGAAATGGACGAAGAAGAACAACGTCCATCTCATCGCCGACGAGATAATGACAGGATTCGGACGCACCGGCAAGATGCTTGCCTGCGAGCACGCCGGGATCGTTCCTGACTTTGTATGTCTTTCAAAAGGCTTGACTGCGGGCTGGGGGCCGATGTCGGCTGTCCTATGTACCGATAATATATATAAAGCTTTCTATGCGGATTATTCGAAGGGGAGAGCCTTTCTGCATTCCAATACATATTCTGGGAATGCGATCGCCGCCGCCGCCGCTCTTGAAGCAATGAAGATATATGATGATGAGGGCATAGTTGCGAAAGTCGCAAAGCAGAGCTACGAACTTCGCAGGCGCATGGAGTGGGTAGCGTCTGAGACCGGAGCGCTCAGGAATATCCGAGGTGTTGGATATATAGTGGCTGCAGAAATATGCGATCCGTATTCGGGGAAATGTTTTCCTGCCGAAGAAAGGACTGGTTTCAAGTTCTACCAGAATGCGGTTAAGTACGGAGCTCTTCTCAGGCCGCTGGGCGACACGATATATTTTCTTCCTCCCCTCAACACTCCTGCAAAAGTCCTCGACGATCTCGCCGAAATAGCCGTGAAGTCCCTGAAGACGACTCTTAAGTAGCGCAGACATTACTGTCTGCGGCATTCTTCATCCCTTCTAACATGAGATTAAAATATTTGAAAAATCTACAAAACTTTGCCTTGCAAAGTTCTTTGCCGAGATTATTGTAAGGCTAAGGAAAGGAGGGATGCGATGATCGCAAACCACATACACGACGCGCTGGCGCAGGTCAGAAAAATGCAGGAGCTAGTCCTCGCGAAAAGGAATTTCAGGGGATATTCCGGCACGGCCAGGGCGATTGGCGGTGTTGTGGCGATCGCTGGCGCAGCAGTCATTTCCTTCATGCCAATAGCCAGGACACCTGAATCCCAGTTGCTTGTCTGGGGAGCTGTCCTCGCCATTTCACTTGTCGTTAATTATGGAGCAATGCTCTGGTGGTTCCTCTACGATCAGGAGGCGGGCAGGGACATCAACAGGCTCCTTCCCGCTGTTGATGCTCTTCCGGCGCTGGCCGTCGGTGCAATATTGACCTTCGCCCTCATCAGCCATCAGCACTATGACCTGCTTTTCGGCGTCTGGATGGTCCTATACGGACTTGTCCACGTTTCCTACAGGCTGTCATTGCCAGGTGAAAACTACATTGTCGGCCTCTTCTACATATTGTGCGGCACCATATGTCTTTTCGCTTTCAATGATTTCTATAACCCATGGCCGATGGGCGTTGTCTTCTTCGCCGGAGAGATTGCCGGAGGATATATATTCAATAGGAACAGTGCCAAGTGATGCAAAAGAAAAGGAAAAAAATAATTATTCTTGTGTCCTGCGGGGCAGCCTTGGTTGTCCTGATGTTCCTGGCGTATTCCTGGGTGGACTCGAAAATGAGGAAGGCCGAGGCCATCCAGAAGGCGATAGCGAATCCGGAGTACATCGATCCCGAGAAGCTTTTGAATGAGATTGACAGTTCTTTCAGGGGATTGTCCGACCCTGAAAAAAAGAAACTCCTGCAGGATCCAGCCGCTACGGAAAAACAAATAGCCGAAGCGACCTGCAAGGAACTTGGGAAGTCCTTTAAGCTGCTGTTCATGCTTCCTTCTTCAATCCGGGAGAAGGTCATCCGGGAATCTGCAGATGATCTTCGGAGGAAGGCCCTTGAGGATCCCGATAAGGTTTCGGATTTCTTTGATAGTTCCGCCGGCAACGGTGCTTTGCGCGGAGCTTCCAGGTTCTTCCTGCTTGAATTAAGCGGAAGGCAGAAGGCGGAGTCCGCGCCATTGACGCAGGCCATGTATGAAATAGTAAAAGATCAGGCCAGGAGGAAAGTGCAGAAATGAAACATCCCGGGAAACATATGAATGCTGGCGGGTTTACACTGGTGGAGCTCCTGGTGGTGACAGCCATTCTCGGAATCCTGATGGCGCTGGTGCTGCCTGCCCTTACCCGTGCAAAGAAGTCTGGCAAGCGGATAAGCTGTGTTTCAAACCTGAAGCAGATAGGTCTTGCAGTCCAGGTGTATGAGCAGAGCTGCAATGGCTTCTACCCGTTCAATTGTACGTCCCAGAAGCTTGCGAATCCCACCAGGATACTTCTCTCCACTGCGCTCAACATGGAAAAGCACACGCAGATATTCCAATGTCCTGATGAGAACGAATCCCTATATGCCACGGAAGGCACCAGCTATGTGTGGAACTGGACGCAGATTGAACTCCCCGGCAATGAAAGGGCAGGCAGCAAGCAATACGACACGACGCCGTATGGTGGATTGGTTCCACCTGAGAATTTCGCCATCATGATTGACGCCGGGCCGTATCATGGCAAAGCTGGAATGCAGAGCGCGTTCAACGCCCTCTATGCCGATGGTTCTGTCAATGACGCAGGCAAGATTCCATTTTGAAATATAAGGACAAGGACTTTGAAGATTTTATTAACAGGAACAACTGGGGCACGGCAATTGATAATTTGCCAGGTGCGCAACGCTAATGCTTAACGAGGAGTGCAATCATGACAACTGATATCAGCGGCAATTCTGAACTTCTGGAAAAAATATTCCATGAGCCGAACAGGCTTTCCATAATCTCCGTGCTCTGCGCCGCCGGCAGGGAGATGTCGTTCAATGAAATAAAGGAGGCATGCAACCTCACCGACGGCAATCTAAGCAGGCATCTGAAGGCGCTGGAGGAGTCCGGTGTCATCACCATAAGCAAGAAGTTTGTCGACAGCAAGCCTAGGACCACCGTCATGATATCGGTCTCAGGACTTGAGAGATTCAATGAATACCTGACCGCCCTTGGCGAAATACTGGCAAAGGCGAAGAAGGCAATTAAGCCTGAAAAGACGCACGCACCCGCCATGCATGCGAGGACCGCAAGGGCGTAGATACTCTCGGAGGGGTTTTGTTGGAGTTCACAGTCTTTAGCGTGCGCGTTTCTCTGGAGCTTGGTTTCTTATGATTGCCGTCTGGAATTTAAATCTTAAGTAATTGTGGGTGTAGAGCAATGCTGGAAAATAGAAGACACGCTGAAGCTGTGAACTCCAACTTAAGCAATCAGCTCAAGAGAAGCATAGTTGAGAATGGTTCATTCATGAAAGGATACTGAGGTCCGCTAAACATGTATACGCGACTGCAAAAGTTAATTCTGATAGTAGCTGCGTCTGGGTGGGGGATTTCCATCCTTGGGGTTCTTTTGCCATGGTCAGTTGCCACGGCAGGATTGAATGGTCTTGGGGCTGGTGCAATTCCAGACGACCCGATGCTGAACTACTGGTTGCGAATGGCGGGCGGAGGATTCACGATGATCGGCGTGATCTTCGCTGCCATCCTGATTTTTCCGGGTAAATATGCCGTTATAATCCCACTTATGGCATATCTCTGTATCGCAGAAGGAATCGTCCTGCTGATCAGCGGTTTGAGGCTCGGATTACCGCCGTTTCCCTTCTTGTGTGACACGGCTTTCTGTATCTTGGTAGGAACAGGGCTTCTCCTGATTCAGTCCGGTGCAAGAAAAGAAAGAGCTTTTAGAACAGAACAATCGATTTTAGAAAAATCGCCTCTGTCGTCTTCCTGAGCTTATGTAATCAAGAAATGATTGATTGTTGTGGATTGGAGCGATTTTACGATGAGTCCTCAGTAGGAGGACGAATCTTTGGAATGCGGCAGTCATCTGCCGCTTTGGAAGGCGCTGAAAGCGGGGAATCGAATAAATCAGATCCGCTGCAAATGCAAAGCGGTACAGGGGTACCGCAGTCCAAAGTCAGGCCAAGGCGCCTGACGAGAGATAAGATAGGATTTCTTAATTAGAGCCTTCAGTCAATATCAATGGAGATAAGAAGATGGAAACAAGCTCAAAAGATAGCTTTGCGGAAGAGAGCACTTTGCGTAAACGGCATGGCGTGCTCTTGCATATTCTTCTGGCAATCCCGCTCCTGCTCGGACTGCCGATCATCGGGGCAGTGTCAATAGGAAGACCCATGGATTATTATCTCGAATTCCCGCCGCTCACGGCCTATGTGCTGCACGAAGGATTCTCCTGGATCGCATTTTCATTGCTGGTTCTTTTCATTATAGCTGTAATAGTTCCGTTTATTAAGAAAATATTATTCTCGACGGGCGAAGCCGTCCCTATGCGGCCATTCTTGATCCGTCCGTTCCCGTCATGGGGCTGGATCGCAGTTCTCGCCTGTGGTACTTTCTGGACGCTTGCCTGGACCAGGTTTGAATGCTTTTCCTTAATCCAATCATACACATTCAGCCCGATCTGGTTTTCATACATCGTCATCATCAACGCGCTGGCATATGCAAGGTCCGGCAATTGCATGCTGAAGGACAGGCCTGCCTATTTCATTTTGCTGTTTCCCCTGAGCTCCATGTTCTGGTGGTTCTTCGAGTATCTCAACAGGTTCGTCCAGAACTGGCACTACATCGGGGCGGAGAATTTCTCGTCGGTCGAATATGCGATATTCGCAACTCTGTGCTTTTCGACCGTGCTCCCGGCGGTTCTCGGCACGTACGAACTGCTTGAGACATTTTCAGATCGCATATCTTCACTGGACAACTTTGTCAAAATCAGATTCATGAATACAAAATCTGTGGCGTGGATTATCCTCACGCTTGCATGTCTTGGGCTTGCCGGCATCGGAAGATATCCCGATTATCTTTTTCCGATACTCTGGCTCTCTCCGCTCCTGATAATCACCTCGCTGCAGACGCTGAGAGGCGAGGAGAATATTTTTTCAGGGATAACGGAAGGCAGATGGCGGAAGATCTTTCTTCTTGCACTAGCTGCACTGATCTGCGGATTCTTCTGGGAGATGTGGAATTTCTACAGCCTTCCCAAATGGGCGTATTCTGTTCCTTTCGTGGAACGCTTCAAAGTTTTTGAAATGCCATTGCTCGGATACGCCGGCTACCTGCCGTTCGGCATGGAATGCGCCGTGATCGGCGGATTGCTGGATTTTGAACTCTTCAAACGAGCAACGGGTCATAGTCCCAGCAGGAAAACTACAGGAGGCCTTAAATGAAAAAAACTATTACGGGTATCTTTTCGTTGATTGCGTTTATATCAGTATCGGCACAGGACAACGACAAGCTGGCGGAGTTGGAAAAAAGGGTTCTGGAACTTGAGAAAAGAATCGCCGTGATTGAATCTTCCTCTATCCGGCAATCGGTAGAAACGATCGCTGGACAGAAGGCAAAGGAGCAGCAACTGAAGGCAAGGCAGCGGATGCAGAAGGACCTGTCTGTGTATTCGCAGGAGCAGCTGCGCGAGATAGAGTCCCTCTACCAGATCGCCAACCGCAATTGGCGGAGCCAGGAGGCAAAAGACAGCCTGAAACAATTGGTTGCTAAGTATGGATATGCCAACCGTACAGGCTGCGCCCTTCTCTATCTTGGACAGATGAGCCAAGGAAATGAAAGGGAAGAATATCTCAAGATGGCTATGGATGTTTTCAGCGACTGTTACTACGGGGATGGAGTCCAGGTTGGCGCTTACGCCCGATATTACCTCGCCTTTTACTACAGGGAGAATGGACAGGATGACAAGGCCAAGGAACTATTCAAGGAAATCAAGGAGAAATATCCTGATGCGGTCGATCATAAAGGCAGGCAGTTGTCTGAATCTATAAATTGATATTTTTCCGTTACTGCGGAAAAATATAAAAGGAGGTTCCCCGTGTGGATCAAGCTGATATCGCCGATGACGACGGCAAGGCCGATGGACTCGATATGGAAGACAAGGATGGCCCCGCCTCTGGCGCTGCTTGTCCTTGGAAGCCTTACACCGGACAGGCATAAGGTCACACTCGAAGACGAGAACATCGAGAAGATCAGGCTTGATGATAGGCCTGACCTAGTCGGAATAACCGTAAAGGTTGATACTGCCGTCAGGGCATTCGAAATTGCGGACAGGTATCGCGCCAACGGTGTCCGCGTGGTCATGGGAGGAATCCATGCGACAGCATGTCCGGACGACTGCGTGAAGCATGCTGATTCAGTCGTGATCGGAGACGCGGAGGAAATCTGGCCGATACTTGTTGAAGATGCTGAGCAGCATTCATTGAAGAAGATCTACAGGAATTCAGGAACTGTTGATGCAAGCAGGATACCGGTCCCGAAATGGGACATGCTCAACCATGGAAGATATCTTTTTACGAACACGCTGACGATTGGCAGGGGGTGCCCATGGCGCTGCGACTTCTGCTATAACAGTTCTCCCAATATCGATTCAAGCTACAGGACGAAATCAATCAGCCAGATTCTTGATGAGATCAGTTCTCTGGGAACGGATCATGTCATGTTCATAGACGATAATTTCATAGGAAGTCCGGACTTTGTCAGGAAGCTCCTGCCTGAATTTAAGAGACTGGGGATAACCTGGCAGACCGCTGTTTCCACAAATATCGGACTGTATGATGATATCCTGGACATGATGGCGGATTCAGGATGCAAGAGCCTGTTCATAGGTTTCGAGAGCGTCAACCAGAAGAATCTTCTGAACTGCCATAAGGCTCAGAACAAAATTGAGGGATATGATGCGACAATAGAGAAGATACATAAGAGGGGGATGCTGGTCAATGCGAGCCTGGTGTTCGGATTCGACGGCGATGACGCATCGGTCTTTCCTGCAACTCTTGAATGGCTGGTGAAGAACCGGGTGTCGACGATGACGGCGCACATCCTTACCCCGTATCCTGGTACAGTGCTTTTCAGGAAGCTCGAAGTGGAAGGCAGGATAATCGACAGAAACCTCAAGCACTACAATACGGCGCATGCAGTTTTCATGCCCGCCAAAATGTCGCCCAGGGAGCTTGAGTCAGGCTACTTGAAGATGTATGCTGATTTCTATTCCTGGATTAACATCCTGCGCCGTCTTCCGATCTCGGACAGCCAGATCATGGCGTACCTGCAGTTCAATCTGCTGTATAGGAAGTTCGGGAAGCAGACCTCGATGCTGGGCAGTATATTCGGGATGCGCCGGCTTGCGGAATTCGCACGCCGCACCTCGTATCCGAAATGGAGGAAGAGGGATGCGGACGAGATTGTCCTGTTGAACGGTAGGACAGCTCTTACGAGCTTAACTACAAACAGGTGAATGGTGGGATTTGTTCGTAGTTGATGCCGCAAGGTATGTTTTTGGAGTAGGTACGTGCTTTAGCATGTACCATCTTAAAATTTAAGAATGGGACAGGCTGAAGCCCGTCCCTACCTTTAAGGCAGAATTTAGATAATTATGAATTTACCAATCCAAAAATTATGCAGGGGAATTCCTGAGGAACTTGCAGGATTGATGAGGAAGCCGGGGAATGGATTCCTGTTTTCATGCCTCATAATCGCAATCATATGCAGTTCAATCTATGGCATGAGCGTCGGGATATGGAGGGCGCCGCTCCAGAGCCTGTATGTCGGCATTAAATTCCCTCTCCTGATTGTATCGGTAACAGCCGGCAATGCCCTGATCAACAGCATGCTTGCGAAGCTGCTGGGAACTAGGTTGACATTCAAGGAATCCTTCATTGCCGTCCTGATGTCATTTTCGATTGCATCTGTGATCCTGGCTTCTTTCGCACCCCTGATGCTCTGTCTGATATGGAACAGCCCGGCCGTGTCAGATCCGGATTGTACAACGTCCCACCATGGAATCCTGCTGTTCAATGTGCTGTCAATTGCGTTTGCGGGCGTCGTCTCGAACCTGCACCTGTACAAACTCATCCTATGTCTCACTGAATCCAAGAGTGAATCCAGGCAGATAATCTTTTCATGGCTTGCCGTGAACCTGCTTCTCGGTTCGCAGCTCTCCTGGATCATGCGCCCATTCATCGGAGGGCCTAAGGGAGCCGTGGAATTCCTGAGGGAGAACGCTCTTGACGGCAACTTTTTCGAGGCGGTTTTCCATTCTGCAAAAGACTTGTTTTTCTAATACTAATAAACTCGGAGGTGCTTATGAATGAAGAAAAGAACAGTTTGAATGCGGTGGAGGCCGATGCGAACGCGGTGTTGCCTGACCTTGAAGATGCCAGCAGGATATCATGGCTCACTGAAAACCTCCTCAAGGATCCGTTGAAGGTAATAAGCACCTTCGGACGGATCTCGACTTTCAGTTTACTGCTCAACATCATCCTTGTAAACATAGTCTGCCTGCTGGCGTATGGTGTGATTGTCGGAAGTTTTTCCGGAGGCATTCAATGGTACATGTCGCCTGCTAAAATCATAACCGGGCTGCTATTGACAATATTGTTCTGCTACCCGAGCTTCTATATTTTCATCTGTCTTTCCGGAATAGATGTAAAGCCCGGACGGGCATTCCTCATCCTGGCTTCATCGGTGTCGGTATTCTCGATCCTTATTGTCGGGTTCGCACCGATAGCCTGGGTTTTCTCGCAGTCGACAAGCACGGTTTTCTTCATCGGCTTTTTTCATCTGGTATTCTGGTTTATAAGCACTGTTTTTGGAATGAGGGTACTAATTAAAATGGTATCTTCGCTCAAATGCAGGAATATGTCCTATCCCCTCTTTTGGATATTGATATTCATGATTACATCATTGCAGATGATGACGGCTCTCCGCCCGATGGTCGGAACGGCTGACACAATCCTTCCAAAGGAGAAGATGTTCTTCATGTACAACTGGGGGAAATTGTTTTCAGAGACCGTGGACGTGGATGGTCCAAGGAGGTGATTTGCGATGTTCAAGAATAAAATAACGGCTAAATCCTTGTTGAGGCTGGCAATATTATCAGTCATCTTCTTTCTTGGAGTTTATTTTATTCCGCATAACTGGTGTGCAAGGGAGGCCGGTACGGTATTCAGGAACGATGGCGGAATACAGGGGAAGATGGCCCGCCAAGCCGAGAAGATGCTGTCTGATGACCTAGGCAGGAACAATTTCAAGACAGGCTCCGATCTCTTCAACGGCGAGTGGCTTTTTGGCACGTATATGATGTCAGGCATGGGATTCGGCCAGATGGCGCTCATGCATCCTGACAGGGCCGATGAATACCTCCCGCACATGGAGGAATGCATCAGGAAGATTCAGGATCCCTATGTGAGGGAGTTCGACAAAAAGTCATGGGGGGACGATCCGATAGAATCTCTGGACAGAGGATCCGAGCATGCCGCTTTCCTGGGGTATTACAATCTCCTCCTGAGTTTCCACAGGCTTCTGGACAATGGCTCAGAGTTCAGCAAGCTCAACGACAGGATCACCGAGGTTCTTGCGGCAAGGCTTGATAAGTCTCCATTTCTCCTGTTGCAGTCATATCCCAGCGAATGGTATCCGGTCGACAACTGTGCGGTTTTCGCCTCGATAGGGCTTTATGACAGGGCTACCGGGAGTGACCATTCGCGATTGCTAAATTTATGCATGACAAAGCTGAGAAACGAATATACTGACCCGAGGAGCGGACTTCTTTACCAGAGCATCGACGGTAATAACGGGAAGATGCTCGATGCTCCTAGGGGCTCGGGGACATGCCTGGGACTTTACTTCCTTTCATTCAGCGAGCCTTCAATTTCACGCTCTTTGTATGTTTCGGCCAAACGCGAGCTGCAGGGCGGACTGCTGGGATTCGGCGGCATGAAGGAATATCCAGCATCTGAGAAGGGAGGATTCGGCGACATTGATTCCGGTCCGGTCATCTTCGGGTATGGCGTGTCGCCGACTGGATTCATGATTGCAGGTACGAGAATCCATGATGACTATGGCCTTTTCAGGAAGCTTTATTCGACCGCATATCTCTGCGGATCTCCTTGTGATTCGGGCGGCAGACGTAATTTTGCGACCGGTGGACATATTGGCAATGCAATCATGTTCGTCGTTATGACCGCCCCGTCTGAGAAGATACTGGAGGATTTCTGCGCGAGGAGGATTAAATGAACATGAAAAAGAAAATAATAAGAAACCTAGTGACTGTCCTAGTTGCTCTTGCTGCTTATTTCATCCTATTCCATCATATGTCCGCGAATGACATAGTCTCGACTCTGCTGACCGCCGGCAATCAGGCATCGGCGCTTGAGATGATACTTTCACTTCTCTTTGTCGCGCTGCGTCTTTTCGTCATTGTTCTGCTCCCCGGGATAGTTCTGGCCATGGCAGGTTCGCTTGTTATGGAATATATTGACAGGAAAAACAAGGAAGCTCCTGTCAATAAATGAATCTTCCAGTCGAGAAAATACTGCCTCAGCTCAAAGAGGCGCTTGCCAAAGGCGCATCCGTCATCCTCAAGGCTCCTCCGGGCGCAGGAAAAACCACCGTTGTCCCTACAGCTCTTCTGGATGAACCATGGCTGAAGGACAAGCGGATCATCATGTTGGAACCGCGCCGTCTAGCGGCCCGTTCCGCGGCATACAGGATGTCGGACAATCTCGGAGAACCGGTCGGGAAGACTGTCGGCTACAGGACCCGCACTGACAGCAAGATTTCGCGTGACACCAGGATCGAAGTTGTCACCGAAGGAATTTTCACGCGCCAGATCCTTAATAACCCGGAGCTGGAAAATGTCGGCCTGGTCATCTTCGACGAGTTCCATGAGCGTAGCATCCACACGGATCTCGGACTTGCCTTTGCCCTGGACGTGCAGGCGAATCTGCGCGAGGATCTAAAGATACTGATAATGTCCGCTACGCTTGATCCGGAGAAGATAGCAGTTCTCTTCGACAAGCCAGCCATCGTCTCGTGCGAAGGCCGCATGTTTGAGGTCAAAACAGAATACATGATAAAATCCTCCATCAGGGAGTGGATGGAGGATTTTATGACAAGGGCCATAGGGAAGGCCCTTGAAGAAGAAAAGGGAAGCGTATTGTGTTTCCTGCCCGGGGTAGGGGAGATACGCAGGACTGAAGATAGGATACGCGCTGGATTTAAGATTCCCGATGACATTGTTATCTGTCCGCTTTACGGTGATCTGGACAAGAAGGAGCAGGATGCAGCGATACGTCCAGCGTCTGACGGCAGAAGGAAAATTGTCCTGGCCACGTCTATTGCTGAGAGCAGCATCACCATCGACGGAGTGAGTGTCATTATTGATTCAGGGCTATCCAGAAAATCCATTTTCGATCCACGTACTGGAATGTCGCATCTTGAGACTGTCAGGGTGAGCCGGGCCTCCGCCGACCAGCGCCGCGGTCGTGCAGGCAGGACCGGACCTGGCAAATGCTACAGGCTCTGGGCAGAGAATGAGAATTCGATGATGCCGGAATACGACGTGCCGGAAATCCTTGAATCGGATCTTGCGAACCTCGCACTTTCCTTGGCGGAATGGGGAGGGACGCAGTCGGTCTCATATTTGAAATGGCTAGACGAGCCTCCAACTGCGAAGTTCGCACAGTCTGTTGAACTGCTCAAGGAGCTTGGAGCTATAGACGAAAAGGGCAAGATAACTCCCCACGGCAAAAAGATGCTGGCAGCTGGAACACATCCCCGCCTTGCAAACATGATCATCCGAAGCGCGCATATCGGACTCGGGAGCCTTGCATGCGATATTGCCGCGATGCTCGAGGAAAGAGATCTGATAAAGTTCCGGACAGGTGCCAGGGATTCGGATCTGAGGCTGAGATTGGATTTATTGAGATCAGGTAGGGCGGCTCTCGATGAGAGCGCCGTTTCAAGAACGGACGGTTCGGCGAACCGTCCCTACCTTGAAAGAATCGATGATTCCGTCAAATGGCGGATAAAGACCTTTTCCGAGGAGTTCAGGAGAAGAATGGGGATCGGGAACAAGGACTGTGATTCGGCGATGGCCGGGGTTGTCCTTGGATTCGCGTATCCTGACAGGATCGCGAAACGCAGGGAAGGGGAGGAGCCGATATATCTTCTTTCCTGCGGCAGGGCTGCGAAGTTCGCAAACCATGAGCCGATATCCAGGGAGGAATTCCTGACGATAGCCGAACTTGACGACAAGGACAAGGATGCCAAGATCCTGCTGGCAGCTCCGCTGACACTGAAGGACATCGAAAAATATTTCGTTTCCGGAATAAGGAAATTGGAGATGGTTGAATGGAATGATCGCGGAGGTTCTGTTGAGGCTCTAGGTAGAAGGATGTTCGGCGAAATTATACTTGAGGAATATCCGCTGAAGAATCCGGATAAGCATAAAATTGCGTCCGCAATTTTATTTGGGATAAGAAAAGGTGGTCTGAGTATTTTGGAATGGAAGGACGAGGCGGAAAACCTCAGGGGGAGGATAGGTCTGGTATCCAGGATTGACAAGAAAAATAATTGGCCCGACATGTCGGATGCCGCGCTTCTTGAAAATCTGGAAGAATGGCTACTGCCGTTCCTTGGAGGAATAAGGCGAGTCTCGGATTTCGGAAAAATCAACTTGTCCGAAGCCCTTAAATCCATGCTCGACTGGAAGCAGAAGGACCTGTTGGAAAAGCTTGCGCCGACGCATCTCAAGGTGCCAAGCGGATCGATGAACCGTCTTAATTATAGGGAAGGGGAAACGCCTGTCCTGTCCGTGAGGGTTCAGGAGCTTTTCGGTGCAAGGGAGCATCCATGCGTAGGAGGCGGGAAAATCCCCGTGCTGATAAAAATACTGTCCCCGTCGATGCGTCCCGTGCAGACCACGTCGGACCTTCCGGGCTTCTGGTCGAGTTCGTACCAACTTGTGAAGAAGGATCTCAAAGGGCGTTACCCGAAGCATTTCTGGCCGGAGAACCCGATGGAAGTGGCTCCGACTCGGGGTTTGAAACCTAGGAATTGAATTAGGAAATTTATGTCGCCGACCTGCGGTGGCTTGTATCTTTTTCCATTTGATTTCCCAGAGCTGACGCTCTGGGCTAAAAATATGCCACCCTCTGCGAGGGCTTAAGATAAAATTCCATTTTATGAAGTTGCATTCGAGAGCCTCCTAAGGATGGCGGCGACATGCAAGGTTCTATTGCTTCTTCCTGTAAACCTTTACATAGTCGACTTGGAAATAGTCGGGATATAAGGCTTTTTCAGGATTTCCCGCCCAATTGTCGCCGATGGCCCATTTCTCGGTGGACAGTTCAGCTGTCACTTTTACGTATGCGGGAACTTTTGAGACACCGCCTGCATTGCTGCGCCAGCTTTCCTTGCCGTCAATGAAGAAGATGTATTCCTTCTCGTTCCATTCGAGGGAGTATACGTGGTAGCCTTCATCAATCCCGGGAACTATAACCTTGTTGCCCTTGGATTTGTGCTCCTTGCCATAGCCGTCCCAGTGCAATGCATGATTGATCTTTGTCGACTTGCCAAATCCTTCGAAGATGTCGATTTCGGTGCCGTCCTCCCCTTCATTTCCGACCTTTCCGACGCTTTGTGACATCAGCCAGAAGGCTACCCACCAGCCGGTCTGCGCTGGAAGCTTGCACTTGATCTCGAATTTACCGAACTTCTGTTCGAATTTCCCTTTGGACCTGATGGCGCCGGTGGAATAGTCGAACGGATCCTTGTCGCTGTTTCCGTTGTCGATTTTCCTGCATCGCAGCACCAGTTCGCCCTTGCCGTCGAGATATGCGTCCTCCTTCAGCCACCAGCCGTCGGGTCCGTCAGGATTCTGTTTCCTGTTATACTGCATGACCTCCCATTTTGAGGAGTCGATCTTGTCGCCGCTGAAATCATCGCTCCAGACGAGTTCCCAGCCATCATCCTGTGGGATATTGGCACTTCCGGGAGTCTGGATGCTTGAGCAGCCGGAAAGGACAAAAAGGACACTAAGGACAAGAATGGTACGGAATATATTCATGGGAAATTCCTTTTATAAATATTTCAGTTTTTGAAATATTTAGCGGCATCCTTTTCGGAATTGATCTCGCCAATGCCGTCCTTGCCTTCCCATTCCTCGTCATGGATGATTTCTTCTCCAGGGGCAAGTATATAGAGCGGGCTGAGGGTTTCAATTTCAAGCATGAAATCGCATGTGTATGTCTCGATGCTGCAGCCGTTGTCCGGATACTCGGCGTCGGCAAGGTGAGTGAATCTCTTGACAAGCGCGCATCCTTTGTTTGCATAAGCCATCCACCCGTCCTCGCAGTTCAAGCCGATCTTGCTTGGATATTTATGGTCTTTCTGCTGGCGGAGGAGTATGTACTTGTCGCCGAATGTCAGACGTCCGTCAGCCATGTTCGTGTAGGGCCAGACTGTAAGGTAGCGGTTTGGAAGGAGGGCATCCTTGTCGCCCTGGGGGACCGGAATGACCGCAACTCCGCCGGCATCCATCACCGTGAGGGCCCATGCAGCTATCTCGACTTCCCATGGATTCTCATTCCTTATGGTGTGCCTGATGCGGAATTTATTGTTTCCAAGCGGTTTGATGGCGAAGCTCTTGTAGATGCCTGTTGATTTTTCAACTCCGCCGGTGAATACGAGCCCGTCCTTTGTCTCCTTTGCTTCGACAGGTGAGTTGTCAGGGGCATAGCTTCTAGGTTTCGCTTCAGGGGCGTGCCAGAGGCGGTGTCCGCCGTATATCTTCCAGTCCCTGCCGCCTTTTTTTCCAGCCATGGCGGGAACTACGCACATCATGTTCTCTCCCTTGCCGACGAATGCTCCGATTATCCTTGGTCCCACTTCGGTTGTCACGACGATGCGGAACTTTCCGCTCTGGAGTTCGACGCAGTTCTTCCAGCCCTGGAATTCGATCTTCTTCATTTTATGACCTTTCTATTATGATAAAATTATCAATAAAAATTTATTCCTCTGTGTTTCCATCTTCTTCTTCCCCTTCTTCTTTCCTACCTGGATAAATTGCCACAACACATTCGCCTTTCCAGTTGCGGCCCGAAGTTTTCTGCACAAGTTCCTCGGCGGTTCCGCGGAGGACTTCCTCGTGGAGCTTCGTGGCCTCCCTTATGACTGCGACTTTCGCATCCTTCCCGATCACATCGGCTATCTCATTGAGAAGCTTCTCCATCCTGTAGGGGGATTCGAAAATGAAGACGGTCTTGTTTTCAGCGGCTATCTCGAGGAGCGCCTTGTGCCTTCTGCCCTGCTTGACCGGCAGAAATCCGTGGAAACTGAACTTTTCTACAGGCAGTCCCGATGCCGCTACCGCAAAGGTCAGAGCTGAAACACCTGGGATGATTTGAGGTTCGATGCCGCTCTTCAACGCCTCCCGCACCAGTAGGAATCCGGGATCGGATATGCAGGGAGTGCCGGCATCGGAGACGAATGCGATCTTCTGGCCGGCAAGTGCCGACTCTATGAGCGAGAGGACGGTCCTGTGTTCATTGTAGACATGGCAGCTTACAAGCCTTTTATGCAGATTGTGGACTGCGAGAAGTTTTGATGACCTCCTTGTATCCTCCGCAGCGACAATGTCGGCCTGGGCGAGGGCTTCAACAGCCCTTGGAGTGATGTCCTTCATGTTTCCTATGGGGGTGGATATGATGGAAATGGATCCTGACGGGCTGTTAGGGGTATCGTTCATAAGTAAATTTTTTCCATGAAAAAATTTTATTTTGAAAAAAGTGACATACCTTATAACACATGGACAAGCAAAACAAATTGGATGCTGATGAATCTTCGATGCGTCTCGACAGCTTTCTTGGAAAGGCTGGCGTGGCGTCTCGCCGTAGTTCCGCGGACATAATAAGGTCGGGCAGGGTACATGTGAACGGAAGCAAAGTCACTGAACCTGGTTTCAGGATCGCAGATACTGACAAGGTGCAGGTTGATTCGAAGGAAGTTTCGCTGCAGAAGAAATATTATGTGATGTTGAACAAACCCGTAGGATATTATTCAACAGCCTCGGATCCGCATGCGGACAAGCTTGTAATCGACCTGGTTGATATTCCCGGTGTCAGACTGTATACGGCAGGCAGGCTTGACAGGGACAGCGAAGGGCTGATAATTCTGACCAATGACGGTGATTATGCCGCAAAACTCACCCATCCCAAGCATGGAATCCTGAAAAGATATGAAGTCACCACCGACAGACCTCTGTCCAGTGCAGCCATTCAGGAAATGAAACAGGGGATAATCAGTGAAGGTGAGAGCATAAGGGCCAAGGACGTGAAGCTCCTGAGAGGACTTGACTATATATTCATCATGGGAGAGGGGAAGAAGCGGGAAGTCAGACGCCTGGTGCACAATTCAGGGGCAAACATAAACCGCCTAAAGCGTGTAGCCGTAGGCGGTTTGAATATTGGCCCGCTGCCTTCAGGCAAATGGCGCTTCCTTGATGAAAACGACATCAAATTGAGCCTCAGGCAGTCCTGATAAATTATTTCTTTGCCAGGTAATCGGCTTTCTTCTGTTCAAGAAGGAGTCCGACCTGGTCCTCGTCGATCGGATAATAGCCTTTTTCCTTGATGGATGCAAGGAGTCCAAGCCATCCCTCATGATCCCACTGGCCCTTGTTTCTCTTTACAAAGTTGGCAAGGATTCCGGTCTTCGCGAGCTTTTTGAGATTGTCTTCTTTCTGTCCCATTTTATATTCTCCCCATTTTAATGTTTTAGCCTCAAATATGACGCGCTTAAATCTAGCCGGATATTGGTATTTTTCAAGCTTGGAAAATGAAAAATATTGATAGCAGTAAAATCAGCAAGGCTTTACGTCTTGTGCTTTGATTCAAGCCATCTTTCCGCGTCAATAGCAGCTTTGCAGCCCATTCCGGCAGCTGTAACGGCCTGGCGATAAACATGATCAGCGCAATCGCCTGCGGCAAAGACGCCCTCGATGCTTGTATAGCTGCTTTGGCCTTTCAATGATATGTAGCCAACCTCGTCCATGTCGAGAAGTCCTTTGAATATCTCTGTGTTGGGTTTATGTCCCAGTGCGGCAAAATAACCTTTGCATTCTATGTTTTTCTTCACGCCGTTCTTGAGATTCCTTAAGATGACCCCTTCAACTTCATTCTGGCCTGTGATTTCCTCTACAACGCTGTCCCATTCAAAAGAGATCTTCGGGTTATGCAATGCGCGGTCGGCCATTATTTTTGAAGCCCTCAGCTGATCCCGCCTGTGAACCACTGTGACCTTGGATGCGAAACGTGTGAGGAAGATCGCCTCTTCCATTGCCGTATCGCCTCCTCCTATGACCACGACCGGGAGGTTCCTGTAAAAAGCACCGTCGCATGTGGCGCAGGCTGAAACCCCTTTCGCCATGAGCCTCTTCTCCGATTCAATGCCAAGCCATACAGGAGAAGCTCCTGTGGCTATTATGAGGGCCAGCGTCTGTATCTTGTCACCTCCGGCAAGCTGGATCTCCTGCGGCCCTTCATTTGAAAGTTTCACTGAAGTCACGGTGTCGTATAATATTCTCGTGCCGAAGCGTTCAGACTGCTTCTGGAACGCCATCATGAGGTCGAAGCCGCCCTCAGGTTCCGGAAAGCCAGGATAGTTCTCAATGTCGCTGGTCTGTGTCAGTTGGCCGCCGGGCAGTGTGCCTGCCACAAGCAGGGGATTCAAGAGCGCCCGGGCCGAATATATTCCTGCAGTAAATCCTGCCGGACCGCTTCCGATGATAGTCAAGTTGTCCATATGTTGGCATTCAATCGTGTTTAAGATGTTTAACAGTTGACTCCCTAATAAGACCAGAAAATGTAAAATAATGCAAGCGTCCTACAATGCAAACTCCTGTTTTATCTCCGGGAGAAAAATCCTCCCCGGCTGTGCCGCGTTCTTATGCGCTTGATATTGATTGATTTTCGTCAGCATGGCTTTATTGTAGAAAAGTATTGGAAATGTCCGGTGATTCAGGAAAAACGATTGTGAGACAGTTATGAAAGTCAAATGCCCGTATTGCAATGAAACTTCCGCATGGAATGACAACAAGTGCCCGCTCTGCAATAAATTTGCGCTCATGCCTGGCTTCCTCAAACCAAAAACACACAGGAAGAGGAGTTATCACAGGGAACGGAAATCAAGCATCACATCTCCATGGATGCTGAACGCAGGAGTCTTTAATGTCTTCGGCACGCTCACAAAGCTTCCAAAATGGGTTTTATGGATCGGCTTCATTTCAGTCATAGGCGCGTACTTCCAGGTTTCGATGTTAAAGTACGAGCAGCCTGAAGCCATCTCGAAGGCCAAGTATAATATTTCAGTCCTGAATACCGCCCTCGATTATTTTTCCAGGGACTGCGGACGTTATCCCTCGGCGCAGGAAGGCCTCGCCGCGCTGGTGTCCGATCCCAATGTGGCCGGATGGAAGGGCCCGTACATAGAAAAGCTTAAATGGGATTCATGGAAAAGGGGATTCCGATATTCATCGGATGGAAAGACGTTCAGGCTTTTTTCTCTTGGGGCTGATGGACTTGAAGGTACCGCAGATGATATAGCGACCTCAGACAGATTCAAGGCTGCAGGCGAAGCTGAGACTGAAATAAGCGTTTCCGTCGAGGAGCTCAGGAGCCTGAAGAAAGATATGCCGAAATCCGGGAATGCAAAATAAGTTCCTCCCGGCGGATTCGTCTTTGGAAGCATCAGGAAACTGAATCAAGGTTCAGTCTACGCTTACGACCGACAGGCTTGACAGCTTCGCCTTCTGGCAGAGGTCAAGGACATCGATAAGCTTTCCGTGCGTTGAGTTCGGGGTGCAGGCGATGATCACCGTCTGGGTCGTGTCCAGAACCCCGAGCTGGCATAATGTAGTGTCAAGGTTCTCCTTTGATATTGGACGGTCGTTCAGGATGAACCTCCCGTCGCCGAGAACAGTGATCCAGATGATGTTGAGGGGCTTTGACTGGGAGACGCGCTTGTCCGGGGCAGGGCGTGAGACGTCGATCATCGCAAGGACATCTGTTGGCTTCATTGTCATGACGAAGAATGAAAGGAGCTGGAATGCCACGTCGATCATGGCGGTCAAGTTCAGTTCCCCGGCCTGCAGTGAGTTTTTTCTTCTCTTTCTTGCCATATTTTACTTGCCCTTTTCCTTCAGAACGGAAAATTTGATTTTATATATGCCCGCGTCTGTGCAGGCGTTCATCGCATTTTGGATGGCAGTATGCCTTGTATCTATATCGCCACGCACGACTATTGGAACATCTGCGCCGTATTCCGCAATGCTCTTCTTAACTATCGACCTGAGGAGATCCGCGGATATGTAGGTCCGCTGGATGGAGATATTCCCCTTCTTGTCGACATCGATCTTGATTTCGCGCGGATCCTTCTTGGTCACAGGCACGCCGTGAGGCGCAATGGCAAGATTGATGCGGTCGTCAATTGTATTCTGCATGTTTGTCGTACATACGAAAAAGATGATAAGCTGGAAAACGACGTCGATCATGGCCGTCAGGTTTCCGGACTGTAATTCTTCTTCTTTTGGAGGTCTCATAGATCCGATCCCTATAAAAAGATTTTATTTCGAGGCTCAGGCGCTTTGTTCGTCTTCAACGACAACTGCGTTACGCAGCGACTTGGTGGTGTCGAGCGTCAGGGCTTCCATCCCAAGGATGATTCCCATCGTCTTGTTCTTGAAATAATAGAAGAATATCGACGCGATAACGGAAACAGTAAGACCGACGGCCGTCGCCCAGAGACCGTGGGAGATGTTGACGGCGAGCATCGACTGCTGTGCGGCGCCTGCCTCCTGGGTACCAAGATTGAAGAACGCATAGATCATACCTTGAACCGTACCGATCAGTCCCAACATGGGTGTGACGTTGGAGATAACGCTGAGATATGAGATTCGCGAAAGGAGTGTTTCACTTTCGATGTCTGCGGCGATACCGACGGAATCCTGAACGACTTCAAATCCTTCCTGTACATTTACAAATCCAGCCTTCAAAACTCGGGAGAACGGGCTGCTGACCTTGTCACATACTTCGATGGCCTGGGCCAGATCGCCCTGGGCGATGGAGTTGTTTACTTCCTGGACAAATTCAGGAGGTGTTATTTTCTTGTTCTGGATGTTTATGTAGCAGTCAATTACAAGGGCGACGCAAGCTATTGAACAGATGAAGAGAAGTGTCCAGATCAGTCCGCCGAACCATCCTGAATTCAAGATGATGTTGGAGAAGCTCATTGACGAATGTCCGCCACCCTTCTTCTCTTCCTTGGGTGCATCTGCCGCCGGTGCCGCTGCTGGTGCCGCCGCCGGCGCCGCTGCCGGCGCTGCTGCTGGTGCCGCCGCCTGTGCAAATGAGTTTATGCACAGAACTGATGTAAGAACTCCGGCTATCAATCCGAACAACAACAAAGATCTTTTCATTATATCCTCTCCTTGATAAGAATTTATTTTAATTTTTAAATTTAATCCACAAGCTGTGGGACACGTTCCATCAGACTGTCATGAAGCCTGGCTCTACGCAGTTAAGATTTTCTCTCTTAACATAACAAATGAGTCCTATATTATCCCTGTTGCATTATCAATGCAAATATAATAATAATCAAAATCAGTTTTTTTTTATCAGCAGGAATTTATTTCAGTTCTTTTAAGTACTGGCTGTCGGGATAATCCTTCTTCAGGATGTCGGAAAATCTCGATGCCCTGTTGTCGTTCAGCTCCTTCAGGAGGTTGGCAACCTGGCATAGCGCCCTCGGTCTTTCCTTGTTCTGCTGCGCGAATATGAGGGCCGGTATCATGTACTTCAATACGGCATCCTTCTTCTTCCCCTGTTTTACAAGGATGTCGCCCCTTGCGTTGAAGCTGAATGCGGCTAGGTTGTCATCTTCCGAGTTGCCAAGATCCGAGAGCACTTTCAGCGCGTCGTCGAACTTGTTCGTGTCGATCATGATGGTGGCCTGGAGCTTCTTGCCGTCGAAGAGATCCGGAAGCTTCCTGGGATCGGCGCACTGGTAGCTGTCAAGCATCTTGAGTCTTGCAAGCGCATCATCCTTCTTGCCAAGCTTGTCAAGGCATGAGGCCTCCTTGTAGACGCAGTAGACGTCGTATCCGACATGCCTGTAGAGATTGTAGAGGTTCTTGTAGTCGGCCATTGCCTCCGCGTATTTCTGGTCGGCGAACTTCTTGTCGGCCGCTGCAAGATCATCGGGCATCTTTGCAAGCCTGGCAAATTTGTAGTCGGTCGCCTTGACCTTCACGGTGAACTTCTCCTGCTTGAGGGTTATGTCGCCGTTTGCGTCGGAGCTTATATATTCCCCCTTCGCCGGCTGGCCTTCCTTCTTCTCGATGGTGACCTCTATGGCTGAAAGCGTGAGGGCGCTTAATGACAGCATCACAGCAAGCGTGCAA